>Ga0302323_100004730_pt1 | contig 11102 bp, 10 predicted proteins | sample Fen_T0_3_FD_201950 | JGI IMG/M metagenome (GOLD analysis project Ga0302323, IMG submission 201950) | Peat permafrost microbial communities from Stordalen Mire near Abisko, Sweden - Fen_T0_3 | ecosystem: Environmental > Terrestrial > Soil > Wetlands > Permafrost | place: Sweden: Abisko... | reverse complement strand
CTCCAAGGTGGGCAGAACGGTGCACGCGGTGAAGTCGGTGCCGACACCTACCACCTGCTCGGGGCGCACACCGGCTGCTCGCAGCGCCTCGGGGACCGCATGACGCAACACGTCTACGTAGTCGCCGGGCACTTGCAGGGCCCACGACGGACTCAGCGGCGTTCCGTCGGGCAACGTGTCCTCAAGCACGCCATGCGCGTATTCGTGGACCGCGGAACCCAGCTCGACGCCGTCCCGGACACGCACCACGAGAGCTCGCCCGGACAGCGTGCCGAAGTCGATTCCGACCACGCAGAGCTCCGACATGTCCGACACCGTCATCCCTCCACACGAGCCTCGCCAAGACACGAGGCGAGCACCTGGGTGCGTGCACGGGAATTGTTAGCGCTAACTATTTGCTCGTCAAGAGTTCGTGACGAAACCGTGACTTTGGTGTGCTACTTGAGTTAGCGTCGCTCGTCGCCGGATGTGAGCGTGTATCAATCGACCCGGGGTGCGCGTGTGCTGCCGCGTACGACCAATGTCGGTGGGACTACGACCTCGGACGAGTCGAGTCGTCCGTTCGTGAGCTGGTCCAGGACCAGTCGCAGCGCATCCTTGGCGACCCGGTCGAAGTCGGGGCGCACCGTGGTCAGTGGGGTCTGGTAGTACGCCGCCTCCGGCACATCGTCGAACCCGACGATGCTGATGTCCTGAGGAACTCGTCGTCCGTGAGCGTTCAGGGCGCTCATGACTCCCAAGGCTACGTGGTCGTTCGCCGCGAATACGGCGGTTACTTCTGGCATGCGACTGAGCAGCAGTCCCGCCTGGAATCCGGATTCCGCCGACCAGTCGGCGGCAAGCGGAGGTGGCACCTCGACCCCCGCATCGGTGAGCGTCTGCCGCCAACCGGCAACCCGTCCACGGCTGTCGAACCACTCGGGCGGCCCGGAGACGTGCCAGACAGTGGGGTGACCAAGGTCGAGCAGATGCTGCGTGGCCAGACGGGCGCCGATCGCCTGGTCGACCGTGACCAGGGGGCGTTCAAGCGTGGGGTCCCCGTCCACCATGACCAGCGGGACGTCGTCGGCCATCGCGCGGACGGCCTCGCTGGCGGTCTCGACGGGCGCGATGACGATGATGCCGGCCACGCGTTGGTCGAGGTGACGTTCCACCGCGGCCTGGAACGAGGCTCGGTCCAGCTGCCGGACGATGGCGACATTGAGGGTGAACCCTGCCTCGCTGCTCGCGGTTCCGAGCGCGGCCAACAGCGAGGCTGGCCCGAACAGAGTGGAACCTTGGGCAACCACTCCGAGAGTCTGGGACCGACCCGTTGCCAAGGTCTTTGCGGCTCGGTTCGGCCGGTAGCCCAACTCCTGGACGGCCGCCAGCACACGGACACGGGTGCGCTCACGGACGTTGGGGTGGTTGTTGAGGACCCGTGACACAGTCTGATGTGACACCCCTGCCAGCAAGGCAACGTCGGTCATCGCGGGGTCGCGTCCGCGAGTGGATCCCGACTCGTTCCCGGTGCTCACAACGAACCATCATGACACGCAGCTGCCGCGCCCTCTTCGGCCGGCCGGGCAGCGGATCCCGGGCACCGGTGGCACCTGATACCGCGCCTTCTGTGGTGGGGATGGTGCGGGTCAGACGTCCCGCTTCAGAAGGAGGACGGCGGCTGCGCCCAGCGAGATGGCCAGGTAGACGACGAGCATGGTTGCGGCGATGCCAGGGCTGAGTTGGGCGTCGGTGGTGTGCGCAGCCATGAGGGAGTCTCCGGCGGAGCTGGGGAGCCAGCGGTCGATGTGGTCGCGCCAGTCGCTGGGTAGGAAGTTCATCAGGATCGGGACGACCAGCAGTACACCCACGAGGGTGGAGATGGCGGCGGCGGAGTTGCGCAGCATGGTGCCCAGAGCGAGCCCGAACAGGGCCACCCAGGTGAGGAACAGTCCTGCGCCGAGGACGGCGCGCAGCACGCCGTCCGCGCCCAGGGTCGTCTGGATGCCTTTGCCGGAGAGTACGGTTTGCGCGACCTCGAACGCGGCGATGCTCGCCACGGTCATCAGCACCAGGGCGACGACGCCGAACACGACGGCCTTCCCCCACAGCACGGGCAGCCGCTTCGGGACGGCGGCCAACGATGACCGGATCATGCCGGTGGAGAATTCGCCACCGATGATGAGGACGCCGAGGACTCCGATGGCGAGCTGGGCGAGGAACACGCCGCCGAGGGAGATACGGGTGGGGTCGAAGGTGAGGCGTTCACGGGCCCCCAGGCGATCCCACCGTGACACGACGCCCCAGCTGAAGAGCAGGCCGAAGCCGACGAGCATGCCGACGGCAGCGACCAGCGACCACACGGTGGATCGCAGGGACCGCAGCTTCGTCCATTCGGACGCGAGAACACCGGTGAACGCGACGTTTCCGCTGGGCGGCACGTAGACGGGTGTGGTCTGCGTCGCGGTCATGAGCTGCTCCCGTGGTACTCGATGTCGGCCGCGGTCAGCTCCATGAAGGCCTCTTCCAGCGATGCCTGCTGCGGGGCGAGCTCGTACAACCGGAGCCCGTGGTCGGCGGCGAGGTCGGCTATCTCAGGAGCGTTGAGGTCGTTCACGACGAGGAGTCCGTCCGCCTGCACCGTGACTGCTGCACCGGCCGCGGTGAGGACACGACTGAGGTCGTCGACGTGCGGTGAACGGACGTGCACGGCCCGGGCGGAGGCACGTGAGATGAACGACGTCACCGCCTCGTCGGCGACAACCCGACCCCGACCGACCACGATCAGGTGGTCGGCGGTCAGCGCCATCTCGCTCATCAAATGGCTGGAGATGAAGATCGTGCGGCCCTGCCCAGCGAGGTGGCGCAGCAGGTCACGGATCCACTTGATGCCCTCCGGGTCGAGACCGTTGACCGGCTCGTCGAGGATCAGCGTCCCGGGGTCGCCGAGCAACGCGGCGGCGATCCCCAGACGCTGCCCCATGCCCAGGCTGAACCCGCCCACCCTCTTGTCGGCCACCTCGCCGATGCCGACCATGTCGATGACCTCGCGTACACGGGCTCGAGGGATGCCATGGGTCTGCGCCAGTGCGAGCAGGTGGTTGGCCGCTGTACGGCCGGTGTGCACTGCCCGAGCCTCCAGGAGTGCGCCGACCTCGTGCATCGGCGCCGGCAGGTCGCGGTACTCCCGGCCGTTCACGGTGACCGAACCCGAGGTCGGGCGGGCCAGTCCCATGATCATGCGCATGGTGGTGGACTTGCCGGCCCCGTTCGGGCCGAGGAAACCGGTGACCCGGCCCGGTTGCACGGTGAAGGTGATGGCATCGACGGCAGTCTTCTCGGCGTACACCTTCGTCAGATCATCAGCGACGATCACGGACTCTCCACGGGTAGGTGAGACGGTTAGCTCGAAGCCGGGGTCGATGCACCGCTGGGAGCCCCGCCGGGCTGGCCCGGCAGCGAGATCCCGCATGCCGCGAGCGCGGCCTTCACCTTAGGGTCTTGGAGCCCGGCCTGCCCGCCTCCAGCGGGAGGCGTGAAGTTGCCGCCGCTGGGACGCGCACCCGTAGGGGCGCCGGTGGGGGCTCCGGAGGGGATCCCGCCGGAGGGGATCCCTCCGGATGGTGCCGCGTCGGTGATGCCTGCGGCGCTGAGGCAGGCCTGGATCTTGGCGAACTGGCCCTGCAGGTTGGAAGGTGCGCCGCTGGGTGCGGCGGCTGACGGCGTGCTGGCCGAGGACGACGCGGTGGTGGAGCCGCTGGATGACCCGCAGGCGGTGAGGGTGAGCAGCGCGAGCCCGGCCATGAGGGCGGGCGCGAGCACCAAACGGCGACGGTGAAGACGGGTGGGCATGTGGTGTTCCTCCAGGAGGCAGCTGATCGGGGTCACCGGGCGGTGACGGAGGTGGCGGTGATGGTGCCGTCGGACTTCTTAGACCCGTTGACCACGACTGACTGACCGGCCTTGAGCTGGTTCGTCGGAAGGGTCTTGGTCTCGCTGACGGTCGTGCTCGGGGTTGTGGTCACCTTGTGCTGGGTGCCGCCCAGGTCCTTGACGATGACGGTCGTGCCGTCGACTCCGACCACGGTGCCGATGACAACCGGCGAATCCGTGGTGGACGAGGAGCCGGTCCCGGTCCCGGTGGCCGCGCCGGTGCCGGCTCCTTGGCCCGCTCCCCCGGCAGGGAACCCACCGGTCGGGAACCCGCCTCCGAAGGAGGGGACGCCGGTGGCCGCCGTGGCCGGAGCCGCGTGCTTCTGGACGAGGATGCCTCCGGCGAACCCTGCTGCGACGAGGAGGGCGGCCAGCAGGAGGAGTGTCACTCGGGGCAGCCGGCGGCCCGGTGGCGCGTCGTCGAAGCCGTCGTCGAAGTCGTCGTACTCCTGGTCGGTCCCTGGTTCCGGGGCGGGAGGGTCGCGCTGGTCGAGCAGTTCTGTCAGTGGCGTGTCGGTCATGGCTTCCTCACTCGTACCGAAGTGCGTCGATGGGGCGGAGCTTCGCTGCTCGGTTGGCGGGGTAGAGGCCGAAGAACAGGCCGGTTGCCAGAGCGACACCGAAGGCGAGCAGGACTGAGTAGGGGGCGACGACAGGTTGCACGCCGACGATGGTGAAGCGAGCTCCGGCGAGTCCGACAGCGACGCCGACCACCGCCCCGAACAGGGACAAGATGACCGCTTCGAGCAGGAACTGGCTCACGATGTCGGGCTTGCCGGCGCCGATGGCCTTGCGGATGCCGATCTCGCGCGTCCGCTCGGTCACCGTCACGAGCATGATGTTCATGACGCCGATTCCGCCCACCAGCAGCGAGATTGCGGCGACGGCACCGAGCAGGACGGTGAAGGTCGCGTTCGACGAGGTGGCGGCAGACAGGATCTGGGACTGGTTGAACACGTTGAAGTCACGGTTGCTCGACGATGTTCCGTGTCGGCCGTCGAGGATGGATTCGACTTCGGTCTGCGCCGCGGAGGTCGTGTCGGCCGAGGTGGCCTTGACCTTGATCTGGGAGACGCTGCCGTAGCCGGTCAAGGTGTCCTGGACGGCGCTGGCCGGGGCGAGGACGACGTCGTCCTGGTCCTGGGGGCCTTGCGATCCCTTGGCACCCAGGATGCCGACGACGGTGAAGTCCTTGCCGTTGAACCCGACCGTCTTCCCGACGATGCTGGTTCCGTCGCCACCGGCCAGATCCTTGGCCACCGTGGTACCCACGACAGCCACGCGAGCGTGGGTGTTGTAGTCGTCGTCGCTGAACGCTGAACCTGTGGCGATGGAGTCGTTGTTGATGAGGATGTACGCCGACGTGGTGCCGGTGAACGTCCCGACCGTGTGCGAGGCTCCTTCGTAGGTCGCCGTCACCGACTGAGCCGACACGACCGGGGCGACGCCCGCGACGTCCGGCGCCTTGGTCGCATCCGTGAGGGACTGCGCGTCCTCCATCGTGAGCTGAGGCGCCCGTGACTTCGTCCCCGTGTCCGTGGTCGTCCCGGAGCCGCCGCCGAAGATCGCCGCGAACCCACCGGGCGGCCCTCCCCCTGCGCGGCCACCCCCCGCAGCTGTCGAGGTGCTGGACACGGTCAGCACGTTGCTGCCGAGCTTGCTGATCGAGTCGGCCACCGCCTTGCTCGAACCCGTCCCGACGGCCACCAGGATGATGACCGCGGCGACGCCGATGAGGATGCCCAGAGTCGTCAGCGCGGAGCGGACCTTGTTCGCCGTCACGCCCTGGACCGCGAAGCGTGCACTCTCCTGGATGTTCATGACGCGACCTCGGTGCGCAGCGCGGGCGGCAGCTCGTGGACCGCGACCGTGCGGTCGTCGGCGATCACGCTGCCATCGCGCATCCGCAGGATCCGCTTGGCCCGGTGGGCCACCTCGTCCTCGTGGGTGATGACCACGATCGTGCGTCCTGCCGCGGACAGCTCGTCGAACAGGTCGAGGACCTCGGCGGTGCTGTGGCTGTCGAGCGCGCCGGTGGGTTCGTCCGCGAGCAGAAGCACCGGTTCGGTCACGATGGCTCGGGCCACCGCCACACGCTGCTGCTGGCCGCCCGACAGCTGGGAGGGTTGGTGATCGGTTCGGTCGCCCAGCCCCACTCTGTCGAGCGCCTCCAACGCGCGTGCCCTGCGTTCGCCGGACTTCACACCGGCATAGGCCAGCGGCAGCTCGACGTTGCGAAGCGCGGTGGTGCGGGGGATCAGGTTGAAGCTCTGGAAGATGAACCCGATCTTCCGGTTGCGGATCCGTGACAGGGTTGCTTCCTGCCGACGTCGCACGTCGACCCCGTCGAGCAGGTAGCGGCCGCGGGTGGGTTCGTCGAGGCATCCGATGATGTTCATGAGCGTGGACTTCCCGGACCCGGACGCGCCCATCACTGCGACGTAGTCACCGCGCTCGACGACGAGGTCGACGCCGGCCACGGCGTGCACGGCGGTCTCGCCCTCCCCGTAGGTCTTGGTGACCCTGGCGAGGTCGATGACCGGTCTGGTGCTGGTCATCCGCCCAGCCCCCCGCCCAGACCGCCACCGAGACCACCGGTGGGGAAGGTGAAGCCGGACGGTGCGCCGGTCCCGGAGGGCAGCACGACCACCTGACCAACGGTGAGACCGGAGGAGATCTCGGTGCGATCGTTGCCCTTGAGGCCGACCTGCACCGTGGTGACGGTGTCTGTTCCGTTGGAGCGGACCGTGACCGTCGAGGCCGGGCCCAAGGTCGTGATCGCGGAAGACGGCACGCTGACCACGTTGGTGGCCGAGCCGGTGATGATCCGCACGGTCGCGGTCTGGCCGAGCTTGAGGGTCGAGCGAGCGTCGGTCAACGACACCGTGACGCCGTACTCGACCACGTTGTTGGTGATGGTGTCCTGCAAGTCGATCGCGGTCACCGTGCCGCGGGCCGTGATCCCGGCCGCGGAGAAGGTCACCGTGGCGGTCTGCCCGACCTTGACCTTGGTAGCGTCCGCCTCCGCCACCTTGCTCACGATCTGCAGGGAGGTCAGGTCCGACAAGACGATGAACCCTGACGTAGCGCTCGACGAGGAGGCCGACGACGATGACGACGACGCGGCGGCCGTCGACGTGCTGGACTCTCCGACAACCCCGTTGATCGTCGTCACGGTGCCTGCCGCGGGTGCGCGCAACGTCGTCTGACTCACGGCGGTCGCGGCCTGGTCCACCTGGACCTGCGCACTGGTGACCTGCGCCTTCGCCGAGGCGATCTGCGCAGCGGTCGCCCCCTGGCCGTTGACAGCGACCGAGGCCCGCTGCGAGTCGTACTGCGCCTGGGCGGAGCTGACCTGTCCTTGCGCGTTCTGGATCGACTGCTGGTCGCGCAGCAGCGTCGAGGACCGCGTCCGCTGCGCCTGCTGCAGCGACTCCAGCGCCTGGGCGCGCGTCGCCGAGCTCGCCGAGTCGTACGCGCTCTGGGCGGCTGCGACGATCGCGTCCTGCTGCGAGCGGTCCAGCTGGTAGGACTGCTTGGCCTGCGACAGCGAGGTCTTGGCGTTGGCCAGCGACACCTTCGACGAGGTGAGCGAAGCCGAGTCCCGCGACCGCTCCGCGCTGGTCTGACCGGCCTCCACCGACACGAGATTGGCGTTGGCAGAGGCGAGCGAAGCGCGCGCCGAGGTCAGAGACGACGTGGCCGACGTGTCGTCCACCGTCGCCAGCGGCTGACCCTTGGCGACCCGGTCGCCGACGCGGACGTAGATGTAGGTGACAGTGCCGCCGGAGCCCTGGAAGTTGACCGCGACCTGGGTCGCCGTCGACAGGTTGCCAGTGGCGCTGACCGATGCGGTCACGTCCGCCTGCGTGACCGTGGCCGTCTGGCTCGTCGTGGTCTGCGCCGACGCTTCGGTCCCCATGTTGGTGTAGGCCACGCCGATCAGACCGGCCAGCGCCGCCACGATGACGCCGTTGACGATCCAGGTCCGGCGCCTCACGTCGCACACCCGGCGTTGTGGATGGACGTCCTGCTCATCATGTTCTCCCTGACTCGTTCGGCTTCGCTGCCGCGAGACTAGGAAGTCACTCCGAAAGGTGGCTGACCTTCGGCTGGAGGTCTCCTGAAGGTTCTGCGGGGTCGGGCTGGGGGCCGAGTGCCGGCAGCGCGATCGTGAATGTCGCGCCAGCTCCCTGCGCGGTGGTCAGTGCGACGTGGCCCGCGTGGGCCTGCACCACGCTGGACACGATCGCCAGACCCAGCCCGCTTCCCGCCACAGATCGGCTGCGCCCCTCGTCGGGTCGGTAGAACCGATCGAACGCGTGCTCGGCGACGTCCTTCGACATTCCAGGACCGTCGTCGGACACCACCATCGACACCATCGGGTAGCCGGCTGCGACGGTGACTGTCACCCGCGTTCCGGCGGGCGTGTAGACGACGGCGTTCCCGAGAAGGTTCACCAGAACCCTACGCAGGCTCTCGGGGTCTCCCACGACGTCGACCGAGGGATCTCCAGCCACGACGATCTCGTGACCCGCTGCGGTCGCGGCCAAGCCAGCAGCGACGTCCCGGGCAAGCTCGGCGAGGTCCAGGCGGGTGAGCCTCAGCTCGGGGTGCTGGTCGAATCGAGCCAGCAGAAGAAGATCATCGACCAGCACGCCCATGCGCACGCTCTCGGCTTCGATGCGACCGATCGCGTCCATGGCTGGCTCGTCGGCCGTCAGGACGCCCTGACGGAACAGCTCCGACCAGGCTCTTATCGACGTGACCGGCGTGCGCAGCTCGTGGCTCGCGTCAGCGAGGAACTGTCTGAGCCGCGTTTCGCTGACATCCCGGGAAGCGAACGCCTCCTCGATCTGATCGACCATGGTGTTGAACGTGCGTGCCAGGCTCCCCACCTCGGTCGGCTCATCCGCGTGAGGTGCCCGCACCTGAAGGTCCCCCTCGGAGATCCGTGCCGCAGCATCCTCGACGTCAGAGAGCTCTCGCAGGCCCAGTCGCACGACCGCGATGCCGACTCCGACCAGGAGGACGGCCACCAGCAGGCTCACCACGGCATCCACGACGGTGACGCGACGCACGGTGCCTGCGATCTTGGTCAGCGACTTCGCCACGACGATCACGTCGCCGCCTGGAGAGGCGCCGGGGAGGATGCGGGCGCGATAGGCGTTCGGGGTGCCGTCGACCGCTGAGAGCGTGAAGACTCCCGACGGCAGCGCTGTCCCAGCAGCGATCTCGACGCGCAGGACCGACAGGTCGGGGGCCGGCAGCGAGGCCACGTCCGGCCCTGCGACCTGCTCGTCCACCGCGCCCGTGTCGTGGGCAAGGCGGGTCAGCACCCGGTCCCCGAGGAACTCCGAGGAGAACGCGGCCAACGAACCCGGCAAGCCGGGCGACGCGGGTGACGTGACGGCCGCGCGAGGCGCCGGCACCGCCGACAGCTCCTCATCCACCCGCTGAAGCAGGCTGCTCTGCAAGGTCAGCACGGCGACGACATTGACCACGATCATGCCCGCCACCGCCAGCAGGGCGGCCGCGGTGACCAGGCGACCGCGCAGCGAACGAGGCACGACCCTGATCCGTGTCACGGGGAAGACCTCAGCACGTAGCCGAAACCCCGAACGGTCTGAATCAGAGGAGGACCCGTCGCGTTGAGCTTCTTGCGCAGCAGACTCACGAACGACTCCACGATGTTGCCATCACCCTGGAAGTCGTACCGCCACACGTGATCCACGATCTGCGCCTTCGACAGCACCCGCTCAGGGTTCTGCATCAGGAACCGCAGGAGCGAGTACTCCGTCGGCGACAGATCGATCACCGACCCGCCCCGACTGACCAGGTGCCGGTCGTCGTCGAGCCGGAGATCCTCGAACACGAACACTGAACCGTCCGGTTCCACCGCGCGCCCACGCGACCTACGCAGCAGCACCGCACGGACCCTCGCAATCACCTCCTCCAGGCTGAACGGCTTCGTCACGTAGTCATCGGCCCCGACACCGAACCCACGGATGCGATCACTGACCTGATCCCGAGCAGACAAGAAGATCACCGCAGCGTCGCTCCCCGCCACGATCAGCTCCCGGCAGACGTCGTAACCGGTCATGTCCGGCAGCATCACGTCCAACAGCAGCAAGTCCGGAGACCACTCCTGAGCAGCGGACACGGCACTGGAACCGTCGAACACCGGCCGCACGTCGAAACCGGCATGGCGCAGACTGGCCGTCAACGCCTCCGCGATGTGGACCTCGTCATCCACCACCAACAGCCGCTGACGACGCACCTCGTCACCCTCGCGAACCACGGCGCTCCTCCCCGTCCCACTCGGTCCCGAGACTGCGCCACGCACCTGCAAGAAGTCTGAAAGCCACCTAGAGACAACCTGACGAGCGGGCAGGGACTGCCGCCTCAACCGGAGGCACCCGCGGGACCGCCACGACCCACGCCGGGTTCCTCGCCCGGCGCGGCCACCCTGGTCACGGCGTTGCGATGTGCGCCTTGCAGACGACGGCCGGCTGCGCGCTCGAGCTCTCGTGGACGTCGATGGCCGCTCCGTCGACATCGATCTCACAGCGGATCCCGGCGTCCTCGTCCAGGCTCGAGACCGACAAGGACACATCGGACCCCGGTGGGACTCTGACGGTCACAGGCTCACCGGAGACGAGGCGGAGGGGGACAGCCACCGAAGCTCGGACGACCCGCCAGGACGGGGCCGACAACGTCACCTCAACCGTGGATCCCGTCCCAGTGACCTGGAAACGCACCAGGCGCCCGCGCCCGGAGTCGCCCGTCACGGTGAGCGCCGCGTCGGACAACAGCACGAGGACGAAGAGGAGCACCGTGGCCAGACCGCAGCCGCCATGCCAGCGCCGGGTTCCACCCTCGTGCCGACGGTCCCGGTCCACCGATGCACCCGAACACGACCATCTGCAGCGCTGCTGAAGATCGCATCCAGAACACCTGACTCGGCCACCACCGCCGTCATGAGCGGTCGCAGACCGCGGCTGAAGAGCGCCATCACGACCAGAGCCGTCCGAAGTCATCGCGACGAGGTGCGAGTTCAGAGAGGTGGCGAGCCGCCGACGGCGGGTCCTGCCGTCCACCCAGGAGGGCGGCCGTGGGCGGGAGGCGAGACTTCGCCAGAGGGAATGCCGGCGCGGGCGAGGGGGCGAGCGCCCGGCGAGTTCACGGGA
>Ga0302323_100004729_pt1 | contig 11102 bp, 10 predicted proteins | sample Fen_T0_3_FD_201950 | JGI IMG/M metagenome (GOLD analysis project Ga0302323, IMG submission 201950) | Peat permafrost microbial communities from Stordalen Mire near Abisko, Sweden - Fen_T0_3 | ecosystem: Environmental > Terrestrial > Soil > Wetlands > Permafrost | place: Sweden: Abisko... | reverse complement strand
GGTTCGCGAGCGTCAGTGGTGCAAAGCCCGTCCATCCGGAGATCGCGATGTTGACCTTCACGTCTTCTGCGGCAGCTGGTGCCGCCGCCAGACAAGCGGCGGCTGCCGCGATGATTCCAAGACTACGCATGGCTGTATCCCTTCTGGTTGATGGATTGCGGTCAATTTGTCTGTTGGCATCCTTGCGAGCGACGCTGGCAAACTGGCTGCATAAATTGTGCCGTATCCTGCGCGATCTCCCTTCGGCCTCAGCTGCCTTTGAAGCGGGCAATCAGTTTATGGGACTCGCCCGGATAGACGAGGCGCACGGCCGTCAGCGGCCGTGCGCTCCGCCAGGTGTGGCGTTCAACCACGAGGCACGGCGCGCCGACCGCGATGTCCAGCGCCGCCGCGGCCTGATCGTCGGCGACGATGGCGCTGATCGCATGCTCGGCTTCGGTCCATGGCACGTGGTGGAGCAACCAGGAGCCAGGCGGCTCTGTCGCAAAATCCGCAACGGCGGCTTCTGGTACCGCGTCGATATCGATCAGTCTGTCCTCGATCGCGAACGGCACGTTATCGGCGCTGTGCCGGCACGCAATCGCGATCACCTTGCCGGTCTTCCGCACGCGCAGACGCGCGCGATCGGCGGCATTCGCGACGCGGCGAGAGCACTTGATCAGCTCGTAGCCGTAGCTGCGGCCGAGTGCGGTGATCTCGGCGCGAATGTCGGGGATCTGGAGAACCGCTGACAGGAATTTGGGACGGCGGACGAATGTGCCCGCACGGCGCCGCCGCTCGATCAGATCGCCTTGCGCCAGTTCCGACAGCGCCTTGCTCACGGTCATCCGCGAGCAGCCGTAGCGCGACATGAGCTGGTGCTCGAACGGGATGCGATGTCCCGGCGGCCATTCGCCGGTCAGGATCCGGCGCTCGATGTCGAGCCGGATCTGCTTGTACAGCGTCGGCTTGTCGTCAGCCTGCAGCTTGTCGCGACCGGTGGTGAGGCTCATGCCACGAGCCTCCGCATCGCCGCGCTGAATCGGTCGCGGGCCCTTTGACGGAGCCGGTGGCGTCCGGCTTCGACGACCTTCAGACCGCCGGCCCAGACATCCGCAACAGCGTCTTTGCCTGCCGCGAAAATCCAGCCGTCGAGCACAGCGTCACCACGGCGACCGGCAAGTGACGGATGCGCGGTGTCGAGAGTGACGATGTCGGCGCGCGCGCCCTCCTGCATTCCGGCGATCGGCTGGGCGAGCGCCTGGGCGCCGCCAGCAAGTGCGACGTCAAAGAGTGCGCGCCCCGTGGAGATCCCCGGCCCACCGGACAACACGTTGCGCTCGCGGTGTTTCAGTCGCTGGCCGTACTCGAGCTGGCGCAGTTCGTCGGCAACGCCGATGAGGATGTTGGAATCCGTGCCGATGCCAAAACGACCACCTGCGTCAAGAAATTCGCGGGCGGGAAAAATGCCGTCGCCAAGGCTCGCCTCGGTCACCGGACAGAGCCCTGCAACCGCGCCGCTTCTGGCAAGCGATGCGGTCTCTCCCGCGGTCATGTGCGTGGCATGGATCAGGCACCAGCGCTGATCGACAGGCGCATTGTCGAGCAGCCACTCGATTGGCCGCCGGCCCGACCACGCGATGCACTCCTCGACTTCCCTGATCTGTTCGGCAGCATGGATATGAATCGGCCCGGCTTCGGCCAGTGGTCCCATTGCCTCCAACTCGTCCGGTGTCACCGCCCGCAGGCTGTGCGGCGCGACCCCGACATTGGCTCCGGGCAAGTCACGAACGGCAGCGCGCATTGCCGCCGTCAACTTGGCAAACTGGTCGATTGAGCAGACGAACCGGCGCTGGCCGGAATGGGGCGCGGCTCCGCCAAACGAGCTGTGGGCATAGAAGCTCGGTAGCAGTGTGAGCCCGATGCCGGTGACCTCGGCGGCCCGGATGACCCGCGTCGCCATCTCCGCCGGATCGGCGTAGGGCCGGCCATCGTGGTCGTGGTGAAGATAGTGAAATTCGCCGACCCGGGTGTAGCCCTGCTCGAGCATCTCGGCATAGAGCAGCGTTGCGACGGCCTCGGTGTCGTCCGGAGTCATGTCCAGCGCGAAGCGATACATCGTCTCGCGCCACGTCCAGAACGTATCCGCCGTATGCCCGTGCGTTTCGGCAAGGCCCGCCATGCCGCGCTGGAACGCGTGGCTGTGCAGGCTCGCTATTCCGGGCACCGCCAGTTCGTGGCGTTCGTCGTGTGGGGTCGGGGCGGTGCCGATCGTAACCTTGGTGATGGTCCCATCCGTCACAGCGATCCGCACCCCATCGGCCCAGCCGGAGGGAAGCAGCGCCGATCCGAAATGCAGAGTTGACATGTTGCCAAAACCGGATGGACAGAAACCCGACACGGGAATATGTATAGACATATTGATAGTCCCGTCAAGCATCCGCCGTTGAGGGAGTGCTGCATGGCTGAGCGCCTTGATCGAATCTGGTACGACGCCCGGCTTGCCACCGTGCGGGATGATCTGCCCGGCCTCGGCGTGATCGAGCGCGGCGTGATCGCCGCGCGCGATGGCCGCATCGTCTTCGCCGGCGCCCAATCGGATTTTCCAGCGGATGCCGACGCCGTCGACCGCATCGATTGCGCGGGCCGGTGGATCACGCCCGGACTGGTGGATTGCCATACCCACCTGGTCTATGGCGGAAACCGTGCGCATGAATTCGAGCTGCGATTGCAGGGCGCAAGCTACGAGGAGATCGCGCGCGCCGGCGGCGGCATCGTCTCGACCGTTGCTGCGACGCGCGCCGCGAGCGAGGCCGAACTCGTTGCTGGTGCGCTGCCGCGGCTCGATACCCTGATTGGCGAAGGCGTGACGACGCTGGAGATCAAGTCCGGCTATGGACTCGACACCGACACCGAGATGCGGCAGTTGTCCGCGGCGCGTGTGCTGGAGCGCAGCCGGCCGGTCAGCATCCGCACGACGTTTCTTGGCGCGCACGCCATGCCGCCGGAAGCCGGGGGCGACAGGGATGGATATATCGATCTGGTTTGCCGGGAGATGCTCCCGGCGGTGGCGCAGGCCGGCCTCGCCGATGCCGTCGATGCCTTCATGGAAGGCATTGCGTTCTCGGCAGAGCAGACAGCGCGGGTGTTTCAGGCGGCCAAGGCGCTTGGATTGCCCGTCAAGCTGCATGCGGATCAGTTGTCGAATCTCGGCGGAGCCGCGCTGGCGTCGGAATTCTCCGCGTTGTCCGCCGATCATCTGGAGCACACGGATGAGGCGGGTGCCGCGGCCATGGCGCGGGCGGGGACGGTGGCTGTGCTTCTGCCAGGCGCATTCTATTTCATTCGCGAGACGGCCAAACCGCCGGTCGAACTGTTTCGCAGCCACGGCGTCACCATGGCGCTGGCGACCGACTGCAATCCCGGAAGCTCACCGCTGACGTCGCTTCTGCTGGCCATGAACATGGGTGCGACGCTGTTCCGCATGACCGTCGCCGAGTGTCTCGCCGGCGTGACGCGGGAAGGCGCGCGGGCGCTCGGTATTCTCAATGAAACCGGCACGCTTGAGGCCGGCAAAAGCTGCGACCTTGCAATCTGGGACATCGACCGGCCTGCCGAACTTGTCTACCGGATGGGGTTCAACCCTCTGCACAGCCGGGTCAGGATGGGGCGATGAGCGTCGCGCGTGCATCCATTGTTGTTTCGCCGGGGCAGGTCAGCCTCCACGAACTGGCGCAAGCCCTTGACGGGGCGGCCGTCGTGCTTGATCCGTCGTTCTGGCCACGTGTCGAGGCCGCTGCGGTCATCGTTGCCAGAGCTGCGGGCGCGGACGTCCCGGTCTACGGCATCAATACGGGTTTCGGAAAGCTGGCCTCGAAGCGAATTGCGCCGGGCCAGACGGCACTGCTGCAACGAAACCTTATCGTGTCGCACTGCTGCGGGGTCGGGGCGCCCACACCCGAACCGGTCGTGCGCCTGATGATGGCGCTTAAGATCGTGTCGCTGGGCCGCGGGGCGGGGGGGGTTCGCCGCGCCGTCATAGAGCAGCTCCAGGTCATGCTGGCGCGCGGAATTCATCCCTTCGTGCCACAACAGGGGTCGGTGGGCGCATCGGGTGATCTGGCGCCGCTCGCGCATATGGCGGCGGTCATGATCGGCGAGGGGCAGGCGTTCGTCGACGGAAAGGTCGTCCGGGGCATCGACGCGCTGGCCGCGGCCAATCTCGCGCCGCTGACGCTGGGGCCCAAGGAAGGCCTCGCCCTGATCAACGGGACGCAGTTCTCGACGGCCTATGCGATGTCAGGATTGCTGCGTGCTCATGGCCTGGCCTGCGCTGCACTCCTGACAGGTGCCCTGTCGGTCGATGCGGCCATGGCTTCGACGACTCCGTTCCGCTCGGAGGTCCAGCAGTTGCGCGGCCAGGCTGGGCAGATCGCGGCCGGCGCCGCGCTGGCGGCGTTGCTGGCGGGCAGCGCGATCCGCGACTCGCATCTCGACGGCGACGAACGTGTGCAGGACCCTTATTGTCTGCGCTGCCAGCCGCAGGTGCTCGGCGCGGCGCTGGACCTGCTGACGCAGGCTGCCCGCACCTTGACGATCGAAGCCAACGCGGTGACGGATAATCCGCTGGTGCTGGTTGAGACCGGAGAGATCGTCTCGGGTGGTAATTTTCACGCGGAACCGGTCGCATTCGCTGCCGACCAGATCGCGTTGGCCTTGTCCGAGATCGGTGCCATCAGCGAGCGGCGCATCGCGACGCTGGTTGACCCCGCGCTGAATTTCGGCCTGCCGCCTTTCCTGACGCCGGAGCCCGGCATCAATTCCGGTTTCATGATCGCCGAAGTGACGGCGGCCGCGCTCTATGCGGAAAACAAGCAGCGCGCCTCGGCCTGCTCGATCGACTCGACCCCGACCAGCGCCAACCAGGAAGATCACGTGTCGATGGCCGCGCATGCCGCGCGCCGCTTGTCCGACATGGCGGACAACCTGGCCGCCATTCTGGGAATCGAGCTGCTGGTTGCCGCGCAAGGCGTCGGGCTGCGGTTGCCGCACGCGACCAGTCCGGCGCTTGCCGCGGTTATTGCGGCGCTGCGCGCGCAGGTCGCCGCGCTCGGGGCCGATCGCTACATGGCCGACGATCTGGCGAAGGCGACGGCGCTGATCGCAGGCGGCACCTTGCCGGAGGTCGCGACCTCGGTCCTCAAGCATAACCCGTTTCCCATCCTTGCCGAGAAAGGTCCTGTGTCATGAACCGCCGACTGGACAATGATCGTGTGATCCGATCGCCGCATGGGTCCGAGATCAGCGCCAAGAGCTGGCTCACGGAAGCGCCGTTGCGAATGCTGATGAACAATCTAGACCCCGACGTGGCGGAGCGGCCGAGCGAACTCGTTGTCTATGGTGGCATTGGTCGTGCCGCTCGCGACTGGGACAGCTTCGATCGCATCCTGGCCGCGCTTCGCAAGCTCGAGGCCGACCAGACCCTGGTCGTCCAGTCCGGCAAACCCGTCGGAATTTTCCGCACCCATCCCGATGCGCCGCGCGTCCTGATCGCGAACTCGAATCTGGTGCCACACTGGGCGACGCTCGATCACTTCAATGAGCTCGACAGGCTCGGACTGATGATGTTTGGCCAGATGACGGCCGGGTCGTGGATCTATATCGGCAGCCAGGGAATCGTGCAGGGGACGTATGAAACCTTTGTCGAGGTGGGACGACGCCACTACGACGGCAGCCTTGCGGGCAAGTGGATCCTGACGGCGGGGCTCGGCGGCATGGGTGGCGCGCAACCGCTTGCCGCCACGATGGCCGGGGCCTCGATGCTCGCCGTCGAATGCCAGCCGAGCCGCATCGAGATGCGCTTGCGCACAGGCTATCTCGACCGGCAGGTCGCCACGCTCGATGAGGCGCTTGCCGTCATGGCGGAGGCCGCGCAGAGCAAGACACCGGTCTCGGTCGGTCTGCTCGGCAATGCTGCGGATGTCTTCCCCGAACTGGTGCGCCGCGGCGTCAGGCCGGATATCGTCACCGACCAGACCAGCGCGCACGATCCGATCAACGGTTATCTGCCGAAGGGGTGGACGCTTGCCGAGTGGCAAAGCAGACGCGAGGCCGATCCGAAAGCGGTCGAAGCGGCAGCCAAGTCCTCCATGGTCGGCCACGTCCAGGCCATGCTCGATTTTCACGCCCAGGGTATTCCCACCCTCGACTACGGCAACAACATCCGCCAGATGGCCAAGGACATGGGATTGAAGAACGCGTTCGATTTCCCGGGCTTCGTGCCGGCCTACATCCGTCCACTGTTCTGTCGCGGCATTGGGCCATTTCGTTGGGTGGCGCTCTCGGGAGATCCCGACGATATCTTTCGCACCGACGCCAAGGTGAAGGAGCTGATGCCGCACGACAAGCACCTTCACAACTGGCTCGACATGGCGAAAGCGCGGATCAAGTTCCAGGGACTGCCGGCGCGGATCTGCTGGGTCGGCCTTGGTGACCGTCACCGGCTTGGCCTCGCATTCAACGAGATGGTGGCGCGCGGCGAGCTGAAGGCACCGATTGTGATCGGTCGTGATCATCTCGACAGCGGATCGGTTGCGAGCCCGAACCGTGAAACCGAAGCGATGCGCGACGGCTCGGACGCTGTGTCCGATTGGCCTCTGCTCAATGCGCTGCTCAATTGTGCGAGTGGGGCAACCTGGGTCTCGATCCATCACGGGGGCGGCGTTGGCATCGGCTATTCGCAACACGCGGGCATGGTGATCGTAGCCGACGGAAGTCCGGATGCTGCGCGCCGTATCGAACGGGTGTTGTGGAACGATCCGGCGAGCGGGGTGATGCGTCATGCCGACGCGGGTTATGATAGTGCCATTGAATGCGCCCGTGCGAACGGGCTGGACCTGCCAAGTCTCGCTAGCTCCGGTTGATTCGGTACAATTTTCGGTTGTTGTCCAAGACGCCAGCAGGAAAATCGGGGAGATGCGATTGATGCTCCACAGGATTTCTGAACAGCGACAATCAAGTCAGTGGCCGCCGCCGGGGGGCGATGGGGCCCGGCGTTCCTGGTTGCCAACAACGTCGGCAACACTGTCTTGCGCGCGGCTGCGTCCGGGGGCCGGGCGCGCCGGACGACTTGGGCTGCAAAATGGTCCAGTTCTTATCCGGGTGGAGTATGCGCTGGAGAGTGGCGTCTATAGGAAAAGAGTGCATTGTCGTAAGTGGGTATCGCCATGTAGCGGTCTCCCGCTACCACCAATCCCCCCTCAGAACGGCTCGGGAACAGATCCGAATTGGTCAATTGTGCCAGTCGTCCCTGCACTTCGACGTTGAAGCCGCGGCCGTGCGGTTCGGCGTGTATGATGACTTGAGCCACCAGCCGACGCACCGCTGCAATGAGTTCCGCCGATTCCGCGCAGTCGCTGTGCTCGGTGGCAAGGGCGGCCAGTCTTTCGACATCTGTGCGGTATTGCTCGATCGCAGCGGGACGCAATGTGACGATGCCTGCCGCGTTGGCGCATTTCAGCTTGACATCTACTCGGCGCGTTCGGTTTCAAGCGCCTTGATCCTCGGCACCAAGGTGGCGAGATCGACGCCTTCCGTTACCGCGTCGATCAGGCGCTCCATTTCGCGTGAGACCTCGCCATTGCGGCGCGTCAATTTGCTCATCTGGTCGCCAGCTTCGCGTGCAAGGCGTCGCCGCTCGTCGTTATGGGCTTTTATGTATTCTGTAATCGCAATCGGATTGGACAGCTCGTCTTTCAGTCCCGCAAACACGGCCGCTTCAATGGCGTCGCGGTTGACCCTCCGGCCGTTGGTGCAGGACAGTCGCGCGGATCCCTTGCGATCGCCGATCGACACCATTCCGCCGCCGCAGGATCTACACCGCAACAAGTCCGAAAGCGGACGCCCTGGCCCGCGGGGTGCGAGCGCTTCCGCTTGATGGCTTGCGCCGCGTTCCAGGTCACATCATCGATGATGCGCAGCTGCGGCACCTCGGTAATTCGATGCTGCTCCTTCGAATTGATTCGCGAAATCCGCTTACCCGTCGTCGGATCCTTGACCATCCGCGCCTTGTTTCAGACGATACGGCCGGCATACAGCTCAATGAGCAGCATGCCGTGGCCCCGCGCGTTGTTGCCATTGATGGTAGATGCGTTCCACATAGTACCGCGTGGCGCCGCAATGCAATCGGCATTGAGTTCGGCAGCAATGGCGCGAGGCGTGACGCCGGCAACAAAGCGCGCGAAGATTCGCTGCACGATCCTGGCTTGCACGTCGTCGATGACGAGCTCGCCCGGCGAGCCCGGGACAATGGAATAGCCGTACGCGCGTCCGCCGGCGTGGCTGCCGTCGCGGATCACGCCCTCGAGTCCACGCCGTACATGCAGTGCCAGGTTTCGAGATACATTTCGCCCGTCAATGCCCGCAGCGCGCCATCGATCTTGGTCACTTTCCCGGTCGCCGTATGGATGGTGATGCCGAGAAAATCGAGTTCCTTGCGAGCGGCGTGATAATCGGCCTGGCCGCGAAAAATGCGGTCCATGTCTTCGGCAACGACGACGTCGAACGGCCTTGCCGCCGCGGCGCGCATCAGCGCAATGAAGCCGGGACGATTCTTTGCTGACGATGCGGACACAGCGCGGTCCTCGAAGGTCAACACCACCGTCATGCCATGCGAGCGCAGACCTCGCGGCAGAACGCGATCTGGTCGTCGACCGATTTATCGTTTTTCAGATCGCTCGAAAAACGAGCGTGGATGGCGACGCGGATCATGCACTCGACTTGGTCGCGCGGGCTTGAACTGATCGGCGCGCGATTTCTGTTTCATGATCTATCCGAGCTCGCAGTTTGGCAAGCGCCCTGACCACGGCAAGAACGTCGTCTCCGGGCGGAACTTGCGGTTTTTGCGGGTTAACCGCCGGAGGCATCGCTCGCAACCATGGCGAGAATGATCTGCTCGCCGCTCGGGATGGCCTTGCTGTTGGCTACCAGGTGGTCCGTCACGTCGTCGCCGATCCAGGCGACGCCGATCAGCCAGCGGCATTTCCCGCGCTCCAGCGGGACTCGCTGGAGGAAGAAAATCGCGTGAAGTTCGGGTGCTTGATCGAAGCGGCGCAAATTGATCGGCCTCTGCACCGTCGGTCGAAAAGCCTCTGCACCATCAGTTGAAGAAAAAGCAGCGCTCCCGCTTGGCCCAGCCGCCGCAGTAACCGGCGCGGAATTGGAGCTGACGCGCTGGGTCTGCGCCAGTGTGGCATCGATCAGTCCGACGATATCGCCGACGCGCCGGTTCTTGATCCAAAGCCAATGAAGCGGCGAAGCGGGTTTAACTTCCTGAAGCTGAATCACGCGAATACCGAGCATCCGCGCAACATGCCGCCCCGGGCATATTTGCGAAAGAGTGGCACACCTTGTGTCGCAAAAACGGAAAGCTTAGCGCGTTAATCGGCGGGTGCGCCAGATAGCTCAAGACCAATGCGTTTCGGGGATCGTCGGAATCGGCGCCCAGACTGAATATCATTTCAGTCTGGTTTTGATTTGGGGAAGTTTTCCAGCGATTGGACCTGCGGTCAGAATGGTTGCTCGTGACTAGCGAGTCTCAGGCAGGAGTGGCAGTGGATCGTCAGGCTCATAACCTGAGGGTCGTTGGTTCAAATCCAACCCCCGCAACCAAATTTTCAGTCGAACAAAATCCGCTCCGGCATTCTCTTGTCGGGTACGCGCACCTATTTTAAGCGATGCGGGTCGCATCCTCCATCCCAACGATCGGCAATCCTCACGACTCTGTACATTTCAGTTGAGGTCATTCATGTCGAAGGACGAAGAGTTCGAACGTCAAGAAGCGCAGACCAAAGCGAACCTCTTGGAGCGAGCGAGACGCGCCATCGCGGTTCGTTCGAAGGGCCGGAATTTCACGGGCTCGAACGTGAGTTCTTGTATCTCCAATCGGAAATGTTGCTCGAATTCGAAAAGTCGAAGGATATTCACCATCCTCGCGACGTCGGGGACGCACGGGAAGAAATTCTTCGGAAGTTTTTGAACGAGAGCGGCTACCTGCCGTCGCGATTTTCCATATTGGAAAGCCGCGGGCGGGTCGCATCCACGACGGGCCACGTGACGGGCGAAATGGACATCGTGTTTCATGACCCCCTCGAATCAATGAGCTTGATGCGTCGCGAGAATGTCTATGAGGTGCTGCCGGTCGAGAGCGTCTATGGCGTGATCCAGGTAAAATCACGTTTGAACAAGAAAGAGATTCAGGTGGGCCTTGAGAATATCGCGGCATTCAAACGCCTCGATCGGGAGACACAACCGGCGCCATTCGTGTCCCTTCCCGGGCCGCGATCACTACGTGGCTTTGGCATCCTCTTCGCTTACGATTCAGACCTGAAGTGGTCCGAGATTATTCACGAGATCGAAGCCCATCCGCAGCGCGAGTGGTGCAACGCCATTGTCATTTTGTCGCGGGGAATGTTGCTTCATGGCGACGATACCGGAGGCAAATATTCAAACGAGCAAATTGCCTCTATTTCCGAGCTTCAGATGCACGGTTACCCGGACCGGCAGAGCGACATACTGTTTCAGTTCTATAGTGTGTTGATTGCGCTTCTGCGCATGACCAAGGTTCATCCGGCGCATCCGGACTCCTATTTTCGTTTGCCGCTCGTGGTGGACGAGATGTCCTACGAATTCCAGTTTGGCCAGTTTGCAGAGTTCGCCCATTGTGAAAAACATGGTGATTACCAGCGCAAGATCAGTAAGGAAAGCCTTCGCAAGCTTACCGACGGGTGTCGGAACGCGACACCTATAAACTGGATCAAGGCGACGGATTTGGCCTATGGCCGGCCGGGTGACAATGAAGAGGCGTACCGCCGCCAACCCGGCGATGTACAAATATACAATCCGGAGAACTTGAGCCTTTCCGACATTCTGGTGGTGGACAGCAACTTCAACGGAGGGTCGATCAAGACGCTCGCGTTCGATACGATCCAGACAGCCGGAATGACGATCTTTGTGCCTTACTATTACACGGTCAAAGAGGGCATCATTTCAGCGTGCCCGAAATGTCCGCCGCTGGTTCTTCCCGCTGCGGAGGATAAGTCGTCTTAGGGACATGGTTCGTTCGG
>Ga0302323_100004728_pt1 | contig 11104 bp, 8 predicted proteins | sample Fen_T0_3_FD_201950 | JGI IMG/M metagenome (GOLD analysis project Ga0302323, IMG submission 201950) | Peat permafrost microbial communities from Stordalen Mire near Abisko, Sweden - Fen_T0_3 | ecosystem: Environmental > Terrestrial > Soil > Wetlands > Permafrost | place: Sweden: Abisko... | reverse complement strand
CTCGTCCTGGCTGCTTCCGTTCGGGTTCGCCGACGTGATCTTGATGCCGTACTTGTCGCCGAATCCCTTGATGATCGCGCCGTAGTTGGCCCAGTCCGGGGGGAGAGCGATGACGTTCAGCGTGCCTTCCTTCTTCGCGGCGGCGACCAGTGCGTCCATACCGCCGACGTCGGCCGCGCTCTTCGCCGTGGCGGCTGATCCGGCGGCACCGCTGCTCGGGGTCCCGCCGGTCGAGGTGGGCGGGGAGCATGCCGCCACGAGTACCAGAGCGCCGATCGCCACGCCTGCTCGCGCATACGTTGGGGTGAATCTCACGTGCTGCCTCCAGTTTGCTTTCGCTCGGCTGACCCTGGGCCTTCGGGCGTCCACCTACGGTGTCGATCCTGGCAGTGCCTGCGCCTCCAAACGGTGAGGCGGCTCCACGTCTGAAACGTTTAGGCCTCGGATGTTGCCGCGTCGTACAGCGGGTGTCAAGGGACCGTTACCGACTTGACGCACGGTCCGAAATCAAGGTGAGACACGTCGGTGAACAGCGCGTAAACGGGCGCCTCCCGGTGCTTGAATTGATGGCCGCGTAACGAGTTCGACCGGGGCCACGTAGTCGTCGGTCACCGTCGGATCCAGGAGCCGGCGCATGAGCTCGCGACCCATCGCGCGGCTGTCGAGACGCAGCGTCGCCAGGGGAGGGTCGAGGTACTCCGACGTTGGCAGGTCGTCGTGACCCACCACCGACAGTCCCGGTCCGATCGTCACCGCCTTCTCGCGCGCGGCCTTGTAGATCGCGAGAGCCGTGTAGTCGGAGTTGGTGATGATGGCGGTCGGCGCATGGGGTCGTGAGAGCAGCGCGACGGTTGCCTTCTGGACGTCCGGGATGGTGAGTGGTGAGTAGATCGTGCTGCCCGTCATTTCGAGCTCACGCGCCATCCGACGGAAGTGACGGAGCCGGTCCGGGTCTGCGATCAACGACCGGGGCGCGGCGAGGAGGGCGACGGACGTGTGCCCCAGGTCGGCCAGTCTTCGCATCGGCAGCTCGACCGCCCGACGGTTGTCCGGCGAGACCCGCGAGACTCCTTCGATCGAGCTGACGAGAGCGTTCAGGGCCACGGCTGGGCTGCCGGGCCGCAGTTGCTTCCACAGGCTGATGGACTCCCCGGTACCCACGGGCGCGATCGCCAAGCCCTGCACGACCCGGCCGGCCATCTCCCGTACGTGCTGCTGCTCGCGCTCCAGCGAGTACCTCGAGTCGAGCACAAGGAGCGAGGCTCCTGCTGCGCCGGCCACCTCCTCCGCTCCGCTCATGACGTCGAGGAAGAACGGGTTGGAGAAATTGCGGACGATGAATCCGTACGTCGTGCTGCGACCGCTTCGAAGAGCCTGTGCCTGGGGGTTGGCTCGATAGCCGAGCTCTTCGGCCGCGGCGAGAATGCGTGAGCGTGTCACGGGTGCTACGCCGGACTGACCGTTCAAGGCGAAGCTGGCCGAGGCCACGGAGACGCCGGCGGCCCGGGCCACCTCGCGGATCCCGGCCGGCCGACTGGTCCCGTCAGCGCGTTTGACCATTGGCCCCTCTGCGGCGAGTCGGTCTTCGAACGGACCGATGACGGTGCCCCTACGGCGCAGGCGTCGAGGCGACGTCAGTAAAGCATCGTTTCGCTCGCGTGACGACGGCCCGCCTCACGTATCACTTGGGGACGGTGCCTGCTCTGTCCTTCGCCAAGTCATCTTGCTGGGGGCCGAATACCGCGGAGGAAGTTATGACGTACCGACTGAGCGGGCTGCTGACGGCGGCCCTCTGCGACAACTGCTTCGAACCGCTCGCCGGCATCGAGCTCCGGGCGTACGCGCCCATCGCCGAGGGGGTCGGATCCGCTGCGGAGCTGGCGCCCAAGAGGACCGAAGCGGCAACCTCCTCGCGCCCGCTGGGCCAGACGACCGTCGATCCGTCGGGCGCCTACGTCCTGGACATCGATGGGGACGGGTATGAGGGCGGTGCTCTCGACATCCAGCTCGTGGTGGCCAGGCCGCCACGTCCGATCCACGAGCCGGACGCGCCGCCGCGCTGGGTGGAGGTCGGACGGATCCAGCCGGAGTGGGACCAGAGCGAGAAGGGGTCCAGCGCACGCTGGGACTACTGCGTACCCAACGACTTCTGGTGCGAGTTCCTCTCGCTGTTCGGGATCTGGACGATCTGCGGGCACCTGCTCACCTGCGCCGACTCCGCACCGATTCCCGGTGCCACGATCAACGCCTTCGACGCGGACTGGCTTCAAGATGACGCTCTCGGTGTTGCGGTAACCGATGCCTCGGGTCACTTCCTGATCACGTATCTGGCCTCGGCCTTCCGGCGTACGCCGTTCTCGCCGCTGCTGAACGTCGAGCTCACGGAGGGCCCGGACCTGTACTTCACGGCAGTCCTCGGCGGCACGCCGATCCTGACCGAGACCCAATCCGACGGTCGGCGTCGTGGCCGCGAGAACGTCGGGCCGTGCTTCTGCGTCGACCTATGCTCCGACCAGGTCATCGTCACCCCCGACAACTGGCCGCACTGGCAGCAGGTTCGAGCCTTCGACATCCATCCGCCGGCCGGGGCGCCCGGCTCCGCCTTCTCCGCGGAGGGATACGCCGACCCGGCTGGAGGCGCGTACGTGTTCGGGGACGACGTCCCCTTGCGCGGCAACTGCCCGCTGTACGAGTTCGGCACCAGCGACGCACTGGAGTACCGCTTCCTGATCGGCGAGTACGGGTGGTCGACCACTCCCGATGACCCGACCCAGATCCCGAGCGTCGCTCCGGCGTCCATGGATCCGGTGATGGCCCTTCTCAGCACTCAGGTGGGCTACGTCTCGTACACCGACGGGTTCGGGGTCTTCCAGTGGGCGCCGGTGAACGTGGACGCGAGCGACCTGCAGACCGACGGCTGGTTGAGGGTCGAGGGCAAAGCGATCACCGTACCGATGTACAACCCGCCGGGCGCGACGTCGACGGTCGTCGTCGCATCAGGCAACTTCCTGCGCACGTTCGACCTGTTCACGCTCAACAGCAGGACGATCACGTCGGCCCATCTGCCCAAGAAGCCGGGCGGCCTGCCCATGGCCGATGCGGGCAAGACCATCCCCACGGTCGAGCGCGAACCGATCCGCCGCTACGCCCTCACGTTCGAGGTGCGCAACGCCGTCACGGCCGGGTCGCCGATCTACTCGGACAGCCTGTCCGCGATCATCTTCGACAACTCGGCGCCGTTGGCCCGCCTCGACCTCGAAGAGCTGCGGCTGAACGCGTGTAACCCGCTCGGTGGAGTCTCGACGATCCACCTGCTCTACACCGTCGACCACCCGCACCTGCGCAACTTCTCCGTCAACATCACGAACAATGGCGGAACGGTGCATGCCGCACCGCCGCTGCCGCACGGGGAGTTCACCGCGGGCTCGTACTTCTTCCGCGGAGGTGCGGGCGGACCGCATGATCCGGTGACATTCGCAGGTGGGGTGCCGGTTGACATCTCGGCTGATCCGCCGTGTGCCTACTCGGTGAACCTGAGCTTCATCACGCGACGGTACGGCGATCTCGGCACCACCTTGTCGAGGCTCTACTGTCACTGACGCGCCGATGCGCGCCAGCGTATGGTGCGGGCATGAGTGAGCCTGGGGTACCTGCCGGCGCGGTCTCGTCCGAAGTTCCGAACCAGCCAGCAGGACCCGGCGGCGCGACCACAGTCTCCGCTGTCGTCGCCGGGGGTTCCCTGGAGGGTCAGGAGACCGTTCGGCGGCGGATCGCCAAGGCGGTCTCGCAGAAGGTCGTGCCGCACCCGAGCCTCGCGGACCGGGAGCTGAAAGGCAGCAAGGCGCTGGCCGCCAGCCCGCACGAAGGGCTGGCGGCCTGGCAGCCGCCGGTCGGCCGGGCTGACCCCGTCGAGCTGTTGCAAAGTCAGGAGACCTCGCGGGTGCAGGAGCTGGTGCCGGTCCGGCACGCGCGGATGGCGTTGAGCGCCTTCGCGTTCTATCGCGGGGCCGCCCTGCTGATGGCCGCAGACCTGGCGGACCTGCCCCGCAGCGGACTGAACGTCCAGCTCTGCGGTGATGCGCACCTGTCCAACTTCGGTCTGTTCGCCGCCCCGGATCGCTCGGTCGTCTTCGATCTCAACGATTTCGATGAGACCAACCCCGGTCCGTTCGAGTGGGACGTGAAGCGCCTTGCGGCTTCGTTCGTTCTCGCCGCGAGGGACAACAAGTTGAGCCAAAAGGCCGGTTCTGCCGCTGCCCGACAGGCAGCCACCTCGTACCGTGAGTCCATCGCCGAGTTCGCCATGAAGGGTGAGCTCGAGATCTGGTACAACCGGATCGAGGTCGGCAGCCTGGTGGCCAACCTGCAGAACTCGACGCGGAAGAAGGCTCGCGACGGCAAGCAGGTCGCGAGGATGGAGGCAGTCGTCGAGACCGCAGCCGCCAAGGCCCGGCTCCGCGACGCGTGGTCCGCGATCGCGAAGATCACCGAGGTCGTCGATGGTCGCCGTCGCTTTCGCGACCAACCTCCGCTGCTGACCCGGGTCGACCTCGATACCGAGAACGCCGCGCTGGTCAACGCCCTGTTCCGCGAGTACCGCGCGACGTTGCAGGATGACCGCCAGGAGCTGCTGAAGCGGTACGAGATCGTGGACATGGGTCACAAGGTCGTGGGTGTGGGCAGTGTCGGCCTGCTGGCCTTCGTTCTGCTGCTACGCGGCCGCGACGAGGACGACCTCATGGTGCTGCAGGTCAAGCAGGCTCAGGCATCCGTGCTCGAGGCGTTCACGCGCAAGTCCGCGTACAACAAGCACGGGCACAGGGTTGTCACCGGGCAGCGGCTGATGCAGGCTGCCAGCGACTCGTTCCTGGGCTGGATCGACGGACCGGGCGGTCGCAGCTACTACATCCGCCAACTGCGGGACATGAAGTGGTCGCCAGAGCCGGCCTCGCTCGGCGAGGCGCAGCTGCCGATCTTCGCCGAGTTGTGCGGGCACACTCTTGCCCGCGCACACGCTCGGTCCGGAGACGCGGTCGCGATCACGTCCTACCTCGGATCCGGCAAGTCCTTCGACAAGGCAGTCATGGCGTTCGCTGACTCCTACGCGGATCAGAGCGAGCGCGACTACGTCGAGTTCACGAAGGCCATCGCGGACGGACGGATCTCGGCCCACGAGGACGCCGGCGGCGCGGAGGGCAAGAAGGCGGCCAAACTGGTCGGTGCACCGGGTGCGAAGGCGAAGAAGGCCGCGAAGGGCAAGGTTTCTGCGTCCTGACCGGCGCTCGACGGGCTAGCCCGAGCGGGCAGCGGCATTTCGGGCGTACCAGCTGGCTGCCGGCCCGGCGGACAGGCCGTGCAGCACGACCGAGAACGCGACTGTCACGGCGATGACTCTGCCGACGAGCGGGCCGCCTCGCTCTGGGCCGAGCTCGTCGATGGCGATGAGCGCGAAGACGATCGAGGCGAGCCCCCGCGGACCCAGCCAGCCGACCAGCAGCACGTCCCCTCCGCTCAGCGGGCTGCGGATCAACGCGATGGCGACTGGCACCATGCGCACGACCGTCAAGCTCACGAGTGCATAGATGACGACTTGCCAGGTCAGTCCCTCGAAGGCCGGCCGGAGGAACGCCGCGCCGAAGACGAACCAGACGAAGAAGGCGAGCAGGGTTCCAGAGAGCTCGGCGAACTCGATCACCTCCGGCGATCGCTGCGCCCTGGCGGCCGTCCCGAAGGCGACGCCTGCGACGAAGGCGGAGACGAAGCCGTTCCCGCCGGCGGCTACGGCTCCGAAGTAGGCCATGAGCGCGACAGCGAACGGCAGGACGGGTTCCTGGCCCTTGACCGACCATCCGTTCCGGTCGGCGACGACGAGCAACCGGCCGGCGACCCAGCCGAGCGCCCCACCGAAGCAGATCGCCACCATGAGATCCCCGACGGCTTGCTCCGCGGCGTGGAGCACGGAGTCGTGGGCGCCCTGGGTCGATGCGACCGCGACGAAGAACAGCACGATCGGGGTCGCGAGCCCATCGTTGAGCCCGCTCTCGACGTTGATGACGTCACGCAGGCGGCCGGGAATCCGCCGGTCGCTCATCACCGACGCACCGAGCGCGGCGTCCGTCGGCGCGAGCGACGACGCGACCACGGCGAGCAGAGCCCAGTCGGTGCCGGGGAACAAGCCGAAGGCCGCGAGCAGACCCGCGGCCACGGTGAGGGGAAGGCCGATTCCGAGCAGCCGGGCGGCCACGTGAGCCGGTGGCTGGTCGAACCACCCCGCGCTGATCTTCGACGCGTCGGTGAAGAGGATGAGGGCAAGCGCGATCTCGACGAGGTTTCGCACCTGAGAGTTTGCGAGGTCCACGTGCAACGGCGAGTCGGGGAAGGATCCGAGTGCCAGACCCGCTGCCGCGAGCACGATCGGTGCGGTCACGCTCCAGCGCCCCAGGCGTGCTGACACCAGGACCCAGCCGACCACGCAGGTCAGGACGATCGTTACGGCGACGTCCAAGCTCAGGCCTCCGCGGGCGTAGCGGCCGCAGGAGGCGCAGGGGGCGCACCGGACTCGGGTGCTGCGGCCGTTTCCCCAGCCAGTTCGGGGATGAGCTCGTACCTGCGCGCGTACGTCGTCACGACCGTGACTCCGGCGGCGGCAAGGGGAATACCGATCAGGGCGCCGATGGGACCCCAGATCGCTGCGCCGACGAACACGGCGGCGAGCGAGATCGCCGCACTGACCTCCATTGTCCTTCGGCTCACGCGCGGGGTGAAGACATAGCTTTCGATGTTCTGGTAGATCGTGGCGAACGCGATGATCGCCACGGCCTGCCATGGGTGGACGAACACGGTGAAGAGCACCGGCAGGATGATCCCGATGTAGGTGCCGATCAGGGGGATGAACTGGGCGGTGATGCCGACGAACAGCGCGAACGGTAGCCAGTACGGCACGCCGATCAACCAGAAGAAGATCCCGTGGAAGGCCGCCGACATGCCGGCCAGGATCAGCTTCGAGACGACGTACCCGCCTGTCTTGCTCACGGTGATCTTCCAGACGTTCAAGAACACGCGCTGCTTCTCGGGGGCCAAGCCGGCGGCGACGGCGCGCTGCATCCTGGGCCCGTCAGCGGCGAAGTAGAAGCCGAAGACCAGGACGGTGAACATGTCGAAGACGACCGAGGTCAGCGACGAGATGACGCCGAGCACCCCGCCGGCGAGGTCGCCTGCGGTGCCCGCAATCTGGGACGCGCTGACGTGCAGCTTGGCCTGCAAGGTGGCGGAGTCCAAGCTGGTGTGGAACACCTTGTTGACCCACGTCACGGCCGAGGCAACCAGGCCCGGAAGGCCTTTGACGAGCTGGACCATCTGCTCGAAGAACAGCCCACCGAAGATCGCACCCAGCACGAGGACCGTGACGATGACGGCGATGCCGACGATGGCGGAGGACGTCCCGCGGCTCAGACCGCGCCGGACCAGGGCTTCGATCCCTGGCTCCATGGCGACGGCGAAGAGCCAGCCGAGCAGGAGCAGGAAGATGAAGTGCCGCGTGACATCGAAGACCCACAGCGACAGCAGGAAAGCTCCGACGCAGACCAGCGCAGTGATCATGGTGCGACGCACGTTGGCCTGATCGAACATGATGATCGACGCACGGGGCTGATCAGGTACAGGCTCGGTCACCACAACACCTCTCGACGTCCGGCACCAGCCGAGTTCGCCAGCGCACATCCGGAGGATGCGCCGCGAGCCTAGCGCCCGGCTGGACGCGGGATCGGGAACTGGTGCGCTCGTTCGCGTGCGCCTCGCCGGGGCCTGGCGGCAGAATGCGCGTATGACGAACTACGGCGGGATCCTCTCCGAAGGCCTCGACGTCTCTGCTCGCGCGGGCCTGTTGCTCGGCGCGTACTACACCGGCATGTCGTACCAGCCCAATCTGCTGTCGCGGGGCACGCGCGACCAGGCGCTCATCACCGGGGTGGCCACCGCGAGTGCCTATGGCTGGGGTACGACCGCTCACTCGTTCCTGCGTTCGACTGCGGACCGTCTGCCGCTCGCCGAGCGATCGCTGGTCGGCCGAGTGGTCTCCGGGGTCATCGTTGACGTCGCTGCGGCCGCAGCCGGGCTGGCGGTGATGCGCGCCCTCCCGCCGCGGGAGCACGAGGACCGTCGACGTGCGCTGATCCGGCTGGGCGCCACGAGCACGGCTGCAGCAGCGCTGACCGGACTCGTCGCGGATGCACTTGAGCTTCGGCGGGACGCCCCGACGGGGCGCCCGGAAGCCGCTGGCGTGGCACTGCTCGGAGCTGCCGTCGGCTACGCATCCACCCGTCCGCGCCGTGCGTCCACGGGAGCCTATGACCTGGAGTCCGGCAAGCTGGAGGAGAACAGGCACCGGACCGTCGCACCGGCGAAGGCGATCGCATCCGGCATCGGCGTGACCTTGGCCCTCGTGGGTGTGGCCAAGGGCGAGTCGGTCGTGACCGACTTCGCTTCCCGTCGAGCAGCCAACGTGTTCGGCGGGTCACCGCAGGATCGCCGTTCGCTCGGTCGGCTTGCCGCTCTTGGCGCGTTCGCCGGGCTGGGCTGGGGCGCGGTTTCCCTGGTGAACCGGTTGCTCACCAAGCCCGGGAACGCGATCGAAGCGGCGCACAGCACCCCACCGACTCTGGCCGAGGTGACCGGTGGTCCCGGGTCGGTGATCCCGTGGGCGGATCAGTCGAGGGAGTCGGCCCGCTGGCTGTCCATGACCTTGACCGCTGATGCGATCGGCGCAGTGATGGGGGAGTCGGCCAAGCAGCCGATCCGGGTCTACGCGCCACTCGACAGTGCCCGTACAGCGGAGGAACGAGCCGCCCTGCTGCTCGCGGAGATCGATCGTACGGGTGCCCTGGACCGATCGGTCTTCGCACTGTTCTCGCCCACCGGCTCCGGATACATCAACTACGTGGCTTGCGAAACGATGGAGTACCTCACCCGCGGCGACTGTGCCTCGGCGGGAATCCAGTACTCCGTCCTGCCGTCAGCGCTGTCTCTGGGCAAGGTCGAGCTCGCCACGCATCAGACCCGGATCGTGATGAACGGGATCGTCTCGCGGCTGATGGCGATGCCGACCGACAAGCGCCCGAAGTTCTATCTCTTCGGAGAGAGCCTCGGATCCCAGGTCAGCGAGGAGATGTTCCGGGGTCAGGGGCTCACCGGTCCGACCGGCATCGGGCTCGATGGCGCCGTCTGGATCGGTACGCCGGCGGCGACGGCCTGGCGCGACGAGCTGTGGGGCACCCGCACGGTGGCCGAAACGCCGCAGGTCGGCCCTGGTTCGGCCTATCTGCCGCGCGGCATCCACGACTGGCTCACGTTGCCGGCGGAGGAACGCGCTCGAGTGCGATTCCTGTTGCTGCAGAACGGTGATGACCCGATCCCGAAGTTCGGGGCACCCCTGTTGTGGCATCGCCCTGACTGGCTCGGACCGAGCGCGGAGCGTCCGCCGGGTGCCCCGCGGGGGACGCGTTGGATGCCGGTCACCACGTTCTTCATGACGTTCCTCGACATGCAGAATGCGCTGGCGCCGACGCCCGGGGTGTTCGATGAGGGCGGTCACGACTACCGACGGGAGGTACCGCAGGCGCTTCGCGAGGTGTGGCAGCTGCAGGCCAGTGACGAGCAGATGGACCGGGTTCAGGCAGCGCTGCGCGCGCGAGAACTCGGCTGGGAGGTCAACCGGGCCGTGCTCGACGTGGACTCCAAACCGACCCCCGACCGACCGGCGGCCGAGGAGGCGCTGGCCAGCAAGGTGTCCGCGTGGACCGGTCAGCAGGTCGACATCGCCGCTGTTCGCAAGATCGCCAGCGACACCACCTGACTCAGGCGGTCAGGAGCTCAGGCTGAGACGAGGTCCTCGCCGGCTGGGGCTTCTGCGCGCACGAAGGAGTAGGCGACAGCGGCCAACGCACCGCCGATGAGCGGGGCCACGATGAACAGCCAGACCTGTTTGAGCGCCTCGCCGCCCTCCATCAGCGCCGGGCCGAACGAGCGGGCCGGGTTCACGCCAGTGCCGGTGAGCGGAATGCCGACCAAGTGGCAGACCGCAAGTGTCGCGCCGATCGCCAAGCCCGCCATCGCGGCGTTGGACGCGCGGTCGGTGGCCAGCAGGATCATGAGCACGAAGAAGAACGTCAGCAACGTCTCGACGACGAACGCGCCGGTCACGTTGATGGTCGTGCCGTAGCTGTTCGACCCGAGATTGCCAGTTTCGTCGAGCACCTTGAACGAGGAGGTCATCAGCTTGAGCACGCTGGCTGCCAAGATCGCGCCAGCGAACTGCACGACCCAGTAGCCGACAGCCTCCTGGATCGGCATCCGCTTGCTGACGACCATCCCCAGCGTGACCGCGGGGTTGATGTGGCAGCCGGAGACGGGACCGATCGCGTAGACCCCGAAGACAAGCACGAACCCGAAGGCCAGGGCGACGAAGCCGGTGCCGTGGGTCTTGATCCCCACCACGGCCGTCCCCACTGCGAGGAAGACCAGAGCGAAAGTACCGACGAACTCTGCGACGAGCTTGCGCTGCATGGTTCCTCCCGGGTGTGGTTCGAGCGGGGCCAGTGTTTCAGACGGCCCAAACCAAGAGTCGGAACGCAAGCGAAACGGCGTGGCGTCAGGCGTTGAGGAGCTTGGTCTTCTCTGCCGCAAACTCTTCCTCGGTGAGCAGGCCCGCGTCCTTCAGCTCTCCGAGCGACTTGATCTTGGCGACCAGTTCGTCGGTTGAGGACGGCGGTGCTGCCGTTGGTGCTGCTGCCGGCGCTGGCGCTGGCGCTGGTGCAGCTGACGCCGCCTGATTCGCCTGTGCGCTGGCTGCTTGCTTCTGGTGCACGCTGCCGCTGACAGCGGTAGCCGTTCCAGCGATGACCGCGGTGCGTGCCATAGTCCCCATCAGGCCGGGGCGGCCCATCCTTCTTGGCATGTCGTCCTACTCCTCGTTGAGTGCGGCTAGAGCGGTGAGCACGACGTCGTGTGGAATGCGTTCGAGGGCCACGAGCTGCCCGTTCGAGCCACGCACCGCCGCTGCAAGCCGACCGGCCCAGGTGTTCTCCCAGACGATGATCAGCGCCGACGA
>Ga0302323_100004726_pt1 | contig 11107 bp, 6 predicted proteins | sample Fen_T0_3_FD_201950 | JGI IMG/M metagenome (GOLD analysis project Ga0302323, IMG submission 201950) | Peat permafrost microbial communities from Stordalen Mire near Abisko, Sweden - Fen_T0_3 | ecosystem: Environmental > Terrestrial > Soil > Wetlands > Permafrost | place: Sweden: Abisko... | reverse complement strand
AGAGATCCTCGCGGAAGGTGCGAGCAGCCACCATCTCGTCCAAAAAGCGATGCGTGGCCGCGATCATGCGCACGCTGACCTTGATGGGATGCTGGCCGCCAACCCGCTCCAGGGTTCCGTCCTGGATCACGCGCAGAAGACGCACCTGCGCGGCCAGCGGCAGCTCTCCGATTTCATCCAAGAACAGCGTGCCACCGTCGGCGCGTTCGAACCACCCTGCCCTGGCCGCGACCGCGCCAGTGAAACTTCCCCGCTCGTGGCCAAACAGCTCGGAATCGACCAGCCCAGGGGGAATCGCCCCACAGTTCACCCGTTGCATGGGTCCGCGATGTCGGCGGGAATGCGCATGAATCGCGCGCGCCACCACCTCCTTGCCCGTCCCCGTCTCGCCCAGCAGCAGCACGGGCGCGTCCGTGCCCGCCACCTGCTCCACCCGGCTCATGACGTCGCGGAAGCCGGCGTCGGCGCCCACGATGGTGCCCATGATGTCCTGGCGGTCGAGCTTGGCCAGCAGCGCCCGGTTGTCGGCCTCGAACGTCTCGCGCATGCGTCCGAGCTCTTGAATCCTGCGGCTGGAGGCGAGGGCCGCTTCAAAGGGTTCGAGCAGCCGCGCCATCTCGGACTCGTGTCGGCGGGTCATGGAGCCCTCGGGCCCGAGCAAGAGCAGCACCGCCAGCGGCGACTCCTCGCTGGCGCCCACCAGCGGTCCAGCAGTGATGTCCGCCTTGAGCGGATCTCCCACCATGGAGCGCAGCAGATCGCTGCCACGCACCTTGCCGCGAACGACCTCCTTCGCGCCATACCAGGACAGGAGCTTGTCGACCTGCTCAGGTTTGCACTTGTTCTGGCTGGGCGGGAAGGTGTGCCACGTTCCCGCTTGGCTGGTGGCAGTGGTGGTCCAGGTGCGTGCCTTCAGATCGAGCTGGCGGACGACCACGCCCCCAACCCCCAGCTCTGCCGCCAGAATCGGCGCAATCCCCGCGATGGAATCGTCGAGGCGAGGACGGCGAAAAAGTTCCTTCCAAACCTGCAGGGTGTACACCCGTCAAATATAACGGGGTCACCGTGGCATGTAACGGAAATAGGTGTGTGGGTCAGAACTGCGAAAGGAAGGCCCAAATCGCCGTGCCGGCGAACGGCGCGGGCTCGTGGACACCCTCGAACGGACACCACGTCACTGGGTAGCCAGCATCGCAGCCCTGGTAGTTCACGCAGCCGGCTGGGCTGCCCGCCGCGGTCTGGGTCGTGCAATGGTTGCGGGTTGCAAACGTATCGCGGGAGGCTTCGCCATTGGAGATATTGATCGTGGGATCGCTCTTGCCGTGCGAGGCCCAGTAGGCGATGGGCTGCGTGCCGGTGCAACTTCCCGAAATCTGTCCGGACATGGGCGCAATAGCGCGAAAGACATCCGCAGAGCCACAACCCAAGGTAATGGTCATGATGGCGCCCATGCTGAAGCCAGTGGCGAAGACGCGGTTCTGGTCCACGCACAACTCGGATTCGAAACGGGTGACCATCGCCTTGATGTAGGGGACGTCGCCACTGTTCCATCTTGCGCTGGTCGCTTGCGGCGCAACGAAAATCGCGGTGTCCTTGGCCTCGGCCTGGATGCCGTAATAGGGGCCGCTGCCAGGCGGGCCGCCGTCCGCGACGGACTGGGCGTCGTACTGGCCGCCGTGGAACGCCAGGATGAGACGGTAGGGATGGCTGGCATCGTAGCTGGCCGGCAAGGTCAGGATGTATTCGCGCGAGGTTCCCGACACGTCGATGGTGAAGTGGCCACTCGCGGGTTTGGTGGTCGCGTTGCAGCCGGCGCTGGGCTTTGCACCCGAGCCCATGCCGCCGCCGGTCCCGCTTCCGCCACCTGTTCCACTGTCTCCGCCCGTTCCACGCCTGCCACCTGTTGCGATGCCAGCATCGATTCCGCCAGCACCACCAGTTCCAACACCGGAGCCACCCCCGGTTGCGGTGCCGGCTCCGCCGCCGGTCCCAATCTTCCCACCGGTACCACTTCCTGCACCACCGCCGGTTCCGATCTTCCCACCGGACCCGGGTCCGCCACCGGTTCCGACCACGCCGCCGGTTCCAATCACGCCGCCGGTTCCGCTGCCTGGTCCGCCGCCAGTTCCGATTTTCCCGCCGCTTCCGACCACGCCGCCGGTCCCCATCACGCCGCCACTGCCCGTGGTTCCCCCTGCGGTCGAGACACCGCCAGTAGCCGTGGAGCCTGTCCTCGCACTCGATGAACCGCAGGCAACGCCAGCGGAGGCCAACAGCAGAAGACGCCACAGCCAACTGCGTTGCTCCGAGGTCCGTCTCATTCGCATCGGACTCCTCCTTGAACCATGGGACCAAGCGGAGTTTGGGCCTCCCATCTTGCCATTGTCAACCGCGGGGGATTCTTCGATTTCGAAGATCCACCTTGCCTCTGGACCGATTCATCCAAACACGGCAGCATGCACACACACCGGAGCCACTGCCTTTGACTCCCCTGCCCTTGTCGCGGAAGTGCCCCATGGAAGTTCGGTTCGCCACCGTCCTGTTCGCTGTCGCAAATTCGCTTTTTGTGCTGGGGTGCGGAGGAATAGGGAGACCCTCAAGCAATCCCCACGACGCGCCTGCCTCTGATTTATTGGTCGGCTCCGCCGATGCGCGTGTCCTCGCCCCCGACACCATGTCCGTCGATGCGCGTGTCCTTGACCCCGACACCGTGCCCGTCGATGCCCCTGCCTGCGACGCCGATCTTGGATCAGCCGATGAGCAAACCGTCGATGCGGTCGACCAGCCGGTCGACGCGCCCGACTCCGAGATACGGGGAGAATCATCGGATACATCCGCTCTCGATATTGTCGACGGCTCATCCGAGGCCTCGGTGTTGGAGTTGCTGGGCGCACCCCTGATCTTCGCGCCTACCGCGCAAGGTTTCGGAATCAGCGCTGTGTTGCGCACAGGCGCGCCCGCAGCGCTACGGGCGCGGGTGCGCGACGAATCTACGGTGGACTGGACAGAGCTCGGGGCGCCCTCCTCGCCGGCGGCCGATAGCGCGCAATGGACCGTCGAGGGTCTCGAACCGGGCCGCCGCTACGATTACGAAATCCACATGACCGGCGTTGCAGCGGGCGGCCAAGAGCAGTTGCTCTACCTGGGCAGCGCCGTCACCGCACGAGAGCCGGGCTCGGCCTTCACCTTCGCGCTCCTCACCGATTCTCACATCCCGCCACGCAACCCGATTCAGGCAGGCACAACCGTCGGCACCGACTTCTTCGGCTTCGCCGAGAGCACCTTGCTCCAGGTGGCCAGCGACATCTCCGCCAGCCATCCCGATTTCCTGATCCACATGGGCGATATGCTCGACTACCACTTGTTTGGGTTCAACGAGCCACCGCCCGACAGCGCTTGGGCGAGGCTTGGCTACTTGAACTACCGACGCCTGCTCGGCGACACCCTCGGCCATGCGGCGCACTTCCCGGTGATCGGCAACTGGGATGGGGAAGACGGTTTCTTCACGTCGGAAGAGATCCAGCGCTCGGCCAGCCAACGCATGCTCTACGTCCCCGGGCCGCACCCCGACACCTATCCGCAAGGTGGAAGTCAGAATGAGGACTACTACGCGTTCACCTGGGGTGACGCGCTCTTCGTGGTGCTCAACGTGATGACCTACACGCCAACCCCACACCTGCTGGGTGTCAATCCAGGCCTGCCCGACGATTGGACATTGGGCGACCAACAACGCACTTGGCTTGAGCAAACGCTGGCCGCCGCCACGTCCAAGTGGCGCTTTCTGTTCATTCACCACACCGTGGGCGGAGCCGCAGGGAACACCACCGATTCCGCCTATGGCCGGGGTGGCGGACAGGCCGCGCGCGTGGGCGAGCAGTCGGTGGTCCACGACATGATGCTGAAGTACGGCGTCCAAATCTTCTTCTACGGGCACGACCACGTTTTCACCGACATGGTGGTCGACGACATTCACTACACCCTGCCCGGCAGCGCCGGCGCGCCCTGGAAATTCGACACCTCAACGACCGGCTATGCGAACTACTGGCCAGATTCGGGATATGGCCGGGTGCACGTTAGCCAGGAGCGCGTGCAGGTCGACTTTGTCGCGGTCGGCGGTCAGGTGTTGTCGAGTTACAGCCTCAATTGGTCCGAGAAGACAGCCCAATAGCGCTTGCCGCGCGACCTTCGTCCATGCGAATTTGCATGCACCTCCATGCTACGCCGATATGTGACAGCTCTGGTTGGCCGGCCCAAGACAGTCATTGCGCTCGTCATGGCCGTCACCCTGACCCTAGGCTTTTTCATTACCCGGTTGCGCTTGATGCTCGACATCGATTCGCAAATCCCGCCCGGGCACCCGCTGGTGGTTGTCGGCCAACGTGTCGAGAAGCTGTTCGGCGGCAAATTCATGACCGTCATCGGTTTCTACCCGGCCTCGGGAACCATCTACACGCCACAGATTCTGGCCAAGGTCAAGCGCGTGACCGAGGCCGTCGCGAATTTGCCGGGCATCAAAGAGGGAAGCGTGCTCTCCCTGATGTCGCCTCGGGTGAAGGACGTGCACAGCTCCGACGAGGCGCTCGAGATCTCGCCGCTGGCGAGCAAAGTTCCCGAGACGGACGCGGAGATGGCCGCCTTCCGCGAGCGCGTGAAGGCCAACGCCTTCCTCACCAGCCTGATGGTCAGCGACGATGGTCGCGCCACCTCCGTTCTGGCCGATTTCGACGACTTCGAAGCGGCCGGCGGCGCCAAGAACCTCTACGGCCGACTCGAGACGATCATCGGACCCGAGCGCGAAGCCGGGCTCGAGATCCTTCCCGCCGGGGCAGCCACCGGCCTGTATTGGCTGATGGTTTACACCCGCCGCGTGGCCGCGCTCTTCGTGCTGGCGCTGGCCATGATCGGCTATCTCCACTACCGCGCCTTCCGCACCTTGCAGGGGATGATCGTTCCCCTGGTGACAGCCATCATGGGCGTCATCTGGGCGCTCGGGCTGATGGGCCTCATCGGGGCGCCCATGGATCCGTGGAACATCATGACGCCCATCCTGCTGCTGGCCATAGGCGCGGGCCATTCGGTGCAGATCTTGAAGCGTTTCTACGAGGAATTCGCGCGCGTGAAGGAAGCACAACCCGGGCTTACACCGGTCGAGCACAACCGCCACGCGGTCATAGAAGCCACGGTCAAGGTCGGCGTGGTCATGCTCGCGGCCGGCACCATTGCATCGCTCAGCTTCGGCTCGCTGGCGGCCTTCGGGCTGCCCTCTATCAAGAACTTCGGTCTGTGTACGGCCTTCGGCATCTTGGCCGCGCTGACCGTGGAAATGACCTTCATCCCGGCCATTCGAGTGCTCATGTCGCCCCCGTCGCCTCGACAAACCGAGCGCGAGAAGCGCGAGGAGTACTTCGACCCAATCCTGGAGAAGCTCGCCAGCATCGTGCGCAATGGCCGCGAGCGCCCCATCTTCTGGGTGTTCATCTGTCTAATTGTCGTGGCCATCGTCGGCGTGCGGCGGCTGGAGACCAACAACAGCCTGGCGGCCACCTTCTTCGAGGCCAACGGTCCCATGCACGGTTTCCGCATGGCCGATTCGCGCCTGGCTGGCACGCGGGTCATCCAGGTGCTGATCGAGGGCAACGCCCGCGACACCATCAAAGATCCCACGGTCCTGCGCCGCATCGACGAGCTCGGAGCCTTCATCGCCAAGCAGCCACTTCCCATTGGCAAGGTGGTGTCCATCGTCGATCTGCTCAAGCAAATGAGCCAGGTCATGGACAACAGCAAGACGGGAACGCTCCCGGATTCCGTTCAGGGCGTAGCCCAATACCTGCTCCTCTACTCCATGGGGGGGGACGAGAAAGACCTGCGGCGGCTTGTGGATCAGGAGTTCCAAAACGCGGTCATCACGGTCTATCTGCGCACCGATGACTACCGGGCCATGAAGGCCCTGACCGTGGCAGCCAGCGCTGAGGCCGACCGGCTATTCGCTGGGCTGCCCGTCAAGGCGCGGGTCGGCGGCGGCGTCACCAACGCCATCGCGCTCAACGAAACCATGGTCCGGGGCAAGACCATCAACCTCATTCAGATCTCGATCCTCGTCGTGGTCATCACTTCGCTGCTGCTGCGCTCTCTGGCCGGAGGCCTGCTCGTGCTCTTGCCACTGGCCACCTCGGCGCTGGTGAACCTTGGCCTCATGGGCTGGACCGGTATTCCCCTGTCCATGGGAACCGCCGCGATTTCCGCCATGGCCGTTGGCATTGGCGCGGACTACGCCGTCTATTTCATCTTCCGCGTGCGCGAGGAATTCCAGCGCTGTGGAGATCTGCGCCTTGCCACGGCAACCGCGCTGACCACCTCGGGCAAAGCCATCGCCTACGTGGCCAGCGCCGTGGCGGGCGGTTACCTGTGTTTGACCTTCTCGGGATTCAAGGTCCACGTCTTGCTAGGCGTGCTGGTGGCCTTGACCATGGTCACCAGCAGCGCCGCGACGGTGGCCTTCCTGCCCTCCGTGCTCCTGCGGGTAACCCCGCGGTTCCTCAAGCGCAGGTAGCTTGCCTTTACGGCGTGCAGGTCTTGAGAATAGAGAGGTACCAGGGCGCGGGATTGCGGCAGCCGCCACACTGGAGCGCCACGACCCAGGTTCCTGTGTCGTCAATGCCTGAGAAGGCTTCGCCACCGTCTGTCTTCAGGTTCGACAGGATGGCCTTGGTTCCCGAGGTGATCTCGCCGCGATAGAGTTTGGTCGCGATGAGCTCGAGGTCGAGGAACTTGGCTTCCAGCTCGGCGGGGGTTTGCGTGTAGTGACCTACCAGCACTTTGGTGATATTTGAGGCGACCCATTCGTTGCCGAGTGCGTTCTTGGACAGGTTGCCGTATTCGAGCGTGAGGGCCGACTGGCCCGCGGCAACACCCGTAGGTTTCAGACTTTGCAGATCCGCGGTGTAGGTGAGCTTGGTGGAGTCCGTTGTCAGGGCGACCTTGGTGTTGGTGGAATTCGGGTCCACCTGGAAAGACTGAATCATCTTGGTGCCCTCGCCGAGGACGTTTCCCGTCGCGGCCATGAGGGTGTAGGTGTAGCTGGCCGGCGGATACTGGACCGGGTCCAGGAAGGACAGAATGGTCGCGGAGTCGGGAGCGCCGCTGTTGGTGAAGGCCAGCATCTTGGCGGAGGTGGCGCTGCCGTCCGTGGTGTATTGCAGCGGCAAGGTGACGAGATCCTTCTGCTTGAGAGCATCGGCATTCAGCTTGATCTGCAGATCGTCAAGCGTCAGCTTCCACATCAGCACCAAGATGGTATTGAGATCCTTCTTGGTATCGAGAGAATGGCCGAGGAAGTCCTTGCTCACGGCACTCCAGTCAAAGCTCAGATCACTCTTGGGAGCGACCTTGACCGGCGGGAAGGTGAGCGTGCTGGTGAATTTGTAGTCGTTCGCTTCGCTTGCGACCAGGTTATTGCCACTGCAGGAATTTCCCGTGGATCCGCCTCCGCCACTGCCGCCCTTGCCGCCGGAACCTGTGCTGTTGGTGCCGCAGGCTGGTGCCGCAAGAACAACAAATGGGAGAAGAAGCAGGATCATTGCTTTAGTCATTAAAATGAGCCTCCGAAATAAGTGGTCGTCCTGGTCGCTCGGCCTACCTGGGTGGCGGTCCGTATAGTGTTGCACGCTTCTGGATGTAGCCAAAAGAAGCACCCAGCGGCCATTCCAAAGTCTGTAGGACGGCCCCGCTTGCGTCGACTTCTTCGAGGAAACCCTGGGTCGAGTAGCCGATGATGGTGTTGCCATTGGGGAGCCGCTGCAGATCGCCCATGACGTCGTTCTGGGTTCCGTCGCTGGCCTTGTGGGTCCAGGCCTTGGTAACCTTCTTCGCGGTCAGGTCGAGCTTGAGCTCGGTCGCAATCGAACCGGTGCCGTCGCCGCCGGCCGTCCCTGTCCCTCCCATGGAGGTCCTGCTGTTGTTGTTGAAGATCATGAGATGGTCGAGGCCTAGGACGTGGATGCCGTGCTCTCCGCCCTTCCAGGTGTCGCCCGTGAAGGCGTTGGCCTTGGTACTGTTGAGAAGCCACACGGTCGACCCGTCACTGCGCTTGACCTTCGCTACCACCTGGTTGTCGAGTTCGGAGAAGACCAGCGTGTCGTCTTCCTTCGAGTACTGGATGTTATTGACGTGGCACGCGGTGGCCCCACCTATCGCGGTGCCCGAGTTGACGATGGTCTTCACGGTTCCGCTGGGCGAGTATTCCTTGATGTCATCGCAGCCACCGTTGGAATAGGCGTAGAAGGCGACCGTCTCGTCGGGTAGGACCGTGAGCTGGTGGTTGAGCCCCGTGAACTTGCTCGACAGGTCCTCGTCCTTCGTGCCATCCATGGTCACGCGGTGGACGCTGGCCGAACCGCTTGGCACGTTGGCGCTGTTGATCCACATATGCGTCCCGGCATAGTCCATCACGGCCCCGGTGACATCCTTGCTTACTGCGTACGACCACACCATGTCGCCGTCGGCATCAAGAATGTAGGAAGGCGAGCCACCACCACTTTGCAAGAATTGGCCGGTGATCAAGAAGCCGCCATAGAGCGCGGTCTTGTTCTTCGTGGTGATCGTCATCTTCGGCAAACCACTGGCCAGCGTGGTCGTGGCAATCGTGTAATCGGAGCTCGTGCAGTCACCGCCGCTAGCCGTCGCGGTGATGCGGTAGTGGTACGTCTTCGATTGCTTCATACCGAGGAGCAACGTGGTGTTTTCACCTGAGACGGGGCTTGCAACCGGCGCGGTCATTCCGTAGTTCGTATCAAGGCCGAAATCGATATGCGCCGAGGTCAGGCCCGACTGGTTGGTCGACCATTTGACGATACCGACGGTGGCGATCTTCGTGCTGAGCGACGACGATTGCGTGAACGTGCAGCTACCTGTCCCGGCACCGGTGCCAGACGAGCTGCCGCTGCCGGTGAATCCGCCAGCGCCGGTCGAGCTGCCGGTCGTGCCGCCGTTGCCGGTCGTGCCGCCGTTGCCGCCTTTTCCACCGCTGCCAGCCGCCCCGCCACTGCTGGTTGTGCCGCCGTTGCCAGCAGAACCGCCGCTGCCGCCTTTTCCGCCGCCGGCGCCGCCGCTGCTGGTCGTCCCGCCACTGCCGGCTGCCCCGCCCGCGCCACCCTTTCCACCGCCGCCAGCGGATCCGCCAGCGCTGGTCGTCCCGCCGCTGCTGGTCGTGCCGCCGTTGCTGGTCGTTCCCCCACTGCTGGTCGTTCCCCCGCTGCTGGTCGTCCCGCCGTTGCCCGATGCGCCGCCTGTCTTGGCCGTTCCTCCGTTCCCAGTCGAACCACCGTTGTTTGAAGGCTGGGTGGTGGAGGGTTGTGGGGTACAGGCCAGGCCAGCCAAGCACAGACAACTAGAGAGGACGAACGCAGTCGAAACACGGACCATGGGGGAACCTCCTTGTCGTACGGTCTATTAGTGGCTAGGCGCGGCTACTATTGTGTTGGCAAGAAGGAATATCTGCGATGTCGCTGACCGCAAGCGCCATGGGCTCTGAAATTGGTCGAAATGGGAGTCGAACATACGGTGAATTCATGAGCGATCCCCTTGCTCGGAAGAGAGAGGTAACCGGGCACGATGCGCACATAACTTAAGATGCGAGCGCGGACCTAAGAACGAGGCTACGAGTTAATAAACTTAGTAACATTCCCCTAGCTTGCCAAGAAGGAAAGCTCGTGACGAGGCAGTCGCCAGCGGCATAAGCACAAAAACACAGATCATTCTACTGGCCAACCAAGGCGAATTGGGGAACGACGGTATTGCCGTGGCGTTGATCTGAGCAGGAGGGACGGCATGAAAATCACATCCGTAAGAAGCCTACTGCAACTGATCGCATTCTCCACGCCGCTGCTGTCTATTGGCGCCGCCGAAGCCCAAGGCTCCGCGGCGGCAAAATCGGACCAAGACGGTTGGGTTCCCGTCAAGCACCTGGAATTCTCGCCTGACGATATCGAAGGCGGCACGTCGGGACCCGAAGGTGAGCCCATCATTAGCGTGCCGCGCGCACAGCACAATTCTCTTATCGAAATTCGCTCGGGCTTCGAGGCCGAGATCGTGAAGACCATGGAGACTATGTGACACCGCAATCACCAAGGTGATTGCTAGACGGCCCGTGTCGATTGGCGTTAGCATCGCGCCATCATGGCCAACATCAAGCGCATCGGAGTGCTTACGGGCGGTGGCGACTGCCCAGGGTTGAACGCGGTCATTCGCGCCGTGACCAAGACGGCCTTGTACCAGTACAAGCTGGAGGTTCTTGGCATCGAAGACGGCTTCCTGGGCCTGATTCAGAACCGTGTGCGCCAGTTGCAATGGAATGACGTCTCGAACATTTTGACCCTGGGTGGAACTATTCTGGGTACGAGCAACCAGGCCAATCCCCAACGTTTTGCCATCGAGCGCAATGGCAAGACCGAGTGGGTCAACGTCACCGACCGCGTGATCGATCACGTGCGTGCCAACGAGCTCGACGCCATCGTGTGCATCGGCGGCGACGGCACCATGACCGGCGCCGCCAATCTGGTGGAAAACGGCATCAACTGCATCGGCGTGCCCAAGACCATCGACAACGACCTGGAAGGCTGCGAGCGCACCTTCGGCTTTGACACCGCCGTGCACACCGCCGCCGAATGCTTCGACAAGATCCACACCACCGCCATGAGCCACCACCGCGTCATGGTGGTCGAGGTGATGGGCCGCAACGCTGGTTGGCTGGCCCTGCACACCGGCGTGGCCACCGGCGCCGACGTCATCCTCATCCCGGAAATCCCTTACGATCTCGCCGTCATCGCCGACGTGCTCCGCCGCCGCAGCAAGAGCGGCAAGCGCTTCTCGATCATCTGTGTGTCCGAGGGCGCGAAGCCCAAGGGCGGCGACGTGGTGGTCGCACGCCGGGTGGAGACCAGCCCCGATCCGGTTCGCCTGGGTGGCATCGCTAACAAGCTGGTGGCCGACATCGAAGAGCTGACCAAGCTCGATGCGCGCGCCACGGTCCTCGGACACATCCAGCGCGGTGGCTCACCCTCGCCCGCCGACCGGGTGCTAGCCACCCAATTCGGCCACCACGCTCTCGAGA
>Ga0302323_100004724_pt1 | contig 11109 bp, 6 predicted proteins | sample Fen_T0_3_FD_201950 | JGI IMG/M metagenome (GOLD analysis project Ga0302323, IMG submission 201950) | Peat permafrost microbial communities from Stordalen Mire near Abisko, Sweden - Fen_T0_3 | ecosystem: Environmental > Terrestrial > Soil > Wetlands > Permafrost | place: Sweden: Abisko... | reverse complement strand
CACTTCCATGCGACCGCGCATGACGTCCACGCGCGACTTGTCGACGACGACACGAAGGACGCCCGCCACCACGGTCTCGAAGGCCACCTGGACGGAGCTGGGCTTGCCGTTGGCGACGCAGGTGATGCGTCCAGTGTACTTGTGCTTGCCGGCGCTACCGTCGAGCATGACGTCGCGCCAGCCGCCTACGCCCAGCTCGCCAATGGTTTCCTCGACCATCTTGCCGTCCTCGCGGTTCAGCAGCACCTCGATGCCGCCCACCGGTTCGACGGCGGTGATGGTCAGCCTGGGTTGCTGCCCGGCCGGCACGCTGGTCACCATCTTGACCGACAAAGCATCCGCGCGTGCCTGTCGCGACAACATGACGAAACCCGACGCCAAGACCATCGAGACCGCAAGCAGCCGAGTCCGCAACCACGTATCGGGCATGCCTGGAATTTTATCACCCCGGCCGACGAATCCGCGTTGCAAATCATCAATCGGCGTTTGATGGTCAAGCGCAATGAACGACGACGTGGCGCAACCCGGCCCGGCATCGGGCCAGATGTCGGGCCCGGCATCGACGACAAGGCAGCCGCCGGGGCTGTTCCTGCTTTTCGGCGTCGAGATGTGGGAGCGCTTTTCCTTCTACGGCATGCGCGCCTTTCTGACGCTGTTCCTCATCAGCACTGCAGGCGGTTTCGGCTGGAGCAAGGAGCAAGCAAGCTACCTCTACGGCTGGTACCAAGGCCTGGTCTACCTGACGCCTCTCTTGGGCGGCTACCTGGCCGACCGCCTCATCGGCACGCACCGCGCGCTCATCATCGGTGGCATCATCATCGCCGCGGGCCACTTCTGCCTCGCCATCCCGGCCCAGTGGACCTTCTTCCTCGGCCTTGGCCTCATCATCCTGGGCACCGGCTTTTTCAAGTCGAACATCTCGACCATGGTGGGGCAGCTTTACTCCGACAACGATCGCCGCCGCGATGCCGCCTTCACCATCTTCTACATGGGCATCAACCTGGGCGCTTCCATCGGCCAGATCATTTGCCCGAAGCTCGCCGACCGCTACAACTGGCACGTCGGTTTCAGCGCCGCCGGTTTCGGCATGGTCCTGGGCCTGCTGGTCTACCTTGCCTTCAAACGGCGCTTCCTGGGCACCATCGGCGACATTCCCGCCAGCCGCATCGCTCGGCAGGCAGAAAATGCCAGCGCCGGCCGAACCAAACAACCACTCAGCACGGTCGAGAAGCAGGGTGTGGCGGCCATCGCCATCCTGGCCTTCTTCAACATCTTCTTCTGGATGGCCTTCGAGCAAGCGGGCTCCTCGATGACCTTCTTCGCCGAAGAACGCACGCGCCGTTCTTTCCTGGGTGTGAACTTCCTGGCGCCCTACTTCCAGTCGGTGAATTCGCTGTCGGTGATTCTACTGGCACCGGTCTTCGCCTGGACGTGGACCCGCCTGGCGGCGCGCGGACGTGCGCCCAGCACACCGGTGCGCTTCGCCTTGGGCCTGTTTCTTCTCGGCGCGGGCTTCATCGTGCTGGTGGTTGGCGCTCACCTGTCCGACGCCGGTGGGCGCGTCAGCCCGCTGTGGCTGATCGCCACCTACGTGCTGCATACCTGTGGCGAGCTGTGCCTTTCGCCGGTGGGCTTGTCCATGGTCACCAAGCTGGCGCCGGCCCGCTTCGCCTCGCTGATGATGGGCGCCTGGTTCTTTTCCATGTTCATTTCCGACTTGCTGGCCGGTCTACTGGCGGGAACGGTCGAAAAGGTCGAAAAAGGCCAAGTGTTCCACCTGCTGGGCGGCCAGGCCGACTTCTTTCTGATGTTCGTCGTTTCCACTTTCGTCGCCGGGCTCGCGCTGCTTGCGGTCTCGCCTTGGGTAAAACGCCTCATGCACGGACGGGCGTGATAGGAAGTGCTGGCGATCATGGTTGCAACCCTGCTTGCCGCGCCGCCGGCGACCCGCATCGACGACGTGGTGGAAACCATCCACGGCGTCAAGGTGCGCGACCCCTACCGCTGGCTGGAAAACGGCGACGCACCCGAGGTGAAAGCGTGGACCACGCAGCAGAATCAGCGCATGCGCGCGCAGCTGGATGGCGTGCCGGCCCGGTCGTGGCTGGAACAGCGCCTGCGGCAGTGGCAAGAGACGGGCTCCCTCGGCGCGCCCGTCGTGCGCGGTCAAGGCAAGCACAAGCGGCTCTTCTACACACGGCGCGCGGGCCAGCAGAACCAACCCGTGCTGTACGTGCGCGACGGTCGCGACGGCAACGATAGGGTCCTGCTCGACGTGAATGCCTTGGCTGCAGACGGTACCAAGGCCCTGGATTGGTGGTACCCGTCGGAAGACGGGGCGCTTGTGGCCTACGGCATTTCGTCGAGCGGCGACGAGAGCTCGGTGCTGCGCGTGCGCGACGTCGTCAGCGGCGATGATCGCGACGACGTCATCGCGCACACGCGCGCTTGCTCGCTGGCCTGGCTGCCTGCCGGCGAGGGCTTCTACTACACGCGCTATCCCGCCCCCGGCACGGTGCCGGCGGGCGAAGAGCACTACCACCGCCACGTCTACCGTCACCAGCTTGGCAGCGACCCGGCCAACGACGAGAAGATCTTCGGCGAGGGTCTCGGCTTTTCGTCCTGGCCCAACGTTCAGCTTTCACCTAACGGACGCTGGCTGGGCATCGAAGTGTCGGAAGGCTGGAGCAAGACCGAGCTCTTCCTGGTCGACACCAAAGACGGCACCGTCGTCCCCGTGGTCCGCGGTCGCGATGCCATTTTCAATTTGGTCGAGCTGCTCGACGACCGCCTGTACGTCATCTCGAACGAAAACGCCCCCCGCTACCAGCTGTTCCGGGGCGACCCGCGCCAGCCCCAGCGCGACCATTGGAAGCTGGTGCTGGCCCAAGACGAAGCCATCTTGGAATCGGTGGCCGTGGCCAGCGGCAAGCTGGTTGCGCTTTACCTCGAAGACGCGTCGTCACGCGTGCGCGTGTTTTCCAGCCGAGGAAAGGCCTTGAAACTGCTGCGCCAGCTGACCCTGCCCGGCCTGGGCACCGTCGCCGGTCTTGCCACACGCCACGATCAGCGTGACGTCTACTTCGGTTTTGCCTCATTCCTGGTACCCACCAAGGTCCTGCGCCACGACGTGACCGCGGGCAAGACGGCGCTTTGGCAAGAACTGACATCGCCAGTCGATACGGCACATTTCACCGTCGAACAAGTGCGCTTCCCGTCGAAGGACGGCACCCGCGTGCCCATGTTCTTGGTGCACAAGAAGGATCTGGTGCGCGATGGGAGCAACCCGACCCTGCTTTACGGCTATGGTGGCTTCAACGTCAGCTTGACCCCGGGCTTTGCCGCCTGGGTCGGTCCCTTCATCGAACGGGGTGGCGTCTATGCCGTGGCCAATCTGCGCGGCGGCGGCGAATATGGCGAATCCTGGCACCAGGCCGGCATGCTCGAACGGAAACAGAACGTCTTCGACGATTTCGCCGCTGCTGCGGAGTACCTGACGCGCGAAAAAGTCACCGCCCCCGAACACCTGGCCATTTCGGGGCGCTCGAACGGCGGCCTCTTGGTGGCGGCCGCCCTCACCCAACATCCCGAGCTCTTCAAGGCCGCCGTGTGCGGCGTACCCTTGACCGACATGCTTCGCTACCACCTGTTGCAAATCGCCCGCCTGTGGATCCCGGAATACGGGTCGTCCGAGAACGTGCAGCAATTTCCTTGGCTCTACGCCTATTCGCCCTACCACCACGTGAAAGACGGGACCGCCTACCCGGCCACGTTGGTCTTCTCGGCCGAATCCGACACCCGCGTCGATCCCATGCACGCGCGCAAATTCGCCGCCCGCCTGCAAGCGGCGACCTCCGGCCAAGCCCCCATCTTGCTGCGTATCGAGGGCAAGGCCGGCCACGGCGCCGGCAAACCGCTAGGCAAGATCATCGCGCAGTACACCGACGAGTTTGCTTTTTTGTTCTCCGAGCTTGGCATGTCAGCACCATGATTTCCCCGTTCCCTGCACCCCTGCGAAAGAAGGCGAGGACGTGAAAAAGACCCGAGTCATCATCCTTTTCGGTGGCCGTTCGGCCGAACACGAGGTGTCGCTGTTGTCGGCGCGCAACGTGTTCCTGGGCCTCGACCGCAGCCGCTTCGAACCCGTGCTGGTCGGCATCGACAAGCAAGGCCACTGGCGCATGGAACCCGACACGACGCTGCTGAACGCGTCCGGCGATCCACGATTGCTGAGGCTGGTGGCGGCCGGGCAAGAGCTGAGCGTTCCCGTGCACCCGGAGACCACCGACCTAGCCCATGCGGGGGCGAGCACGGCGACGTCGGAGCTCACGCACCCGCTGCTGGGCAGCGACGACGTCGTTTTTCCCGTCCTGCACGGAACCTACGGCGAAGATGGCACGGTCCAAGGCCTCCTCGAATTGGCCGACGTCGCCTACGTCGGGCCCGGCCACCTCGGCTCGGCGGTCGGCATGGACAAAGACGTCGCCAAGCGCTTACTGGCGCAAGCCGGAATTCCCGTGGTGCCCTGGCGCATGGTCACGGCCCACGCCATGAAAGTCGATGCCGGCCGCTGCCTGGCACACGCCGCCGAGCTGGGTTTCCCTGCCTTCGTGAAGCCAGCCAACGCCGGCTCGTCCGTCGGGGTCAGCAAAGTGAAGACAGCCGACGAGCTCGAGCCCGCCCTGCGCGCGGCCTTGCGCTACGACACCAAGGTGCTGGTCGAAGCGTCGGTCAACGCACGCGAGATCGAATGTGCCGTGCTGGGCAACGACGACCCCGTCGCTTCGATGCCGGCCGAGATCGTCGTCCATCACAAGGACGGCTTCTATTCCTATGACGCCAAGTACGTCGACGCCGATGGTGCCGATGCAAGGATACCAGCCGACATTTCCCCTGACCTGACGACCCGCGTGCGCGCCCTGGCTGTCGATACCTTTCGCACCCTCGAGCTCGCCGGCATGTCGCGCGTGGATTTCTTCCTCGACAAGGACACCGGCCAGCTTTACGTCAACGAGGTCAACACCATCCCCGGCTTCACGGCTATCTCGATGTATCCCAAGATGTGGGAAGCCTCGGGCGTCCCGATCAAGGCGCTGGTCAGCCGCCTTATCGACCTCGCCATCGAACGCCGCGCCGCCCGTCGCGCACTCAAGACCCAGCTGTAGCCTGCGCCAAACCCACTTTCCACCAATCATCGGCCCGCCTCATGCTAAACCCAGGCACGCCATGAAAGCCTCCGCCAGCCCCTTGCAATACAAGACGGAAACCATCTGCGTTCAGACCGGCACGCGCAAAGACACCACCTTCAATGCCGTCGCCGTCCCCATCTACGCCACCTCGACCTTCGCCTTCGAATCTCCCGGCAAGACCAAGGGCTACGACTACAGTCGCACCGCCAATCCCACCCGCGCTGCCCTGGAAGAATGTCTGGCAGCCTTGGAAGGCGGGGCCGGCGCATCGGCGACCGCCACCGGCATGGCAGCCGAGACCACCGTGATGGGCCTGTTCCCCGCGGGCAGCCACATCATCGCCGGGCACGACATCTACGGCGGCACCTACCGTCTTTTCGCTTCCGTCCTGTCGAACCGCGGCCTGAGCTTTTCCTTCGTCGACATGTCCGACCCACGCAACGTGAAGGAAGCCATCCGCCCCAACACACGCGCCATCTGGATCGAGACCCCAAGCAATCCCCTGCTTGGCCTCGTCGACATCGCCGCCATCTGCGCCATCGCCCGCAAGGGTGGCCAGCTGACCATCGTCGACAACACCTTCATGTCGCCCATCTTTCAAAGACCGCTCGCTCTCGGTGCCGACATCGTCGTCCACTCCACCACCAAGTACCTCAATGGCCACAGCGACATGGTCGGCGGCGCCATCGTCTCGCGCACCCAAGAAAACGCCACCAAGGTCGCCGCCATGACCAACGCCCTCGGCACCTGCTCCTCGCCTTTCGACTCGTGGCTAGTCATGCGCGGCATCCGCACCTTGCCCTGTCGCATGGCCGCCCACGAGCGCAACGCGATGGCCCTGGCCGAATTCCTCGCCGCCCACAAGGCCGTCGAGCACGTCTACTACCCCGGCCTGCGCACCCACCCGCAGCACCGGCTGGCCAAAAAGCAAATGAGCGGTTTCGGGGGCATGCTTTCCTTCGATATCCGCGGCGGCAAAAAAGCCGCCTTCCGCTTCATCCAGGCCCTGCAGATCTTTGCCTTCGCCGAATCCTTGGGTGGCGTGGAATCCCTGGTCGAACACCCCGAAACCATGAGCCACGCCTCCATGACCCCGGAAGCCCGCCGCGCCGCCGGCATCACCGCCTCCAACGTCCGCGTCTCGACCGGCATCGAAAATCCCGACGATCTGGTGGCCGACGTAGCCCAGGCGCTCGCCTCCCTCCATTTCAAGTCCCGCAAGCGCTAGGAGCCTTCCACCCACGCTTCCCGCCACGCCTCCCGCGCTTCATGCCGCCTTGAGTCCAATGGGGTTGGAGCCGCTCCCAACTTCGGGGCCCTCCCAACGATGAACAGGGAGCACCCGAGGAACAGAGCCAGATAGTTGAGCTTGCAGGCGAACCCCGACCACCTTAGTTTAACGCTTCCCGTGCCCAGCACGGGTCGGAAGGATCCCCTTGCTCAGCACCATCGCCAAGAAAGTCTTCGGCACCAAGAACGCGCGCGTTCTAAAAAGCATGCGCCCCAACGTCGCCCGCATCGCCGGTTTGGAAGCCGATCTTCTCAAGAAAAGCGACGACCAACTTCGCGCCAAGACCGCCGAGTTCCGCCAGCGCATTGACAACGGTGAAAGCCTAGACAGCCTCTTACCCGAGGCCTTCGCCGTATGCCGGGAAGCCGGTCGCCGCGCCGTCAACATGCGCCACTTCGACGTTCAGCTGATCGGCGGCATGGTCCTGCACAGCGGTTGCATCGCCGAAATGAAAACTGGCGAAGGCAAGACCCTGGTCGCCACCCTGCCCATCTATTTGAACGCCCTGTCCGGCAAAGGCGTTCATCTCGTGACCGCCAACGACTACCTGGCCCGCCGCGATGCCGAGTGGATGGGACGCATCTATCGTTTCCTTGGCCTTTCCGTCGGCGTCGTCGTGCACGGCCTCAGCGATGCCGAGCGCCAGCACAACTACCGCTGCGACATCAGCTACGGCACCAACTCGGAATTCGGGTTCGATTACCTGCGCGACAACATGAAAGAGTCCATCGAGCGCTACGTACAACGCGACTTGAACTTCGCCATCGTCGACGAAGTGGACTCGATCCTCATCGACGAGGCGCGCACGCCCCTCATCATTTCGGGCTCGGGCGAACAGTCGGCCGATCTGTACGGCAAAGTCAACGGCATCATTCCGACCCTGCGTAAGGACATCGACTACACAGTCGACGAAAAGGCCCATTCCGCCATGCTGACCGATTCGGGCGTCGACCGCGTCGAGCGCAAGCTGAACGTCGGCAACCTGTACAATCCCGAAAACATCGCCTGGCTGCACCACGTGACCCAGGCCCTACGCGCGCACACATTGTACAAGCGCGACGTCAACTACCTGATCGAAGAAGGCGAAGTCATCATCGTCGACGAATTCACTGGCCGCAAGATGCCCGGCCGGCGCTGGTCCGATGGTTTGCACCAAGCCGTCGAAGCCAAAGAAGGCGTCGAGATTCAGGAAGAAAACCAGACCCTCGCCACCATCAGCTACCAGAACTACTTCCGCCTCTACAAGAAGCTGGGCGGCATGACCGGCACCGCCGACACCGAGGCCGAGGAGTTCCACAAGATCTACAAGTTGGACGTCGTCGTCATCCCGACCAACAAGCCCATGGTGCGCAAGGATCACCACGACCTCGTCTACAAGAACGAGCGCGGCAAGTTCCGCGCCGTGATGACCGAGATCGAAGACTGCCACAAGCGGGGGCAGCCCGTGCTCGTCGGCACCGTCAGCGTCGAAAAGTCCGAAGTGGTGGCATCGCTCCTGCGTAAGAAGGGCATTCCCCACAGCGTCCTCAATGCCAAGCAACACGAGCGGGAAGCCCACGTCGTCGCGCAGGCAGGCCGCAAAGGCGCGGTCACCATTTCCACCAACATGGCCGGTCGTGGTACCGACATCATCCTGGGTGGCAACGCCGAGTTCATGGCGCGCGCCGAGGTCGACCCCGAGGCTGCGGGGCAGCCCGGCGCCGAGGTCGATGCCGAGAAGTTCGCCATCGCCTTCGCCAAGTTCAAGCCCCAATGCGACGCCGAGCGCGCCGAGGTTCTGGCCGCCGGGGGTTTGCACATCCTGGGTACCGAACGCCACGAGTCGCGGCGTATCGACAACCAGCTGCGCGGCCGCGCCGGTCGCCAGGGCGACCCGGGCAGCTCGCACTTCTTCCTTTCCCTGGAAGACGATCTGATGCGCATCTTCGGCGCCGAACGCATCACCGGCCTCATGGAACGGCTGGGCATGGAGGAAGACGTTCCCATCGAGCACGCCTTGATCAACCGTTCCATCGAGCGCGCGCAAAAGCAGGTCGAAGGCCACAACTTCGATATCCGCAAGAACCTGCTGGAATACGACGACGTCATGAACCAGCAGCGCAAGACGATCTACGCGCTGCGCCGACAAGTGCTCGAGGGCCGCTATGCGCCCATGCTCAGCGAAGCCGAAATCAAGGCGGGCAAACAGTCGGAGACCGCCCAGTCTTCGGGCAAGCACACCATCGAGTCGTTGGCCAAGGTGGTGCGTCCGATCCTGGCGCGCATGCTGGATGCCTTGACCCAAGCGCCACCCGAAGCCCAGCCGAGCGGCGAACCGGCGCCCACCAGCATTCCGCTGGATCCGACCAAGTTCAAGTCGGCGATCTACCGCCAGTTCGGCACCTACCTGGACGTCAGCGGTGTCCTCGACGACCGGACGGCCACCCTCGACCGCCTCTCGAACGAAATTGCCAAGCTGCTGGTGCAGCAGCGCGAGCGCATTCTCGATCTGTCGGAAGAAGTGCTGGCTGACCTGCTGGATGCCACCTGCCCCGACGGCAGCCACGCCGAAGATTGGGACCTCGATGCCTTGAGCACGGGTATGAAGGAACGGTTTGCCTTCGAGCCCACCATCAACAGCAAGGGGTTGATGGAGCGGGAGAAGCTTGTCGACGCCATGTGGCAGGAGCTGGAAAAGGTCATCGACGCCCGCGAGGAGGAGTTGGGCCTGCCCTTCTTCCTCTACTTCAGCCGCCACTTCATGCTGGAGGAGATCGACCAGCGCTGGATCGAACACCTGCGCAACATGGAGGCCTTGCGCGAAGGCATCCACTTGCGCGGCTACGGCCAGAAGGATCCCAAGCAGGAATACAAGAAAGAAGGCTTCGAGATCTTCGGCGTCATGATGGTCAACATCAGCCGCAACGTGTGCGAGAAGCTGTTCCACATCCAGGTTCGCCGCGAGGAAAGCGAAACCACGGCCCAGCACCTGGCCGAGACCAAGAAGAAACCACGCCAAGTAGTCGAATCGGGCGGGGGCACGGCACCGGCGGCGGCCCAGCCCGCTGCCCCGGCGGAAGCCCAACCTGTTCGCCGGGCCGAGCCCAAGGTGGGGCGGAACGATCCCTGTCCTTGTGGCAGCGGCAAGAAGTTCAAGAAGTGCCACGGAATGTAGTTCCCATCCTGACCACCGTTGCTGCGTGCACGAAGCCCAAGCTTGGCGGAAAGGCAGTTCCCCACTAAGATCCGCCCCATGACCAAGTTCTGGACGGGGACTCTCTTGGCACTTGGACTGCTGGGCTGCAGTTCGGACGGGCCGCCTGGTGCGAGTGTCGCTGCCAACTACCCGCTGCCGGACTCGCCGCTTGCGCGCATGAAGAACGTCAGCCTGCTTCGCGCGGGCGACAGCTTCACCATGGCTGGCTACGAGAACGGCCAGGTGCGGTGGGCGCGCGTTTCCCTTGCTGGCGCGGTGGCCAACGAGACGGGCTTCGACTTGCCCGCGCCCCTGGCCGGTCCCTATTTCGCCGCCACCATGAAGGCCACCCCCGGGGATCAGCTGATCGTGCTGGTGGTGAACAACAGTACGACTTCGCCGGGAAGCTACGATCTTTCGGCTATCGTCCAGAACCTCGGCAGCGCCGTCGCAGCGGCGCCCGTCGTGCTTTACACCTTCACACCCCCTACCGACGTCAGTGCCATTCAGATCGCAGCCGGAGCCGCCGCTACCGGCAATGTTGGCTTCGTCGCCTGGAGCGTCCAGGCACAGTGGACGACGGTCAAGTACCTGATGCTTCCCGCAGACGCGATCACGGCAGCCGCACCCACAGAGTATTCTGTGCGCTACAGCGACCCAGCTTGGGTTTGCCTTCGTGCCCTGACCGGAACCACCGGCATGGGCTTCAGCCTGGTGACGCCAGTACCGGGGCTGGCCAGCTGGGAGACGGCCGAGCTGACCGAGGCAGGTGCCATTAGTCCGGGGTCGGACATCGCGTTTCAGCTTCGGGGAAACATCAGAGACTGCCGCATCATGGGCTCGCCAACCAGCAAGGGCGGTTACGATATTGCGTTTCAGGAGACGGCCGACATTGCGCTGGCAACCTACTTCTTGAGCAGTAATCCGGGCGCGGACAGCCCCGTCTTTACCAACCGGGCTATCTCGAATGCCGACTACCCCGATTCGCTGAGCGTGCCGCAGCCAGCGTGGGTTTCGCCAGCCGGAAACGATGTCTCCCTTGGTCTGATGCGAACCGCGGGCCCGCAGGTCGTGCGCTTCTCTTACACCGCAGACCGGCATGGCTCCGTCCTGGATTTGCCAAGCGTGAACGGAAACACCGGGCCGGTCGCGTCGTGGGTCGCACCTTCGGATGGCATCAGCGCCGATGCCGTCTACGTTACCTACACCGACACCTTGGCCGCCTCGGGAACGGCGACCACGCCTTCCGTCAAACGCTACTTCCTGAAGATCGAAAGTCCCCTGGTGCTACCCTAGAGAAAACCACCCCGATCGCGTCGACGCGAGCATCCGGGAATAGGTGCAAGCCGCCGACGGTTGACAGGGCAACGACCATGCTGTTCCGCCGTTCTAACTCCCAAGCTGATTTCGAGCGCGAGGTGATGCCACACTTGCAGGCGCTGTACGGGGTGGCG
>Ga0302323_100004718_pt1 | contig 11115 bp, 8 predicted proteins | sample Fen_T0_3_FD_201950 | JGI IMG/M metagenome (GOLD analysis project Ga0302323, IMG submission 201950) | Peat permafrost microbial communities from Stordalen Mire near Abisko, Sweden - Fen_T0_3 | ecosystem: Environmental > Terrestrial > Soil > Wetlands > Permafrost | place: Sweden: Abisko... | reverse complement strand
CATCGCTTCACGTAAGAGGCGTTTGGTGCGGTTCCGATAAACAGCAGTTCCAACTGATTTCCCTGCCGCAATCCCCACGCGCACATGCGGCTGATCGTTGTTCTCGCTATTTAGCGCAATCAACACAACAAGCGGGTGGGCATAAGACTTACCATCACGCCGCACCCGCTTGAAGTCTTCAGACCGGGTCAGACGGAAATTTCTCTGCACCCGCGCCTCTAAGCGCTAACTACCAGCGAACCTTTTTTACGTGTTCGTTGGCGGTCACTGTCAATTTATGGCGACCACGCAAACGGCGGCGCTTGAGTACTTCACGCCCATCCGCAGTGGACATGCGTTTGCGGAAACCATGCACGCGCAAACGGCGGCGGATCTTCGGTTGATACGTACGTTTTGTCATTCTTCGTTCCTCATTTCAAAATAATAGCACTTACTGCCTTTTAGACAAGCACGACATTATACCGTAAGGGTTCTGATTCGGTCAATTTGGATTCACAACTGATTCCGCTTCGCGCCGGTCTTTGCCTGCATCTGTCTAATCAGCCTTATCTACGCTGAACGCTTGTTTCTATCGCGGGTTGGATAATTTGGAAAAGCCAGCAACTCCGCCAGTTTTTGCGCACCTTCAGGACTTGCCACTGCGATGATCTCGTCGTTTGCTTGCAAGGTACTGTCGCCGCGCGGCAAAGTCATCACGCCATCGCGGATGATCGCCGCAATTACACAATACTCAGCCAAGCCCATATCTTTAAGTGGCATACCAATACCCTTCGCACCTTCTGGGACCTTTTCCTCCACCACCGCATAAAGTCCACGTCGGACTTTGAAGATGGTCATCATATCGCCCAGCGACATTTCCTCCTGAATCAGGTGCGCAAGAACATCTGCTGAATTCAAAGCAACATCTACGTGGAATTTCTCATTAAACAACCAGGCATTATTCGGATTATTGACACGTGCAATCGTACGCGGCACATCAAACATGCTCTTCGCAAGAAAGCACAAAGCCAGGTTGATCGAATCATTGCTAGTGACTGCCGCCACAGCATGAGCATCACGCAGTCCAGCCGCTTCAAGAATACTGGGGTCAACCGGGTTACCTTCATAGATCACTTCAGTGGGCAATTCCTGGTGCAATAAACTCAACAATTCGCGCCGGTTTTCGACAAGGCGAACCTTGTGGTTTTGATTGATCAATAAATTGGCAAGACGTGCGCCCGTGCGCCCGCCACCTGCAATTAATACGAACATATTACGCCTCCGCCTTTTTAGAAAGCCGTGCAGTCAATGCGCCAATACCCTCAAACGTGGAGCTGACATTCAATACATCGCCGGTCTTCAACTTTGTACTCATCTCAGGCAGAGATGCTCTACCCGCACGCGACAAAGCAACCGGATAACATTGTTTGAGCGAATCAAGCAAGTCGCCCAAGGTATGTTCGTTCCAGTTTTCAGGAATCAGCATTTCATATACTTCTACTTCACCATTCCCCGCAGAATAGACTGCTTTTTGTGAGGGATTCATCAATAACTCTTCTACACGTTGAGCTCCCCAATAGGTTGACCCAACGGTCTGCAAGCCAAACGCTTCAATGACCGCACGCAAGTTTGGATCGTAATTACGCGCCACTACATTTGATATGTTGTAAAAAGCAATAGCGGTATGAGCAACAACAGCGTTCAATGTGTCAGAATTTGTGACTGCCGCCAAACCATCCGCTTCACGAATACCTGCACGTTCCAACACACTTTCAGCGAGCCCTTCACCTTCCAATGTGCGTCCCCGAAAATCAGGGTGCAGACGATTGAAGGCTTCTTTGTTGCTATCCACTACTACAACCTGGTGTCCGCCTCGAAACAGGTGATATGCAAGTTCTGCGCCCACACGGCCGCATCCAACGACAATAAAATTCATAATCCTTACTCCTTTTCTGCATGTGCTAAATGAGGTCCGTCATGTACATGATAAGGTACATCGGTAACAACCACCCCATGCTTTGATAATAATTCCTGACGTAACACATCAGCTGTACGCATGTGCAAAGCATGATGCCAACGCTTTGAAGGTATAAACTGCGGCACAACAATCGTAATGGTTTCATTCGGCTGGCGTTGATCAATAATATCTTCAAGATAAACCAATAACGGCTCAAGCAGCAGGCGGAAAGGCGAATCAAGAATCACGAGGCGCGTACCATCGCCCCAGGTTTTCCATTTTTTCTGAACTTTTTCTGTTTCAGCATGATCAAGCGAAATATGGACAGCAGTTACATCATCAGAAAGAAGTTTGGCATAACGCAACGCTTCCAAAGTACCCTGATGCACACCGCTAACAGGCAAAATCACACGATGCCGCGTATTACGGGTTGGCAATCCATCGAACTTATCCAATGAAAGATTTGAAGCAAGATCTTTGTAGTGATGATGGATCGTGAAAAACACCTTCACCAACACCGGCGTCAGGATCAATACCACCCATGCACCTTCGCGGAATTTAGTGACTGCAAACACAACCATCACAATGGCTGTACAGATTGAACCAAAACCATTGACAACCATTTTGTATTGCCAGCCTTTTTCGTAACGAATGGTTGAACCCGGTTCGACGATTTCCTCGCCTTCTTTGAGATGACCGGCTTTCCACCAACGACGCGCCATTCCAGCTTGTGACAACGTAAAGGAAAGGAACACACCAATGGCATACAATGGAATCAGTTTGGTAACACTTGCCTGAAAGATGATGATCAATAAACAGGCAATGATCGAAAGCGTCACGATGCCGTTTGAATATACCAAACGACTGCCACGGAATGTCAATTGCTTTGGCAAAAAGCCATCACCAGCATGTAAGGCACCAAGCCGCGGAAAATCTGCAAAAGCTGTGTTTGCCGCCATAATCAGAATGATCGTCGTGCCCCAGATCACTGCTAGGTAAAGAAATCCGCGTGTTTCAAAGACCGTACGCGCCAATTGAGAGATAACCGTTTCTTCCTCTGAAAACACCACGCCGATCCTACCTGTGAGATAGGATATTCCAAGAAAGAGTGAACCTAGAATTACTGACATCCAGATCAATGTAATACCGGCATTACGACTGCGAGGTTCCTTGAAGGCGGTAATGCCGTTCGATATGGCTTCTACGCCCGTCAAGGCAGTGGTGCCGTTCGCAAAAGCATGTAAAAGGATGAATGGCGTAAGCACGCCAAGTGTTTTATGTAAAATGTCAACCTGAGGCGGGTCAATGACATGTCCTATCGAACCGGTCAGGGAACGGAAAATTCCGATCCCCACGGTTGCAACCATCATGACTAAAAAGAAGTATGTAGGAATGGCAAAAGCCGAACCCGATTCTTTGACACCCCGCAAGTTGATCATCATAATAAGCATCACTGCCCCGACAGCGATCCATACGCGATAATCATATAGGCCCGGATACGCGGATATAATTTGCGCCACACCTGATGAAACAGAAACCGCTACTGTGAGAATGTAATCAGTGAGCAAAGCTGCCCCTGCAGTTTGAGCAGGACCTTCACCTAAATTATCGCGAGCAACGATATAAGCACCGCCGCCGCCAGGATAAGCATGGATGGTTTGTTCATAAGAAATGGTTACGATGGCAAGCAGAACGACGATGGCAATTGAAACGCCAAATACATAGCCTGTTGCCATAATGCTGACTGCTGCCAAAACGCCTAATATTTCCTGGGTGGCATAGGCTGTGGACGATAACGCATCGGAAGCAAATACAGCCAGACCAACAGCCTTGCCAATGGTTTGATGCGGTGCATCCGCTGTGTTGATGGGTCGCCCGATCAAGAAATGACTGAGTGAGCGCGGCGGTTTATAATCGGATTCCCGCCTCATGATTTCGGTTTGATTATTTTCAGGGGTTAGCATGTTTCTCTTTCTAAATTAACAAAAATACACCATCGCATAGGGCGAGGCGCGAGGCGGATTATAGTACAAATCTAAAAACAAAGTTGAGGCTTAAGGGATTTGATAAGGCACTTCAGTGATCACAACCCCGGGCGTGGCAAGCAAAGCGCGACGTAACATTTCAGCGGTTTGCATGTGCAAACCGTTATAAATTTTTTGGCTGGCAATAAAATGTGGAACAACGATCGTGATAGTTTCGTTAGGCTGTCGGTTGGCTAAAATTTCTTCGACATAGACCAACAACGGTTCAAGGAAGAGACGATAGGGCGAATCCACAATGACGAGACGGGTACCACCGCCCCACGTTATCCATTTTTTCTGAACTTTTTCAGTCTCATCGGGCTCCATCGAAACATGCACGGCAGTAATATCATCTGATAACATACGTGCATAACGAAGTGCAGCAAGCGTACCCTGGTGAAGATTACTCAAAGGTACGATCACGCGATGCCGGCCCATCAATGGTGGCGGCTCACCATAATTTTCAAGAGAGAGTCCACGTGCGAGGCTGGAATAGTGGCGGTGGATCATCCAGAAAGCCGCCATCAGGCTTGGGGTCAGAATGAGAACGACCCACGCGCCATCAGCAAATTTCGTGACGGAGAAAACGATCATCACGATAAACGTGCAGATGGAGCCAAATCCATTGACGAACATTTTATACTTCCAACCATCTTCATAACGCAGGGTGGAACCGCGTTCAACAATCTCTTCGCCGTCTTTGAGGTGGCCGATCTTCCACCAGCGCAATGCCATGCCACCCTGTGAAAGCGTAAAGGATAAAAACACACCAATTGCATAAAGAGGAATAAGACGTGTAACGCTGGCTTTGAAAATAATGATGAGCATGGATGCGATGATCGCCAAAGCAATAATGCCTCGTGAATAAACCAAACGACTGCCACGATAGGTTAACTGACGCGGCAGAAAACCATCTTTGGCGGCGAGCGCGCTCAAACGTGGAAAATCAGCGAACGCGGTATTTGCCGCCATGATCAAAATGACCGTTGTACCACCGATCAAAGCCAGATACAAAACACCCTGTCCATGAAAAATGGTTTCAGCCAGCTGGGAAATCACAGTTACAGTTTCTGAAGGGACTGCTCCAATTTTATTGGCAAGAAATGATATCCCGAGAAACAATGAACCCAAAATAATCGACATCCAGATCAAAGTGATGCCCGCATTTTTACTACGCGGCTCCTTGAACGCTGTGATACCGTTCGAGATCGCTTCGACGCCGGTTAAGGCCGTAGTGCCGCTCGCAAACGCATGCAGAATCAAAAACGGTGTGATCGCTCCAACCGCCTTCAAGGTTTCCATCTCAGGCGGATTGATGACCGTGCCTAATGAACCAGTAAAATAGCGAAATAATCCCAACCCCACGGTAATGAACATCATCGTCACAAAGAAATACGTGGGGACCGCAAATGCCGTCCCCGATTCTTTGACGCCACGCAAATTGATCATCATCACAAACAGCACAAAGACAATACCAAGCACAACCCGATAATCAAATAAATCTGGGAACGCTGAAGTAATTTGCGCCACGCCCGAAGAGACCGAGACTGAAACTGTGAGAATGTAATCGGTCAATAACGCCGCCGCTGCCATCAACGCTGGCACGTCGCCAAGGTTATCACGTGCCACAATGTACGCGCCGCCACCATCGGGATACGCATGGATGGTTTGCTCGTAAGAAACCGTCACAATGGTTAGAAGAATAACAATGGCGATCGAGATCGGGAAGACATATCCAAATGCACCAGAGCCCGCCGCGGCAAGGATGACAAGAATCTCTTGCGTAGCATACGCTGTGGATGAAAGCGCATCGGATGCAAACACCGCCAAGCCAACTCGCTTACCAATCGTTTGATGCGGCGCATCTGCTGTTTGAAGCGGGCTACCGATCAGAAAATGACTGATATTGTGTGTGGGTTTTTTATCTGCATTACGATATAAGAAAGATGTATCTGGATTAATTTTCGAATTGGGCATGATTTACAAAGAATCCTCTGGCAAAGGTTCCGCATTATAAGCGAATTCACCCCATTAATTACGCTGTGATTCTTTTGGTTGCGTAAGCGGAACTTGTAAATGGAAAACACTGCCCTTACCTAATTCGCTTTCTACCCATACCTTGCCCCCATGCCGTTCTGCAATGGACTTAACAATGGCTAGTCCCAAGCCTGTGCCACGTTGCATCAACGCTTCGCGGTTCGTACCGCGATAGAATTTTTCAAACAAACGCGGCAAGTCACTAGCCGGGATACCAATGCCGCTGTCTTGAATCGCAAATGTCAATGTTGTTGGTGCCGTGATTAAATGCACAGTAACCTCACCGCCATTAGGCGTGTACTTGAGAGCATTCTCCACCAGATTATAGATTCCCTGATGCAATAAAGCCTGATCAGCTTCAATGACATTCGGCATATCCCTGGGAAGTTGAACGCCCAGTGAAATATTCTTTTGCTTCGCCTGCAATTGCAGACCATTTGTCACCTGTTCAAGAATATCCAACACGTGGATGCTCTCCACTTGCAAGCCTACGCCGAAATCAATACGTCCAAGGTCGAGCAGATTGTTGACAAGCTTCGCCATATTATCCACACCTTGCACGATCATCTTGGCGTAACTTATTTGTTGTTCGTTCAAGTCGCCTGCCATTTCAAGCATTGTGGCATAACCACGCATCAACGTCAGCGGCGAGCGCAGGTCATGACTCACAGTGGAAACAAATTCCGATTTCAACGTATCAATCTCTTTGAGTTGAGTCACATCGCGCAAGATACACACGCGCCCAACTGTGCGTCCCTCTGCCAGCATAGCCGAGGCCGTGGCGAGATATGTTTTTCCATCGGGCATACGAACTTCAGCCGAACGTCTTTCACCAGAAGATGACATCAATAGATCATTCAATGCCTTGACTTGAATCGTCCGCTCCAGATCGGGACGTTCACCACGTCGGATCGTTACGCCAAAGACATCAGCCGCCGGATTCGCCAAGATCAAACGGTTGGACGCATCGGTCACCAACACCGGGTCTGGTGTGGAGTTAAGAATCGCTTCAAGCTGACGGCGACTCGCTTCGACCGTTAAGAACAAACGGATATTTGCAACCGCCAGTGCAGCTTGACTTGCCAGCGTACTAATAAAACGAAGGTCTGACTCAGTAAAGACATGTTGGGTTTTATAGCCTGCCCACAACACACCTAAATATCTACTCTCATGCCGCAAAGCAACCGCGATCAAAGATTCAGGGTTGGAGAGGCTGGGGTCGAGATCCAACCCGCGGGTACGGGTCAGAGTCGCCATCACGAGGCGTTCTTGTTGTTCAGTGAGTGCCAGAATCTGTTGATCCAAATGCCTATATTTATCTTTCTCAGCCCCACTGGCAAATCGGATATCAATCTCCACTGGGCTGGGGATCATATCGCGCACCAACATGATCCGCGCCGAACTTGCACCGCTATCAGCAACCGCCTTGAGGATGGGCGCCAACGCTTCATCCAATTTCAGCGATGAAGCCACGCCCTGACTCGCCACCAGCAAACGATTCAATTCATCAAGCCGCGCTTGCAGACTCACCCGCATCTGCTCGAATGAACGGCGCATCTCACCAACTTCATCCATGCCATCTACATTGAGCGGACGGTCAAGCTTGCCAGTCGAAAGATGTTTCGCTTCGGCAGCAAGCCCCTGCAACGAACCAGTGACTGCGCGCAGACTCAAACGTAATGAGGCTAATGCGATGATGCCCAACAAAATGATCATCAGTGAAATTGGCAGGGCAATATCAATCGCAAGTTTTTGGGCTTCCTGTGCAGGGATGGTGAGCGCGATTGCCCAGGGGTGACCCGGCACAGGTTGGTAGTAAACCAGTTGACGCGTACCACTCGAAGCAGTTTCAGTAGCGAAAATCGGTTGTTCGGCACGCGTGCCGGTATATTGAGTCATTACTTGCGCGGCTTGCGTATGATAGATGATATTGTTCTGTTCATCGATCAACGCGCCTGTGCCTTTCACTTCCTGCAGACTATTGAGGTTAGTAATGAGTGAACGCATGTATGGATTTGAATCCAAAGCCGTGCGGCCGATCAATACGCGCGTAGTATTTGGCACACTGGCAAGAAACGCGATCCGCGCCGCGCCAGCACTATCAACCGGCGGAATTGCATACATTTGATTGGGAATGCCTTGCGAGGTTAACGTGATGCCAAGTTCCTCTTGCGAGGTAATTTGAAACGCAACATCGGGTGGATAATTTGCAACAACTGCGGCAGTCTGCAAATCATATAACGCCATCTGGTTGAAATACGGAACTGCCTGCATCTGTCTGCCCAGCAACGCAGATAAATCTACATCCGCAGTTTGCATCAATTCAGGATCGTTTGCGATTTGCGATGCGAGGTTTTGTCCCGCTTCAAAAAAGAAAGGTACGCTTTGCGAACTCACCTGAGCTACGCTTTGCAATCTATCATGTAACAAGTCGCGCGCAGCTTTACCAGCAATGACCCAATCACCGAACAACAACGTGAGCAACAAAATGGAAATGATCGTACCAGTGCCAGAGACGAAACGGGTCTCAATACTTTTTTCAGCTGGCGAGGGTTGTAGTAAACCGATACCACCCCAACGTAATGGGAAGGCAATTGCAATCACTTGTGCCACCAGCCCAGCTACCAACATCTCGCCGGCAAATGCCAAACTCGCAACACCAGTGTTGCTTAACGCATAATCCAAACGCTCAGATACGGTTGCCAATGTGGAAACTGTAAAGAACGCGCTCAATACAAACAACACCGCATGGATCACGGTCAAACACAAAGCACTAAATAAGGGCTGACGCAACAAACCAAATAATGGCGTGCGATAACGTTGACGATTCGCCACGGCAAACAACACGCCCATCAAGCCAAGTTCGAGTGTCGCAAAGAGACTGTGCGTATCCCACACTGCGCGCAACAAGCCGCTTAAGATGCCAAGCGCAGCCGCCGCAAACGGACCCAGCAAACCGCCTGCGAGAGTCCATGGGATGGCAGAGAAAAGCATCAGTGTTGAACCCGGCGCTTTTTCTGGCAAGCCAGGTACAGGTAAGGCCGAACCGCTTGAAAATTCCACGCCAATGAAAAAAGTTGTGATGAGAGTCGCAATTGCCAGCGCAGAAAAAATTCCCCAGCCACGCGCATCTAATTTGGGTTGATAACCACGCCAATTAAAAAGTGCCCCTCCCAGTAAACCAGCCAAGCCAAACCATACCAACCATCCCGCAAGCGGAATGGGATTCAGATATGCAAGATTAGAAAACAAGTATGCAAGAAATTGCATGAAGGTGATTATAGCCCGAATTTATGTCTGATTTGGTTTGTAATTTCCAAGATAGGACTCAGGCAAAAGACGTGCCAACGAATCCATAATTTGACGCGTACCATCGCGCGTCATTTTCTGCCTATCTGCCTGCTTCTCCTTCGGAGATAACTTGAACGGTTGCCCCACTGACAACGTGACACGTGCGCGCCGCCACCATTTACGGTTATAAATATTTTCATTCTCGGTGCCGGTCATCGCAACCGGCACGATCAACGCACCCGTTTTCATCGCCAGAAAAGCCGCACCTTCGGTGCCTTCCTCGAGTTGCCCCTCAACTGCTTGCCGACCTTCCGGTGCAAGCGCGATCATGCGACCTTCCGCCAAGCCGTCCAACGCGGCACGGATGGCTTTACGATCTGGCTTGCCGCGATGCACAAAGATGACACCATATGCGCGAAACATCGGACCCGCCAACCAATCTTCATATAGCTCGATCTTGCCCATACCATCAATCGTGGTTGGAATGGAGGCCGCCAACAAAACCGCATCTGCATCGCCAAGATGATTGATGACAATTAATGCCGGTCCTTGTTTTGGAAAGTTTTCCATACCATTCACCGTTGAATTCGTCATTACGAACACAAGTAATTTAGCGAGTCCGCGTGCGAAGATACGAAATAATTTTCTTGCGAAAGTTAATTTCGGCAATGCGACGAGGTCTGGTCGCCACCAATCGGTTATGGGTTTAGGTTGGGAGGATGGTTGATTCTGCATACACGCCGCGATACTCTACTGGTAAAAGACCGGCAAGGTGACGCATTACTAAATCTGCGTTGAATTGACGAGCTTCATGTCGTTCATTGCCTTTGACCGTGATCTCTGGCAGTATGATCGGTTTACCGATGCGCATTTCAAGTTGCGGGTTTTCGCGGCGTTTGGCGCGTTGCCAGAAATCTTCAGTTGTCCCCACCAAACCTACAGGTACTACTGGCACACCTGTCTGTTCAACGATATATGCCACACCTGATTTTGCGCGCCGCATGGCTGGCACGTGGGAACGTCCGCCTTCGGGCGCAATCAATAGTGGAAAACCTGATTTGATGATACGCACGATCTTTGTCAGCAAGGCACGATCATAATCACCACGATGCACGGGAATCACACCATAGATTTTTAATACTTGACCCTGACCTGGCTTATCAAACACATCCGCCGCGCCGATGATTTCCAATGATTCGGGCCAGAACGCGCCAATTAGTGGTGGATCAAAGATCGAGACATGATTCATCGCAACGACATACGGTTTGCCATAGGGAATATTTTCCCGCCCGATCACTTTCACGCTTCCCAGTATATGGAAGATGCTTCGAAAGACCGCCTTGACGGTTGGGCGAGTGATCTTAAACCGCAACGGGATCTGATAGTCAGCGCTCATTGGCAATAACCCAATGCTTTCTCAAAAACTTCAGCAGCAGTGAGTTGGTCCGAATCCAATACGATCGCATCGTCAGCGGCTTTGAGCGGTGCGACATCACGCGTTGAGTCAACATGATCGCGCTCGATTACCTTCGCGAGAATTTCGTTGTAATCCGCTGTGCCGCCGCGTGCGATGATCTCATCATAACGTCGTTTGGCGCGTTGTTCAGCAGAAGCATCAAGATAAATTTTTAGATCTGCTTCGGGTAATACCACCGTTCCAATATCACGCCCCACCATCACAACTTTCCCACGTTGACCAATACGCCGCTGTTGTTGACTTAACGCTGCGCGCACGCCACGATGCGCTGAAACGACCGACACATTTGCATCCACTTCAGGCAGACGGGTTTCCCATGTAATGTCCTGCCCCGCGATCAGGATATCGCT
>Ga0302323_100004715_pt1 | contig 11116 bp, 8 predicted proteins | sample Fen_T0_3_FD_201950 | JGI IMG/M metagenome (GOLD analysis project Ga0302323, IMG submission 201950) | Peat permafrost microbial communities from Stordalen Mire near Abisko, Sweden - Fen_T0_3 | ecosystem: Environmental > Terrestrial > Soil > Wetlands > Permafrost | place: Sweden: Abisko... | reverse complement strand
CCTTCACGAAACATCCGATGCGCGTAAGCAGCGAAACCGATATTCACCGCGATGATCATGAATGAGACGCCAGCCGAACCAGTGAAAGAGGCAACCTGCAGCATGCCCACCATCGTCCATTGGCTGACGGCGAGCGGCAGCCAGGGAAAGCCCGTGAGGAACCAGGTGCGCGTCCACTCCAGTACCACCCACAACGCACAAAGTCCGAGCATGGCGGCGAGACGGTTCGGCGTCGCGCGGCCGATCACGCGCGGCATCGTCCACCAAACCGCAAGATACCAGACGCCTACCCACGCTCCGACGAACGGCCCGAGCAGGAACAGCCCGAACCACGTCACAGGGTGTAACCAGCCGAGCAGGATCGTCCATGCGACCGCTTGGGCCGCAGCCATCGTGCCGGCAAAAAGTTTGAAGTTGGGCTTTAGGTAAGCCCAGTAAAGCGCGGGGATGGCAAACGTGTACGCCGCTTCCGGGTGATAAGGCGGAAACGAAGCGACTGTGAGCACCACGGTGGCGACGAACACGCAGGCTGCCCAGACCCAGTCCATGTGTTTGTCAAAAAACGTGGGCGGCAGATTGTAAGGATCGTAGGGTTCAGCGGGCGCTTGGGACATGGAGCGAAGAAGGTAAGCCACTATAGGGAACTCAGGAAAGCAGGAAACAGCGCGAGCGGAATGGTCGTTGGCAACGCAGTGCCGCTCGCCGCGATCGATCCGCTCAGCCGTGCGGCCGGCATTCTATGACACACCCTCCACGGCGCCCCCGGTCCGGTCCAGGGGGAAACTCCCTAGTTGTTTCGGTTAAGTCTTGCCCGAGAACGTGACGATGCTCACCCGTCGTCTTATTACATTCATGAACAACGCTGTCCGCTGGCTGGTTAAACTCGGTGTGGAGCAGGGGCTCTTCACCCGCGCGCAATGCGCCAGTACCGCGCTCGCGGTCGGGGCCAAGGCCGAGTTGATGGAGTTCGCCCAACGTCTGATCGACGACGGCATCGTCGAGGACATCGGCAGCCTCGAAACCATCGGCGACACCGCCATGGCCAAAGCCGCACTCGGCCCGCCGCCCGACGACGCTCCGGTCGCACAGAATCCTGCGTCTTACACCGTCCCACCGTTTATTTCGCAAGGTCCGTTGCCGAGTTTCGATTTCGCCCGCGTCAGCTCGCTCACCGACGCCGAGCTCGTTGAACGACTCGGCCAGTTCATGCGCGATGTCGCCCGCTTCGGCGCGAGCGATCTCCACCTCGCAGCCGGTGCCCAACCTTTCCTGCGCAAGAATCGCGAACTCATGACCCTCGCCGAGCAGCCGCTGTCGAACGAAGACGCTCTGCGTCTCAACTCCGTGCTCCTCGCACCGCACCAGCGCCAGGGTTTTCTCGAACGCCGCGACTACGACTACGCCCTCGCGCTCGACGCCGATAACCGCTACCGCGTCAACCTCATGTTCCACAAAGGCGGCGCCGCTGGTGCCTACCGCATGGTTCCGGCCAAGATCCCGCGCCTCTCCGAACTCGGCCTGCGCAACCTCAAGCCTATCCACAAATTTCTCAGCTACCACAACGGCCTCATTCTTGTCACCGGACCCGTCGGTGCCGGTAAAACCACCACGCTCGCCGCTCTCGTGGCCGAACTCAACGAAACCCGCGACGATCACATCATCACGGTTGAAGATCCGATCGAGGTCGTGCAACCCGCGCGCCGCTGCAACATCACTCAACGCGAAGTCGGCCCGCATACGAAATCCTTTGCCTCCGCTCTCAAAGGCGCGCTCCGTGAAGATCCCGACGTGATCGTGATCGGCGAATTGCGCGATCTCGAAACGATCGAGATGGCCATCACCGCCGCCGAAACCGGTCACCTCGTGATCGGCACGATGCACACCAGCGATGCCGCCTCCACGCTCAACCGCCTGCTCGACGTTTTCCCTTCCGCCCAACAATCGCAGATCCGCGCCAGCGTCGCCGAAAGTCTGCGCGGCATCATCTGCCAGCGTCTCCTGCCCAAAGCCAAAGGCGGTCTCGCCCTCGCTGTCGAAATCCTCGTGGCCAACGCCGCCGTGGCCAACCTCATCCGCGAAGGCAAAACCCAGGGCCTGCGCAACACCATGGAAACCGGCGTCCGCGAAGGCATGTGCCTGATGGACGGTGTCGTCTTCGAACTATGGCAAAGGCGCAAAATCACCGCCGAAACCGCCAAAGCCAACATCACCAACCGCATGATGCGCGCCCGCATCGCCGCCTAACAGAACCCATTCAACTGCCATGTTCTCGATGACTTTATTGCACGATGCCTTTCTCTCCGAGGTGGAGCGGGCACTCCGTGCACGCTGGTTTGTATTCGAATCAAGACTACCGGCGACGTCGCACGAACCCGCGCGACCTGTAGGGCCGCCGCTGGTCGGCGCGCCGCAACCGACGCAAACCCAAACCACGGTCCGCACACGAGGTGCGACCCTACGCCGCCTCCGGCATTCGCGTTCCTTCACGTCCATTCGCGGTTAAGAAAAACCTCCCGCCATGCCCGCTCTCGATTCATTGCTGCAAACCATGTTGGAACAAGGTGGCTCCGACCTGCACCTGACCATCGGCCTACCGCCAAAAGCGCGCATCTCCGGCGCGCTCACGCCCATCGGTGCCGCGGCCATCACTGCTACGCAGATGGAAAATCTTCTCCGCGAGATCTGCCCGCCTCGCCGCTGGCAGGAGTTTCTCGAACGCAAGGATCTCGACCTCGCGCACGAAATCACCGGCGTCGCCCGCTTCCGCGCCAATTTCCTCTACAATCACTGGGGCCAGGCCGCCGTCTTTCGCCAGATTCCGTCGAAGATTCTCTCGTTCGACGAACTCAAACTTCCCGAGGTTCTCAAGGGCCTCTGTCAGCTCCAGCAAGGCCTCGTCCTCGTCACCGGCCCCACCGGTAGTGGCAAGAGCACTACGCTGGCCGCGATGATCGATTACATTAACACAAACCTCTCGCGCCACATCATCACGATCGAGGACCCGATCGAATTCGTCCACCAGAACAAGAAATCCATCATCGTGCATCGCGAGGTCGGCGAACACACCGCCACGTTTGCCGATGCGCTAAAGGGCGCGATGCGCCACGACCCCGACATCGTTCTCCTCGGCGAAATGCGCGAACTCGAAACGATCAAGCTCGCGCTCAGTTGCGCCTCGATGGGCATGCTCGTCTTCGCCACCCTGCACACCAACAACGCGCCGAAAACCGTCGACCGCATCATTAACGCCTTTCCCGCCGAAGAACAAAACCAGGTCCGCACCATGCTCGCCGGTTGCCTCGCGGGAGTGGTTTCCCAACTTCTCTGCCGACGGCTCCCCAAGGGCCGCGTCGCCGTGCACGAAATTCTTCTGCCGCACGAAGCGCTGCCGAATACCATTCGCACCGGCCAGATCGCCAACATCCGTCAGTTGATTGAAAGTGGTTCGGCTGAGGGCATGCACACGATGGACCAAAGCCTGATGGCCTTCGTGAAGGAAGGCGTGATCGATCCGCACGAAGCCTACATGAAGGCCGCGAACAAGGCGACCTTCGCCCATCTCCTCCCCGCCGACGACCCGATCCTCGCCTCCGCCGAACCGGTGGCTGCGCATTAGTAGGCCCCCCGGGACTTCAAGGGCTTGAGCTCACGTAAGCCGCTCACGCCATCAACACTGGAAAGTCGTAAATCGACGTCACGACTCAGAGCCTTCACGAGGCCGAACCACGCTCCAACATCGAAGCGTGGAACCCTGATACCGCCCCTCGGAGCCGCGCCATCGCCGTTCGGGCCTTCCCCGTCGAGGCTCGCAACCGCGACGTCGGAGCTTAGAGCGGCAGACATCCCGCTCGGAACCGCAACGACGCCGCTCTGAGCGGCATGGATCGCGAAAATAACTCCAACGCAGGAGCTCTGAACGCCATCGTCGGCGCGCTGAACCCCAGCGATCCCGGATCGAACCTCGGCACCGAGGTCAACGACCTCCTAGACGGGGTAAAAAGCTCCGACGTCGGGGTTCCGAACCTCCTCGTCGACGTCCACGACCCCAAAAAGGAGGCCGCGGACCAGAAAAAGGAGGTCCGGAACCTCGAAAGAGAGGTCGGCAACCCCATTTATCTGGTCGACGACGACATCTTGGGGCCGAGCTCACGATTCTCTGCCGGAGTACATCACGGTGCCGCGGTTATTCAGGCCGAGGCACCGTCGTATTTCTTAAATCAAACCCGGCGCTCAATCCGTCGGGCGGACGGTCCGGAGTTGCACGCTGTCGACCAAGCGGTCGTGCGAGAGAATGTCAGTCACGACAATCAACTTATCGCCCGCCCGCACGCGTTTCGCTTTCACGAGGAGCGAGATCGCCTGCTGAATCGTATCGTCAGGATTCGATTCGAACGGCAGCAGAAAACCTTCGACTGAGCGGAGGAGCTTGAGCTGACGAAGCACTTCGATCGTCGGCGTGAAGGCGAGAATCGGAGCACGCGGCGGGCGCAGCGCGGCAAGGCCCCGGGCGATGAAACCCTGGCGGGTGAAGGTCACTAGCTGGGAGCCGGGCACTTCATTGGCCATGACAACCGCGGCGCGCAGGATTTTCATTTTCTCATGCTCGAAGGTCGCAGGCGCCTCGTTGTCGACTTCGAGTTCGGTCTCAATGCGGCAGGCAATCTTCTCGAGGATTTTCACGCACTCGACCGGATAACGACCGATGGTCGTTTCACCAGAGAGCATGACACAGTCGGCGCGTTCGAAGACCGCATTGGCTACGTCGGTTATCTCGGCACGCGTGGGCATCGGCGAGGTGATCATCGACTCCAACATATGCGTGGCGATGATGACTGGTTTTCCGTGCTGATGACATTTATGGACGGCACGGCGCTGGATGATCGGCAAATCCTCGAACGGACATTCGATGCCGAGATCGCCGCGGGCGACCATGAGCGCGTCGCAGGTTTGCACGATCTCCTTGAGGTTCTCGATGGCGGACTGGTCCTCAATCTTGGCGATGATGTGGGCGGGAGATTTGTGTTCGCGGAGAAACTCCCGCAACTGTTCGATATCTTTCGCCTCGCGAACAAACGAGAGCGCGACGAAGTCGATGCCTTCCTCGATACCCACCATCGTGTCGCCGCGGTCTTTTTCGGTGAACGAGGGCAGGTTGATCTTAACACCGGGCAAATTAATGTGTCGGCGCGAGGTGAGCTGGCCGGGGATGAGCACGCGGCAGCGGATGTGCGCGTCCTGTTTTTCGAGGACTTCGAGGCGGATCAGACCGCTATCGACAAGCACGGTGTCACCGACGTTGATGTCGTTGACCAGATCCTTGTAGTTGACGTCGACGGAGCGAATTTCCTCGGAGGTCTCGCGGGCCGCACCCGGTTTGACGGTGAAGTCAAAGATATCGCCCGGCTTCAACTCGATCGGAGCGGCAAGGTCGCCGGTGCGGATTTCCGGACCTTTGATGTCCATCATGATCGCGATTTCGCGACCAACCTTTTTCGAGACGGTCCGGATGCGGCGGATGATCGCGCGCGTCCAAGCGTGGTTGGCGTGCGCCATGTTGAGGCGGGCGATGTCGGCGCCAGCGAGGATGATCTTTTCGAGCATCTCTTCGCTTTCGGTGGCAGGACCGAGCGTGAATATGATTTTGGTACGGCGGAACGGATTCTCTGTAGGACTCATGTGGGAAAGTTGGCCGCGCCCATCGGCAAAAACCGAAAGCACGAGCTTCAACCATCGGCCATTCCCGACGAAAGGCCAATCGAATTTCTACCTATGAAAAATCTAGGGGAAATCGTAGAACGGCGTGCTGCCGCCAGCCGCAACGACGGAGAAGGGGCAGCTCAACTTGTTCGCGAACGCGAGCTCTACGGCCGCCGGGCTGTTGCAGTCGCGGCTCAAGTGCGTGAGGTAAATCTGCCTCCAACGGGGGCTTGCGACGGATTCGAGCAGCTCTCGTGCACTCTGATTCGAGAGATGGCCGTGACGCCCACTAATGCGCTGCTTGACCGACCAGGGGCGTTTCGTGTCGGCTTTGAGCAGGTCCGCGCAGTGATTCGCCTCCACCACCACGACATCGACCTCGCGGATGTGCTCTTGGATGTGGCGCGGTGCATGGCCCAGATCGGTGAGCCAGGCGAGGCGTCGGCAGGGCGAAAGCAGGTCGTCGTCACCACACGCAAAGACAAAGCCGACCGGCTCTTGGGCATCGTGCGGCACCGAAAAACTCTGCACTTCCAGATCGCGGAAACGGAAGCGCGTGCCGGTCTCGAAAAGTTGCCAGTCCACGCGGTGCCCGAGGTCCGCTTGCAGGACACGCGCGGTCGCGGCGTTGGCGAAGACTTTGATGTGCGGAAAACGCGCCAAGCCGCTGATCGCCGCTGCGTGATCGCCGTGCTCATGGGTTAGAAAGATCGCTTCGACGTGCTCAAGGGATTCACCCACGGCGGCGAGGAGTTGCCCGGTCTTGCGCGCGGAAAAGCCAGCGTCCACCAGCACGCGTGTTTGCTCCGTTTGAAGCAGGGCGCAATTGCCCGAACTGCCGCTGCCCAAGATGCAAAACCGCATGGTCATTTCGTTGCCCTGTGTGGAAGCACCGCAGGGCGGGATTTGCAAGCCCGGTGGTACCCCACTTTGCCCGGCCGAACTCAGGGCCAGCCTCACGCGCCGCATGAAATCATTTCATTACATAAAAGCTATTCATCCGAGAATTCCGCCGTAACCTCGACCCGTTTCCCGATTTTAGCGATAGCGCATCTCCCAGCAGTCTTTCTCCCCTTCGCCGCCAGCCTGCGAATTGCAGGACACCAGCGAACAACGAATCTGTTTGGGCCGGTGCCCTGCCGCAGCCGACCTCTCTGTGTGCCTTATGAAAACCCTGTTCTGTGCCCTCATCGTTGCCCTCGCCGGCTTCGTCATTCCCATCAGGCTCGCTGCCGCTGAGGCACCAGCCTCTGCGTTGCCGCCACCCACGGCCGAGCAGCGACTCGGCGACCTGGAAGCCTACGTCAACAACGCGCCTCGCGTAACCGACGGTCAGGCCCAATCGAAGGTCTCCGGCGGCGGCCCCGGCCACAGCGCTTGGATGATGACGAGTTCCGCGCTCGTGCTCTTCATGACGCTGCCCGGTCTGGCGCTCTTCTACGGCGGTCTCGTGCGTCGCAAGAACGTCCTTTCCGTGCTCGCCCAGTGCCTCGGCCTCGCCGGCGTCGTCACCATTTTGTGGTGGGCTTGTGGATACAGCCTGAGCTTCTCGCACGGCAACGGCTTCATCGGCAGCTGGGGCTACAGTTTTCTCCGTGGCGTCGGGATCGAGCCCAACCGCGACTACGCGCAATGGGTGCCGCACAACCTCTTCATGGTTTACCAGCTCATGTTTGCGATCATCACCCCGGCGCTCACGCTAGGTGCGATCGCCGAGCGCATGAAGTTCAAGGCGATCATGCTCTTTAGCGTTATCTGGATGTTCGTCGTTTACTTCCCGATTACCCATATGATGTGGGGCGCTGACGGCTGGATGAACGGCCTCTTTAACCCGAACGCCTCGATCAAGGCGATCGACTTTGCCGGCGGCATCGTTGTTCACATGACCTCCGGTTGGAGCGCGCTCGCGCTCTGCGTCGTGCTCGGGAAACGCCTCGGTCACGGCCGCGAGCCGATGCCGCCGCATAGCATGGTTTTTTGTATGACCGGCACGGGCATGCTCTGGGCCGGCTGGTACGGTTTTAATGCGGGCAGCGCGGTCGCCGCCGACGGCGTTGCGGTCAACGCCTTCGTCAATACCACGCTCGCCGCCGCCACCGGCTGTTTTATGTGGCCGATGCTCGAGTATCTCCGCCGCGGCAAACCCAGCGTGCTCGGTTTCTGCTCTGGCGCGGTGGCCGGTCTGGCCACAATCACGCCCGCCAGTGGCTTTGTCACGGCAGGCAATGCCGTGTTGATCGGCCTGATCGCCGGTGCTGCCACGTATCTCGCCTGTAACTACATGAAGGCCGTTTTCAAATACGACGATTCGCTCGACACCTTCGGCGTGCACGCGGTGGGCGGCACGCTCGGCACCGTGATGGCCGGCATCTTTGCCTCTGCCGCGGTCAACCCCAACCTCGCCAATGGGCCAATCGCTGGATTCGTCGGACACAGTCTTTGGCTCGAACAGCTCAAAGCGGGTGGCCTCGTTCTCGTCTGGTCGGTAACCGCGACGGTGGTTATCGCCAAAGTCGTGGGCTACGCCTTCGGCGGCTTGCGGGTGAGCGAGGAGGAAGAGTCTCTCGGCCTCGATGTCGCCGAACACGGCGAAGAAGGCTATATCATCGAGTAAGCCGAGCGAATTTGTACTGCGGGCATGAACCGGCCTTGTGGCTGTTCATGCCTGTGGGCTCTGAGGATCAGAGTTCGTTATCCTTCGTCTCAGGCAGCGCCAACGCGCCAACGATAAAGCCGACAAACGCCACGCCGATGGGATACCAGAGACCGGCGTAGATATCGCCGGTAAATACGACGATTGAAGCGGCGATGAGCGGGAGAAATCCGCCGAACCAACCGTTGCCAATATGATAGGGCAACGACATTGAGGTGTAGCGGATGTTCGTAGGAAACAGCTCGACCAGAAATGCCGCGATCGGCCCATAGACCATCGCAACGTAGAGCATAAGAATCACCAGAAGCACCACCACCACCGGACGGTTGATCGCGTCCTTGTCCGCAGTTTTCGGATATCCAGCCGGAGCCAGCGCGTCCTCGTAGGCCTTTGTATCGAAACCGGTGACCGAACGATCAGCCACATCCAGCGTAAGCGGCACATCAGGCCGCGCCGGAGCCAGTGCGAAAGGCACGCCGCGGGCGTTGAGGAAATTGCGGGCCTTATCGGCTTCGGATTGGGCTTTCTTCACACCGACAATCTTGCCACCAGCGTCAGCCATGGCCGCGAAAGCCAGTTCGATGTTATTGCGATAGTCGGTGGTATGAAGCACGACGGGCGAATTACGCATCGCCTCAGCCAGCGCCGGATTGGCGGCCTGCGTTAGTTCGCGAAAAATCGGCATGTAGGTGAGCGCCGCCAGCAGACAGCCCGTGAGCATAATCTTTTTACGGCCAATCCGGTCCGACAGACGCCCAAAAACCAGGAAGAACGGCGTACCGATCACCAACCCGATTGCGACAAGTACATAAGCGTTGACGTAGTCGACCTTAAGCGTGGCGGTTAGAAAATAGAGTGCGTAAAACTGACCCGTGTACCAGACCACGCCCTGCCCGGCAGTTGCACCGAACAAGGCACGAAGGACAAGTTGGAGGTTGGGCCATCGAGCAAAACTCTCGGTTAACGGAGCCTTCGAGGTTTTCCCCTGTGCCTTCATCTCGGCAAAGACCGGCGACTCCTGCAGCTTGAGCCGAATATAAACCGACACCGCGAGCAGCACGACCGAAACGAGGAAAGGAATGCGCCAGCCCCAGGAACCAAACTTCTCCGGGCTCATCACGCCGCGCACCGACAGGATCACCGCAAGTGAAAGGAAAAAACCTAACGTCGCAGTCGTCTGTATCCAGCTCGTGAATGCACCGCGTTTACCGCGCGGGGCATGTTCGGCCACATAGGTTGCGGCACCGCCGTACTCGCCGCCGAGAGCCAGGCCCTGGGCGACCCGCAAAAACACCAGGATAACCGGCGCCAACCAGCCAATCTGCGCATAGGTCGGCAACAAGCCAACCAACGCGGTTGAGAGACCCATCACCAAGATCGTCACGAGAAACGTATATTTCCGACCCACCAGATCGCCGATCCGGCCAAAAACCAGCGCTCCAAATGGACGCACCGAAAAACCCACGCCGAATAGGGCCAGGCTGGAAAGAAACCCCGCCGTTTCGTTTCCAGGGGGGAAAAAAAGTTTCCCAAAAAATACCGCCAGCGTTCCGTAGATATAAAAATCATACCACTCAAACACCGTGCCAAGCGACGATGCGAAGATAACCAATTTGTGCTTACGATCTAATTCCGTGTTACTTGTGGATTCACTCATGGGGTGTTGAAGTTTGGCTTACGCCTAGGGAGAGCTTACTGGATGCACAATTTTCAAAGCTTCAAGTCCTGGGGCCGATTCCTCCGCCTTTGACCCAAAAAAGTGGTTATCAAATCCAGCACCGCCGCCAGCAATGAAGCTGCCCAACCTGAAAAACGGCGCGGATGGCTCTTGAATCTGGGCCATTCCCAATATCATTAGAGGCGTGAGCGATTCCGACCAAACGAAAGCCCTTCTCGATACGTATCACGAACTGTCGGCCCGCAGAAAGCAGTCAATCGACCCCGCGGCACGCACGCGCCTCACTCAAGAATTGATGGACTTGGAGGCCCAAGTACGTACTGCCGTCAAGACTCACCCGGTCCCCGAACCGCTCGGCATGGACAAGCTGAACAAGATTGCCGACCGCATGGTGGAACTCGGCTTCGGCATCTTCGCCAACCGGCTCCGCGAGCAGCACTACCGGCATCCAAGCTACGTCCCATTTACCGATATGGACCAGCTGCGCAGTTACATCGGCGAGCAGCTCGACAACGAGGCCCTCTCTAAAATACCCGAACTGGGCGTGAAGGCCAAAAAAGCCGGTTTCTTCGACAAGCTGCGCGGTAAGAAATGAAAGCCCGAGCAGGCTTAATTCTCCCGCTTAAGGTCCCGCCCCAGCAAACTTGCAAGCACCTGCGCCGCGGGTTTGCCCTCGAAAAGCATCGCCCGCGTCTCGGATAAGATCGGCGCATCAATACCACGCGCCGCGCACAGCCCGGCAAACGATTCGGTCGTCTTGTACCCTTCGACCACGGTCTTGCGGCCAGCGATCAGCTCGGCCACCGAGTGCCCCTCGCCCACCCGCTGACCGAATTCGCGGTTGCGACTCCAGCCGCCATGGCAGGTGGCAACTAGATCGCCAAAACCACTCAGCCCGTAAAACGTCTCAGGCCGCGCGCCTAAAGCCTGGCCGACGCGCACCATCTCGGCCAGCGCCCGCGTGAGCAGCGCAGCCTTGCTATTGTCACCGAGCTTCAACCCGTCACAACAACCAGCGGCAATCGCGTAGACGTTCTTGAGGCAGCTGCCGATTTCCACTCCAGCCACATCGTCGCTCGTATAAACAC
>Ga0302323_100004714_pt1 | contig 11116 bp, 9 predicted proteins | sample Fen_T0_3_FD_201950 | JGI IMG/M metagenome (GOLD analysis project Ga0302323, IMG submission 201950) | Peat permafrost microbial communities from Stordalen Mire near Abisko, Sweden - Fen_T0_3 | ecosystem: Environmental > Terrestrial > Soil > Wetlands > Permafrost | place: Sweden: Abisko... | reverse complement strand
CCTGATCCCAAGGCACATCTTTTAGTCGCAGGGTGACGTTGCCGGTAACTGTGTCGCTGGTCACCACATTGAAGTTCGTGAAATCAGCAATCACCTGCAGCAAGGCGCGGACTTCTATGTTCTGGAAGTTCAGCGACAATTTTTCGCCAGCATAACCGGGACCTTGAACCAGCTTGTTCGGATCCGTCTTCTGGACGCGAACCTCAAGAACGAATTGGTTGTCGGTCTGGTATGCACTGTGCTCCCAGGCGCCACGGGGCTCAACGACCATCCGCACCCGATCCCCGTTCTGAAAGGTGGAGACGGACTGGACCGGGGTTCCGAAATCTGTCACGTCGAGCCGGCGACGCAGGTTTTCCGGCAAGCTGGAGCGCAGAAACTCGACAACCAAACTCTGCCCTTGCTGCCGAATATCAACGCCAACTTGATTATTAGGTAGATCTACAACCACGCGACCAGATCCATCCTGCCCACGGCGGAAGTCTATCCCCTTCAGTGCTAGTGAAGACTGATTCAAACTCTCAGCAAAATGAACCGGCTCCGCTGCTGCAGCACTCGGTGCAGACGGCGATGACGAGCTATCCATCACAACCAACAGGACCTTGCCCTGAATCTGAGCTCTGTAGTTCGCAGCCTGCTTAAGGTTCAGTACCAACCTCGTCCGATCACCCGCCTGAGCAACATTGACAGATCGCAGATTGCCTTGATTGATCTCGATGTTGGAACGCCCCATTGCGTTTCCTACGTTCGGCAGGTCAAGCGCAATTCGTGGGGGCGTCTGAACCGTAAAGCCGGACGGCACCGCTGACAACGGCTCCGACAATTCGATTCTTACCACCTCGGAGCCCGCCTGCTGCGTGCTGTTGATCGACTGGATTGCGTTCTGAGCGAAAGCCACTCCGGATGCGCTAAATAGCACCGCGAGCACCAAGACACGAGCCCGCAACTTACCCATGATCTGTATCTCCTGCATGTTCTTCATCGCGCCTTCTCCTGAAGCTGAAGGGAGCTGGTGCGCTCAATCCACTCGCCCGCTGCGTCCTGGACAATCTCGCGAAACGAGATATCGGTTTCAGAAATCTTGGTGATCTTCCCGTAGTTCTGCCCGAGGTAATCACCCTGTTTGACTTGGTAAAGCAGGTTATCCACCTTCAACAGTGCGTAGGGGCGGCCTTGCTTGGTCACGCTGCCGACCATCGCCATGCTGTCGAGCGGGTAGGCCTCCAATGGCTCTTTGCGACGGTTGATCTCCGCCGCCAGCAAGGAGTTTGATTGCCTCGCCTCTTGCTTGATGGCGACGGTCAGCTTTTGATTGCTGAACGGCTCGACCGCGTTACTTGCCAAGTAGGCTTGCGGGTTGAATTTCTTCGGGGCAGACAACGGAGAGACATTCGGTTTTGCCTCACGCCGCTGCTGCTCGATCCATTGCTGCAACTCGTCTTGCGCCCCGCTACAACCCACCAATGCCGTTACAGCAACCAAGCTGGCGCAGAGGGAACCCCGAAGGCGCGTTGATGTGCCTGTCATTTCTTTGCCCCCGCAGCTTTCGCGGTTGTAGCTTTCTGCTCACTGACCTCATTCGCATCGAGATAGCGATATGTTCTCGCGGTGGCTTCCATCGAAAGAAGTCCCGATGAGTCCTTGGCCGCGCTGATCGTCATGTTGTGCAGGGTCACGATGCGTGAGAGATTCGCGACATCGGCGGCAAAGTTGCCGATGTCGTGATAGCGCCCCGTGACTCGTAGCGAAATCGGCAATTCGGCGTAGTACTCCCTGACCAGCACTTGGCCTGGACGAAATAACTCAAACTGCAAGCCCCGCCCCAGACCAGCCTGATTGATGTCCGACAGCAGTGCGTCCATCTCCGCCTTGCCAGGCAGCTGCTTTTCCAGCTGTGTCACGTATTCTTCAACTTGAAGTTTCTGCTTGCGCAACTCTTCCAAGTTGACAGCTTGAGCAAGCTTGCCACGGTAGTCCTGTTTCAGAACGGGTTCCTTGTCGCGCTCGGACTGAAGCTGCTCGTCGGCACCCGACAACAAGAGGAACCAACCTGCAACCACCATGAGAATTGCAAGTGCAATCCAGGTGGCGATCTTTGGCAACATCGGCCATTGGCCAGGCTCATTCGGATTGAGCCCGCGAAACTGCGAAGCAGCCGCACCAAAGACCGAGTTCAAATCAATATTCGCGGATTTAGCTTGAGTGGCCATGGCGTCCGTGCCTTCAGGGCTTCTGCGATTTCGCAGCTGCAGCACTGGCTGCAAGGGATTGCGAAGCTACGACACCAGAGGCTGCCGCAGCGGCCTTCGCATCGACATCCTGCGGGCGCTTGATCGTGACCCGCATCGAAAAGTCGTACAGCCGCTTCTGCTCTTTGTTAGCGGCCTGCACCGTCGCCGCCTTGATCTCAACCAGTTCCGGGCGCGTCACCCACTCCGAATTGTTGCCCGTATTGCGAAGCAGTTCTGACACCCGCTCATTGGTCTGTGCAATGCCTGCCAAGTTGAGCACCTGACCGTCTTGCTTGACGTTGCTGTAGTAGATGCCTTCTGGCGTCTGCTTGAAGAGTTCGTTCAACACGTGCACTGGCACGTTGCGATCGATCTGGAGATCTTCGACCGCCTTCTGCCGCGCTTTGAGCGCGTCAATCTCGGCCCGCAGGGTCGCGATGTCCTTGATCTGAATTTCAAGTTTTCGAATCTCTGCCGTCAGAAACTCATTGCGTTGCTGCTGGCCCGTGGTCATTTGCTGCAAGACCAAGTACCAGAGGCCAACAACAGCCAACCCGGCGGCTGCAGCCAAACCAAGCCCGAGGAAAAAGGCTGCCTTGCGGCGCTTGCGTTTTTCTTCCCGATGCGGAAGCAGGTTGATCAAGATCACTGCAGAAACCTCCGCATCGCCAACCCGCAGGCTGTGAGGTAAGACGGCGCCTCACGGCGAAGCTTGCTCTCGCGGACCGCCGAGCCAAGTTTCATGTTGTCAAAAGGGTTCACCACCATGGACGCAAAACCGGTCAACTCAGTCACGCGGTCTTTCAAACCAGGCAAGGTGGCCGTGCCACCCGCGAGCATCACGTAGTGAACCTTGTGGTGCGGCGTGCTGGTGAAGAAATACTGCAAGGCTCGACCAATTTCCTGCGAGAGGCTGTCGACAAACGGCGCAAGGATCGATGTTTCGTAGTCTTCCGGCAGATCAGAAGCGAGCTTTTTCTGCTCGGCTTCTTCAAAGGAAAAACCGTACTGACGCGAAATCAACTGCGTCAACTGCGAACCGCCGAAGGCCTGGTCCCGGTCGTACAGCATCTCGTCGTCGCGCAACACTTTCAGGCTGGTGGTGTCGGCACCGATCTCAAACAGCGCGACCAGCGCATCCTTGCCTTCGTTGGGTAAAGCCTCAATCAGGCGCCCCATCGCCAGACGTGAAGCGTGCGATTCGATGTCCAGGATCACAGGCTTCAACCCCGCAGCCTCTGCAAGACCCTGCCGGTCCTGAACACGGTCCTTGCGGGAGGCCGCAATCAGCACCTCCACATCACCGACAGAAGTGGGGCTCGGCCCGATGACAGAGAAGTCAAGACTGACTTCATCCAGCGAGAACGGGATGTATTGATTTGCCTCAGATTCAACCTGGAGCTCCAGCTCTTCTTCTCGCAGGCCGGCGGGCAGCATGATCTTCTTGGTGATCACGGCCGATTGGGGCATGGCCATCACGACATGCTTGGTTTTGGTGCCACTTTTGGTGACAACGCGCCGCACCGCATCGGCGACCTCGTCGAATTTCTCGATCTGGCCGTCAGTAATCCAGCCTTTTTCGAAGCTTTCAGCGGCGAAACGCTCCAACACATACTCACCAGATGCACTTTGACCCAGCTCCACCAGCTTCACGCTGGAAGAACTGATGTCCAAGCCGATCATCGGTGGATGTTTGCGGCCCAACAACAAGTCAAGGAAGCTCACGACGCCCTCTCCCAACGCGCTTTTGACTACGCTGGACTGTTAAGAAGTTACTTCAATGCTAGCAGTAAAGTCTTTGTGCAACAAAGATATTTCCAATTCTCACAACCTCCGCTCGTTGCGAAACTCAGACGCAAACAGGTGTCAAAAATTGGCACCTTCGGGTCAACCCTGATGGAGCCATCTGGCATCTGCCAAGGAGTTCACGCTTCATCGTCAGGCCCGAGGGCCTTCCTATAATCACGCCGACTTTTGTTGGAGTTCCATGAGCGAATCCGAGCGCCCGGCCGCGTCCCCGTCCCATAACCGTGCATCGCTGCCTCCCTGGTTGCGTTGGCTGGGAAGTGGTGCCGCCTGGTTGCTGGGCTTGCTGGTCGCTGGGGCCTTGATGGTCGCGATGCTGGGAGGCTTGGCACTGGCCGTGGCCTACCCCAACTTGCCCGAGATCAGCGGCCTGCTGGACTATCGGCCCAAGCTGCCGATGCGGATCTACTCGGCCGACGGCGTTTTGCTGGGCGAGTTCGGTGAGGAGCGTCGCAACTTCACCCCGATCGCTCAGGTCCCCAAGGTCATGCAGCAAGCCGTGCTGGCGATCGAGGACGCCCGCTTCTATCAGCACAGCGGGGTCGACTACAAAGGCGTGCTTCGGGCCGGCCTCGCCCAGTTCGCCGAATCCCGCAGCCAGGGCGCATCGACCATCACGATGCAGGTGGCCCGAAACTTCTACCTGTCGACCGAGAAGACCTTCACCCGCAAGATCTATGAGGTCCTGCTGGCGCTGAAGATCGAAAGCCTGCTGACGAAAGAGCAGATTCTCGAGGTCTACATGAACCAGATCTTTCTGGGGCAGCGGGCCTATGGCTTCGCTGCCGCGAGCGAGATCTACTTCGGCAAGCCGCTCAAGGACATCACCATCGCCGAGGCGGCCATGCTGGCCGGCCTTCCGAAGGCGCCGTCGGCCTACAACCCGATCACCAATCCGCGGCGCGCCACGGTGCGTCAGCAGTACATCATCGACAGGATGCTGGAGAACGGGTTTATCACGCCCGAGCAGCACGACGCGGCACGCAGCCAGCCTCTGAAATACCGCGAGCCCTCGGAGGTTGCGATCCATGCCGAATACGTCGCCGAGGCAGCGCGCCAGATGATCTTCAGCCAGTACGGCGACGAGGCCTATACCCGCGGCCTCAATGTTTACCTGACCCTGAACTCCAGCGAGCAGATGACCGCTTACCACGCGCTGCGCCGAGGCATCCTCGACTACGAGCGCCGCCAGGTCTATCGCGGGCCCGAGGCCTACATCGACCTGCCCGCCAACCTCAAGGACGTGGACACCCGCGTCGCTGAAGCCTTGGATGAGCACCCCGACAGCGACGAGCTTCGCGCGGGCGTCGCCCTGGAAGTCAGCCCGCGCAAAGTGGTGGCCGTGCTTCAAAGCGGTGAGTCGATCACCGTGACCGGCGAAGGCCTCAAGCCAGTGACGTCGGGGTTGGCCGAAAAGGGCAACCCCAAGACACAGATCCGGCGCGGTGCGGTCATTCGCATGGTGAAAGGCCCCAAGGGCGACTGGGCCATCACGCAGTTGCCCGAAGTGGAAGGTGCTTTCGTTTCACTCGACCCACGCACGGGCGCCGTGCGCACCATGGTCGGCGGTTTCGACTACGCCAAGAGCAAGTTCAACCATGTGACCCAGGCCTGGCGTCAGCCCGGATCCAGCTTCAAGCCCTTCATCTACTCGGCGGCGCTGGAGAAGGGCTTCACGCCCGCCACCGTGATCAACGATGCGCCGCTGTTCTTCGATGCAGGCACCACGGGCAGCCAGCCCTGGGAGCCGAAGAACTACGACGGCGGCTTTGACGGCCCGATGTCGATGCGGCGCGGCCTGGCCAAGTCGAAGAACATGATCTCGATCCGCATCCTGCAATCCATCACCCCAGCGTATGCGCAAGAGTGGGTCACGCGCTTCGGCTTCGAGGCCGACAAACACCCGGCCTATCTGACGATGGCCTTGGGTGCCGGCTCAGTGACACCGCTCCAGATGGCGTCGGCTTATGGCGTCTTCGCCAATGGCGGCTACCGCATCAACCCCTTTCTCATCAGCAAGGTCACCGACTCCAAAGGTCGCGTGCTCAACGAAGCCAAGCGACAGACGCTGGACAACGACTCGCGAACGCTGGACGCGCGCAACGCCTTTGTCATGACCAGCCTGCTGCAGGAGGTCACCCGCTCGGGCACCGCAGCCCGCGCTCAGGCCACGCTCAAGCGGCCAGACATCTACGGCAAGACAGGCACGACGAACGACTCGCTGGACGCCTGGTTTGCCGGCTTCCAGCGCAGCGTGGTGGGCGTCGTGTGGATTGGCTACGACAACCCACGAAAGCTCGGCGACCGTGAAACCGGTGGCGGTCTGTCCCTGCCGGTGTGGATCGACTACATGGCCCAGACGCTGAAAGGCGTGCCGGTCGAAGAGCCTTCGGCCCCAGAGGGCCTGATCAATCTGGGCGGCGAGTGGTACTACGAAGAGTTCACCCACGGCAACGGCGTGAGCAGCCTGGGCCTGGAAGACAAGCTGCCCACAGCGCCGAGCGAGGAAGAAAAGAAAAGCATCCTCGATCTGTTCAAGCGCTGATCGACAGCGCCTCAGCCCTCAGGCGGGCGCGGCAAATCGAAGCGCCAGCCCAGCCTGCTCAGTTGCACAAACAGACAGCGCCTCGAAAAATTCGCGCCCTTCGCGCGTGTCGATCCATCGGCCATTCACGTGCTTGTAGTGGTAACCGCCGGAACGCGCAGCAAGCCACAGCTCATGCAACGGGGGCTGGGTGTTCAACACCAGCTTGCTGCCGTTCGGAAAACTCAGTTCGAGCAGCCCGCCCGTGCGGTGACTGTCGATGTCCACCACGTCGTCTTGCAGCCATTGGTCCACAGCAGCCTCCACCGACGCCAAGACAGCCCCCGCCAAGGTGTGGAACTGGGCATCGGAGAGCGGTGTGGGAACGAATTCGACAGTCATGGCCGCTAAACTTCACTTCATGTGGAAACCGAAATTCAGTGTAGCGGCCCGGCCCATGAGACTGACTGCAGTAGGCCCTTTGCTGATGGGGGCCCTGCTGCTTTCAGGCTGCGGCCAGAAAGGCCCGCTGACGCTCGTGCCACCACCATCCGCCACGCCTCCCACCGCCTCTTCGCCGCGCTGAACTCACAAGCGCCCTTCTTGCACCGCGTGACAGGCGATGCGTACACCTTGAATCTCCAGCAGCGCAGGTCGCTCCTGCCAACATCGTTCATTCGCATGCGGGCAGCGCGGGTGGAATGAACAGCCTGCGGGTGGGTTGAGCGGGTTGGGCACTTCGCCCAGCACCGGCGTGCGCGCACGACCGCTCATGGCGATGTCGGGAATCGCGTCGAGCAGCATGCGGGTGTAGGGGTGCCGGGGCTGCGCGAACAGCGTGGCCTTGTTGGCAAGTTCGACGACGCGCCCGAGGTACATCACGCCCACCTGATCGCTCACATGGCGCACCACCGCCAGGTTGTGCGAGATGAACAAATAGGTCAGCCCGCGGCTGCGCTGCAGGTCTTTCATGATATTGAGCACCTGCGCCTGCACCGACACGTCCAACGCCGACGTGGGCTCGTCGCAGACGAGGAACTCCGGCTGCGTCGCCAGGGCACGCGCGATCGACACACGCTGGCGCTGCCCGCCGGAAAATTGATGCGCAAACTTCTCCATGTCGGCCGCCACCAGCCCGACAGAGTGCAGCAGCTCGACCACACGGTCCTTCAGTTCGGCATCGTTGCGGACCAAGCCGTGCTCGGTCAGCGGCTCACCGACGATGTGGCGCACTTTCCAGCGCGGGTTCAGGCTGGCGTATGGATCCTGAAAGATCATCTGCAGTCGCCGGCGCAAGGTCAGCGCTTGCGGGCCGGCCAGCGTGGGGGCGATGTCTTGTCCATCGAAGTGAACCTCGCCCGCCGTGGGTTCATGCAAACCCACGAGCAGACGCGCCACGGTGCTCTTGCCGCAGCCGGATTCGCCCACGAGCGCCAGCGTCTTGCCGCGCTCGATCGAGAAACTCACGCCGTCGACGGCATGCACCCATTGGCGCGCGCGCCGTTCGATGACCCGGTTCAACCAAGGCGCCGAGACGTCGAAGCGCTTGGCCAGATCGCGCACCTCCACCAGGGCCGTCATGGGGGAGCACCCGCATCATGGAGCCAGCACGCGGCGCGTGTCGCACCCGCATGCAGCAAGTCCGGCCGCTCGCTGCGGCAGCGGTTCATCACACGCGGGCAGCGCGGGTTGAACGCACAGCCCGGCGGGATGGCCGTCAAGCGAGGCATCGCCCCGTCGATCTGCAGCAGCCGCTCACGGTCTTCGTCCATCGCCGGTATCGCACCCATCAGCCCCGCGGTGTAGGGATGCGCCGGCGCGTGGATCACGGCCTGCACCGGGCCGATCTCGGCCACCCGGCCGGCGTACATCACCGCCACGCGGTCGCAGGTCTCGGCGATCACGCCCATGTCGTGCGTCACCAGCATCACGGCAGCGCCATGATCCCTGCACAGGCGTTTGAGCAGCGAGATGATCTGTGCCTGCACCGAGACGTCGAGCGCCGTTGTCGGCTCGTCGGCCACGATGAGCTTGGGGTTGGCCGCAAGCGCCAGCGCAATCACGACGCGCTGGCGCATGCCACCGGAGAACTGATGCGGGTACTGGTCAATGCGCTCGGCGGCCGCCGAGATGCCGGTCTCTTGCAGCAAGGCGATGGCGCGCTCGCGTGCCTGCGCCGCGTTGAGCGGCAAGTGCGTGCGAATGGTTTCGGTGAGTTGACGGCCCACCGTGTAGAGCGGGTTCAGCGACGTCAACGGGTCCTGGAAGATGGCGCCGATGTGCCGCCCCCGCAGCTTGCGCATCTCTTCGTAGGGCAGGTTGTCGATGCGCCGGCCCTCGAAACGGATCTCGCCCGCCGCCACGCGGCCAGGGGGGTCGAGCAGGCCGATGATGGCCGCACCGGTCAGCGATTTGCCGGCGCCGGATTCACCGACCACCCCCAGGATCTCGCCCGGCGCGATCTCGAACGAGATGTCGTCGAGCGCGAGCAGCGTGCCATGGCGCGAAGGAAACTCGACACGCAGGTTCTTGACTTCGAGCAAGGGCGCGGTCATGCGGTCAGCGCAAACGCGGGTTGAGGGCATCGCGCAACCAGTCACCCAGCAGGTTGACGCTCAAGGCCACCATCACGAGCACCACACAGGGGAAGATGGTGATCCACCACTCGCCCGACATCAGGAAGTCATTGCCGACGCGAATGAGCGTGCCCAGCGACGGCGACGTGACCGGCATGCCCACGCCCAGAAACGACAGCGTCGCTTCGATGATGATCGCCGAGGCCACCTGGATGGTGGCGAGCACCGTCACCGGCCCCAGCACATTCGGCAGCACATGCCTGCGCATGATGCGCAGCGGCGTCACACCGATGACGCGCGCGGCCTGCACATATTCCTTGTTGCGCTCGACCAGTGTCGAGCCGCGCACCGTGCGCGCGTACTGCACCCAACCGGTCAGTGAAATCGCAACGATGAGCACGGCAAACGCCAACGCGTCGTGCGTCTGCGGAAAGAGCGCACGCCCCACCCCATCGACCAGCAAGGCCACCAGGATGGCCGGGAACGACAGCATCACGTCGCACACGCGCATGATGAAGGCATCGGTCCGACCGCCGATGAAACCTGCGACCAATCCCAGGCTCACACCCACGAACATCGAGACCAGCACCGACGCCACGCCGACCATCAGGGAAATGCGCGTGCCGTACATCAGCGCCGAAAGAATGTCGCGCCCCTGCGCATCGGTGCCCAACAGATACTGGGCCCGGCCTCCGGGCAACCAGGCCGGCGGCATCAGCGCGTCGGCCAGCTCCAGCGTCGCCAGATCAGCGGGGTTGTGCGGCGCCACCAGGCCGGCAAACGCGGCGCAGAAAACACAGACCAGGGCGACGACGGCCGAGGCGATCGCCAAGGGCGATTGCTTGAAGCTGTACCAGACATCTCCGTCGAGGAACCGTGTCACCCCGCCCTGCGCGGCGCTCACTTCACCGTGACCCAGCGATAGGGCATGTAGTTGTCGGGCAGCTGGGTGAGGTCGATATTCTTCTTCATCGCCCAGGCCAGCGCTTGCTGATGCAAGGGCAAGTGGCCGATGTCTTCGCTGTGCAAATCGAAAGCCTCCTTGATCATCGCGTTGCGCTTGGCCTGGTCGGTCTCGCCCTGGATCTTGACCGTGAGTTCATCCACCTTCGGGTTGCTGTATGAACCCAGGTTGAACTGGCCCTGGCCCTTGTCATTGGGTGTTGCGATCAACGATGAGAGTGCGTTGTGGGCGTCGTAGGTGCTGGGCGTCCAGCCGAGCAGGTAGAAGCTGGTGTCGCGGCGCAGAATCTTCGGGAAGTAGCTGACCTTGGTCTCGGTCTGCAGGTTCACTTTCACGCCGATGCGCGCGAGGTTGGCGGCCACGGCCTGGCAGATGTCCGCATCGTTGACATAGCGGTCGTTGGGGCAGTTCATGCCGACCTCGAAGCCGCTTGCGTATCCGGCCTCGGCCATCAGTTTCTTCGCTGCCTCCACGTCATAGGGCAGCCGCTTGTTCTGCTCGGGCGAAAAACCGCGAACACCCGGGCCGACCATCAGCGCGGTGGGCAACGAGGCACCGCGCATCACGCGGGTCTTGATGGTCTCGATGTCGATCGCCTGGTAGAAGGCCTGCCGCACCCGCTTGTCCTTGAACGGGTTCTTGCCTTTGATGTTGGAGAACAGCAGCTCATCGCGCTTCTGATCCATGCCCAGAAAGATCGTGCGCAGCTCCGGCCCTTGCATCACCTTGAGAGCGGGCGAAGCCTTGATGCGCTCGACGTCCTGCAGAGGCACCGGCTCCATCAGGTCGACCTCACCCGACAACAAAGCAGCCACGCGTGTAGCGGCATTGCCGATCGGCGTGAAGATCACTTCGTCGACGTTGCCGTCAACCTTGCCCCAGTAGGTGCCGTTGCGAACCAGAACCGTGCGCGACGAAGGCTGACGCTCCTTCAATCGATACGGCCCCGTGCCGTTGGCCCGAAAGCTTGCCGCGTTCTCGATGCCTTTGCGCCGATCGACAGGGGTGGTCGCCT
>Ga0302323_100004713_pt1 | contig 11118 bp, 11 predicted proteins | sample Fen_T0_3_FD_201950 | JGI IMG/M metagenome (GOLD analysis project Ga0302323, IMG submission 201950) | Peat permafrost microbial communities from Stordalen Mire near Abisko, Sweden - Fen_T0_3 | ecosystem: Environmental > Terrestrial > Soil > Wetlands > Permafrost | place: Sweden: Abisko... | reverse complement strand
TAGTCGAGCTCGGGTGGGTGCGGGGCGTTCATGGCGGCTAGGGTGGGCAAACCAATATGGTATCGTGCCCGGAGGGTTTCGCCGTTCCCCGTTTGCGGTTCCGCCAAACGCCATACCGCCGTCATTCCATGACTTCTGCCCGAAGTTCCGTCCCCAAAGTGCCGGCCCGCGAGTCCACGTACACGATTTCGGAACTCGCCCGCGAATTTGCCCTGACGACCCGCGCCATTCGCTTCTACGAGGACGAAGGACTGATTGCCCCGGCCAGGCAGGGAAGGGTACGGGTTTACGGGGAACGCGAGCGCGTGCGGCTGAAACTGGTCCTGCGCGGCAAGCGGCTCGGTCTTGCGCTGGCCGAAATCGCGGAACTGCTCGATCTCTACGAAATCGCTCGCAACGAGCGGGCGCAGCTCGCCAAGTTTCTCGACCTGCTGGCCGACCGCCGCGGGCGCCTGCTGCAGCAAAGGGAGGACATCGACGCCGTGTTGGCCGAAATCGACGGCGTCGAGCGGGAATGCCGGCGGCGGCTGAAGGAGGACGGCGCGGTGGCGCGGGCAGTAGGGCGCCCCCCGGGCGAGGGTGCCGGGCGGCGTCCGGTGCCACGGCCCACTGGGCCCAGGGACAGTTGACGTTTACGTAAACGTCATCCACGATACCGGATTTCCTTGATTCCCGGATGGAGGACGGACCATTGCCATGACCATGAGCGCCGCCGGGCCTCGGCCTCCTTGGAACGGTAGACTGATTCGTTGCAGCGTGAGTCGGCCTCGTGTGCCGACTCGCATTTGCCGTCGATCCCCGCGTTGCGGGGCCCCTCGCCGGCTGCTCGCGTCACTGCCCCGCGGCGCGAATTGCTCCGCGGCCTCATCGCGGCAGTGGCCGTGCGCCGCGATTTCGTGTCGGCCGCCATCCACGCTCGCGGACGCGCTCTTCGAGCCTTGGCTTCGCCCCGCTCGCATGGACGTCCCCGGGGGCAGTGCAGCGGCCTCATTTTGCTTGGCCGCAAGCGTGGGGGTCCTATGACCGCCTCCAACTACGTTGCCAAGGACCCCGGTTACGCGCAGCGTGTCCGAGCCAGTTTTGCTCGGCAGGGCGCGATGACATTGATCGGGGCCACGATGACTGAGCTCGCGCCGGGATTTTGTGCGATTTCGGTCGTGCCGAGGCCGGAAATCCTGCAACAGCACGGCTACGTGCACGCGGGCATCGTCGCCACACTCGTCGACTCGGCCGGTGGCTTTGCCGGTTTCACGCTGTTCCCGGCCGACAGTTCGGTCCTGACGGTGGAATTCAAGCTCAACCTGCTTGCACCTGCCTCCGGTGACCGGCTCGTCGCGGAAGGCTTCGTGGTCAAGCCGGGCCGCACGCTCGTGATCACCCGCGGCGAAGTGCATGCGGAAAAGGGCGGGAAGCGTACTCTGGTGGCCATGATGCAGCAGACTCTGATCGTGATGCACGGCAAACCGGACCCGTAGCGCAGAATTTCAGATTAAGACTGTGAATCTTGAACCACGCATGACACGAGGAAGTGAACAGGCAAATCAGGCCTCCAAAATGTTTCGCGGGCCAAGCGCAGGATGTCTATCGGAATGTGAAATTGAATTTCTTCGCGTTCTTCGTGCACTTCGTGTCTCAGGATTCTGACGTTTGATTTTGCGGTGATGAAGGAACGACCATGCTCAACTTTCCCGCCCTCGATTTCAACCACGGCGAGACGATCGACATGCTGCGCGCGACGGTGCAGCAATTCGCGGCCGACGAGATCGCGCCGCGCGCCGCCGCAATCGATCACGCAAATATTTTTCCTGCCGACCTGTGGCGAAAGATGGGCGATCTGGGACTGCTCGGCATAACGGTCGAAGAAGAGTACGGCGGCACGGCCATGGGCTATTTGGCCCATGTGGTGGCGATGGAGGAAATTTCGCGCGCATCGGCCGCGGTGGGTCTGTCCTACGGCGCGCATTCGAACCTGTGTGTCAACCAGATTCGGCGCAATGGCAGCGACGCGCAGAAAACGCGCTATCTGCCCAAACTCGTCAGCGGCGAACACGTCGGCGCGTTGGCGATGAGCGAACCGGGATCGGGATCGGACGTCGTGTCGATGCGTCTGCGCGCGGACCGGCACGGCAGCGGGCCCGGCGAACGCTATGTGCTGAATGGCAACAAGATGTGGATCACCAATGGCCCGGAAGCGGATACGCTCGTCGTTTACGCGAAGACTGACCCGCAAGCGGGACCGAAGGGCATCACCGCGTTCCTCATCGAAAAGAGCATGAAGGGATTCACCACTGCGCAGAAGCTCGACAAGCTGGGCATGCGCGGCTCGAATACCTGCGAGCTCGTGTTCGAGGATTGCGAGGTGCCCGTCGAGAATGTTCTCGGGCAGGAAGGGCGCGGCGTGAACGTGCTGATGAGCGGCCTCGATTACGAGCGTGCCGTGCTTGCTGCCGGACCCGTCGGCATCATGGCGGCATGCATGGACGTGGTGCTGCCCTATGTCCACGAACGGCAGCAGTTCGGGCAGCCGATCGGCGAGTTCCAGCTGATGCAGGGGAAGGTCGCGGACATGTATTCGACGATGATGGCGTGCAAGGCGTATGTCTACGCCGTCGCGCAGGCGTGCGATCGTGGCGCGGCGACGCGCAAGGACGCGGCGGGTGCAATACTCTATGCCGCCGAAAAGGCGACGTGGATGGCGGGTGAGGCGATCCAGGCGCTGGGCGGCAACGGTTACATCAACGAGTATCCGACCGGACGCTTGTGGCGCGACGCGAAGCTGTACGAGATCGGCGCCGGCACGTCGGAGATACGCCGGATGCTCATCGGTCGCGAATTGTTCAACGAGACGAAGTGACGATGGCTCTTGCGCTCAAACCGGTTTGCGAGAAGTGTGCGGCGGCGCTGCCGGCCGACTCTGCCGATGCGCGCATCTGCAGCTACGAGTGCACGTTCTGCGCGGATTGTGCCGATGCCATGGCAGGACGCTGTCCGAACTGTGGCGGAGAACTGGTGGCGCGGCCCAAGCGCCAGTCCGGAAGCGATTGATCAGGGGAAATTGCGATGCAGAATGATCCGATTGTGATTGTGGGTGCCGCGCGCACGCCGATGGGCGGCTTCCAGGGCGACTTCGCGTCGCTGTCCGCGAGCGACTTGGGCGCCGTGGCGATCAAGGCCGCGGTGGAGCGCGCGCGCATCCTGCCCGCCGATGTGCAGGAACTGCTCTTCGGTAATTGCCTGATGGCCGGACAGGGGCAGGCGCCAGCACGGCAGGCCGCGCTGAAGGCCGGGCTGCCGATATCGGTCAATTGCACCACGCTGTCCAAGATGTGCGGCTCTGCGATGAAGGCGACGATGCTGGCGCATGACCTGATCGTCGCGGGGTCGAACGACGTGATGGTTGCCGGCGGAATGGAGAACATGACCAATGCCCCGTACCTGATGCCGAAGGCGCGTACCGGCTACCGCATGGGACACCAGCAGGTGTACGACCACATGTTTCTGGACGGCCTCGAGGATGCCTACGACAAAGGGCGCCTCATGGGATCGTTCGCTGAGGACTGCGCCGCCAAGTACAGCTTCACCCGGGAGGCGCAGGATCAGTTCGCGCTCGCGTCGCTTTCCCGCGCGCTCGCCGCCAACAACGACGGCACGTTCGCGTGGGAAATTGCGCCGGTCACAGTGTCGGGTCGCAAAGGCGACGTCGTGATCGACAAGGACGAGCAGCCCGCCAAGGCGTCGCCGGACAAGATTCCCGGTTTGAAACCCGCGTTTCGCAAGGATGGTACGGTGACGGCGGCCAATTCGAGTTCGATTTCCGATGGCGCCGCAGCATTGGTGCTGATGAAGCGCTCCGACGCCGAACGGCGCCGATTGCGGCCGCTGGCAGTGATCATCGCGCACGCGACGCACGCGCAGGAACCTGCGTGGTTCTCGACGGCGCCGGTCGGGGCGATCGCAAAGCTCTATCAGAAGACCGGCTGGACGTCGAAGGACGTCGACCTGTTCGAAATCAACGAGGCGTTCGCGGTAGTGACCATGGCGGCGATGAAGGAACACAACCTGCCGCACGACCGGGTCAACGTCCATGGCGGCGCAACCGCGCTCGGACACCCGATCGGCGCGTCGGGCGCGCGGATCATCGTCACGCTGATCGGCGCACTCAGGAAGCATGCGAAGAAGCGTGGAGTTGCCGCGCTGTGCATCGGTGGCGGCGAAGCCACGGCGATTGCCATCGAACTCGTCTGATCGCCGCCATGACGTTTTCCGGAAGGGATATTGGATGATTCCGCTCGACAGCCTGGCGCTCTACGCGGTCGCGTGCGTGCTGCTGGTCCTCACGCCGGGACCGAACCTGATGTACCTGATCTCGCGCACGCTGTGCCAGGGGCGTACGGCCGGCATTGTTTCGCTCGCCGGAACGACCAGCGGACTGCTGTTCTATGCGGTGGCCGCTGCGTTTGGCCTCACGGCGGTGTTCGTGGCAGTTCCGGTGCTCTTCGACATCGTGCGCTGGGCCGGTGCCGCGTACCTGCTGTGGCTCGCTTGGGACGCGGTTCGTCCGCGGGGCGGCGGCGGGCTCTTCGCGCGCCGCGACCTGCCGCCGGTGGCGGCCGCTGTGCTGTACCGCACCGGCATTCTCACCAGCATCCTCAATCCGAAGGTCGCGCTGTTCTACCTTGCGCTGTTCCCGCAATTCGTCGATCCGGCGCGTGGCAGCGTGCTGCTGCAATCGCTGATATTGGCGGCCGTGCAGATCGTCATCGCTGCCACCGGCGATCTGTTGTTCGTGCTGGCCGCCGCGCGCGTCGCGCGCTGGCTGTCCGAACGTCCGGCGTGGATCACCGTGCAACGCTGGGTGCTGGGCGGCGTTTTCGGCGCCATTGCCGTGAAATTGGCGTTCGATTCGCGGCGATGAATCGTGGCGGAAAGGCAATGACGCCATGCTGCTGACGGAAGAACAGCAACTCGTCCGCGACACGATGCGCGCGTTTGCGCAAGGCGAGCTCGCGCCCAATGCGGCACGCTGGGATCGCGAGTCCCATTTCCCGCGCGAGGAGCTGGTGGCACTGGGCCAATTGGGGGCGCTGGGCATGGTTGTTCCGGACCGTTGGGATGGCGCGGGAATGGACTATGTGTCCCTGGCGGTAGCACTGGAGGAAATCGCGGCCGGTGACGGGGCGACTTCCACGATCGTCAGCGTGCAGAACTCCGTCGTGTGCGGACCGATCAATGCCTTTGGCACCGACGCGCAAAAGGAAAAATATCTGAAGCCGCTCGCGCGCGGCGAATGGCTGGGCTGCTTTTGCCTGACCGAACCGCATGTCGGGTCGGATGCCGGCGCGATCTCCATGCGCGCCGAGCGCCGGGGCAACCGCTTCGTGCTCAATGGCGTGAAACAGTTCATCACGACAGGAGCCAACGCCGACGTTGCGGTGGTCTTCGCCGTCACCGACAAGGCTGCGGGGAAAAAGGGCATTTCAGGGTTCATCGTCGATACGAAGTCGCCCGGCTATGTCGTTGCCCGCGTCGAGGACAAGCTGGGCCAGCGCGCGTCCGACACCGCGCAGATCATGTTCGAGGATTGCGAAGTGCCCGGCGCCAACCTGCTCGGCGCGGAGGGCGCGGGATATCGCATCGCATTGGGCAATCTCGAGGGCGGCCGCATCGGCATTGCCGCGCAGGCCGTCGGCATGGCGCGCGCCGCGCTCGATGCGGCAATCGCCTACGCCCGCGAACGCACCAGCTTTGGCAAGCCGATCGCCGAGCACCAGGCGGTGAATTTCAGACTGGCCGACATGGCGGTACAGATCGAAGCGGCGCGCCAGCTCGTCTGGCATGCGGCCGCGCTGCGGGATGCCGGTTTGCCCTGCCTCAAGGAAGCTTCGATGGCCAAGCTCTTCGCCTCCGAGATGGCCGAACGTGTCTGCTCCGACGCAATCCAGATTCATGGAGGCTACGGCTATGTTGCCGACTTCTCCGTGGAACGCATCTACCGCGACGTGCGCGTGTGCCAGATCTACGAGGGCACCAGCGACATCCAGCGGCTGGTCATCGGCCGCGCCATCTGCGAGACAAGATGAACCGGGCCATCGATTTCTACTTCGATTTTTCATCGCCCTACGGCTATTTGGCCGCGCGCAGGATCGAGGCGCTGGCGGCGAAATACGACCGCACGGTCAACTGGCGGCCGTTCCTGCTCGGCGTAGTGTTCAAACAGACCGGCATGGCGCCGTTGACGCAGATCCCCATCAAAGGCGATTACGCCAAACGCGACTTCGAGCGCAGCGCGCGCTTCTATGGCATTGCGTTTCGTTTGCCGCCGGTGTTTCCGATCGCGTCGCAGGCGCCAGCCCGCATTGTGCTGTGGGCGAAGGCAAGGGAGCCGGCGCTTGCGGCCAAGCTGGCACTGGCGCTCTACGAAGCCTATTTCCGCGATGGCCTCGACATCTCCAACCCCGATGTCGCTGCAGAAATTGCTGGCAAGGCGGGTGTCGACAGGGTGGCGGCACGCGCGTGCATCGATGACCCGGCGATCAAGGACCTTTTGAAGCGCGAAGTCGAACAGGCGATACAGGCGGGCGTCTTCGGTTCGCCGTTTGTCGTGGTCGACGGCGAGTCCTTCTGGGGACACGACCGGTTCGACCAGCTCGAACGCTGGCTTGCAACGGGAGGCTTCTAGGCATGGCCGAATACGTGCTCTACTGTTTCGCGCAGTCCGGCAATGCATACAAGCCGGCACTGGCGCTGGAGCTGGCCAGCGCTGATTGGGAACCCCGCTTCGTCGACTATTTCGGCGGCGAGACACGCGCGCCCGAGTATCGCGCGATCAATCTGATGGGCGAGGCGCCCGTGCTGCTGCACAACGGCCATACGCTGTCGCAATCGGGCGTCATCCTCGACTACCTTGCGGAGACGCTCGGCCAATTCGGTCCCGACGATGACGTCGAGAGACGCGAGATACTGCGCTGGATACTTTTCGACAACCACAAGCTGACCAGTTACACGGCAACGTTGCGGTTCATGCGAACGTTCACTGAGGCTCCCGACCCGGCGGTGCTGCGATTCCTGCGCGGCCGCGCCGAAACGGCGTGGGGCGTGCTCGATTCGCATCTCGCGGGCCGACGGTTCGTCGTCAGCGAGCGGCTGACCATCGCCGATCTTTCGCTCTGCGGCTACCTCTTCTGGCCGGAGGAGATCGGCGTCGACTGGAATGCCTATCCGCACATTCGCGACTGGCTTGCGCGCATCGCGGCCATGCCCCGCTTCAAGCCGCCTTACGAGCTGATGCCGGGCCACCCGCGTACGGCTGCGACCTGACCGGAATCAACGATGCCTGTGATCGAGACCCGATTGAACACGCGCGACGCCGTATTCGCGCAAAATCGCGACGCGATGGCGGCGCTGGTGGCCGATCTGCGGGAAAAAATCGCCGTCATCGAGCAGGGTGGAGGCGCCGCCCCCAGCGCCAAGCACACCGCGAGGGGAAAGTTGCTGCCGCGCGAGCGTGTCCGGGCGCTGCTCGATCAGGGCAGCCCGTTTCTTGAATTCTCGCAGCTCGCGGCATACGGTATGTACCACGACAACATCGCTGCGGCCGGCATCATCACGGGCATCGGACGCGTCAACGGCCAGGAGTGCGTGATCGTGTGCAATGACGCCACGGTCAAGGGCGGCACGTACTATCCGCTGACGGTCAAGAAGCATCTTCGGGCGCAGGACATCGCCCGGGAGAACGGGCTGCCGTGCATCTACCTCGTCGATTCCGGCGGCGCAAACCTGCCCAACCAGTTCGATGTGTTTCCCGACCGCGACCACTTCGGGCGCATCTTCTACAACCAGGCGACGATGTCGGCGCTGGGCATCCCGCAGGTCGCGGTGGTCATGGGCTCCTGCACGGCGGGTGGCGCCTATGTGCCGGCAATGTCGGACGAGTCGATCATCGTCCGCGAGCAGGGCACGATCTTCCTGGCCGGACCGCCACTGGTGAAGGCCGCGACCGGCGAAATCGTCAGCGCCGAGGACTTGGGCGGCGCCGATGTGCATACCCGCGTTTCGGGCGTGGCCGATCACTTCGCCCAGAATGATCACCACGCACTGTCGATCGCCCGCAACATCGTCGGCAACCTGAATCGCGTGAAGCAGGTGACGCTCGACGTGCGGCCTTCCCGCGAGCCGATGTATCCGACGGAGGACATCTACGGCGTCATACAGGCCGACATCAAGAAGCCCTACGACGTGCGCGAGGTGATCGCGCGAATCGTCGACGGCAGCGAATTCGACGAATTCAAGGCGCGCTATGGCGTTACGCTGGTCACCGGCTTCGCGCACATCTGGGGCTATCCGGTCGGCATCATCGCGAACAACGGCGTGCTGTATTCCGAATCGGCGCAAAAGGGCGCGCATTTCATCGAACTTTGCGCGCAACGCGGCATTCCGCTGCTCTTCCTGCAGAACATCACGGGCTTCATGGTCGGGCAGAAGTACGAGGCGGGCGGCATCGCCAAGGACGGCGCCAAGATGGTGACCGCGGTGTCGTGCGCACAGGTGCCGAAGTTCACGGTGATCATCGGCGGCAGCTATGGTGCCGGCAACTATGGCATGTGCGGACGCGCGTTCAATCCGCGTTTCCTGTGGATGTGGCCCAACGCGCGCATCTGCGTGATGGGGCCGGAGCAGGCGAGCAGCGTGCTGGCCACGGTCAAGCGCGAACAGATCGAAAATGCCGGCAAGGTCTGGACGGCTGCAGAGGAAGAGGCATTCAAGGCGCCGGTTCGCGACAAGCTGGCCGCCGAAGCGCATCCGTATTTCGCCAGCGCGCGCTTGTGGGACGATGGCGTTATCGATCCCGCCGACACGCGCCGCGTGCTGGGACTCGCGATTTCGGCATCGCTCAACAAGCCTGTCGAGCCTACCAGGTTCGGCGTGTTCCGCATGTAGGGCCAGTTAACGTTATGAACACAAACGCGTTGCACGGCCGAAAACGCCAAGCGCAAGGCGCGAAGGCGAAGGCGGGTCGGGCACGCGGCGAGCCTTTGCAACGCAGCGATGGGTGTTTTCGGCAGCAACCCGAAGGGAACGGGTGGCATGGGGCGCCACTCTTTGTTGCTCTCCTCGCAAAGACTGCCGGTCTTTGCTTCGTCGGCTGCCGCGATTGGCGCCCCATGCCACCCGTTCGCGATTGCGTTTATAACGTTAACAGGCCCTAGATTGCCGCAGTTATATTACGAAACGGATTCGATGCCCATGCCCCGAAAGAAAACCGCCTCGCCCTTTGCATGCGAAACGCTGGCCGTGGACGTGCGCAACAACGTCGGCCTGGTGGCGCTCAATCGCCCCGAACTGCACAACGCGTTCAACGCGGCGCTGATCGATGAGCTGACCATGGTGCTGCAGGCGCTGGATGCGGATGCCTCGGTGCGCGCCGTCGTCCTGACTGGCCATGGCAAGAGCTTCTGCGCCGGTGCCGACTTGAACTGGATGAAGGAGATGGCGGGTTTCAGTCCGGCGGAAAACCTGGCCGATGCGCAGGCACTCGCACTGATGCTGCGCACGCTGAACGGCCTCTCGAAGCCCACGGTCGCCTGCGTCCGCGGAGCCGCGTTTGGCGGCGGCGTGGGACTGGTCGCCTGCTGCGACATCGCCGTGTCCGCGCATGACGCCAGATTCTCGCTGTCCGAGGCGAAACTCGGACTCATCCCCGCCACGATTTCACCGTACGTGATCGAGGCCATCGGCGCACGACAGGCGCGGCGCTATTTTCTCACCGCGGAGCGCTTCACGGCTGCGGAAGCATTCCGCATCGGGCTGGTCCACGACATCGTGCCGGAGTCCGAACTCGATACCCGGATCAACGAATTGCTGGGCGCGTTACTGTTGGCAGGACCGACGGCGCAGCTCGAGTGCAAGGCGCTGATCCGGGGCATTGCGCACAGGCCAATCGACGCGGATGTCATTGCCGGAACGGCCGAACACATCGCCGCAGTGCGGGCGTCGCCGGAGGGCCGGGAAGGCGTGGCGGCGTTCCTGGCCAAGCGACCGCCTTCGTGGGTGCCGGCGGCGCTCCGGCCCGCGAAATAGCCGATGCCCGCGCTCGAGCATTTCGACACACTGCAACTGGTGGCGCTCGCGGCCGCGCTGGGATGGGCGAGCGGGCTGCGCCTCTACGCTGTGTTGTTCATCGTGGGTGCTGTCGGCTATCTGGGACTCGTCGAGCTGCCGACGGGCCTGCGCGCGCTCATGCATCCGTTCGTGCTCGCTGCGTCGGGTTTCATGTGCTTCGTCGAATTCTTCGCCGACAAGATTCCCGGCGTGGATTCGGTGTGGGACATCGTGCAGACGTTCATCCGCATCCCCGCGGGTGCCGCGCTCGCGGCCGGCGTCTTCGGCGAATCGTCGGCCGCGTCGATGCTTGCCGCCGGAATCCTGGGTGGCACGCTGGCGGCTGGCAGTCACGTCGCGAAAACCGGCAGTCGGGCTCTCATCAACACGTCGCCCGAACCGTTTTCGAACTGGACGGCGTCGTTCGGCGAGGAACTCGCGGTCGGGACGCTGCTGTGGCTCGCCTTTGCGCATCCGGTGGCCGCGCTCGCGGTTCTTGCCGTGCTAGTCGCATTGACGATCTGGCTGATTCCCAAGGTGTGGCGAATGCTCCGCTCGATCGTCACGCGGGCCAAAGGCTGGTTCCGCCAGCCGACAGCCGGAAACCCGCCGCTAACAGGCCCTGGTCAAGACTGAAACGATGTTCACCAAGATCCTCATCGCCAATCGCGGCGAAATCGCCTGTCGTGTTGCCCGCACCGCGCGCCGGATGGGCATCCGCACGGTCGCCGTGTATTCGGATGCCGATGCCGAAGCGTTGCATGTGCAGAGTTGCGACGAGGCGTTTCGTCTGGGGCCTGCGGCGCCGCGCGAGAGTTACCTGAATTCCCAAGCGATTCTGGCCGTCGCTGCAAAGTCCGGCGCGCAGGCGATCCATCCGGGGTACGGCTTTCTCTCCGAAAACGAGGCGTTTGCGGAAGCCTGCGCACAGGCCGCGGTGGTCTTCATCGGCCCGCCGCCGCGTGCCATCGCCGCGATGGGCTCGAAGTCGGCCGCCAAGATCATCATGGGCAACGCGCG
>Ga0302323_100004708_pt1 | contig 11124 bp, 10 predicted proteins | sample Fen_T0_3_FD_201950 | JGI IMG/M metagenome (GOLD analysis project Ga0302323, IMG submission 201950) | Peat permafrost microbial communities from Stordalen Mire near Abisko, Sweden - Fen_T0_3 | ecosystem: Environmental > Terrestrial > Soil > Wetlands > Permafrost | place: Sweden: Abisko... | reverse complement strand
TCAGTTGGTAGCACAGGGTTGATGAAGGCCGGAAAATACTGCGAGTTACCAGTAGGGTGCGGGCCGTGACTGAACCTCGAGTCCCCGTCGTGGCGGACGTCGTCCGCGTGATCGAGTCGATGTACGACCCCGCCTGGGCCCGTGACTGGGACGCGGTCGGGCTGGTCTGCGGTGAGCCCCACGCGCCGGTGCGCCGGGTGCTGCTCGCCGTCGACCCCGTGGAGTCCGTGGTCGAGGAGGCCGTGGCCTGGCGGGCGGACCTGGTGCTCACCCACCACCCGCTGTTGCTGCGCGGAGTGCACGGGATCGCCGCGACGACGGCGAAGGGCCGGGTGCTGCACCGCCTCGTGCGGTCCGGGTGCGCGCTCTACACCGCGCACACCAATGCCGACGTCGCCGCGCGCGGGGTCTCCGACGCGCTCGCCCGGATCCTCGGCCTCACCGACCTGGAACCGCTCTCCGCGGACCCGCCGGACCCGATGGACAAGATCGTCGCCTTCGTCCCCGCCGCGGAGGTGGAGAAGGTCGTCGACGCGCTCGCCGCCGCCGGGGCCGGGGAGCTGGGGGAGTACTCCCGGGTGGCCTTCCTCGGCGAGTCGGTCGTCACCCACCTCGCCCCCCGGCCCGCCGGCGACGACCCGGACGGCGAGCCGGGCGGCGGGCTCGGCGGTGGGCCCGGCGGCGGGTCGGGCGGACCCGGTGGCGGGTCCGGTCCGGTCGGGCCGGAGACCTCCCCGTGCCGCCGGGTGGAGATGCTCCTGCCGCGCGCCGCCCGGGGCGCCGTCGTCGCGGCCCTGCGGGCGGTGACCCACGACGCCGCACCGCCGTTCAGCCTGCACGAAGCCGCGGGCTGGTCGTCCCCCCGCGGGATCGGTCGCGTCGGGCGGCTCGCCGCGCCGACGACGCTGCGGGAGTTCGCCCTGCTCGTCGCCGAGGCGCTGCCCGCCACCAGCCAGGGTGTGCGGATCGCGGGGGAGCCGACGGCGGAGATCAGTCGGGTCGCCGTGTGCGGTGGTGCGGGCGACGGCCTGCTCGGCGCCGTCCGGGCGTGCGGGGCCGACGTCTACGTGACCGCCGACCTGCGCCACCACCCCGCGAGCGAGGCGCGCGAGGAGGCCGCCGGAGGGCCGCCCTACCTGGTCGACGTCGCGCACTGGGCGAGCGAGTGGCCGTGGCTGGCGGGTGTCGGGAACCGGCTGCAGGGCGCCATGGAGAAGGCCGGGATGCCGATCGAGGTGCATGTGAGCAACCGGTGCACCGACGCCTGGACGTTCCGGGTGCCCAGCCCCGGCGGAGTGGTGCGTTGAGCGCGTAGGGTTCGCAGGAATCGGGCCCCTTCCGGGGCTGCACGGACTGACGGAGGTGGGCCGAGTGGTCACCGCGGTGCCCCAGGACCAGTGGCGACTGCTCGACGTCGCCGAGCACGACACGCGGCTGGCCCAGCTGGCGCACCGTGCGCGGACGCTCCCGGAGCACGCCGAGGTGGAGCGCCTGGCCAAGCGGTTGGCCCAGCTCGGCGACGACCTGGTCGCGGCCCGCGCCCGTGCGTCCGACCTGGCCCGCGAGCTGGCGAAGGCGGAGGCCGACGTCGACCTGGTGCGCCAGCGGTCCGCCCGCAACCAGTCCCGGCTGGACTCCGGGCAGGGCACCTCCAAGGACCTGCAGGCCCTGCAGCACGAGATCGCGTCCCTGGCCCAGCGGCAGTCGGTGCTCGAGGACGCCCAGCTCGAGGTGATGGAACGGGCCGAGGCGGCCCAGGACGTCGTCACGGCGCTCGAGGCCGAGCGGGAGCGCGACCGGGCCGAGCACGCCGAGGCGGTCGCCCGCCGGGACGTCGCCGCGGCCACGATCGACGAGGAGGCCACGGCGGTCCGGCGGGCCCGGGCCGACGCCGTCGCGGGCCTGCCCGCCGACCTGCTCGCGCTGTACGACAAGATCGGCGCCGGGGTCGGCGGTCCCGGCGCGGCGCGGCTGCGGGCCCGCCGGTGCGACGGGTGCCGGATCGAGCTCAACCCCTCCGAGGTGGGCCGCTTCCGCGCGGCGGCCGAGGACGCCGTGCTGCGGTGCGACGAGTGCGGGCGGATCCTCGTGCGCACGCCCGACTCCGGCCTGTGACCTCCCGACCGGCGACCTGCCGGTGACTTCCGGCGGGCCGGCCGACGAGGGCGAGCCGTGCGTGCTGCTCGTCGTCCGGCACGGGCGCACCCCGCTCACCGAGCAGGGGCGCTTCTCCGGCGGCGGCCGGCTCGACCCGGGGCTGTCGGAGGCGGGCGTGGCGGACGCCGAGCGGGTGGCCGTCCTGCTGGCGGCGCTCCCGGTCTCCCCGGCGGCTGCCCCGGCGGCTGCCGCTGCCATTGCCGCTGCCCCGGCGGCTTCCTCGACGGGCCTGCCGGACGTCGGCGCGGTCTCCGCCGTCGTCTGCTCGCCGTCCGCCCGCACCCGGCAGACGGCGGACGTCGTCGCCGGGCGCCTGGGCCTGCCCGTCGAGCCCGACCCGGACTGGTGCGAACTCGGCTTCGGGGCATGGGACGGGCTCACCTACGCCGAGGTCGCCGCCCAATGGCCGGTCGAGCTGGCCGCCTGGCAGGGGGACGGGACCGTGGCGCCGCCCGGCGGGGAGTCGCTCGTGGTCCACGAGCGGCGGATCCGCGCCGCCCGGGCCCGGCTCGTGGCCGCGCGGCCGGGGCGCACGGTGGTGGTGGTGACGCACACGACCCCGGCGCGCGTCGTCGTCCGGGAGGCGCTGGACGCCGGACCGGCCACGCTGTGGCGGGCCCGGATCAGCCCATGCTCGGTGACCGCCGTGCGTTACTGGCGGGACGGCGGCACGGAAGTGGTGACCGTCAATCGCCTCCCGTGAGGGTTTTGCGCGATTCCACCGGCCGGGAAAAGGTCAACAGTTCGCTTGCGCAACTATCCGTAGGCAATCTCACGCTGTGTCGCCGATGTGCCGATCCAGACCAAGATTTGTCCCAGGAGTTGTGTCATTCACGTCCCGGAGGCCGGGTTCTTCTCCTAACTTGGCCGTCTCGGTGACCGCCTAGACGCTCGGGGCGACGGTACGGCCGGACGCCGAAGCGCCGCCGATCCCCGAGGAGGGGCGACCTTGGTCATGACAGATTCCGCAGGTATGCACGTCGCCCGGACGCCCGACGTCGACCCGCAGGTGCTGCAGCAGCTCGCGACCTGCACCCAGGACCTCCTGCGGCAGCAGGCCGACCTGGTGCGCGTCCTGCACCAGCGGCTGCTGGAGCTGGTCCCCGACCTGGCCGGGACGCCGGACGGCGGGCGGCAGGTCTGCGGGCGGCTCGTCGCCGCGGCCCTGCACGCTGCCGATCCGGGGCGCCCCGCCGACCGCAGCGCGTCTTTCGTCCAGCAGGTGGGGATCGAGAACGCCCTGGACGGGTTCCCGGCCGACCAGTACGGCTCGGTCACCCACGCCGTGCTCCACGCCGTCCGCGCGCTGTTCCGCGGCGAGTGGAGCAGCGGCCTGAGCTCGGCCTGGGTGGAGTACCTGATGTGGCTGCGCACCAACCTGCTCGCAGGGGCCGAGATCCAGCGCGCCCACCAGCGCGAGCGCGAGCAGCCGCCCGCGCCGTCCCCGTACCGTCCCCGGGAGCAGCCCGAAGGGTCGTGGGACGTCGCGACCGGCGGACTGCCGTTCCCGGTGTCGCCCCTGACGTACGACGTGGGGCCCGACGACCCCGGCCCCCGGATCGTCGGCGGCACGGAGGGCGGTCGCGGGCCCGGCCGCGCGGGCTCCGACGCGCACCACGGATCCCGCCGCGAACGTCGGGGGCGGTGGGTTCCGTAGGCGGCGTCGACGCCCGGGCCGGCTGATCCCGCGGGTCAGCCGAGCGCGACGGCGAAGGACTCGTCCAGCACGTCGAGCGCCTCGCCCAGAAGGCCCTCGCCGATGACCAGCGGCGGCAGCAGCCGGATCACGTTGCCGTACGTGCCGCACGTCAGCGTGACGACGCCGCGCTGCTGGCAGGCCGCGCTGATCCGCCCGGTCAGGGCGGCGTCCGGCGTCGTCGTGCCGGGCTCGACGAGCTCGACGGCCAGCATCGCGCCGCGCCCGCGGACGTCGCCGACGGCGGGATGGCGCTCGGCGAGTGCCTTCAGCCGCGGCAGGGCGATCGCCTCGATCCGGCGGGCGGCCGAGACCAGGTCGAACTGCTCGACGGTGGCGATGGCGCCCAGCGCGGCGGCGCAGGCCACCGGGTTGCCGCCGTAGGTGCCGCCCAGCCCCCCGGGGTGGATCGAGTCCATGACGTCGGCGCGGCCGGTCACCGCGGCGAGGGGGAGCCCGCCGGCGATGCCCTTCGCCGTCGTCACCAGGTCGGGGACGACGCCCTCGTGGTCGCAGGCGAACAGGGCGCCGGTGCGGGCGAAGCCGCTCTGCACCTCGTCGGCGATCAGCAGCACGCCGTTCGCGGTGCACCACCGTTGCAGCGCCGGCAGGAAGCCGGGAGCCGGGACGACGAAACCGCCCTCGCCCTGGATCGGCTCGACGACCAGCGCCGCCGTCCGGTGCGCGCCGACCTGCTTGTCGATCACCGCGACGGCCCGCGCGGCGGCCTCCTCGCCGGTGATCGGCACGGGCTCGCGGAACGGGTACGACATCGGGGCGCGGTAGATCTCCCCCGCGAAGGGGCCGAAGCCGTCCTTGTAGGGCTGGTTCTTCGCCGTCAGCGCCATCGTCAGGTTGGTGCGGCCGTGGTAGGCGTGGTCGAAGGCGACGACCGCCGGGCGTCCGGTGAACCTGCGCGCGATCTTGACGGCGTTCTCGACGGCCTCCGCGCCGGAGTTGAACAGGGCCGACCGCTTCTCGTGCGTGCCCGGCGTCAGCCGGTTGAGCGCCTCGCACACCTCCAGGTACCCCTCGTACGGCGTCACCATGAAGCAGGTGTGCGTGAAGGCCGCCACCTGCTGCTGCACCCGGGAGACCACCGCGGGGGCGGCGTGGCCGACGCTCGTCACGGCGATGCCGGAACCCAGGTCGATGAGGTGGTTGCCGTCGGCGTCGACGAGGATCGCGCCGCCGGCCCGCTCGATGTAGACGGGCAGCCCCACACCGACGCCGGCCGCGACCGCCGCCGCCTTGCGCGCGTGCAGGGCGAGGGACCGCGGTCCCGGGATCGCGGTGACGACCCGGCGTCGCTGCTCGACGCCCCCCTCGGTGCCGGTGCCGGTGCCGGTGCCGTCGGTGCCGTCGGTGCCGGTGCCGTCGGTGGCGGGGGGGCGGAGGGTGTCGGTCATCGCGGACTCCCTGGGATGAGGCGGGGCGGTGGAACCACGGTATCCCCGCGGCCCGGGACGCCGGAGAGCGGCCCGTCCCGCCTGTGGGCGAGCGGCCGGGGCTGTGGACGGCGGGCGCGGTGCGCGGGCCGGATCTGAGAAGCTCGGGGAGACGTAACCGATCGAGAGGGTGTCCTCCATGCCGTACGCAGGTGACCTGCCCCCCGCCGCCGCCTACGACCTGCTGGCCGTGCGGCCCGACGCCGTCCTCGTCGACGTCCGGACGCGTGCCGAGTGGAGCTACGTCGGGGGCCCCGACCTCGGCGCCCTCGCGAACCGGGTCCTGCAGATCGAGTGGGTGACCTTCCCCGGCGGGGCGCGCAACGAGGGCTTCCTCGACGAGCTCGCCGCGGCCGGGGTCGCGAAGGACGCTCCCGTGATCTTCCTCTGTCGTTCCGGCGTGCGGTCGGTCGCCGCGGCCGAGGCGGCGACGGCCGCCGGCTGGACCGATGCGCGCAACGTGCTGGAGGGCTTCGAGGGCAACCCGGACGGGAAGGGTCACCGGGGCACCAACGGTGGCTGGAAGGTCGCCGGCCTCCCGTGGCGCCAGTCGTGACCGGGACCGGCGCAGGACCCGACGTCGAGCCCGGCGCAGGACCCGACGTCGAGCCCGACGTCGGACCCGGTGAGAGGCCCGCCGCGTCCGGGTGGCGCCCCGACACCCTCGCCGTCCGCGGGGGCCTCGCCCGCACCGGCATCGACGAGACCTCCGAGGCGCTGTTCCTCACCCAGGGGTACGTGTACGGGTCCGCGGGGGAGGCCGAGGCTGCGTTCGCGGGGCAGATCGAGCACTTCATCTACTCCCGCTACGGCAACCCCACCGTGTCGGTCTTCGAGGAGCGGCTGCGCCTGCTCGAAGGGGCGCCCGCCTGCTTCGCCACGGCGACGGGCATGGCGGCCGTCTTCAACTCCCTCGTCGCGTTCCTGCGGGCCGGGGACCGGGTGGTGGCGTCCCGGGCCCTGTTCGGGTCGTGCTTCGTGATCCTCGACGAGCTCCTCCCGCGGTGGGGGATCACCTGCGACTTCGTCGACGGCCACCAGCTCGACCAGTGGGAGCGGGCGCTCGCCACCCCGGCGCAGGCGGTGTTCTTCGAGTCGCCGAGCAATCCCATGCAGGACCTCGTGGACGTGCGCGCGGTGTGCGACCTCGCGCACGCCGCGGGCGCCCGCGTCGTCGTCGACAACGTCTTCGCCACGCCCCTGCTGCAGAAGCCGCTGGACCTGGGCGCCGACATCGTCGTCTACTCCGCGACCAAGCACATCGACGGGCAGGGGAGGGTGCTCGGCGGGGCGATCCTCGGCCCCACCGGGTACATCGACGACGAGGTGCAGCTGCTCATGCGGCACACCGGTCCCTCGATGTCCCCCTTCAACGCGTGGGTGCTGCTCAAGGGACTGGAGACGATGCGCCTGCGGGTCGAGCACCAGTGCGCCTCGGCCCTGCGGATCGCGCGGTGGCTCGAGGAGCACCCCCGGGTGACCCGGGTGCGTTACCCGTTCCTGCCGTCGCACCCGCAGTACGAGCTGGCGCGACGGCAGATGGCGGCGGGCGGCACCGTCGTCACGTTCGAGGTGGACGGCGGCAAGGAGGGCGCGTTCGCGCTGCTCGACGGGCTGCGCCTGATGGACATCTCCAACAACCTCGGGGACGCCAAGTCGCTGGTCACCCACCCGGCCACCACCACCCACCGGCGACTGACGGCGCAGGCGCGGGCGGCGGCCGGGATCACCGACGGCGTGGTGCGGGTGTCCGCCGGCCTGGAGGACGTGGCAGATCTCCTCGAAGACCTCGACCAGGCGCTCAAGGGCTGACGGGCGCCCGCCCCTCTCCCGGCGGCGTCCTCCCGCTCAGGGACGCCGGCGGGGAGGGGCCAGCGCCCCGCGCGCCTGGTCGACCTCGACGTCGCCGGAGGCCACCGCCCGCAGCATCGCCAGGCGCGGGTCGTCCGCGGCGACCTGGCGGGCGGCCCCCCCGGACGCCGATCCACCGGACGTCGGCCCCCCGGCCGTCGGTCCACCGGACGTCGACCCTCCGGCGGATCCGGAAGGCGCCGGTGCGGCCTGCGGGGGACCGCCCCCCAGGCCCAGCTTGCGCAGCAGGTCCTCGAAACGCGCCCGGGCGGTGGGGTAGCTGACGCCGAGGTGGCGCTCCAGCTCCTTCATGTTGCCGCGGGAGGCGAGGAACACGCGCAGCAGGTCCCGGTCGGCGTCGTCCAGGCCGCAGAACTCGCACGACTCGAACGAGCCGGTCAGCCCGGTGCCGCAGCCCGGACAGCCGAGCTGCGTCACCTGGAGCTGCTCCGAGCAGACCGGGCAGTCCTTCGGCGGGCGGTATCGGTTCACGGGGTGACGGTACCTTCCGCCGCGGTGCGGGTGAGGGTCACGCGCTCTCCTGCAGTCCCTGCTCGGCGGCGATGGTGATCGAGCTCATCACCCCGTCGACGACGAGGGTGCCCGCACCGGAACCCACGACGCTCTCGGACCGGTGAGCGGCGCCCGGCTGGGGGTGGCCCGGCAGGATGATCTTGCCCATCCGGTTGCTGCCGGCGCTGACCCGCACGTCGGACCCGGCCAGCAGGGTCAGCTTGACCGACGCAGACTCGCCGGAGATCCGCGAGTTCCCGGTGAGCGCCGCCGTGCCCTTCACAGACGACGTCAGCGCGTCGATCTCCAGCGGGCCGCGCACGCGCTCCAGCTTGAGGGAGGCGGCCACCAGCCGGACCCGGGCACCGCCCTCGCAGCCGCTGATCCGCACGGCGGCGCCCGCCGAGTCCAGGGTCACCGGCAGGGTGGGGTTCACCCGGACGGTGACGTGCCCGCCGCGGATGCCACGGGCCCAGGCGGCGCTGCGCGGCATGAACGACCAGGCGCCGCCGCTGCCGCCGGGCTCACCCCGGCCGCCGTCGAACTCGGTGAACCCCTGGAACTGGGTGCTCTCGATGACGAGGACGTCGCCGTCGCGCCGCACGCTGTGCGGCCCGTTCACCGACACGGAGTCGACGGTCGGGTCGGCGACGACGTCGACCGAGCGGTAGCTGATCGCGATCCGGACGCCCCGGACCGGCCCCTCGCGGCCCGGGGACGTCGTCTCGGTCTCGGGGCCGCCGGCGGCGTCCTTGGTCCCGAGCGGCGTCCCCCACTCGGGGACGGTGCCCGAACCTTCGGCACGCTGTGCGGCGTCAACCAGGGGAAGCGCCTCCTCGGGAGTCAGTTCCCCGGCGGCGACCCGACGCAAGATGGCATCAATCTCTGTGGTCATGTGAAGACTGTAAACTAGCTCTTCCCAATCTGACAACCATCTCCTCACACTCGCTCATGTCCGTGTCGTGATCATGCAACCCGCGACGATCAGGAGGTCCGAGGGCGCCGCCGGGGCGCCCGGGGGCGTCCTGCGGCACGTCGGAGTCGCCCCGGGTGCCCCGACGTCCCGCACGTCCGTCACCGAAGTGCATGATCGTCCCGGATTGCATGATCACGAAAGGGTCAGGGGGTCTCCGGCCCGGGCTGGGGAATGGGATCAGCCGCAGGAGCCGGCGCGGGCGTCGGGGCGGCGGGCGGCTGGGCGGTCGGGGTGGCGGAAGGGGGCGGCATCTGCCAGGTGGGGCCGGGCCAGAACGGGGCGTCCGTCGCCGGGGGGCGGGGGCGGGCGGCCCGGCGGCGCCGCACGATCCGGGAGAGGGGCAGCCCGATCACGACGGTGAGCACGGCGACCGGCAGCAGTGCGCCCAGGATCACGAGGATCACGACGGTGCTCCCGGTCACGGCGCGCCCCGCCCGGCGCAGCCCGCCGACGAACCCGCTGTCGTCGTCCGCGGCCGGGGACGTGCCCGGCGTGCGCAGGGTGACGGTCAGGGTCGAGAGCGCCGCCCGGTCGGCGAGCGCGGCGCGCCGCGCCTCCAGTGCCTCCAGGTCGGCCTCCCGGCGGGACAGCTCGGACTCCAGCAGGACGACGTCGCTCAGGGACGACGCCTTCGCCAGCAGCGCGCGCACCCGCTCCACGCTGGCCTGCTGCGTCTTCACCCGGCTGCCGACGTCCGCCAGGTCGGCGGTGACGTCCTGCGCCGACGAGGTGCGCGACAGCTCCCGGCCGACCCCGACGACCCGCTCGACGGTGGCGTCCAGGGCCGCCACCGGTACGCGGACCACGATCACCGACTCCCCGGGGACGACGGCCCGCTTCCCGTCCGGCCCGGTCGCGGTGCCCTCGCCCTGCGCGCCGTCGTTCGTGACCTGCGTGCCGGTGCCCGGCAGCGACGTCGTCTCCGACGAGACCGTCCCCCCGCCCGTCTGCGCCGCGGCCCGCACCCGCGCCGCGGCGACCTTGAGGTCGTCGACCTCGACGACGACGTCGGCCGTGCGCACGATGCTCACCCCCGCCTGCGCGCCGGACCCGGCGCCGGACCCACCGCCCGACGGGCTCCCGGGCGAGGCCACCGGAGGCGCGGCCTTGTCGGCGGCGCTCCCGGCCTCGGCCCGGCCGACCGCGGGCCGCGGCCCCTCCGCCTGCGCCGCCGAGGACGACGAGGAGGTCCCCGTCTCCCCACCGCATCCCGCCAGCCCGAGCACCGCTCCCACCAGCCCGATCACGGCGATCGTGCGCATCCTGGATCCGCCCACGGGGTCCTCCTCCGGTCGTCGCGGGCCCTCGGACGGTCCCGGCGTGATCAGGACGCCAGGGAAGGAGCTCACGTTGCGTCCCCCGAGGGCACCGTCAGGTCACGATCCGGTCGCGGATGGCAGGCTGGACCCGTGCCCGCAGACCCCGCCGTCCGCCCGACCGCCGCCGAGGACCCCCGGCCCACCGTCGCCGTCGTGGGCGGGGGTGTCAGCGGGCTGGTGGCGGCCTGGCGCCTGGTGACCGCGCCGGACGCGCCGCGGGTCGTCGTCCTGGAGGCCGGGGCGCGGTTCGGCGGCGTGCTGCGGGTGGGCGACGTCGGGCCGGTGGAGGTGGACCTCGGTGCGGAGTCCCTGCTCGCCCGCCGTCCCGAGGCCGTCGACCTGGTGCACGAGCTGGGCCTGGGCGATCGGCTGGTGCACCCCGTGACGACGACGGCCAACGTGGTGCGGGCCGGACGCCTGCTGCCGATGCCCGCCGGCACCCTGATGGGCGTGCCCGCCGACCCCGGGACCCTGCACGGCCTGCTCACCGCCGCCGAGGTGGGGCGCGTCGCCGCCGAGCGCGAGCGGCCGGCCGAGCCGGTCGAGGCCGACGTCGACGTCGCGAGCTGGGTCGCGGGGCGGGTGGGCCGGGCCGTGGTCGACCGGCTGGTCGAGCCGCTGCTGGGCGGCGTCTACGCCGGGCACGCGGACCGGCTGTCGCTGCAGGCGACCGTCCCGGCCCTGTGGCGGTGGGCCCGCTCGGGCGGCAGCCTCCTCGACGGGGTCGCCGCGACCCTGCGCGAGTCGCCGGGGACGCCGGTGTTCGCCGGGATCGAGGGCGGGGTCGGCCGCCTCGCCGAGGTGCTCGCCGACCGCCTCCGGGACCGCGGCGCCGACCTGCGCACCCGCACCACGGTCCACGGCCTGGATCCCCTGGATCCCCTGGATCCCCTGGAGCCCTTGGATCCCCTGGAGCCCGTGGAGCGGCCGGAGCGTCCGGAACGCCCGCGGGGCCGGTGGCGGCTGCTGCTCGGCCCCGCGCCCGCCGGAGGCGTCCACCACGCCACCCACCTGGACGTCGACGCCGTCGTGCTCGCCGTCCCCGCCCGCGCCGCGTCCCGGCTGCTCGCCGGCCCCTGCCCGGCGGCGTCCACCGCGCTGGGCGACGTCGAGGCGGCGAGCGTCGGGCTCGTCGTCGCGGTCGTCGACCGGCAGGCGCTGGCC
>Ga0302323_100004707_pt1 | contig 11125 bp, 6 predicted proteins | sample Fen_T0_3_FD_201950 | JGI IMG/M metagenome (GOLD analysis project Ga0302323, IMG submission 201950) | Peat permafrost microbial communities from Stordalen Mire near Abisko, Sweden - Fen_T0_3 | ecosystem: Environmental > Terrestrial > Soil > Wetlands > Permafrost | place: Sweden: Abisko... | reverse complement strand
TCGCGGTTGCGCTGGCCGCGTCCTGGTACGCGCACCTGCTGCCGCTCGCGCTCAACCTCCTGTTCACTACCGCGTTCGTCGTGTTCGCGCTGGCGCTGGCAGTGCCGTCGCTGCGGCGCAAGCTCATCAGCGACGGAGTGCTGTCGGCATTCCGCAAGCTGATGCCGCCGATGTCGCAAACGGAACGCGATGCGCTCGAAGCCGGCACCGTCTGGTGGGACGGCGAACTTTTTTCGGGCCGCCCCGACTGGCAGCGGCTGCTCGACGCGCCGCGACCGAAGCTGACCGACGACGAGCAGCGCTTTCTCGACAACGAAGTCGAGACGTTGTGCGGCATGACCACCGACTGGGAGACGACGAACGTCTACAAGGACTTGCCGCCGCACGTCTGGCAATACATCAAGGACCGCGGTTTCCTCGGCATGATCATTCCGAAGGAGTACGGCGGCCTGGGCTTCTCCGCGTATGCGCACTCCGAGGTGATCACGCGGCTGTCGACGCGCTGCGGCACGACGGCGGTGACGGTGATGGTCCCGAATTCGCTCGGACCGGGCGAACTGCTGCTTCACTACGGAACCGAGCAGCAGAAGCGGCACTATCTGCCGCGTCTGGCTTTGGGTCTCGAGGTGCCGTGCTTCGCACTGACCAGTCCCAGCGCCGGCTCCGATGCCGCGTCCATTCCCGACTTCGCGTACGTCTGCTGGGGCGAACACGAAGGCAAGCGCACGCTGGGTCTGCGCGTCACATGGGACAAGCGGTACATCACGCTCGGTCCGGTGGCCACGCTGCTCGGACTGGCGTTCCGCGTCTACGACCCCGAGAAGCTGGTCGGCGACAAGCAAGACATCGGCATCACCTGCGCGCTGATCCCGGCGTCGCATCCGGGCGTGAACATCGGCCGCCGCCACATGCCGCTCAATGCCGTGTTTCAGAACGGTCCCAATTCCGGCAAGGACGTCTTCATTCCGATGGACTGGGTCATCGGCGGACAGCCGATGTTAGGACGTGGCTGGCTCATGCTGATGGAGTGCCTCGCCGCGGGCCGCGGCATCTCGCTGCCGTCGTCGAACACCGGCATGGCGATCCTCGCCGTGCGCGGCGTCGGCGGCTACGCGCGCGTGCGCACGCAATTCCGGACCGCGATCGGCAAGTTCGAGGGCATCGAGGAACCGCTTGCACGCATGGGCGGCAACCTTTACATGATGGACGCCGTGCGCGTCGTCACGGCCGGGGCGATCGACCAGGGCGAGAAGCCGGCCGTGCTCACGGCGATCGCGAAATACCACATCACCGAGCGCGCGCGCCAGATCATCAACGACGGCATGGACGTGATCGGCGGTAAGGGCATCTGCATGGGACCCGCGAATTTCCTTGGCGGCGCGTACATGCAGCACCCGGTCGCGATCACCGTGGAAGGCGCCAACATCCTGACGCGCAGCCTCATCATCTTCGGCCAGGGCGCGATCCGCTGCCACCCCTACGTGCTGCAGGAGATCAAGGCGACGCGCGACACCGACCCCGCGCACGCGTCGATCGCATTCGACGCGGCACTGTTCGGCCACCTGCGCTTCGTCATCGCCAACTTCGCGCGCACGCTGGTCATGGGCTGGACCGGATCGCACTTCGTCTCCGTGCCGAAGGACGTGGCGCCGGAGACGCGGCGCTACTACCAGCAATTGACGCGCTTCTCGGCCGCGCTCGCGTTCCTGGCGGACGTGTCGATGGGGACGCTGGGCGGCGCGCTGAAGCGCAAGGAAAAGCTCTCGGCGCGGCTGGGTGACATCCTTTCGCTGATGTACCTGTGTTCGGCGACGCTGAAGCGCTACGAGATGGAAGGCCGGCAGCAGGCCGACGCGCCGCTGATGCACTGGGCGATGTGGGACGCGATGTTCAAGGCGCAGAGCGCGTTCGAAGGCGTGATCTCGAACTTCCCGAACCGCATCATCGCGTTCGCGCTGCGCCGCATCGTCTTCCCGCTGGGCCGGCCCTATGTCGTGCCGTCCGATCGCATCGGCCAGGACGTCGCGCGGCTGTTGATCGCGCCGTCGGCCACGCGTGATCGTCTGACCCGCGGAATTTATGTCGGCACGAACGAAGACGACCCTATCGCGCTGATCGATCGCGCGTTGACGGCGACGGTGATCGCCGAGCCGGTCGAGGCCAAGCTGCGCGCCGCGATCCGGGAAGGCCGCCTCGACGGCAGCCTACCGCCCGGCGCGGGCATCGAGGTGCTGGCCGACCGCGCGCTGGCCGCGGGCATCGTCAGCGTCGAGGAATCGCGGGCGCTCGTCACCCAGCGCGCGCTGGTGGCCAAGGTGATCCTCGTCGACGATTTCGACCAGGACCTGGGCGCGTCGCTTCTGCAGCCGGCGATCGACACGGTCCGTCCCCGGCCGGTCAATCACCGCGCGGCCGCGTGATGGCCGGCTGCAATTCATGTCTCAAGTCCAACCATGACTGAACCGATCTTCATCGTCGACGGCGCCCGCACGCCGTTTCTCAAGTCCCGCAACCGGCCGGGGCCGTTCGCGGCTTCCGATCTCGCCACCGAGGCCGGCCGCGCGCTTCTGATGCGCCAGCACTTCGCGCCTTCGCAGCTCGATGAGGTGATCCTGGGCTGCGCGGCGCCGTCGGCGGACGAGGTGAACATCGGCCGCGTCGCCGCGCTGCGCATGGGCTGCGGATTGAAGGTGCCCGGGTGGACGGTGATGCGCAACTGCGCGTCCGGCATGCAGTCGATCGACTCCGCCGGCAACAACATCAAGGCGGGCCGCTCCAACCTGGTCCTGGCGGGCGGCGTCGATGCGCTGTCGCGCGCGCCGCTGCTGTTTTCCGATGCGATGGTGATGTGGCTGTCGAACTGGTACGCCGCGAAATCCTTGTCGCAGCGCGCCGCGCTGCTGGCGAAGTTCCGGCCGGGGTACCTGGCGCCGGTGATCGCGTTGATGAAGGGCCTGACCGATCCGATCTGCGGGCTGCTGATGGGGCAGACTGCCGAGAATCTCGCGTACCGGTTCGGCATCACCCGCCGCGAGATGGACGAGTACGCGGCGCGCAGCCACCAACGCGTGCTGGCCGCGCAAGCTGCCGGGCATCTTGCCGGCGAACTGGTGCCGCTCTTCGACAAGGCGGGCAAGCTGTATGCGGCCGACGACGGCGTGCGCGCGGATTCGACCGCGGACAATCTCGCCAAGCTGCGGCCGTTCTTCGACAGAAAATACGGCAACGTGACCGCCGGCAACAGCTCGCAGATCACCGACGGCGGCGCCTGGCTGGTGATCGCCTCGGCCAAGGCGGTGGCAGACCACAAGCTCACGCCGATCGGGCGCATCGTCGACTCGCAGTGGGCGGGGCTCGATCCGGCGCAGATGGGCTTGGGGCCCGTCCATGCGGCCACACCGATATTGCAGCGGCACAACCTGGCGCTTAACGACCTCGACGCGTGGGAGATCAACGAGGCGTTCGCCGCGCAGGTCATCGCCTGCGAGCGCGCGTGGGAAAGCGACGAGTACTGCCGGAACGAACTCGGCCTGCCGGGCGCGTTGGGCACCATCGACCCCAACAAGCTCAACGTTGACGGCGGCGCGATCGCGCTGGGCCATCCGGTCGGCGCCTCGGGCACCCGCATCGTCCTGCACGTCCTCAACGTGCTGCGCCGCACCGGCGGCAAGCGGGGCATGGCGGCGATCTGCATCGGCGGGGGCTTAGGCGGCGCGATGCTCATCGAGCGGGTCTGACGATGCAAGCGCTTAGAATGCAGCCAGTTTCCGGAGAATCCGATGCGTCTGGGGATTTTGGTCGATGCGGCGTGCGACTTGCCGCGGGCATTCATTGCGCAGAATCCGATCCGCGTGATGCCGATCCCGGTTCGGGTCGGCGACCGCGAGCTGATCGACGTGCGGGACGACGCGGAGACGAAGGACTTCTTCCTGCGCGTCCTGGCCGCCGGGACGACCGACGTCGAGAGCCGGCCGTACACGGAGGAGGAACTCGAGAAGCTGTTCCTGCCGCGGCTGGTGCTCGATTTCGACTACCTGATCTGCGTGACGATCGCGGGCCAGCGCAGCCCGATCTTCGAGCGGGCGCAGAAATTCTCGTTCCAGATCATCACCAAGTACAAGCCGCTGCGCCAGGCGGCGAACTTGCCCGGTCCGTTCGCCATGCGCGTGCTGGACAGCGGCAACCTGTTCGCGGCGCAGGGCGTGCAGATCATGGAACTGGCGCGACTGATCCGCGCCGACACGCCCGTGCCGCGCATCGTCCGGCGCTTGGACGAGATCGTTCCGCGGACCTATTGCTACATCGTGCCTTCGGATCTTCGCTACCTGCATGCGCGCTTGGGCCGTCAGGGCGAGAAGAGTGCGGGGTTCCTGGTTACCCGATTGGGCCGCGCGCTCGACATGAAGCCGGTCGTCTGCTGCACGGGCGGCGTGACCGGAACAGTCGCCAGCGTCCGTCACTTCAACGCGGCCGCGGCGCGCGTCTTCGGCAACGTGACGCGCGAAATCGAGCGCGGGCTGCTGGTGCCTTTCGTCAACCTGAGTTACGGCGGCGACTGGACGTTCATCACACAGCTGCCCGAATTCCTGGCCTTATCGCGCGCCGCGTCGCAGCGCGGCGTCGAGGTGCACTGGAGCCATCTTTCGATGTCGGCCGGCGTCAACGTCGGGCCCGGCGCGCTGACCGTGGGCATCATCGCGCAGCCGCACTCATTCACCTGATCCTCCGGGAATACTGATGCAACACTGGACAATCAACCGCGATGCCGACGGCATCGCCTGGCTCACCCTCGACAAGGCCGGTGCGACCGCCAACACGCTGTCCGCGGCGGTGCTCGCGGAATTGCACGAAGCGCTCGACATCCTCGACCGCGAGCCGCCGAAGGGCGTCGTCATTCGTTCCGGCAAGGCCAATGGCTTCATCGCCGGCGCCGACGTCGAGGAATTCGGCGACGTAAAGGACGATGCCGGCGCGCTGGCCATCGTCAAGCGCGGCTGGGACGCGTTCGAACGCCTGGCGGCGGTTTCCTATCCGACGCTGGCGCTGGTACGTGGGTTCTGCCTAGGTGGCGGACTCGAGTTGGCGCTGGCCTGCCGATATCGCGTCGTCATCGACGAGCCGGGAACGCGGCTGGGCCTGCCGGAAGTGATGCTCGGCATCGTTCCGGGGTGGGGCGGCATCAAGCGTCTGCCCAGGCTGGCCGGAGCGCCGGGCGCGCTCGACATGCTGCTCACCGGCAAGACCATCGACGCGCGCCGCGCGAAGAAGATGGGAATCGCCGACGAATGCGTCCCCGTACGGATCATGGACGCCACGGCGCGCGGCGTGCTGCGGGCGCTGCCGCCGCCGCGTTCGCTCAAGTTTCCGCTGTCGCTGACGCTGAACCCGCTCGCGCGGCGGTTCATCGCGGCGTCGGCGGCGAAGAAGGTCGCGCAGCGCGCGCGCCGCGAACACTATCCGGCGCCGTACGCGGTGCTCGACCTGTGGGTCAAGTATGACGGCAACGCGCTGGCCGTTCCCGATGCCGATCCTGCGTCGATACCTTCTCTGTTCCGATCGCCGACCGCGGCCAACCTCATTCGCGTGTTCCGCCTGCAGGAGCGTCTGAAGAGCCTCGGCAAGGACGGTGAATTCCGTGCGGTGCACGTCCACGTGGTCGGCGCGGGCACGATGGGCGGCGACATCGCGGCGTGGTGCGCATTGCGCGGCCTGACGGTGACGCTGCAGGACCAGAACGCCGAGCGCCTGGTGCCGGCCATGCAGCGGGCAGGCAAGCTCTTCGCGCAGCGGTTGCGCGATCCGCGCCGCGCGCGCGATGCGGCCGACCGGCTGATCCCCGATGTCGAGGGCGCCGGCGTCGCGCGCGCCGACGTCATCATCGAGGCGATCTTCGAGAACGTGGAGGCCAAGCGCACGCTGTTCGCCGCGCTGGAGAAGAAGGCTCGGCCGGAGGCGATCCTCGCGTCGAACACGTCGAGCATTCCGCTGGAGGATATCGCGCAGGCCATGGCGGATCCGGCGCGCCTGATCGGGCTGCACTTCTTTAATCCGGTGGCGAAGATGATGCTGGTCGAGATCGTCGTCGGCCGGCAGACGCGCGACGCGCTGGTGCCGCAGGCCGCCGCGTTCGTGCGCCAGATCGACAAGCTCCCGCTGCCGGTAAAGAGCGCGCCCGGATTCCTCGTCAATCGCGTCCTGGCGCCGTACCTGATGGCCGCAATGCGCTGTGTCGACGAAGGGCTGTCGCCGGAGACCGTCGACGAAGCCGCGCTCGCGTTCGGGATGCCGATGGGGCCGATCGAATTGGCCGACACTGTTGGCCTGGACATCTGCGTCGCCGTGGGCAAGCTCCTGGGCGACGATGCGGCGCCGCCGCAGAAGCTGATGGACGCGATCAATGCGGGCAACCTGGGACGCAAGACGGGCCGCGGCTTCTATGCCTGGGTCGACGGCAAGCCGCAGAAGAACGCCGCCGGGGCCGTGCCCGAGGGCCTGGCCGGCCGCCTGATCGGACCGTTCGTGGCCGAGGCGAAGTCGGCGCTTGCGCAGACGATCGTCGCCGACGCGGACCTGGTGGATGCGGGCGCGATCTTCGGCACCGGATTTGCACCGTTCCGCGGCGGACCGCTGCACTACGCCGACGCCGCGTCCTGACCACCGGGGATCATTCCGGACGGCATCTGGTGTACGATTTTCCCGTAGGACGCGGCCGCCCCATGCATGGGCCCGCGCCACTCGCGGGAAATCCCGAATGAAGCCGTGCGTCGCGCCGCGAAGGCGCGGTCGCGGCAGTGAGGAGCGTCGTGGAAAAGATCTGGCTCAAGCATTATCCGAAGGGCGTTCCACCGGAGATCAACGTCGACGAATACGCGTCGATCCGCGAAGTCTTCGAGGAGAGCGTGGCCAAGTACGCCTCACGGCCCGCGTTCTCCTGCATGGGAAAGAGCCTCACGTTCTCGGAACTCGACACGCTGTCGACCGCGTTCGGCGCGTGGCTGCAGGGCGCGGGCTGCAAGCCGGGCGCGCGCGTCGCGCTGATGATGCCCAACATCCTGCAATACCCGGTGTGCCTGTTCGGCGCGCTGCGCGCCGGCTGCACGGTGGTCAACGTCAATCCGCTCTACACGGCGCGCGAACTCGAGCACCAGCTGAACGACTCGGGCGCCGAAGTCCTGGTCTGCCTGGAAAACTTCGCGAGCGTCTTCGCGCAGGTGCGCGGCAAGACGAAGGTACGCCAGACCGTCCTCACCTCGGTCGGCGAGCTCCTGAGCTTCAAGGGACTGCTCGTCGATTTCGTGCTGCGGCGAGTGAAGAAGGTCGTCCCCGCATTCTCGCTTCCGGGGGCGATCCGGCTTTCGGATGCGCTCGCGGAGGGTCGCAAGCGTCCGCTCGAGCAGGTGCCGATCGGGCAGGACGACATTGCTTTCCTGCAGTACACGGGCGGCACGACCGGCGTGGCCAAGGGCGCGATGTTGCTGCATCGCAATATCATCGCCAACCTGCTGCAGGCGAGGGCGTGGGTGCAGCCGTTCCTCGGCGACACGCGCGAAGTCATCATCACGCCGCTGCCGCTGTATCACATCTTTTCGCTGACGGCGAACTGCCTCGTCTTCATGACGCTGGGCGGGGAGAACGTGCTCATCCCCAACCCGCGCGACATTCCCGGGTTCATCAAGGAAATGCGCAGGTATCGCTTCACGGCATTCACCGGCGTGAACACGCTGTTCAACGCGCTCGTGAACAACGCCGAATTCCGCAAGCTCGATTTCTCGTCGCTGCGGCTTACTCTGGGAGGCGGCATGGCAGTGCAGGAGGCCGTGGCGGTGAAATGGAAGGAGGTCACCGGGGTGCCGCTGATCGAGGCTTACGGCCTGACCGAGACGTCGCCGGCCGCGACGATCAATCCCCTCGACCTGCCCGCGTACAACGGTTCGATCGGGCTCCCGATCTCGTCCACCGAACTCATGCTGCGCGACGACGCCGGCCATGCGGTGTCGCTGGGCCAGCCGGGTGAAATCTGCATTCGCGGGCCGCAGGTCATGGCCGGCTACTGGCAGCGGCAGGACGAGACCGACAAGGTCATCGACCGCGACGGCTGGTTCGCCACCGGCGACATCGGCATCATGGACGAGCGCGGCTACGTGAGGATCGTGGACCGCAAGAAGGACATGATCCTGGTGTCCGGCTTCAACGTATATCCGAACGAGATCGAGGCGGTGGTGGCGATGCACCCGGGCGTGCTCGAATGCGCAGCGATCGGCGTCCCCGACCCCAAATCGGGCGAGGCGGTCAAGCTGTTCATCGTGAAGGGGGACGCGGCCCTGACGGCCGAAGGCGTCCTCACTTTCTGCCGCGAACACATGACGGGCTACAAGATCCCCCGCGACGTCGAATTTCGCGCCGAACTGCCCAAGTCCAACGTCGGCAAGATCCTGCGCCGCGAATTGCGCGACGAAGCGAAGAAGCAGGCGACGTAAATGGCGCTCATGCCACGGCCATGACCGACTCGCCCACCCAGCTGCCCGAAAGGGAACCTGTCCTGCGCGTCGTGCCGATGCCGGCCGACGTCAATCAGCATGGTGACATTTTCGGCGGCTGGATCATGGCGCAGGTCGACATCGCCGGCGGGGTCGTCGCGGCACGGCAGGCGCGCGGGCGGGTGGCGACGGTCGCGGTGAATTCGTTCACGTTCAAGCAGCCGGTGCTGGTGGGCGATCTCGTGTCTTTTTTCGCCGAAATCACCAAAGTGGGGCGAACCTCGGTCACGGTGGCAGTCGAAGTCTTTGCGCAGCGCAACCCGGGCGACGTGGTCACGGTGAAGGTCACCGAGGCCAGCCTTACCTATGTGGCGGTGGGTGCGGACCGGCGACCGCGGCCGGTCTCGCCGGAATGAGACACCCGTTTGCCGCAAGTCAACAAAAGGGGGACGCCCCGGGCGGGTCCCAAGGGCGTCCGGGTGTATAGTTTTCGCTGTTAGCCAGCGTGGGGCAGTTTGCGTGTCGCCACCTGACGATAAGAAGAAAGAAACTTTCAGGCGCAAAGCCTGATCCCGAGCGTTTCCCCTGAGGAGAGAGGAGTTTTTATGCATTCGAACCAATTCCATCGCACCCGCGTGGCCGCGGCCATCGCAGGCGTGGTACTCGCATTGGGTGCGGGACAGGCCTTCGGCGCGGCGTTCGCGCTGCAGGAGCAAAGCGTCAGCGGTCTGGGCAACGCCTACGCCGGCGGCGCCGCCGCCGCGGAGGACGCCAGCACGGTATGGTCCAACCCGGCCGGCATGTCGAAAATCACGTCGCCGCAGGTCGTCATGGGCCTCAACATCATCACGCCCAATATCAAGTTCAGCGACAGCGGCTCGGTGCACGCGTTTAACCAGCCGCTCGGCGGCAACGGCGGCGACGCCGGCAGCACCAACTACGTGCCCAATTTGTACCTTGTCGTGCCGATCAACCAGCAATTCGCGTTCGGTCTGGGCATCGGCGCGCCGTTCGGCCTCGTGACCGAATGGGACAACGGCTGGATCGGCCGCTACCAGGCGATCAAGTCCGACGTGAAGACGATGAACGTCAATCCGGCGATTTCGTGGAAGATCGTCCCCGAGTTCACCGTCGGCGTGGGCGCCGACTACCAGCAGATCAAGGCGACGTTCACCAGCAACGCCAACTACTCGGCGGCACTGGCGCAGGGCGCAGCCGCGGCTGCGGCCGGCGGGCTCATCCCGCCGTCGTCCGTCGCGCCATTCGTCGGGGCCACGGCGGGGCTGGACTCGAACGTCAACATCAACGGCGACGACAGCGCATGGGGCTGGGACATCGGTGCGCTGTGGGACATCACTCCCAATACGCGCGTCGGCGCCCACTATCGCTCGTCGCTCAAGTACAACGTGGGTGGCACGGTGACGTTCAACAACCCGACGCTGCCGCCGCTGGGGGCGCTCGCGCCGATCGGCGCTGCGGTATCCGCGGGCGTCAACGCGCAGCTGACCAACGGCGGCGTGACGGCGGCGATCGAGTTGCCGGCGATTTCCAACGTGTCGATCTTCAGCAGGATCAACCCGCAGTGGGAGGTGATGGCCGACGTGCAGTGGACGCAGTGGTCGTCAATCCAGGAGCTGGCGTTCGTGCGCACCGGGCCCGGCGCGCCGCTGCCGGCAACCCCCGAGAATTTCAAGGATGCCTGGCGCTTCTCGTTGGGCGCGAGCTACATCATGAACAACCAGTGGAAGTTCCGCGGCGGCCTGGCTTACGACCAGACACCGGTGCAGGACGCCGAGCGCACGCCGCGGCTGCCCGACAACAGCCGCACGTGGCTCTCGCTGGGCGCACAGTACGCAATGATGCCCAACCTCAAGTTAGACGGTGGCTTTACGTACATCTGGGCAAGCGACGCATCGACGAACCAGAACGCGGGCAGCACGACCGCGAACGGATTGATCGCCGGCACCTACAAGGCCAGCGTGACGATCTTCGGCGTGTCGGCCACCTACTCGTTCTAGCGCCTGCCTTCGCGCTCGGCTGTCTCGTCGAGGCGGCCGGCGCAGCGGGGAAGCTCTCCTCTCCCCGCAACCAATGCGCGGCCGGCGTCCCCGGCCGCGCAATTTTTCGCCCGTAACGATTGTCCAAACCATAGAAATTCGTCGATGAACGCAACCACTCCCCTCCCCCGCCTGATGATCCGCAAGGCCGCTGTCCTGGGCGCGGGCGTCATGGGCGCACAGATCGCCGCGCACCTCACCAACGCCGGCATCCCCGTCGTGCTGTTCGACCTTCCGGCCAAGGAAGGCAGCGCCAACGGCCTCGTCGCCAAGTCGATCGCGAGCCTGGCCAAGCAGGAGCCCGCGCCGCTTGGTGCGAAGAACCGCGCCGATTCGATCGAGCCGGCGAATTACGGCAGCGATCTCGCACGGCTCGCCGAATGCGACCTCGTGATCGAGGCCATCGCGGAGCGCCTCGACTGGAAGCGCGACCTGTACGAGAAGATCGCGCCCCACTTGCCGCCGCGGGCGATCCTCGCGTCCAACACATCGGGTTTATCGCTCGCCGCGCTCTCGGCGGCCGTCCCGGCAGCGCTTCGTCCGCGCTTCTGCGGCGTCCATTTCTTCAACCCACCCCGCTACATGTACCTG
>Ga0302323_100004704_pt1 | contig 11127 bp, 10 predicted proteins | sample Fen_T0_3_FD_201950 | JGI IMG/M metagenome (GOLD analysis project Ga0302323, IMG submission 201950) | Peat permafrost microbial communities from Stordalen Mire near Abisko, Sweden - Fen_T0_3 | ecosystem: Environmental > Terrestrial > Soil > Wetlands > Permafrost | place: Sweden: Abisko... | reverse complement strand
GGTATAGACGTGCACCGTCGCCGCGCGTGCCAGTGCGGCCAGCATGCGGTGGTAGGCCGGCGCGATATAGGACAGGCCGAAGACGTGCACGGTCTGGCCCGCGAAAGGCGCGGGGGTTCTGCCCATGGCTTCGTCCCAAAGCGCGTCCAGCGGCAGGTAGCGAACACCGCTCGCGGCGGCCTGCTTGGCCAGGCGGCCATGACTGCCAAAGATCGCCCGCCACAGGGTTCGCTGCCAGGTCTGGAGGTCGGGCCCCTCACCCGCCGACGCAGACGTCTTCGGCCTCTCCCCGGGGGGGAGAGGCGGGGATCTGGCGTCGCTCGCCCACTCCGCCAACATGGCCGGGCGCGAACCGGCGTATTCGTCGAACAGCTGGGCCAGCAGGGCCGCCAGCTGGCAGCGCCGGCGATCGAGGGCATCGCGGTCGGTCCCTGCGGACGCGAGGTAGCCGCGCACGTGCGCCAAGGACGGCTCGGCCAGCACTGCATCGTCGTGCAATAGCGCAAGCAGGTGGCCTTCCACGTGTGCGGCGTCCGCGACGCGGGCGTGGGGCACGGCACCCTCGGCGAGATGAACCAGAAATTTGCGCAGGAAGGTGGCTTCCAGGTTGGCCGCGATTCCACAGTGCTCGGCCACCTTGAGGCGAAGAAAGGTCTCCACGTTGCGGTTGGGCACCACCACGCGCACGGGTGAAAGCGGTCCCTCGCGCTTGCGCTCGTCCACGAGGTGCTGCACGAAGGCTTCCAGTAACACCTCGGTGCGATGGGACGTGCAGACGCGGATCACGGGGCGCAGAATACCCCGCGCCGCTGACATGCGTTTGTCTGATTCCACCCACGCTCCCTCCACCCGACGGCTCACCGCCCACTTTGTTCCCATCGCGCTTCAGGCGGCGTCGCAGAGCTTGAGCTACCCGCTGGTCGCCATGGTGGCGGCGCATGGCGAGGGCGGCGCGCTGAACCTGGCGGGGGTGGCCCAGTCAAACCTCATCATGTTCATGGTGGCGACGCTGGGGGCGGGCTTGGTCACGGCCGGCATGGTGTTCGCGCGCACCCGCCAGGGTTATGCGCGCTTCGTAGGCATCAACAACCTGCTGTCGTTCTCCACAGCCGTCCTCCAGATCGCCCTGTGTATCCCCGTGGTCGGGCACCTGGTCTTCAGCGCCTTGCTGGGCCTGCCGCCGTCCATCGAAAACCCGGCCGCGCAGGCGCTTCCCTTCACCATCCTGCTCAATCTGCTGTTCTACGCACGCAATCCGTACCAGGTCTTGCTTTACAACAACGGTGCCGCGGGCCGGGCCAGTTCAGCCACCTTCGCGCGCATCGGTCTGACCCTGGTGCTGTCGCCGATCTTTGTCTCGTGGGGTCTGGTCGGTCCGCGCTGGGCCATGGTCTGCCAGGCTATTCCCGTGGCCCTGGAGACCGCGGTGTCGTGGTGGCATAGCCGGCCGTTCGTGGCGACGCTGGCGGAAGACGTGGCGCCCGCTCCCACCCGGCGCAAGATTCTGCTTTTCACCTTACCGCTGTCGCTGGGCGGATTCTTGATGACCTTGTCGGGCATGATCCTGGGCGCCGTGATCGCGCGCGCCGGCCAGCCCGAGCACATGCTGCCCGCCTACTACCTGGCCGCCGGAATCGCCAACCCCGCGGCCTACGCCGCCAGCCGGGTGCAGAACGTGGTGATTACCTTCCCGCCGCGCGGGCGCGACGACTCGCAGACCCTGCGCTTCTCGGCCGCGGCTGGCGCCATGTTCTCGCTGGTTCCCCTGATCTTCCTGCTGCCCGGGATCTCCCATTGGTACTACGTTGGCGTGCAGCGCTTGCCGCCCGCCGACCTGTCCTTGGTGTACACCACGGCGCTGCTTTTCGTGGGCTTTCCCATCACGGTGGCCCTGCGCTGCCATCGCGAAGGCCTGGCCGCGCTTGAGCATCGCACCCCCACCATCCTGGCCGGCGATTTTGCCTATTTGGCCGCCCTGGCCGCGGCAGCGACGGCCTGTCTGGCCCTGAAGGTGCCCGGCAACATCATTGGCCCCGTCGTGGTGGTGTGCAGCAACCTGGCCTGCCTGGGCATGCTGGTTCTGCTGTTACGCGAGAAAGGGGCGGACACGGCGCCACCCGTGGCCCCGGTGGCGAGCCAGGAAGGATACGAGGCGTGAATCCAGCCGTTTGCATCGGGCGGAATAGACGGGTTTGGGGCCTGCGAAGAATCGATACTGTGGCAACTTCTTCGGTCAAGATGGCTCGCCAAACCGTCCGCCTGGCCGTATTCTCGTAATCCCAATTTTCCTGGAAGGAAGCTCCATGCAGATTGCAGAAAACACCGTCGTGACCATCCACTACACGTTGACCGACACCAAGGGCACCGTGCTCGACTCCTCGGAGGGTCCGGACAGTGGCGAACCTCTCTCTTATATGCACGGCTCGGGCATGATCGTGCCAGGCTTGGAAGAAGCCCTGGCCGGCAAGTCGGAAGGCGATCACGTCAAGGTCACCATCGCCCCCGAGGGTGGCTACGGTCTGCGCGAGGAAAAGCTGGTGGAAAAGCTTTCGCGCGACGAGTTCCCCGAGGGCGACATCGAGCTTGGCATGCACTTCCGCGCCCACGGCCCCCACGGGGCCCGCGTGCTGACCGTGGTGGCCATGGACGACGACAGTGTCACGGTGGACGGAAACCATCCCCTGGCCGGCGCCACGCTGAACTTCGACGTCAAGGTCCTTGGCGTGCGCGAGGCCACGGCCAAGGACAGGCAAGGCCACGGCCACGGCGAAGGCCACGGCGACCACGACTGCACCAGCTGCCACGGCTGCGGCAACCACTAATCGATTGTGATGGAAACCCTGGGAGGGTTTCCAAACCTTCCCGCGACGCTACGCTGGCGGCGAAGCCGCCAGGCTCCGCACGCGTCTGCGCGCCAGCGCCTAGAGCTTGGCAGGCTCGCTTGGGTCAGCGCCGACGTGCGCCTTGCCCGGCGGGTGTTTCTTCGACGTGGGGGCGGTCTTTTCGGGAGTCGCCTGCAGGACAACAGACAAATTTGAATTCTCGGCCAGTGGCACCTCCCGCTGGACGGCGACGAAACCTTCCTTTTCAAAACGAAGCGGCAAAGGCTCGTTCGACGGGCGCAACTCGATGGTTTCGGGTGTGGTTCCCAGCACCACGCCGTCGGCCACGCGCACCACACGCGCGCCAGGCGGCGTGCTGTCCAGGTGCAGCCGTACGGCGACCGGGGCCTTGGGCGGCGCGACGGTTTGTGATTCCAGGGTCGGCGCAGGCCGTGTGATGCTGGCTGAAGGAACCGGCGCGGGGGACGGCCCCTTGCGCAGAAGAACGGCGGCCAGCAGCGCGACCGCGATCAGCCCAGACGCAATCCCCACGGCGGCCCAGGGCTTGCGCCGCACTTTCACGGTGACCTCGGGAATCGCCGAGGTCGTCAACCCGCCAGGCGTGAGCGTGCTGGGTGACAAGGTCCTGGGCTTGTTTTCGGTGGCGTGGGCCGCCAGGGTGGCGCGCACGCCGAACTGGTCGGTGCTGCCCAGCTTGTGTTCAGGCCCCACGGGGTGGGGCAGGCCCGCCGCCGCAGCCAGCGCTGCCCGCACCTCGGCCATGGATTGGTAGCGCTCGTCTGGCTTCTTGGCCAGCATGCGTATCACCGCGAACTCGACCTCGGGCGATACCTGCGGTGCGAACTCGCGCAGCGAACCTGGCTTTTCGTGCAGGTGCATGCTGAGCAGCTCACCGAAACCCTCTGAAATGAAGGGCGGTCGGCCAGCCAACATCTCGTAGATGATGATGCCCAGCGAATAGATGTCGCTGCGGTGATCGACCTCTTTGGTGCCCAGGCACTGCTCGGGCGACATGTAGACCGGCGTACCCATCAAGGTGCCGGTGCGGGTTTTGAGCGAGTCCCCGGCCAGCAGGTGCAGCTTGGCGATGCCGAAGTCGAGGATCTTCACCCGTTCGCGCGCGGCATCGGATTCCTCAGGGATGACGAACAGATTGTCGGGCTTGAGGTCGCGGTGAATGATGCCCTTGGCGTGGGCAGCGCCCAGGCCCGACGCAGTTTGCATGGCGATCTCGATAGCGCTCCTCTCGTCCAGGCGAGACAGCCGCTTGATGCGCCCCGAGAGCGACTCGCCTTCGAGCAGCTCCATGACCAAGTAGGACGCGCCTCGCTCGGTCGTTCCTGAATCGAGCACCTCGATGATATTGGGATGGCGGATGGCGTTGGCCGCGCGTGCCTCGTTGAGAAAGCGGGTCAAGAGCTGCGGATCGTGACCCAGCTCGGACTTGAGCACCTTGATGGCGACCCGGCGGCCGATGCCCGGGTGCTCGGCCAGGTAGACCGCACCCATGCCTCCCTCGCCGAGAAGAGACAGAGCCTGATAGTTGCCGTACCGTTCGCCGATCACGCGGGCCGAAGTCTAACCCTTTATTGGGAACCCTCAAAGGGTTCCCAACCCCCTCCCGCGCTCTGGCTTCGACGGGCAAAGCCCGTCTTCGCCAACGCGATGGTTTTGTCCAGCGCGCAGCTTCTACTTGGTGACGTCGATTCGCCTACTCGCCGCCCTTGGACATGGCCTTGCCGCCGCGCTGGTATTTGACCACGGCCGCCTCGTGGTCGGCGATGGTGGCCGAGAACTGGTGCGTGCCGTCGTTCTTGGCCACGAAAAAGAGATAGTTGGTGCCGTCGGGCCGGAACACGGCTGCCAGGGCCGCACGGCCGGGATTGGCGATGGGGGCGGGGGGCAGGCCCTCGTGGGTGTACGTGTTGTACGGGTTCGCCGGATCTTCCAGGTGAATGCGGTGGATGCGGCCGTCCCATTTCTCGCAGGCCGGCGAGGTGGCGCCCAGAAACCGCGGCGCCACGGTGCAGCCGTAGACGATGGTGGGATCGGTTTGCAGTAGCTTGGGCTTGAAGCTGGATTTGACGAGGCGGTTGATGAAGACCTGGGCAATGCGCGGCCGCTCCTCGGGCTGGCCGGTTTCCTTTTCCACGATGGAGGCCAGGGTGATGACGGCGGCATCGTCGAATTTCAGCTTGGACTTGAGGTAATTCGCGCCCGTGGGATTGGCGGCACGCAGTTCATCGAAGACCTGGCGATGCCGCCTGACCAGGGCCACCAGCACGCGACTGGCCTGCGAGTGCGGGCGCAATTTGTAGGTGTCGGGGAACAGGTAGCCTTCGAGAGAGCGGCCGGGCAGGTCCAGGCTTTTGACGAAGATGGGATCCATGGCCTGGGCCAGCAGCTCGGCTTTGTCCGCCACTCCGGCGGCGTCGAGGATTTCAGCCACCTCGATCATGTTCTTACCTTCGGGAATAGTGACCGCCACCAGTTCGTCGGCCACGCCCTTCACGATCAGATCCACCAGCTGGCGGGGGGTGATGGGCGCCTGCATCTTGTAATGGCCGGGGCGGAAGCGGCTGGCGGCGCCGCGCTGGCCGGCGTACAGCCGGAAGAACGCGGGCCGCTCGACGAGGCCGGCCTCGCCCAGCAGTTCAGCCACCTTTTGCGCACCAGCGCCGCGTGGGATCTCGACCTCGACAGTGCCGCTGGCCTGGCCCGTGGCCCGATCGGCGTAGGTCGCGATCTTGTGGACCAGCCAGCCCACGCCCAGCAGTCCCAGCGCGGCGGTGATGAGAAAGACTTGGAACGCTCGGCGGCGGGGCGATGTCATAGAGTCTCCTATTCTACGCAAGAACCCTCAAAGGGTTCTTACCAACTCTCGCGACGAGTGTCGTCGGGCAAAGCCCTCGGTCACTCACGCGGCTCCCGATTGGCATCCAGCCAGCGCTGCAAGATCACGGCGGCGGCCATTTTGTCGATGACCTCTTTGCGCCGCGCGCGCGACACATCCGCGGCCAGCAGCACCGCCTCGGCCTCGACGGTGCTGAAACTTTCGTCGATCAGTTCAACGGGCAGGTGCAAGGCCGCGCGCAACTTGTCGCCGAACACCCGTGCGCGCTGCGCGGCTGGGCCTTCTTGGCCTTCGCAGTCGAGCGGCAGCCCCAGCACGATGCGATCCGCATCCACCTCTTTCACGGCGGCGGCGATGGCGTCGATGTCGCGCATGCCCCCGTGGCGCGCGATGGTGGCGCGGGGCTGGGCGGTCAGTCCCAGTCCGTCCGATACCGCGACGCCGATGCGGCGCGAACCCAGGTCGATGCCAAGTACTCTGGCCATGAAAGGTTCCTAGTCTATAACCGGACTTGCGGTACAACTTCCACATGTCCGACCAACCCAAGCTTTCCGCCACCGGCTCCCAGCTCCAGATCGAGCTCGACGACGCCACAGCCCAGGGGGCTTACTGCAACCTGGTTTTCCTGAACCACAATGACTCGGAATTCACCCTCGACTTCGTCTACGTGCAGCCGGGCGGGCCGCGTGCGCGCGTCCGTTCGCGCGTCATCCTGTCCCCGCGTCACGCCAAACGATTCCTGCGCGCCCTCGAAACCAACATCGGCCGCTACGAGGAAGTCTTCGGCAAGATCGACGAAGGCGCGCCTGTGGATCCTTCCCAAGTCAGCTAGGCCTAGCCACTCGGCAGCTAGTTGTAGGTGGCCGAGAAGAGCACGCCAAGGGCCGTCGCTGTCATTCTGGAGTCGTCGTTCTTTAACTTCATAGAGGCGAGGTGGAGATAGCCAGCGGCGCCCAGGCCCCAGTTTTGCGACACCCACCATTCCTTGCCCACCATGAAGCTTGCGCCGATGCCCATGTCCGTGACATCGACGCTACGCGAGCTGTTTGAACCGTTGTTTCCGGAACTTTCGGTGATCTGCGAAAAGGCCAGGGTTCCGGAAAAGTACACGTTTGAAGGGACCAGGTAGTAGGCCACGCCTGGACCGATCCCGAACAAGTTCAGGTCGTAGCCCAAGGACTGGGAGGTTTCGGCATAGTCAACCTTCGGATCCATGGCCACAGTCATCAGCAATTCGCCGTAGAGGATGAGATTGGGCGTCATGGCCCCACCGAACGCGAAGGTCATGGCCATGCCTCCGCCGGAGATGGTTCGGTCTTGCCCTCCCAGGCTGTCCTTGGCAGTCAGCACGCCCAGGCCCGAAGTCAGGCGCATGTAGAAGCCATCGTGCAGATGGTTTCCGGGCGGCGGACCCAAGTCCTGCGGGGGATAGTACGCGGGCGGGTAGTACCCGGGCGGCGGGTAGTAGCCAGGCGGCGGCCCATAGCCAGGCGGTGGCGCGTAGCCAGGCGGTGGATAGTAGGGTGGCGGATAGTTAGCCGCGGGCGGTGGGGCGCCTGGGGCGGCGGGCGGCGGCTGGGGAACGGCCGGTGGCTGCGCAGCCGTGGTGCCCGTGTTCTGGGGCTCGGGTTGGGCCTGTCCAGGCACGGCCTGTTCGGACTGGACCTGCGCGAACGCGGTGGCGCTGCCCGCGCAAAGCAAGGCCGATGCGAACCCAACCACACAAACCGATGGCAGCTTTTTGTCCATGGACGGCAATCCTACTACGACGGGGTCAGGCAGCGGTCCTTGCCATCGCGTCATTATATAGTCAACTAATTATAGTTTGACAGCTTACACTTTATATATGACATTTAATTCTGTGATGAGTTGGCGACGTACCGTTCGGCGAGCTAGCGGCAAGGAGCAATCGATGCGCAAGCAGTGGTTTTCGGGCAGTGTGGTTCTCGTCCTTTTCAGCGCGGCTGGATGCGAATCAGGGTTGAACGCCGGCGATACGACCGACCCCTTTGACCCATCCACCGTCCCGCAACCAGGCCAGGCCAAGGTCGAACCCGCTATCACCGCGGATGTGCAAGCCGGCCGCCCGCGCGACGTCATAGTGATGCTGGCCGATGGGCCGGTGCGCCTGCGCCGGGCCGCCTTTCACATGGCCATTCCCAGCGATTCCTTCGAAGCCTATCTGGGCAACATGAAGGTCGATCTCGATACTATGAAGGAAAGCGTGATGAACGCGGCGGATGGCCGCCTGACGGCCCTGCGAACCTACGAACAGCTGCCCATCATGAACGTGCGCGTGGATTCGCCCGAGGCCTTGGCCGCCCTGGAAGCGCACGAAAGCGTGGTTGCCGTGGTCGAGGATCGGGCCATGCAGGCCTTCGACAACGTGCCCGCCAACTTGGTTCAGGTGGGGCAACCCACGGCGGCCGCCGCTGGAAAACTTGGCGCCGGCAGTACCGTCGCCGTGCTCGACACCGGGACAGACTACAAGCGCGCCCCCTTCAACTGCACCGCCGCTGGCGTGCCCGCGGCCTGCCCGGTGGTCTTCGCCAAGGACTTCGCCGTCGATGACAAGGCGCTGGACACCGGCAGCTTTCACGGCACCAACGTGTCGGGGATCGTGTTGTCCATGGCCCCCGCGGCCAAGATCGTCGCGCTCGACGTGTTCGACGGCGACTACGCCTATACCTCCGCGATTCTGTCGGCCATCAACTGGTGCGTGCAGAACAAGGCCAAGTACAACATCGTGGCCATCAACATGAGCCTGGGCGGCGGACTGTTCAGCTCGCCCTGCGCCTCCGATCCCTTCGCGCCCGCCGTGGCCGCAGCGCGCGCCGCGGGCATCTTGTCGGCCATTGCCTCGGGCAACTCGGCTTCCTCGACCGGCATCTCCAGCCCGGCCTGCGCTCCGGCCGCGGTGTCGGTCGGCGCGGTCTATTCGGTGAGCGTCGGGCCCTTCTACACCTCGGTATGCAACGACGTGAGCACCGCGGCCGACCAGGTCGCCTGCTTTTCCAATTCGGCGTCGTTCCTGACCGTGCTGGCCCCGGGCGTGGGCATCAGCGCGGCTGGCATTACCATGTCCGGCACTTCGCAGGCCACGCCGCACGTGGCAGGCGCCATCGCCGTCCTGGCCGCGGCCCAGCCGAGCAGCGGGCCAGATGCCATCGTGGCCCGCCTGAGGACGTCGAACACGCTGGTCACGGATCGGCGCAACAACGTGGCCACGCCGCGCTTGGATCTGGGCGCCGCACTGGCCCTTTCCGGAGCACCCGGGCCCACCGGGCAGGTGGTCATCAACGCCGGCGCCAAGTACGCCAAGACCACCGCTGTCACGGTCGATGTCACCACCACTTCGGGCACTGCCACCCAGGTCTGCCTGAGCGCGACGCTGAACTGCACCGCCTGGAAGACGTATGCGCCCTCCATGGCGTGGACGCTGGCCGCCGGGGACGGTGTCAAGAACGTCTACGTGCGCTGGAAGAATGCCGACGGCGTGGCCACCGCGGCCCCGGTTTCGGCGTCCATCACCCTGGATACCACCGCGCCGACCAACGGCACCTTGACTGGAGCCCTGTCGGGCAAGGTGGCCACCCTGACCTGGGCCGGCGCCAAGGACACGGGCTCGGGCGTCGCCTCGTACAAGCTGGTGTCATCGACCACCGGCGTGCCCAGCAGCTGTGCTTCGGGCACCCAGCTTTACGCCGGTGCGGCCATGCTCTTCAGGACCGGAACCCTGCCCACCGGCACCACCTACTTCCGCCTGTGCACCCTCGACAACGCAGGCAACATCAGCGTGGGCGTGACCGCCTCGGCCAAGGTCACCGCCAAGTAGACCGCGGACAAAACAAAAGGGCGTGCCGGCTTGTGGCCAACACGCCCTCGGGCGTTTCGTTTAGGAAACGACTAGTCGGTGTAGACGAAGAGAGAGGCCATGTACTGGAGCGAATCTGCGCTGAAGGCTACCGTCCAAGGCGTGCCGGTCTTGCTGAAGTCCAAGAGCTTCTCGCCTACGCCAATTCCCATCGAGAACCATCGTGCGAAGAAGTGCTCGACGCCCAGTTGAATCGGGACATAGAGATCAATGGTGGTGTCAGTCGCGGCCGACGACTTGCTGAGGCCAAAGCCAAATCCAAGACCTGCACTAAGGCGGGTTGAGGCGCCCTTGAGGAGCACGAACGAGGCCAATACCTCGGGAGCAAAACTCCAAGATGCCTTGACGTCCTTGGTCTTGCTGAGCGTGAAGGTCAGCTTGGGGATGAGTGCCATGGCATCGCTCATCCAGTACTTCATGGCGACGGTGTTGTCGGTCTTGAGTACGGAGCTGCCTGATACTACGCCGGTTCCGAAGCCGACCGAGCCGGTCATGTCGTCAGAGGCCTTGGGAGCCATCACGGGCGCCACGGGCATCACTGGCATGGGTTCTTGAACCACGGGTGGTGCCATCATGGGGGCCGGGGCCGGGGCGTACATGGGGGCCGGGGCAGGAGCCTGCGCGAAGGCGGGCAGGGCGGCGCCGAGGAGCGACGCAACGGCTGTCGAGGAGATGAGAGAGAGTCTCGTACGTGTCATGGTTGATTTCCTTCTTTCGGTTGATGGGATGAGTTGAAATCTTCAACTAACCTAATGCGACAATGTGTCCTACATCAACACACATGAGGTTTTCTAGCCCGATTCCGGATTTCTGTCACGTTTCCATAACGTCACGATGCGGTGTCGCAGGTGCAACTCACGTAACATTGAGGCTCGGTTAGGCGAAGTTATTGAAGTATCCGAGCGACTTGGCGCGGGCCTTCACTTGGTCGGCGGCTTCGAGGAGTTCGGCGGTGGAGTCCCAGCGTCCAGTCAAGAACTGCTGGCGCACGCCATCGGCCATCTCGAAGGTGTAGCGCTTGCCCGCGGCCACAATCGACTTGTCCGCCAGACTTACTTGGATCGAGGTCGCTGGATCGGCTTCGACAGCCGCCATCAGCGCCTCGGCCACTTCCGCCGAGACCTTGCAGCAGGGCATACCGATAGCCACGCAGTTGCCGATGAAGATTTCGGCGAAGGTTTCGCCCAGGACGACCTGGATGCCCCAGCGCCGGATGGCTTGTGGCGCGTGCTCGCGCGACGAACCGCAGCCGAAGTTCTTGTTCACCAGCAGCACGTTGGCACCCTGGTAGGCCTTGTTGTCGAAGGCGTGGCAGCCGCCGCTGGCCGCAAGCTGGGCGCGGTCGTCCTCGAAGGCGTGTTCGCCCAGGCCGTCGAACACCACGGTGCGCAGGTAGCGCGCGGGGATGATGCGGTCGGTGTCGATGTCATTGCCGCGCAGGGGAACCGCCCGGCCGTTGAAGAGATTGCGTTTGACGTCTTCCATGGTTGGCTCCTCCTTAACGAATATCGAAAACCTTGCGCGCGTCGGATACCTGGCCCGTGACGGCGGCTGCC
>Ga0302323_100004702_pt1 | contig 11128 bp, 10 predicted proteins | sample Fen_T0_3_FD_201950 | JGI IMG/M metagenome (GOLD analysis project Ga0302323, IMG submission 201950) | Peat permafrost microbial communities from Stordalen Mire near Abisko, Sweden - Fen_T0_3 | ecosystem: Environmental > Terrestrial > Soil > Wetlands > Permafrost | place: Sweden: Abisko... | reverse complement strand
CGAAATTTCCGGCGCAAGGCCATCGACGGCCTCGAGCTTCAGCTGCGCGCTCTCCGCGAAGTGATCGCGGATGCGCTTCGTGTGGTCGATCATCGTGCGCCGATTTTAACAGGATGCCCGTGCGGCCACCGGATCAGGAGGAAAGGATGTCCCGCTCCCAGGCGATGCGAGGCGATTCGAGGCTGTCGAGCAGCACGGCATCGAAGCGGCACGGAGGCTCGCTGCCGATCATGGCCAGGTAGCCTCTTGCGGCATGGGTGAGCCGCGCGCATTTGGCGGCCGTGATGCTGGCGCCGGCACCGCCGAAGGACTGGCTCCGGCGCAGGCGCACTTCGACGAACACCAGTGTCGGGCCGTCGCGCGCGATCAGGTCGATTTCACCTAGCCGCGTCCTGAAGTTGCGCGCAACGATGGTGAGGCCCCGCGCGGTCAGGAATTCCGCGGCGATGCGTTCGGCGCGCTCGCCCGCGACCCGGCGCGCCGACTTCCCTCCGGGTCGTTCAGCGGCCGCCATCGAGCGGAACGAGTTGTCCGGCCCGGTAGACGGCAAGGCGCCCTTCGCGTATGAATTGCCGGCCTTCCACCAACGTGATGTGCCCGGTCGCTCCCTCCAGCACGAACTGCTCCGGGGGACCGTCCATCAGTGCCTGCGCGATGCGAAACGCGTCGAGGCCGAGCGCGTAGAGGCGCTCGAGCGACGCGCTGCCGTAGTCGCGCCGCGGATATTTCGCAAATTCCGGCGCGCCAGGCGTCACCAGCCAGGGAATTTCCACGATGGCGAGTCCGTCGAGGTCGCGCAGCGCCGCCACCGAATTCTGGTCGAACACGAGGCCGCTGGCATACGCCGCTGTCGTGCCCAGGAACGGCTTGAGTAGCGGGGCGACGTTGCCGTCGACGGCAAGCAGCGCGGCGTCGGGCGCCTTCCTGAGGAAATCGCGCTTCAGCACTGTCAGTGCCTCGGGCGCAGGGTCGAAGCGGAAGCTCGAAGGTGCGTTGCCGCCGCTCAACAGCCACTCGGTGGCGAAGGCGCCGGCGAAACGCTTCATCAGCGCCGATTCGGCGCCGACGATCGCGACGTTCTGCGCGACGTCGTCGCGCATGCGCCGCGCAATCGTGCGCGCATCGCTCTCGACCGTCAGCGAAAACGTGTACAGCCGGATCTGACTGGACGTGTCCTCCGACTGGTTCAGCGCAAGGGTCCAGGGCAGTTCGATGTCCGCTTGCGCGATGGTTCGCAGGTCGTCGCGGACCAGCGGACCGACGATGACCTTGGCGCCGGAATTTCGTGCCGCCTCGAACGCGCCGAGCACGCCGTCTTCCGCGTGGGGAATGACGACATACGACGCGTGACTGCCCGCCGCGCCCGCGATGAACCCTGCGCTGACTGCGTCCGCAGCGCGCGCGTAGGCGGCAACGCTAAGCGGCAGCACGACGGCGATGTCGACAGGTGGCTTCGCGGGTACCGCCGCGGGCTTCGCGGCCTCCTCGTTGTCCGGCTTGATGTCGCTTGCCGCGGGTGTCTGCGCAGCGGAGAATGCGGCAGTCAGCGCCAGTGACGCGAACGCGAGCCAGCCGACCGAACGGCGGAGCGCGCGGCGAACCAGCATGACGGACGAGGCGGCGGACATGGGAACGGGGCGTGCTCGATGGTGGCGGGCGGGGAATCCGGTGAGGCAGGGAACGGCGAACCGACGCACTATGACGCGGCCCACGCGTTTCGCGCCCTCCCGGGAACATTATATGTGGTGGCGACACCGCTCGGGAATCTGCGCGACCTGACGTTGCGGGCACTTGACGTGCTCGCGACCGCCAGTGTCATCGCCGCGGAAGACACGCGTGTGACATCGGTCCTGCTCCGGCGCTACGGCATCGCGACGCAGGCCATGTCGCTGCATGCACACAACGAGGCGGCGCGCGTGGCGACGCTGATGGCGATGCTCGAGGCGGGCAAGAGCGTCGCCTTGGTCAGCGATGCGGGGACGCCCGCGATCAGCGACCCCGGAGCGCGCCTCGTGCGCGCGGCGGGCGATGCGGGCTACACGGTCGTTCCGTTGCCCGGCCCGTCGGCGCTTGCGACCGCGGTCTCCGCCGCGGGTCTCGACGCGGAAGCGTTCGTGTTCCTTGGATTCCTGCCGCGGAAAGCCAAGTCCCGCCGCGAGCTACTCGCCACGTTCGCGGATGTACCGGCGGCGATCGTCATCTACGAGGCGCCGCATCGCGTGCGGGCCACGACTGCCGACCTGGCCGTCGCACTCGGTGCGGACCGGACGTTGGTGGTCGCGCGCGAGTTGACCAAGACTTTCGAGACGATCACGCGCATCGCGCTCGGTGATGCCGACGCCTGGTTTGCCGCGGACCCGAATCGCGAGCGCGGCGAATTCGTGTTGATCGTCGACGTTCGGCCCGCCGCGCAGCGCGCCGCGGACGAGGGACTCACCGCCGACGCGGAGCGGTGGCTCGTGGCGCTGCTCGACGAATTGCCGCCCGCGCGCGCCGCGCGTGTCGTCGCGGCGGCGACCGGCATCAGGCGCGAGCTGATCTACGTGCGAGCTCTCGTCCTCAAGCCTCCGCGCTGAATCGGGGCGCTTCCACTGGCGGAAATCAGCCCGACTCGGCGGCCAGGTCGAAAAGACTGGTCGCTTCCAGATCGAGTACCGTCTGCTCGTTCTGGTTGGAGAGCCGCCAGCGCCAACGCAGGATTCCCAGCGTCGGCTTGCTCCGCGCGGTGCGCACCTCGAGCACGTCGGCGCGCAGGCGAAGTTCATCGCCCGCGCGCACGGCATTCAGCCACTTGACGTAGGCGAGCCCTGGCGACGCAAACGATTCCGAACCTGCGAGTATTTCGTCGCACGCCATGCGCATGGCGACGCAGCACGTCTGCCAGCCGCTGGCAATGAGCCCTTGCCACATGCCGGCGGCCGCGCGCTCCGGATCGGCGTGGAACCACTGCGGGTCCCATTCGCGGGCGAAGTCGAGTATCTGGCGTTCGGTGAGGCTCGCGGGTCCACAGTGGATGACCTGTCCCGCGTGGAATTCGGCGAATTTCATTGGTTGTCGCGCGCTTTCGTTGTCAATAGGTTTCGAGGTGGTAGCGGCCCTTGCCGCGCAGGCCCGGCAGCAGCGCTTCCCAGTCCATGCCGTGCTCGCGGCATATATCGCGGAAGGCGTCCGCAACGCCTTCCTCCATGTCCTTCAAGCCGCACACGTAGATGAAGCACTGCTCGTCCTGCAACAGGCGCGCGACATCGTCGCTGCGGCGCCGGATCAGGTCCTGCACGTAGCACCGGGGTTCGCCGGGTGTGCGGGAGAACGCGAAGTTGATGTCGATGAAGTCCTTCTGCAGCTTCATGAGGGGTCCGAAGTAGGGCAGCTCCTCCGCCGCGCGCGCGCCGAAGAACAGCATCAGCTTGCCGCCTTCCAACTCGCCATTTTCATTTCGAGCGATGCGGCGGCGGCGCTCGGTCATCGCGCGCATCGGCGCCGAACCGGTTCCGGTGCAGATCATGAGCAGCGACGAGCCCGGATGATTCGGCATGAGAAAGCTGGTTCCGAACGGGCCGACGACCGATACCGAGTCGCCCTTGGCAAGATCACACAGGTAATTCGAGGCGACGCCGCGCGCCGGCTGCCCGGCGTGATCGACGGTGACCCGTTTGACGGTGAGCGCCACGTTGTTGTACCCGGGGCGCTCGCCTTCGCGCGGGCTGGCGACCGAATACAGACGAACGTGATGCGGGCGTCCGGACGCATCGGCTCCCGGCGGAATGATGCCGATCGTCTGTCCCTCCAGCACCGGGAACGCCGTCGCGCCGAAGTCCAGCACGATGTGCCGGATGTCGCTGGACGCTCCCGGCGCGGTGAGCGCGAAGTTGCCGGACACGGTGGCTACGGCGGGGTTCGCGAGCGTGTGCAGGTTGACGTACGGGTGTGCCGCCGACCACGGCGCCGCGGCAACGCCTCCCTGGCCTTCGCTGGCCGCAGCCGTGATGCGCGCGATGTCCTGCGGGATAGCCTGCGCGCTGCCCGAGCCCAGGTCGGCCTGTACCGGCAGCGTGTCCCATCCGAATTGTTCGTCGAGCGTGTAGGCGCGTGCCTTCGCCACCTGCCGCCAATTGTCGATGGAGCCGGTCGGGCAGGGGGAAATGCACGCGTTGCACCCATTGCACTTCGCGGCGTCGACCACGTAGTTGCGAGCGTCGTGCGTGATCGCGTCGACCGGGCACGTCTCCTCGCAGGTGTTGCAGCGGATGCAGATCTCCGGGTCGATCAGGTGCTGGCGAATGACTTCGAGCGGAGCGGCTTCCGCGTTCATCGTCGACCGGCGGCCTAGTTGAACCGGACGTACTGGAAGTCGACCGGCTGCTTGTTGATGCCCATGGCCGGCGGCGCGATCCAGTTCGCGAACTTTCCCGGCTCGACGACGCGGCCCATCAGCGACGCGACGAATGCGCGGTCTGCCGGTGTGGCCAACCACTCGTGTTCATGCGCCGCCCATTCCGCCTCGCCGACGACGCGGCCGTCCGGCGAGACGCGCGTACTGGCCAGCGTGCCGATCTTCCGGTTGAACGCCTTGTGTGGCACGGTCAGTCGAAACGCGATGCCCGCCTTTTCCATCACCTTGTTCCAGCGGCCGATGCCGCTCACCGAATCCTTGATGTAGTCGTCGCGCAGCACCTCGTTCAGCGCGTTCTGCATCGGTACGTCGCGTTGCACGAGGTGGCCGTCGACGGCTTCGAGGATTCCGTAGTGCACATCACGCAGCCGGTGATCGTCGGCGCGCTTCCCTTCCTCGAAGCGGCCCTTCAGTCCCGCGTTGTAGAAAGTCGCGGCGTTCGACGACTGGTCTGCGCCGAAGAGGTCGACGGTCACGGAAAAGTGAAAGTTCAGGTAGCGCTGAATCGTCGGCAGGTCGATCGCCCCTTCGGCCCGGATGCGCGCCGGATCGTCGGTGCCGAGCCGCTGCATCACCTCGCAGGTGCGCACCAGCACGCGCGCGACGCCCGATTCGCCGACGAACATGTGGTGCGCCTCCTCGGTCAGCATGAACTTCGTCGTGCGCGCCAGCGGATCGAAGCTCGACTCGGCCAGCGCGCACAGCTGGAATTTGCCGTCGCGGTCGGTGAAGTACGTGAACATGTAGAACGCCAGCCAGTCGGGCGTCTTCTCGTTGAACGCGCCCAGGATGCGCGGATTGTCGGTGTCGCCGGAGCGACGCTGCAGCAGCTCCTCGGCTTCCTCGCGGCCGTCGCGCCCGAAATAGCGATGCAAGAGGTAGACCATCGCCCACAGGTGGCGGCCTTCCTCCACGTTGACCTGGAACAGATTGCGCAGGTCGTATTGCGACGGGCAGGTGAGCCCGAGATGGCGCTGCTGTTCCACCGACGCGGGCTCCGTGTCGCCCTGCGTCACGATGATGCGGCGCAGGTTGGCGCGATGTTCGCCGGGGACGTCCTGCCACGCCGGCTCGCCCATGTGCTCGCCGAAATGGATCTTCCGCCCGGCCTCGGGTGGGGCCAGGAAGATCCCCCAACGGTAGTCCGGCATCTTCACGTGGCCGAAGTGCGCCCAGCCGCCGGGTTCCACGCTGGTCGCGGTGCGCAGGTATACGTCGAAATCCTGCGCGCCGTCGGGTCCCATGTCCGACCACCACCGCAAGTAGTTGGGCTGCCACTGCTCGAGCGCGCGCTGCAGCGTCCGGTCGGACGCGAGGTCGACGTTGTTGGGAATCCTCTCGCTGTAATCGATGTTGCTCATTGATTTTCCCTTCGCTTTCCTCTACACGCCGCTATACCCGACTGAGGTCGAATTGGGGCTTGCCGCCCTTGCCGTACACCTTGAGCGCGCCCTTTTCGCCGACGGCGTTGGGGCGGATGAAGACCCAGTTCTGCCATGCGGACAGGCGCCCGAAGATGCGGGTTTCCATCGTCTCGCGCCCGCCGAAGCGCAGGTTCGCCTCGAGTCCCGTGAGCGCGTCCGGCGACATGCTCGCGCGCTCCTCCAGCGCGATGCGGATTTCGTCCTTCCAGTCGAGATCGTCGGGCGCCGCCGTGACAAGCCCCATCCGGTCTGCTACCGCCGGGGAAAGCGGCGTCCCGATGGCGCCGTGCGCCGCGTCGACAGGACCGCTTTCCTCGTGAAAGCGGCTCGCGATGCGCGACAGTCCATTCACCATCGGGTACGTGCCGAAGTTCAGTGCCGACAGCGCCACGCGCGGCTCGCGCGCAGGATCGTCGGGCAGGCTCGCGATGTAGCAGCGATCGGCCGCAAGCGCCAGCTCGAACAGCGTTCCCGCGAAGCACGAACCGGGCTCGACCAGCGCGAACAGCGTGCGCGACGTGACGTCGAGGCGCGCGAACGTCCTGCGCAAGAGGCCCACCGTTTCGCGAACGAGCCAGTGGTCACGCCATTGGACAAGTGTCGCGTCGACCGCGAGCACCTGCGCCAGGTCGCCCCGCGTCTTCAGCAGCCATGTACCGATGGCTGGTTCGTTCGTTCGCAGCGACAGGATCGCATCGTCCAGTTCGCGCGCCATCGCCAGCGGCCACCACTGCGCGCCGGACGCCGCAATGCCGGCCAAATCTGCGGGCTGCGGTGTCGCGGGGCCGCGGACGGTAAACGTGGCGGTGCGCGCGGCGCGGTCGATGGCCACGTCGACGTGCGTATAGAAATAGCCGGCGGCGTCGACGCGGCGCGTGAGCGGCGTCAGCGACACGCCCGTGCCATCGGCGGGCCGGTCGCCGAGGTTTGCGAGTTCCTGCGCGCGCGCTGCCACCGCGGCGGTGAATTGCGCGGGCTTGGCAATGGCGTCGACCAACCGCCAATCGCGGGCCTTCTGGCCGCGCACGCCTTCGCTCAGCGTGCAAAAGACGTCGGCAAGGTCGTGCCGCACGCGGCGCTTGTCGGTGAGGCGGGTGAGTCCGCCGGTGCCCGGAAGCACGCCCAGCAGCGGGACTTCCGGCAGCGCCACGCTCGACGACCGGTCGTCGACCAGGAAGATTTCGTCGCAGGCCATCGCCAGTTCGTAGCCACCGCCCGCGCAGGCGCCATTGACCGCTGCGATGAACTTGAGCCCCGAATGGCGGCTGGCGTCCTCGAGGCCGTTGCGGGTCTCGTTAGTGAACTTGCAGAAGTTCACCTTCCACGCGTGGCTGGACAGCCCGAGCATGAAGATATTGGCGCCGGAACAGAAGACGCGCTCCTTCGCACTGGTGACGACAACGCAGCGCACCTCGGGGTGCTCGAAGCGGATCCGCTGTACGGCGTCGTGCAGTTCGATGTCGACGCCTAAGTCGTAGGAGTTGAGCTTGAGCTTGTAGCCGTCCCGGATGCCGCCGTCCTCGGCGGCGTCGAGCGATAGCGTGGCCACGGGCCCGGCAAACGCGAGCTTCCAATGCCGGTACCGGGAGGGCTCCGTGCGGTAATCGACGGTCGGTTCATCGGCCATGGTTCTGCTCCGGGATGCGCTGCAGGATGCTGGCGCGCAATTCCAGGTAGGCGTCGGCCAACGCCTTGCCGTCGGTGTCGAAGGCCATGTCGGCCTTGGCATAGAACCCCTCGCGCCCGGCCAGGATCCGCTTCAGGTCGCCCATGGCCTCGAGGTTGCCGGCCATCGGACGCAGATCGCCCTGGGCGACGACACGCCGCATGTGCTCGTCCGGCGCCGCGCGCAGCCAGACGGTGAAACAATGTGCCAGCAGCATCTCCAGCGTCGACGTTTCGGACACGATGCCCCCGCCGGTGGCGATCACGGCCTTGGGGTACGTCGCGATGGTTTCCTCCAGCGCGCGCTGCTCGTAGCGACGGTAGGCTGACGCACCATAGAGAGAATGAATTTCCTGGACGTCGCAGCCGGCGGCGCGCTCTATCAGGCGATTGAGTTCCACGAAGGGGATGCCGAGATCGTCGGCCAGCATGCGGCCAAGCGTGGACTTGCCTGCACCGCGCAGACCGATTAGCGCGATGCGTCCTGTACGCGACGGGTCCGCCTGGATCGTGCCGAGCAAGTCGGCCAGTGCCACCCGCACACGCTTCAGCGTCGTCTCGTCGCGACCGCGCAGGAGCTGGCGGATCAGGACCAGCTCGGGCGACGCGATGCCATCCTGGCCCACGAGTTCGGCCATAGAGCAGTTGAGCGCTTGCGCGAGCTGCCGCAACAGCAGCACCGATGCGTTGCCGGTGCCGGATTCGAGATTCGCAAGATGACGCTCCGATATCCCGGCCTCCTGCGCCAGGACCTTGCGGGTCATGCCGCGGCGCGAGCGCATCATTCGCGCACGTTCGCCGAGCACCGTCAGGAACGGGTTCTTGGCTGAGTCAGAGGCGTCGGTTCTGGACATGCAATTGGAAATGCCGTGCCAAATATGCATTGGAATGCTTGCCAATCTGAAACTATATGCATTAAAGTACCAGAAACCGGTACGCGCCGCAAACCGCGCGGGAGGACAGGATGTCGACGCACGGTATGCCGCCGCAGGAGCGGTTCAATTTCGCCAACGCGGTACTCGACCGCAATCGGGCGCGTGGCGCCAAGGCGGCCTACATCGACGATGTCGGGACGCTGGCGTACGGCGAGCTCGACCGTCGCGTACGTGCCGCAGCCGCTGCCTACCTGGCGCTGGGACTGCGCCGCGAAGAGCGCGTCCTGCTCTGCCTGCACGACACCGTCGACTTTCCCGTGGCGTTCCTGGGCGCACTGTACGCCGGCGTCGTTCCGGTCGCCGTCAATACGCTGCTGACCGCGGACGACTACGCGTACATGCTGGCGCACAGCCGCGCGCAGGCATTGCTGGTGTCCGGCGCACTGCTACCCGTGCTCGCGCAGGCGCTGGCGCGCGGCGGCAACGCAGTGAAGCACGTTGTCGTGTCGCGCGCCGTGGCCGGTTCCGCCGACGCGCTTCCGGTGCCGACGCTGGATTTTGCGGCGTGGTCGCAAGCATCGGGCGCGATGGCGCAGTCCGCGGATACGGCCGCCGACGAGATGGCGTTCTGGCTCTATTCGTCGGGATCCACCGGTCGCCCCAAAGGTGCCGTGCACACGCATGCCAACCTGCACTGGACCGCCGAGCTCTATGGCGGGCCGGTCATGGGGATCACCGAGAACGACATCATGTTCTCGGCAGCAAAACTCTTCTTTGCCTATGGGCTCGGCAATGCGCTGACGTTCCCGCTGTCGGTTGGCGCGACGACGATCCTGATGGCCGAGCGCGCGACGCCGCCCGCGGTGTTTCGGCGGCTCACGGAACGCCGCCCGACGATCTTCTGCGGAGTGCCCACGCTATATGCGGCGATGCTGACCTCGCCGGAGCTGCCGCAGCGTGACGCGTTGGCGCTGCGTCGCTGCATATCAGCCGGGGAGGCATTGCCCCGTGATGTCGGCGAGCGCTTTGCGGCGCGCTTCGGTTGCGACATCCTGGACGGCATCGGTTCGACCGAGATGCTGCACATCTTCCTGTCCAACCTGCCCGGCGAAGTCCGCTACGGCACGACGGGGAAGCCCGTACCCGGCTACGACGTCGAGCTACGCGGCGAAGACGGAAAACCGGTTGGCAACGACACTATCGGCGACCTCTACATCCGCGGCCCATCGGCGGCGCTGATGTACTGGGAAAGCCGCGAACGCACGCTCGCGACGTTCCAGGGGCAATGGACGAAGAGCGGCGACAAGTACACGCGCTGCGCCGACGGCTACTACACCTACGCCGGACGCAGCGACGACATGTTGAAGGTGAGCGGGCAGTATGTGTCGCCGTTCGAGGTCGAGGCCGCGCTGATGCGGCACGACGCCGTGCAGGAGGCCGCGGTCGTCGGCCGAACCGGCAGCGACGGACTCACCAAGACGCGGGCGTATGTCGTCCTCAAGTCGGGGAGGGACGGCGACGCGCAGCTCGCGCAGGCGCTGCAGACGTTCGTCAAGGACCAGCTCGCGCCGCACAAGTATCCGCGCGAGATCCGGTTCCTTCCCGAATTGCCGAAGACCGCGACCGGAAAGATCCAGCGGTTCAAGCTCCGCGAAGACGCTGCGCACTGAAGGCATTCCGGCATTCGGTGGAACACTCCTACGCCGACATCGTCGTCGCCGGCCGCCCGCAGCGGCTGGAATTCGCGTGGGTCGGCGCAGCCCGCGTCGATGCGCCGGCCATCGTATTCCTGCACGAGGGCCTGGGCTCGCTGGCGATGTGGAAGGATTTTCCGGAGAAGCTGTGCGCGGCTGCCGGCGCGCGCGGGCTGGTGTTCTCGCGCTACGGCTACGGACGCTCGACGCCGCGGCCCGCCGCGGAAAAGTGGCCCGTCGAGTTCATGCACGACCAGGCGGAGCACGTGTTGCCCGCGTTGTTCGCGGAAGTGGGGCTGGACCGGCCGGCGTGGTTGTTCGGCCACAGCGACGGCGGGTCCATCGCGCTGCTTTACGCGGCCGCCTATCCCAAACGCGTTGCCGGCGTGGTGGCGGTCGCGCCCCACGTTTTCGTCGAAGACGTGAGCGTGGCCAGCATCGAACAGGCGCGCGTCGCGTACGCAGCGACGGATCTGCGGCAACGACTCGCGCGCTACCACGATGATCCCGATTCGGCGTTCGGAGGCTGGAACGACGTCTGGCTCGACCCCGCGTTTCGCGCGTGGAACATCGAGGATTGCTTGCCGCGGATTGGCTGTCCGGTGCTGGCCGTGCAGGGGGAGGACGACGAATACGGAACCATGGCGCAGATCGATGCGATTGCGCGGCGAGTCCCCCATGCGCGCCTGCTCAAAATGGCGGCGTGCGGCCATTCGCCGCACCGGGACCAGCCGGAACGGGTGATCGCGGCCGTCGTGGACTTCCTCCGCGCCCCCACGTTGCGGTAAGGTTCGGGTCTCGCGATCCGAACGTGGTTCCGGCGGGGCGAAAGCAATCGCCCTGGTATGGCGACAAGACAATAATTCGATTTTCGAGGAGATGTGAACATGCGCAAGTCCCGCTGGATGATCCTTTCGACCGCGGTAGTCGCCGCGGCCCTTGCCGCGCTGCCGGCCGCAGCACAGGCGCAGGCCAAGCTCAAAGTCGGCTTCATGCTTCCCTACACCGGCACCTTCGCCGCGCTGGGGACCGCGATCGAGAACGGATTTCGTCTCTACGTCACCGAGCAGGGCGGCA
>Ga0302323_100004701_pt1 | contig 11129 bp, 10 predicted proteins | sample Fen_T0_3_FD_201950 | JGI IMG/M metagenome (GOLD analysis project Ga0302323, IMG submission 201950) | Peat permafrost microbial communities from Stordalen Mire near Abisko, Sweden - Fen_T0_3 | ecosystem: Environmental > Terrestrial > Soil > Wetlands > Permafrost | place: Sweden: Abisko... | reverse complement strand
GTACGTCATCGGGCTCGGCGTGAAGGACTCCACGTCCGACCTGCTGATGGAGAACTGCGACGAGTTCATCTTCTACGAGGACATCGTCCGCGTGCAGCAGCGGCCGCTGCCGCAGATCTCCAACGCTCCCGGCAAGCTGCAGGAGTGTTTCGCGTTGCTGATCGACTCGGTCCTAGCACTGCAGCGCGAGAACAAGGAGATCCTGTGGGGTTCCATGGTCAAAGAGACCATGAAGCGCAAGAAGCCCTCCTTCAACGAGAGCTACTACGGTTTCCGCACATTCAGCCACCTGCTCGAGGACGCGCAGCGCCGGGGGATCGTGACCCTTAGGCGCGACCAACGCTCGGGCAGCTACGTCGTCGAAGACCTCGGAACAGGTGTGGCGAGCGTGCCGCGTGTGGCCGAGTCAGCGGCAGCAACACCATCGACGGCGTTGGTTCGGGCGAGCGAAGCACCAGCGCCTGCTGCGGTGGCCGCCGCCGCCACAGAAGGCGTCGAAGCCGGGGCGACGAACGGCGGACTCGCACGGCCGACACGCCGACGACGTGGACGCCGCGGCCGGGGTCGGGGTGTGGCAGCGGGCGCCACGGCTGGGGGTGAGGCTGGTGTCAGCGAGGCGGACCTCGAGGGTGAGGGCCATGAGCCCGACGAGGGCGATGAAGCGGCTTCGCCAGAGGGAGTGCGCGAGGGCGACGCTGCGGCTTCCGCACCTGCGGGCTCCCCAGGCTCGCCTGCCGGCAGCACCGCGCATCCAGGAGAGCCGACAGAGGAAGAGCGCGGCCCGTTCTCGTTCATCTCGTGGCTCAGACGCAGCCATCCCGAGAAGACCGAGGACAAGGCACCGGCGCATGACGAACACGGCGAAGGCCACGATCGACCCGAACGCTGATCGCCTCCGTCGGTGACCGCTAAGCGCACAGGAAAACGGCCCGGGTTTTCCCGGGCCGTTGCAGCATGTAAGTGATTGTCTATGAAGCTGGTAGCGCTACAGGGAATCGAACCCTGGTTTGATGGCTGAGAACCATCCGTCCTAACCCCTAGACGATAGCGCCGCACCTATGACGATAGCGCCGGAGCAAATATACCGGCCCGTGCCTCAGGGTGTCAAGCCACATGGGGTGCAGGGGGCACACCGCGAATCGAACAAATCCGGGCTAAGATGGCATCGACAGTTGCGGCATGCGGCGCGGCGAGAGCGCTGTCCGAGAGACCCGACGCCGGCCGCGAGGCCGAAAGAATGTGCCCTTCGACTCTCCCATCTGACGACCATTTTCACGACCAATGTGGCGTGTTTGGGATCTACGGCCATGCCGAGGCTGCCAACATCGCTTACTTGGGCCTCTACGCGCTGCAGCATCGCGGCCAAGAATCGGCGGGCATCGCCGCCGCAGACGGCCGGGCTCTGCGCGTTCACAAGAGTCTCGGTCTGGTCGCCGACGTCTTTCGTGATGCCCAGCTCAAGGCGCTGCCAGGCAACATCGCTATCGGTCATGTGCGCTACTCCACGGCCGGCGAACCGGTAGCGGCCAACGCCCAGCCCATCAGGATCGATTGCCACCGGGGGCCGATCGCGGTCTGCCACAACGGCAACCTCGTGAACGCCAGCGTGCTGCGCCGGGAGCTCGAGGCGGCCGGTTCGATCTTCCAGTGCACCTCGGATACTGAAGTCATCCTGCATCTTTACGCGCGCAGTCACCGCGAGCGTCTTGAGGATGCCATCGCTGCCAGCCTGTCCAAGGTCCTGGGTGCCTACTCCCTGCTATTCATTACTCCGGAGGCTCTGATCGCCGCCCGCGATCCCTGGGGCTTCCGACCCCTTGTCATTGGACGCTTGAACGGCGCGACGATCGTCTGCTCCGAAACCTGCGCCCTGGATTTGATCGACGCCGAGTACGTGCGCGATGTCGAGCCGGGCGAAATCGTGCGCATCGACGCCGAAGGAATCCAATCGTTCCGGCCATTCCCCAAGGAGCAGGCGCATCAGTGCATCTTCGAGCATGTCTACTTTGCGCGACCGGACAGCCTGGTCTTCGGACGCAACGTGCTCGAGTCGAGGTTGTCCCTCGGGCGGCAACTGGCGCGCGAGGCCCCTGCGGCCGCCGACACGGTCGTGCCTGTGCCTGATAGCGGCATGCCTGCCGCGATGGGCTACGCCCTGGAGAGCGGTCTGCCGTTCGAGTGGGGTCTCATCCGCAACCACTACGTGGGGCGCACTTTCATCGAACCCAAGCAGTCGATCCGATCCTTTGGCGTCAAGGTGAAGCTGAACCCCGTGCGCAGCGTGCTCGTCGGTCGGCGCGTCGTGCTCGTCGACGACTCAATCGTGCGCGGAACGACCTCGCGCAAGATCGTGAGTATGGTGCGGGCAGCCGGGGCGCGCGAGGTGCACGTGCGTATCAGCAGCCCGCCCACGACAGGCCCCTGCTACTACGGAATTGACACGCCGCTTCGAAGCGAGCTGATCGCTGCGGCGCATTCGGTCGACGAGATTCGGCGCTTCATCGGTGCCGACAGTCTGGCCTACCTGTCTCAAGAAGGACTGCTCAACGCGGTGGGCGATCCTGCCGAGGAACGCTTCTGCACGGCATGCTTCTCGGGACGCTATCCGGTGGACGTGGCGCAGCCCGACGCTGCCCAGCTGCGCTTGTTCGAGAAGGCACGCGAGTAGTCTATAGGGCACTCGCGGGCCGGGGGCGCCATGGAGCCGACACCACGCCTGCTCGCCATCGGCCACGTCACCTGGGACCGCCTGCCGGCAGGGCAGCGTCTGGGCGGCTCTGTCTCCTACGCAGCCGCCTGCGCTCGGCGCCTGGGCTGGCGCGCCGCGATCCTGACCGCGTGCGCGGCCGACTTCGAGCCGGCGCGCGATCTGCCGGGTGTCGAGGTGTTCCTACGCGCGGCGTCGCACACGACCCGTTTTGAAAACACCTACGACGAAGACGGCGCGCGCGCGCAGTGGCTCTTGGGGCGTTCGGATGACGTCACGCTCGATGCGCTGCCGGATGAGTGGCGCGATCCGGAAGTTCTGCTCCTGGCCCCTGTCATCGGCGAGGCGCGTGGCGACCTTTTGCGGGCGTTCGAGGCGGCAACGGTCGGCGCCATTGCTCAGGGTTGGCTGCGCGAGGTCAAGCCCGACGGCCGTGTGGCGCCCAGGACCTGGGTCGACGCGGGCCGGGAGCTGGCAGGCGTGCACGCGCTGTTTCTCTCGGAGCACGATCTCCCGGACGCCGAGCTTTGGGCCCGCGAACAGCTCGCGCACGTGCCGCTCATCGCCCTCACACGCGGCTGGCACGGCCTGACGCTCCTGACTCGCGATACGCGTCACGATGTTCCTGCCTTGCCGTGCGAGGAAGCGGACCCGACCGGGGCGGGAGACGTGTTTGCTGCGGCCTTTCTCGTTCGCTACCATGAGACCGGCGATTCACTCGAGGCGGCAGAATTCGCGGCGTGCGCGGCGTCCTGCGTCGTCGAGGGCCCCGGATTCTCGACACTGGGCGACCGGCGCGAGATCGAGAGACGTCTCTTACGGCGTGCGCGGCTGATCGAAGAGGGCGAGTGGGATGACTAAGCGCGCGGTCGACCGCGAGACCCGTATGGCAAACCTGCCAAGCGCTGAGCGAGCGCGGCGCATCCTAGTCGTGGAGGACGAAGAGGAAGTGCAGGTGCTGGTCGCCCGTCTGCTTTCCTCGGTCGGCCACGAGGTGGACACGGCCAGCGACGGCGAGGAAGCGCTGCGCAAGCTCGAAACCCACCGGCCCGACCTGATCGTGCTCGATCTGATCATGCCCGGTGTCGACGGTTGGGAGGTGCTGCGGCGCGTGCGCGCCCTGACGCAGGCGCCGCCGGTCGTGATTCTCACGGGCCGCGGCGACTACGCGACCTTCGCCCGCGGGGTGCGGGAGGGCGCGGCAGCCTACGTCGTCAAGCCGTTTCATTTCCACGAGCTCGTGGCCACTTGCCAACGCGTGCTGCTCGACGCGGGCAGTCCAAAGCGCGAGGTCGCGGGCGAGAGACGCAGCGAGCCGCGCCGTCTGCTCGTCGCCGAGGTCAGCGTTCTGGGCCGCGATGGCCAGCCTGTGGCCACAGCCGCACTGACCGAGCTAAGCCCACATGGGGCTCGCCTCGAGCTGGCGGTTGCCCTGAAGATCGGCGAGACCGTGCGGCTCGCCTTTCAGGTGCGAGGGGACGCGCCGCTCCAACTCGTGGGCGAGGTCCGCTGGCGTGCCGACGCGCCGCGCGGCTTTGTCCACGGACTTGCCTTCCGCGATCTGGCCGGAGACGCTCGGAAGCAGCTCATGGCCCTACTCGCCCCAGCCGTACAGGACGCGCAACCGCTCTCGTCGCAACAACCAGGTCGACGATGATTCAGGCGTTCCACGTCTACAAGCACTACGACCGCGAGTCGAGCGCGCTGACCGACGTCACGCTGCAGATCAAGAAGGGCGATTTCTGTTTCCTCACCGGGCCATCCGGCGCAGGCAAGACCACCTTTCTCAAGCTGGTTTTCCGCGAGGAGCTGCCTTCCCAAGGACAGATCATCGTCGGAGGACGCAACATCACCGCCATACCCGAGAAGCAGATCCCCGAGCTACGCCGTTCCGTCGGCGTTGTCTTTCAAGACTTCAAGCTGCTCAAGCGCAAGACGGTGCTCGAGAATGTGGCCTTCGTGCTGCGCCTGCTCGGGCTGCCGCCGAAGGAGCAGAAGCGGCGAGCCTTTGCCTCGCTCAAGTCCGTGGGCTTGCACCACAAGATGCATGCCTACCCGCTGCAACTTTCCGGCGGCGAGCAGCAGCGCGTGGCCATTGCGCGCGCCCTGATCAACGAGCCGATGCTGCTCTTGGCTGACGAGCCGACGGGCAATCTCGACCCGGACATGGCCATGGAGATCATGGCGCTCTTCCAGGACGTCAACGCCCGTGGCACCACCGTGCTCGTGGCCACGCACGATCGCGAGATGATCCAGCGCATGGCCAAGCGCGTCGTCGCGCTCGATCGAGGGCGCCTCGCCTCTGGATAGCGCGCCGCCCAATCGCGCCACGCGATTGACACGCGAAAGGCCAGGCCAGTCGTCTCAGGCCAACATGGCCACGATGCGAGAGGCGACCGCTTCGAGGGCCACTTCGTTCTCTGCGCCCTCCGGAACGATCAAGTCGGCAAAGCGCTTGGACGGCTCGACGAACTCGAGGTGCATCGGCCGCACAGAGGTGAGATAGCGCGCCTCGACAGTCTCGAAGGAGCGCTGGCGTTCGACCAGGTCGCGTCGCAGCCGTCGCAGCAGGCGCACGTCGGCGTCCGTGTCGATGAAGAGCTTGATGTTCATCAGACGCCTGAGGGCGTCCTCGACCAGGATCAGAATGCCTTCCAAGAGGATCACCGGGCGAGGTGCCAAGGGATCAGCCAGCACGCGACGCGAGCAAGTCGTGTAGTCGTACGTCAGCTGCGGCACCGGGCGGCCCGCCTTGAGGTCGCGCAGGTCCTGCACCAGAAGCGACACGTCGAACGCGTCCGGATGGTCGTAGTTGTGCGTCGAGCGCACAGCCGGATCCAGCGCGCTGCCGTCGCGGTAGTAGGCGTCTTGCGCAATCAGCACGCAACGCTCCTCGCCTAGCCGCTGGCGCAGTCTGTTGGCGAATGACGTCTTGCCCGAGCCCGTCCCCCCGGCGATTCCGACAACAATCGGCATTCGACCATTATAATGCGCTCACATGGTCGTCTTGCGAGCCCTGCGCTACTTCTTCGAGGAGGCCTTGACGAGCCTCTGGCGCAGTCGGCTCGTCAGCGTCGTGTCCGTAGGGACCATGGCCATCAGCCTGTTCGTATTCGGCGTCTTCCTGGTCGTGGCCAGCAACCTCCGCGCCGTCGTGAGCGAGTGGTCGCGGAAGATCCAAGTCACGTTCTTTCTGGAGGACGGACTCGCCACCCACATCCGCGCGAGCCTGGAGAACCGTCTACGGAGCGACCCGGCGGTTGAATCAATCGACTACGTCACGCGCGAACAGGCCGTCCAGCGCTTCCGCAGTATGTTCCGCGACCTGAGCGGTCTACCCGAGGACCTGGGAGAGAGCCCCTTTCCCGCTTCCCTCGAGGTCACACTGCGCATCTCGCGCGAGGCGCCTCAGGAGGTGGAGCGGCTCGTGCGCGACTACGGCGGCGCCCCTGGGGTTGAGGAGGTGCAGTACGACCTGCTCTGGGTGCAGCGACTGTTCACGGCCATACGGCTGATGCGCTGGGTCGGGGGTCTGCTCGGCGGCGTGCTCATCCTGGCGAGCGTCTTCACTATCTCCAACGTAGTGCGGCTGACCGCCTACGCGCGTCAGGACGAGATCGACATCATGAGACTCGTCGGGGCCACGCAGGCCTATATCAAAGGCCCCTTTGTGGTTGAGGGGATGGTTCAGGGTGCGCTCGGGGGGGTGCTCGCGGTTGGCTTGCTGTGGTCGAGCTTCCACCTGCTGGCGCGCGACCTTTTGGCCAGTTCCCATCTTCTCGGCCACGCCGTCGTGTTCTTGCCTTTCGAATTGGCGCTCGTGATCGTCGGCGGCGGCATGACCGTCGGCGTCATCGGCGGCTACCTAAGCCTCAGGCGCGTTTCAGTCTAGGCGTCCGCCTAGCAGCAGCGCGCGCGGCCCACCGCAAGCCTAACGTCTCGGGCGAGGTGTCGGAACTCGCTCGATACGTCCAAGCAGGGGAATACCTAGCGACGGCTCCGGAGGGAGAAAGAGCAGCGCGAGTGACGCGATCACCGCAGCCGCGGCGATCACGAGGGGCAGCCACACGCTGAGCGGCAACTGGCGCCACCCACCCGCGCGCGGGCGGGCCAGCTTGGTGGGCTCGGATGCGACGGCGTCGGCTTCGGTCTGTCGTGTGCCGCAGTGGCAGACGGCCGCGTAGCGCGGCACGCGCCGCCGGCAGTTCGGACAGATCCACGATGTCGGAGGGGTCATGCGTTGGCGCGCCTAAGGATTCTTGAGCAGGGCCCGGAGCTTGCGAACAAGGCCCTTCGACTTCAAACGCACGTCGGCGGCCATGCGGTGCCGCTTGTCTCGCAACCGCAGGCGCAGTTGAGGGTCGGCGAGGGCCAGAATCGCAGCCGCGAGATGACCCGCGTTGGCAGCACCCATCGCGCCGACGCCGACAGTGGCGACCGGAACGCCCGGCGGCATCTGCACGGTAGAGAGAAGCGCATCGAGTCCTGCAAGTGGCGAGCTGTCGAGGGGAACCCCGATCACCGGCAAGGTGACGTGTGCGGCGAGGACGCCGGCCAAATGCGCCGCTCCGCCTGCCCCGGCGATGATCACCTTGAAGCCCTGCCGCTCCGCGCCGCGCGCGAAGCGCAGCGTGTCCTCGGGGGTGCGATGCGCGGACAGTACGCGGATGTCATAGGTGATGCCGTAGTCGTCAAGCACCTGGGCGCAGCGCGCCATTCTGGCGAGGTCGCTGTCGCTACCCATCAGGATGGCGACGCGCGGGCGAGGCCGTTTGCGCACCATGCTAGCGCTCCGTCTTCGCTGCGTGCAGACGCACCACCGCCTTGTGGCCGATGTCTGTGCGGTACTGCATGCCCTCAAAGGACAGGGCTCGGACGGCTTCGTAGGCGCGCTGAATCGCGCTCTCGTGGTTGGGGCCAAGCCCAGTGACGCCGAGGACGCGTCCACCCACCGTAACCACTGCGCCGTCGCGAAGGGCGGTGGCGGCGTGGAACACGACCGCGTCAGGCTGCCCCGTGAGCGTTTCGAGACCGTGGATGGTCTTGCCTGTTTCCACCGCGTCCGGATAGCCCTTGCTGGCCATGACAACGCAGACCGCGGGCTCTTTGGCCCACTCGATCTTCGTCTCACGCAGCTGCCCGCGGGCGACGTCGAGCAGCAGGGGCACGATGTCGGATTTCATGCGAGCGAGTATCGCCTGTGTCTCAGGGTCTCCAAAGCGTGCATTGAACTCGAGCACTTTGGGACCCTGGGCAGTCAGCATGATCCCAGCGTAGAGCACACCCCGGAACGTGCGTCCTTCAGCCGCCATGCCCGCGACCGTTGGTACGATTACTTCCTGCATGATCCGTTTGTGGCCGTCGAGAGAGAGATTCGTCGCGGGCGAGACCGCACCCATGCCACCGGTGTTCGGGCCCTGGTCGTTGTCGTAGGCGCGCTTGTGGTCTTGGGCCGAGACCATCGGGACCACGTGCGAGCCGTCGGAGAAGACGAGGAAGGAAACTTCTTCCCCCTCCAAGCACTCCTCGAGAATGACCTTGTCGCCCGCTGAGCCGAAGCGCCGTTCCGCCATCATCGCGTCGACGCCCGCGCGGGCCGCGGCCGCGTCGGCGGCGATGACCGTCCCCTTGCCGGCCGCCAGGCCGTCGGCCTTGACGACGACCGGAAAACCCAGACGACCCGAGGCGATGACCTCGTGTGCCTCGGCCTGAGACCCGCACACCGCGAAGCGCGGGGACGGGATGTGATGCCGATCCATGAACTCGCGCGCGAACGCCTTTGAACCCTCAAGCTCGGCCGCTGCGCGCGTCGGACAGAAGATCGTCAGCCCGCGGCGCTGGAACTCGTCCGCGATACCCAGCACCATCGGTAGCTCTGGACCCACGACAGTGAGATCCGCCTTGACGGTCTCGGCGAAGTCGGCGATCTCGACGATGCTGGTCGTGTCGATCGGAACGCAGTCGGCGATCTCTGCCATGCCGGCGTTCCCGGGAACGCAGTAGATCTCCTTGACGAGCGGGCTCTGACGGACTTTCCAGACCAGGGCGTGTTCACGCCCACCGTTGCCGACGATCAGGATCTTCATCAAGGTACCTACCGCGCTCACAGGCTGCCACGGGCCTGCGGCGCGTGTCAACCCGCGGCAGACGAGGCGGCCGTCATGGACAGAGTGTGCGCAAGTAGTCGCGGAACGGCGCGCCCAGATCGGGTCGTTTCAAGGCGAACTCGACCGTGGCCTTGAGGAAGCCGAGCTTGTTTCCGGCATCGTGCCGTACGCCCGCAAAGCGGTAGCCGACGATCGGTCGCTGCTCTAGCAGCCGGCGCAACGCGTTTGTGAGCTGAATCTCTCCGCGCGCGTCGCGTGGCGTTTGCTCGAGGATGGGGAAGATGTCCGGTGTCAGGATGTAGCGACCGATGATGGCGAGGTCGCTCGGCGCCTGGTCGATGCTGGGTTTTTCGACCAGGTCGCTGACGCGGTAGACACGGTCGTCTTCCTGAAGCGGTTCTCCTGCGATGACGCCATAGGATGAGACCTCGGCGCGTGGCACGCGGTGCACCGCCACGACCGGCGCGTGCTCGCGCTCGAAGACGTCGAGCATCTGTCGCATGCACGGTATGTCGTTGTCGATGATGTCGTCGCCGAGCATGACGGCGAACGGCTCATCACCCACGAGGTCCTTGGCCATGAGTACGGCGTGACCCAGGCCCAGCTGCTCGCCCTGTCGCACGTACGAAACGGTGATCATGCGCGAGACGCCGCGGACCAGCTCGAGCAGGTCCTCCTTGCCACGCTCGGCCAGCCAATGCTCCAGCTCGTAGGAGACGTCGAAATGGTCTTCGATGGCGTTCTTGCCGCGTCCGGTGACGATGATGATCTTCGTTAGGCCCGAGGCCACGGCCTCTTCCACCACATACTGGATGATCGGTTTGTCGACCAGCGGCAGCATCTCCTTGGGCTGTGCCTTGGTTGCGGGAAGAAAGCGCGTGCCGAGGCCTGCGGCAGGAAAGACGGCCTTGCGAACGGCGCGTGTGGCGTGCTGCTCCATGGCGTTCCGATCGTACCATGACGGCTCGCTGCGGCCGCGCTATGCTATCCTCGCGCGCCGGGGGAGACAGACGTGCTCGATCTGAAGTTCGTCGTCGAGAATCGCGACCTCGTGCTGGAGCTGCTCGGGCGGCGAGGCCTGGGCCCTGACGCGCTGCGCGTCTCTGGTGCTGACCCATGGGACCTCGACGTCACGCGGCGCTCCGCCATTCGCGAGGTCGAGGGGTTGCGGAATCGCCAGAGAGTCCGAGGGATTGAGATCGCGCGTCTCGCGCGCGACGGCGTCGACGCGACGGATCTCAAGTTGGAGATGAAAGCCGTCTCGGCGAGCATTGGCGAGCTCGAAGAGAAGCTGCAAACGGCCGAGGCGGCGATCAAGCGAGTGCTCGAGCAACTCCCCAATCTGCCGGACGCCAGTGTACCGGTGGGGCCGGACGCCAGCGCGAACGTCGAGGTGCGACGCTTCGGTACGCCGCCGACCTTCACGTTTACGCCGCGCCCACACTGGGAGGTGGGCAGCGCGCTAGGCATCCTGGACTTCGAACGCGCCGCCAAGATCTCTGGCGCGCGCTTCGTCGTTCAGTGGGGCCAAGGCGCGCGGCTCGAGCGTGCCCTGATCCAGTTCATGCTGGACCTGCACACGCGCCGCCGTGGCTACCGTGAAGTGCTGCCGCCCTACCTGGTTACGCGCAGCACGCTGGAAGGCACGGGCCAACTCCCCAAGTTCGAGGAAGATCTCTTCCGCACGCAGGCCGGTGAGCGCGAGCTGTTCCTGATACCGACGGCCGAAGTCCCGTTGACCAACCTGCATCGCGACGAGATCCTGGCTGCTGAGCAGCTGCCTTTGAAGTACGTGGCCTTCAGCCCGTGTTTCCGGTCAGAGGCAGGATCGTACGGAAAAGACGTCCGCGGGCTGATTCGCCAGCATCAGTTCCACAAGGTCGAGCTGGTAAAGATCGCGGCGCCCGAAACGTCAATGGTTGAGCTGGACTCGATGGTCCTGGATGCAGAAGAGGTGCTGAAGCAGCTGGGGCTTCCCTATCGAGTGGTTCTGCTTTCGACTGGGGACATGGGGTTCGCAGCTGCCAAGACCTACGACATTGAGGTCTGGCTACCAAGCCAGACCTCGTTCCGCGAGATTTCCTCCTGTTCGAACTGCACTGATTTTCAGGCCCGTCGCGCAGGGATTCGCTATCGACCTGCGGCCGGGGCCAAGCCGCGTCTCGTGCACACCCTCAACGGCAGCGGCCTCGCCGTGGGGCGCACGCTCATCGCCGTGCTCGAGAACTACCAGCAGGCAGATGGCAACGTGGTCGTGCCGGAGGCGCTGCGCCCCTACATGGACGGACAGGAGCTGCTGCGGCCAGAGCGCGAGG
>Ga0302323_100004700_pt1 | contig 11129 bp, 9 predicted proteins | sample Fen_T0_3_FD_201950 | JGI IMG/M metagenome (GOLD analysis project Ga0302323, IMG submission 201950) | Peat permafrost microbial communities from Stordalen Mire near Abisko, Sweden - Fen_T0_3 | ecosystem: Environmental > Terrestrial > Soil > Wetlands > Permafrost | place: Sweden: Abisko... | reverse complement strand
AACAAGACTTCGCTTGACGCGCCACCCGCGACGTCCGGCGCGACCCACGTGCGCCGGTGCGCCTCCAAACGCTGCGATGTCCGGTGGCATCGCGTGACGGCAGCGAGGTGTGGGCCGTCCGATCGCGGGCGAATGTGTCGCCGTCGGCGGGGTGCGTGCGGCGCGTGGCGGGTAGTCGTGTGTTGACTGCCCGCCGCGCGCCGAATCACGCAAGCGACGACACGCTTGGCGACACCTGAGTCCGGAGCGGATGGCCCGCCCCGCGCGCGCCATTCAATACTCGAAGCGGATGGCCTGCCCCGCGCGCGCCATTCAATGCTCGGAGCGGATGGCCTGCTCCACGCGCAAACGGTTTGCGTCTGCCGCGCGTTACCGCCGCTCGACGAACCACTGCATCGCGAACGCCAGCACGGTGAAGGTCGCCAGCGGGAACAGCGCGGAGAACATCGGCGGCCACGCGTTCAGTACGCCCAGGTAGGAGAAGAGTCGGCCGACCAGGAAGAACGTGAGCCCCAGCATCGTGCCGGCGAACAGGCGGAACCCGATGCCGCCCTGGCGCCGCTGGAACTGCGCGAAGGGCAGCGCCAGCAGCATCATCACCAGCACGGTCACCGGATAGAACAGCTTGCCCCACAGCGCGATCTCGAAGCGCGACGTTTTCTGGCTGCTGCCCAGCACGCGGATGTTGTCGTACAGCGTGGCAATGGCGAGACGCTCGGGCAGGACCTGGTATACGGTCAGGATCGACGGCTTAAGCACCGTCTCCCACATCCACACGGGCATGGATGAAACGCTGGCGCTGTCGCCCTTCAGTTCGGTCACCTTCACCTGCTCGAGCTTCCACATCCCGTCGCCCGAGTAACTTCCGGTCTCGGCGCTGCGTACGGTCCGAAGGTGCATCTGGGGGTCGAATTCATAGATCCGGACGCCGACCAGCTTCATGTCGGCCAGCACGGTCCGGATGTTGACGAAGACCAGATCCTGCTTGAACCAGAAGCCGGAATCGAACTGCTGCGCGACCATGCCGGATGCCTCCCCGCGCGCAGTGGTCCGCAGCGTCTGTGCCAGTCGCTCGGCCGGCGGCGCCACGAATTCGCCGGCCAGGAACGTGGCCACGGCGAGCGGGATACCGACGCGGACGACCGCCCAGCCCAGCTGGACAACGGAGGCGCCCGACGCGCGCATCACCGTCCATTCCGAGTTGGCGACGAGCTGCGCGATGGCGAACAGCGTACCGATCAGCGCCGCGACCGGGAACAATTCGTAGAGGCGCGACGGCACGTTCAGCGCCACGAACATCAGCGCGGCGGTCAGCGTGTAGTCGCCTTTGCCGACGTCCTTCATCTCGTTGATCAGGTCGAAGAACGAGAAAAGCATCAGCAGTGCCGTGAATATCAGCAGCGTCGAGAACAGCACGTCGCGGCTGACGTAGCGGGTAAGCGTGCGCACGTCAGGCCGTCGGCGATGCCGGCGCGGAGGCGAGCGGCGCGCGGGCGAAGAGACCGGCGATCGAAAGCTGGTGCCGGAACAGCACGAAGACCAGCAGCGCGGCGACGGCGTGCGGCAGCAGGAGCCCCGTCCAGAAGCCGATCCTTCCCTGGGCGATCATGCTCTGCACGATGTTGAGGCAGTTGGTGTAGACCATGTACAGGAATGCCGCGGCGACCAGGTTGAACGAGCGGCCGATGCGCGGGTTTACATGGGACATCGGGATGGCGAGCAGCGTCAGGATCAGTGCCAGTATCGGCACCGAAAGGCGCCAGAAGAGTTCCGCACGCTCGCCATTGCCGTCCAGGAACACCAGCGTGGACAAGGGCATGCCCTTATTCGTCGCCGGAATGGCCCTCGCCTCCGCAGGCTCGATGCGCCGGCCGAGCTTGTCGAAGGAGATGACCTGGTATTCGGCGGTCCCCGGCTTGCCCTCATACCGGCTGCCGTTCTCCAGCACGACGAAACGGTCGCCGTTGGGTTTTTCCTCGAGATGTCCCAGGCGGGCGACAGTGGTGGTGTCCTTGGCGTCGTCGACCGAGTGCAGGAACACGTTGCGGATGCGCCCGTCGACCGGGTTCAGGCTCTCGACGTAGACGACGAGCCCCGCGCGCTTGAATTCCTTGAACAGGCCGGGCGCGAGCACGCCCACTTCGTCGCGCTGCTCCAGCTGGCGCTCGAATTCGAGCTTGCGCTGCTCGGCCCACGGCGACAGGAACAGCGACAGCAACACGATCGCGACCAGGAAGGGCGCGGCGAACAGCATGATCGGCTTCAGGCATGCCGTCAGTGACTGGCCCGAGGTGAACCACACGACCATTTCGCTGTCGCGGTACCAGCGGGACAACGTGAGCAATACGGTCAGGAACAGTGCAACCGAGAGCAGCAGGTTCAAATAGAACATCGCGTTGAAGCCAATCAGCGCCAGGACGCCGTCTGCGGCGATGGCGCCGCCCGCGGCACGACCTAGGATCCGGATCACCGATTGGGTGAACAGGATGGCGAGAAGGACCACGAACAGACCGATTGTCGTTGCGGTCAGCTCCCGTACCAGACTTCTCCGGAAAATCATGACATAAGGAAATGTTTTGACTTTTTCGGGCGAATTTGCCGATAATGCCCGGCAGGTCGCCAAACGGCAACAAAATGCCGAGACGCAAGATGAGGGATCGCGATGGAATTTACCATAAAAAGCGGCAGCCCCGAGAAGCAGCGCAGCGCCTGCGTCGTCGTGGGCGTTTTCGACAACCGCAAGCTATCGCTGTCGGCTGAACTGATCGACCGTGCAAGCAACGGATACATCAGCGAAATCATCCGCCGCGGCGACATGGAGGGCAAGCTCGGCGCGACATTGCTGCTGCACAACGTCCGCGGCACGCTGGCCGACCGCGTCCTGCTGGTGGGGCTGGGCAAGGAGCGCGATTTCCGCGACCGCGAATTCCGCTCGGCCATCCGTTCTGCGGTGAAGCTGCTCAACGAAACGGGCTCCTACGAGGCCGTCGTCTACCTGACCGAGGAAAAGGTCAAGCGGCGCGAAGTCGCCTGGCGCATCGAGCACGCCGTCGTTGTGGCGATGGAATCGGTCTACCGCTTCGAGCAGATGAAGAGCCAGCCTACGGAAGTGCGGCGGCCACTGCGCAAGCTCACGCTGTCGGTGCCGCAGCGCTCGGACCTCACCGACGGCGAAGCCGCGTCGGCGCGCGGCCTGGCTATCGCGCACGGCATGGATATGGCCCGCGACCTGGGCAACATGCCGGGCAACCTCTGCACGCCAACCTACCTTGCCGAGCGCGCCGCGCAGCTCGGCGTCGAATTTCCCGAAATCAAGGTGCGCATCCTCGAGCGCAAGGAATGCGAGGAACTGGGCATGGGTTCGTTCCTTTCGGTGACCAACGGAAGCGTCCAGCCGCCCAAGTTCATCGTCTTCGAATACATGCAATCGAAGAAGGCCAATGCCAAGCCCTGCGTACTGGTGGGCAAGGGCATCACGTTCGACACCGGCGGCATCTCGATCAAATCGGCCGCGACCATGGACGAGATGAAGTTCGACATGTGCGGCGCGGCCTCCGTCTTCGGCACATTCCGGACCATTGCCGAATTGAAGGCGCCCGTGAACTTGGTGGGACTGATCCCCGCCTGCGAGAACATGCCCTCCGGCAGCGCGACCAAGCCGGGCGACGTCGTGACCAGCATGTCGGGCCAGACCATCGAAGTGCTCAACACCGATGCGGAGGGGCGCCTCATCCTGTGCGATGCGCTTACCTACGCCGAGCGTTTCGAGCCCGAGGCGGTCGTCGATATCGCGACGCTGACCGGTGCGATGGTCGTCGCGCTGGGGCACGTCGCCAGCGGCCTTTTCAGCAACAACGAGACGCTGGCGCGCGCGCTGCTCGCGGCTGGCGACGACGCCTACGACCGCGCGTGGCAACTGCCGCTGTGGGAGGATTATCAGGAAGGGCTCGCCAGCAATTTCGCGGACTTCGCCAACATTGCCGGGCGAGGCGGCGGCGGCGGTATCGTCGCCGCATGCTTCCTGTCACGGTTCACCAAGAAATACGACTGGGCGCACTTGGACATCGCCGGTACCGCGTGGAAGGACGGCAAGGAAAAAGGCGCAACGGGCAGACCGGTGGCGCTGCTTTCCACCTGGCTGCTCACGCAGGAGAACCCGCCCGCCTGACGCGGCGGGGTGTAGCGGGCATCCGCCCCGAGGCCTTTGATGACCACGATCGATTTCTACACGCACGTGCCCGACTGCCTCGACGTGGCCGCGAAGATCATTGCCAAGGCCCATGCCGCTCATGGCAGCGTGCGGGTGCTCACGCCGGACGCCGCTACCACCGAGGCGCTGGACCGGCGGTTATGGCTGCTGCCGCCGACGAGCTTCCTTCCCCATTGCACGCTGGACAGCCCACTGGCGGCGGAGACGCCGATCTGGATTGGCCACTCGCTGGAACATGCTGGTCCCGCAGCGGTGCTCGTCAACCTGCACCCGGCGCCGCCGCCGTTCTTCAGTCGCTTCGAGCGCCTGGCGGAAATCGTCGGCACGGACGAAGCCGACGCCGCGGCCGGGCGCGAGCGCTGGAAGTTCTACAAAGAGCGTGGTTACGAGATGCGCCCGCACAACCTCTCCGCCAAGGACTGATCGATGCCGACGGCGCGTGAACTCCTCGAGCAGGCCGACGCGCTCATGCGCCGCAATCGCGCGGCGGTCGACGACGACATTCCGGTGCTTACCGATGCGGTTCCTTCTGCGCAGGAGGCGAAGTCGCGCTTTGCGCCGCCGCTTCGCCCTGCCGCTGCGCCCGCCGATTCCCTGGACGATTCCAGCGACGCGCCCTTGCTGACGGACGCGGTCGAGGAAATCGACGCCGAAGCCCTCGACGCTTCGATCGACGAAGGCGAGCCCTCGGTGTGGCTTGGTTTCGACGACGCCGCAACCTCGGTGATTGGCGATGCGCCGGATTCGATCGCCATCGTTCCGCCGGTGGACTTGTCGCGACCTAGACCCGCCCTGGAGGTCGAGGAATTCGACAAGCTCGACGACGAACTCGCCGCTGCCATCGCGGCGGCGCCGCACGAAGAGGAAGCGTTGTTGCCCGGGCCGGTGCCCGTTCCGGAAATCGTTGTGCATGCGCCACAGAATCTGCATCGGGAAACGTCGGTCATTGCAGGCGGCGCGGCGGCGTTGTTGCACGGCGATCCCATGGTGCAGGCGCCGTGGCCCGCGGCGGTTGCCAGCGTCGCGGCCCCCGTCGAGCCCACGCCCCCGGAGGTCGCTCCCGTCGAGCCTGCGCCCCTATCGGTCGCTCCGGTCGCTGCCGCCGTCGAGCCCGCGCTTCCGGCGGTCCCCGACGCGGCGCACTGGGAGGCGATGGCGGAGGAAATCCGCATGCAGGTGCTACAGCGCATCGACCTTTTCACCGATACGGGGCTGCGCACGCAACTGGGCGCGCGACTGCAGCCGATCGTCGACCGAGCCAGCGCCGATCTCGTCGCGACCATCAACGAGCACGTCGGTGAATTGCTGCGCGCCTATGTGGCCGAGGCCATAGAGCGCGAAATCGACAGCTGGCGGCGCAGCCACTGATCCGTTGCCTGACCGCGCGCCGCCCACCAACATGCTAGATTGACCACATGCATTCGACGTCCACCTCATCGGGCACTTCCATTTCGACCCTGTTGTCCGCCTGCACGTGGGCGAGCGGTGCGTACGCGTACGCCTTCTATTTCTCGGCACAACGCCTCCGGGGACGTACGCGAACGTAGATTTGAAGCATCACCTTCTACGATTCGGGCGGCCCCAAAAAGGTCGCCCGATTTGTTTTTGGACGGGCACTTCCGTCAACTTCAATGCAATGAACGCGAGGAGAAAGGTAATGATCATCGTCATGCAGCCGGATGCCGGCGACACGGAAGTCGCGGCAGTCGAGGCACGGATACGCGCCGCGGGCTTGGGCGTCCACATTTCCCGCGGCACCGAGCGCACGCTGATCGGCGCCATCGGCGACGAGCGCAAACTCGACCCGGAGATGTTCGACACGCTGCCCGGCGTCGAGCGCTCGATGCACATCGTCAAGCCATACAAGCTGGTCGCCCGCGAGTGGCATAGGTCCAGCTCCGTGATCAGCGTGTGCGGCATTCCGCTGGGTGGCACGACCGTGCAGATGATCGCCGGACCTTGCTCCGTCGAAACGGAAACGCAGATGAATGCGGCCGCCGACGCAGTGGCCGCCGGCGGTGCATCGATGATGCGCGGTGGCGCGTTCAAACCGCGCACCAGTCCGTACGCGTTCCAGGGCAAGGGCGTCGACGGATTGAAGCTCCTCAAGGATGCCGCCGCGCGGCATGGTCTGCCGGTGGTCACGGAGCTGATGGACGTGCGCATGCTGGACACGTTTCTCGCGCAGCAGGTCGACGTCATCCAGATCGGCACGCGCAATATGCAGAACTTCGACCTGTTGAAGGAGGTCGGCCGCGTCGACGTCCCGGTCATCCTGAAGCGCGGCATGAGTGCGACCATCAGCGAATGGCTGATGGCGGCGGAATACATCGCCGCGGGCGGCAACCACCGCATCGTGCTGTGCGAGCGGGGCATCCGCACATTCGAGACGGCCTACCGCAACGTTCTCGACGTCACGGCGATCGCGGTGCTAAAGCGCGAGACGCACCTACCGGTGATTGCCGATCCATCGCATGCCGGCGGCAAGGCATGGATGGTGTCAGCGCTGTCGTGCGCCGCCGTTGCCGCCGGCGCGGATGGCCTGCTGGTGGAGGTGCATCCCAACCCGCCGGAAGCCTGGTGCGATGCCGACCAGGCGCTGACACCGGCCGAATTCGTCGCGCTGATGGGCAGGCTCGAGGCTGTCGCTCAAGCCGTGGGCCGCACGCTCGACCGGCGGCGGCAATCGGTGGAACCGGCGCGCCATGCGACTGTCGGAAACTTAATCCGCGAGACCTGTTAGATTGGATCCATGTTTGAACTGGCCGGCATTGTTCATCGCTATGGGGTGGTAACCGCCGTCGCGATACCGGCATGGCGCGCCCGAACGGGCGACGCGTGGCTGCTTGCCGGGCAATCGGGCAGTGGCAAGTCGACGGTGCTGCACATCCTGGCCGGGCTGACCCGCCCCACGGCCGGGTCGGTGACGGTCAACGGCACGGACTTGGGCCGTCTGGCGGGCAGTGCGCGCGACCGGTGGCGCGGACGCAGCGTGGGACTGGTGCCGCAACGGCTACATCTCGTCAGCGCGCTCGACGTGCGCGACAACCTTCGCCTTGCCACCACGCTCGCCGGGCTGCGGGTGGACGACGACCGCATCACCGCATTGCTCGAAGCCGTCGGCGTCGCCGACCTCGCGGATCGGTATCCTTCGCAACTGTCGCAGGGGCAGGCGCAGCGCGTGGCCATCGCACGCGCGGTTGTCAACCGTCCGGCACTGCTTCTCGCCGATGAGCCGACCGCCAATCTGGACGACGCGCATGCAGCGCAAGCGCTGGAGCTGCTGCGGGGGCAGGCCATTGAGGCTGGCGCAACGCTGGTCGTCGCGTCGCACGACGCGCGCGTGCGGTCGCTGCTGCCCAACATGTTCGCGTTGCCGGCAAGCGCGGGGGATGCTTGAGCCTTTTCCGACTCGCGTTCGCCTATGCGCGCCGGCGCCCGCTGTCGACGCTGCTGGTCGTCATCATGCTCGCGCTGGGCGTGTCCACGGTCGCGCTGACGTTGCTCGTCACGCACGAACTCGAAGCGCGCCTCACCCGTGACGCCGCGGGCATCGATCAGGTCGTCGGCGCCAAGGGTAGTCCGCTGCAGATCGTCCTGGCGGGCGTATATCACGCCGACGTCCCGCCCGGAAATATTCCGCTGGCGGCGATCGAGACGCTGCGCCGGAACCCTCTGGTCGCGCAGGTCATCCCTCTGGCGCTGGGCGACAGCTTCCATGGCGCGCGCATCGTAGGCACCGAGCCGCAACTGGTTGCGCACTATGGCGGGACGTTGGAGAAGGGCGAGCTCTGGAGCCTGCCGATGGATGCAGTGTTGGGCAGCGACGTCGCGCGCACGTCGGAACTGCGCGTCGGCGACAGGTTCGTCGGTTCGCATGGCCTTGCGGAAGGTGGCGGATCGCACGCCGAAGCGCGGTACACGGTGACCGGCGTGCTGGCCCCTTCCGGTACCGTGCTCGACCGTCTCGTCCTGACGTCGCTCGCGAGCGTCTGGGCCGTGCATGAGCATGACCACGATGCTGATGCTGTTGCGCATCGCGAGGTCACGCTGGCGCTCGTCAAGTACCGGACGCCGCTGGCCGCGGCGAGCCTGCCGCGCGCGATCGACAGGGAGACGGCGCTGGTCGCCGCATCGCCCGCCTTTGAAACGGCGCGGCTTCTCACTGTGTTCGGTGCCGGCGTCCAACTGATTCGCGTGTTTGCCTGGCTACTGGTCGCGGCGTCGACGCTGATGCTGTTCGTGGCACTAGCGCAGACGCTCGACGAGCGCCGCTACGACCTCGCGATCATGCGCGCGCTGGGCGCATCGCGCGGCCAGGTGGCCACGGTCCTGCTGATCGAGAGCCTGCTGCTGGGTGCGGCAGGCACACTGCTGGGATTGGCCATCGCCCATGTCGCCATGGCGGCGACGGGATGGTGGCTGCCGCAGGCCGGTCCGCTGTCGGCGGCGGCGCGACACTTCCTGCCGGAGGAGTGGGCCGTGGTCGCCCTCGCAATGGCCGCGGGTATACTTGCCGCACTGTGGCCGGCATGGCGAGCCTATCGCCTGGACGTCGCTGCCACGCTTGCCGAGGGTTGAAGCCATGGTTCGCGGAAACGCCGTTGTCTCAGCCTCCAAAGCAGTTTCCATCGCAGTTTCCATTTGCTTCGCAATGTTCGCCGCCACACCGGTCGCGGCGCTCAACACCGGCATCGCCGCGCAAGCGTTGCCCAGCGCTGCCGATTACGCGTCCGGGCTTCTGCCCGAACGCGCCGGCGTCGTGTCATGGAAGACGCTTTCGCACGTCGAGCCGGTGAAGAAGGACGGCAAGATGATTGCCGCATTCTCGACGGAGATCCTGGGGCTGGACCGCACTGACGTGAAGGTCCAGGGCTTCATGATCCCGCTCGACATCGGCGAAAAGCAAAAGCGTTTTCTGCTATCGGCCGTGCCGCCTCACTGCCAGTTCTGCCTGCCGGCGGGTCCGGACGAAATCGTCGAGATCGAAGCGAAGTCGCCGGTCAGCTACACGTTCGATCCAATCGTCGTCGGCGGCAAGTTCTCGGTGGTGAAGGACGATGCGACCGGCATCCTCTACCGGATGACGGGCGCCTCACGCGTCGAATAGCGGGCCGGGCGCCGCGCCTGCGGTCCCGCACTTTCGTTCCGCTATAATTTCAGGTTCCTTGCACGCGCACGCGCGCCTTGCGCTGCATGCGCGAACTCATTCCGAACTCATTCTTCACACCGCCCATGGAACTTGCCAAGAGCTTCGAACCCCGCGCGATAGAGTCCAAGTGGTACCCGCTGTGGGAATCGCGCGGATACTTCAAGGCATCGGGCAACACTGACGCGCCCGCGTTCTGCATCCAATTGCCGCCGCCCAACGTCACGGGCTCGCTGCACATGGGCCACGCGTTTCAGCAGACGCTGATGGACCTTATGGTCCGTTACCACCGGATGCGCGGCGACAACACGCTGTGGCAGGTAGGCACCGATCACGCCGGCATCGCGACGCAGATCATCGTCGAGCAGCAGATGAAGGCGGAGGGCAAGTCTCGCCACGATATCGGCCGGGAGAAATTCGTCGAACGGGTGTGGGCCTGGAAGGAGGAGTCCGGGTCCACCATCACACGCCAGATGCGGCGCATGGGTGCGTCGGCCGACTGGACGCGCGAGCGTTTCACGATGGACGAGGGCCTCTCCGCGGCGGTCAGGAAGACATTCGTCCGACTGTACGACGACGGTCTCATCTATCGCGGCAAGCGCCTCGTGCACTGGGACCCCAAGCTCGGCACAGCGGTATCCGACCTCGAAGTGGAAAGCGAGGAAGTACAGGGCAAGCTGTGGGAGATTCGCTACCCGCTCGCCGATGCTGCCGGCAAGGTCACCGGAGAATCGCTCGTCGTTGCCACCACGCGACCGGAGACGATGCTGGGCGACGTCGCGGTCGCCGTGAATCCCGAGGACCCGCGATACATGGCTTTCGTCGGCAGGCGGGCCGTGCTGCCGCTGACCGGGCGCACCATCCCGATCATCGCGGACGATTACGTCGATCGCGAGTTCGGCACGGGTTGCGTGAAGATCACGCCGGCGCACGACTTCAACGACTGGCAGATCGGGCAGCGCCACAAGCTTGCGCCCATCACCATCTTCACGCTTGAAGCGAAGGTCAACGACAACGCGCCGGAAAAATATCGCGGACTCGACCGTTACGCTGCGCGCAAGGCCGTGCTGGCTGATCTGACCGCGGCGGAACTCCTGGTCTCGGAGAAACCGCACAAGATGATGGTGCCGCGCTGTGGCCGCAGCGGCGAAGTCGTCGAGCCGATGCTGACCGACCAATGGTTCGTCACGATGACCACGCCTGCGCCGGCGACACATCCGTTCTTTCCCGGCAAGACGATTCAGGACCTTTGTCTCGCCGCGGTGGGTGATGGCATGGTCCCGCCGGGCGGCAGCCAGCCCGAGCACGTCCGTTTCGTTCCCGGCGAATGGTTGTCGACGTACCACCACTGGATAAACAACATCCAGGACTGGTGCATTTCGCGTCAGCTGTGGTGGGGCCACCGCATTCCCGCGTGGTACGACTCAGAAGGCAATACCCATGTCGCGGGCAGCGAATCCGAAGCGCGCGCGAAGGCGGCAGCGACGCTTGGCCGCGATCCCGGACCGCTGACGCAGGATGAGGACGTGCTCGACACATGGTTTTCGTCGGCGCTGTGGTGCCATTCGACACTGGGCTGGCCCGAGAACACATTGGAGCTGCGCGCGTTCCTTCCTTCGTCCGTGATGGTCACCGGCTTCGACATCATCTTCTTCTGGGTCGCGCGAATGGTCATGATGACGACCTACTTCACCGGCCGCATCCCGTTCCGCGACGTCTACATCAACGCGCTGGTCCGCGACGAGCACGGGCAGAAGGTGTCGAAGTCCA
>Ga0302323_100004698_pt1 | contig 11132 bp, 9 predicted proteins | sample Fen_T0_3_FD_201950 | JGI IMG/M metagenome (GOLD analysis project Ga0302323, IMG submission 201950) | Peat permafrost microbial communities from Stordalen Mire near Abisko, Sweden - Fen_T0_3 | ecosystem: Environmental > Terrestrial > Soil > Wetlands > Permafrost | place: Sweden: Abisko... | reverse complement strand
CGGGAGAGCCGATGCCGAGCGGTCGGCGGTCTCCCGCGCGCAGCGTCAGCACCTTGATCGGAAAGGCGCCCTCCCAGCATTCGAGACACACGGCTTCGTCGCCGATGCGGGCGCCGAGCATGACGGTATCCTGAGTTTGCCGGCTTAGATTGACCAGGGTCGACTCGACGAGAGGCGCCAGCTGAAACCGCTTCCTGGCCGCAGACGCGAGCGCGATCAGGCGGACGCCGACGAAGTAGCGTCCGGTCTCATCGTCATGATCGGCGAGGCGATGAGCGAGGAGATTGCCGAGCAGGCGGTGCGCTGTCGTCTTGTTGAGACCGGTTGCCTGCATCACGTCTGCGAGCCGCATTCCGCCATCTGCAGCCACCGCCAACGCGTCGAGAATGCTCATGACGCGGGCCACGCTTCGGCTGGAATCCGTGCTGTCTCGCGGTGTCATTTATAGGTTCTCCAGTGAGCGAATTTGGAACGATAATACACGACCGGCGTAGCATTCATCAAGGTTGGTGTTGACACATTCCCATTTTAGTGGAACTTTATTATAATAAATGGAACATGGTCGAGGTCGTGGTGTCCCATGAGCCCATCGTTCACGTCAGCGGCGCTTTCGTTCCGCAGTCCGAGGCGCGCATCTCGGTGCTCGATCATGCGGTGCTTTACGGCGACGGTATCTTCGAAACGGCCGTGGCCCGTAACGGGCGCTTGTTCAAGCTCGACCAGCATATCGAGCGGGGGCTTCCGGTCGATGGCAGCGATTGCGCTGTTGCCGCCATGCGACCGCAATGCCATGCGCGATCTCGTGATCGAGACCGTGCGCCGCAACGCCTTGATGGACGCGTACGTCAAGTGGGTGGTGACGCGCGGCAGCAACGGGCGCCCGCTGATGGACCCTGCGGGCTGCCAACCCAACCTGATCGTAATGGCGTTGCCCTACATCGAGCGCGCCAACCGGCTGGTTAAGGGGCTACGCCTCAAGACCGCCGCTGTCCGGCGCCCGCCGGGCCAGGTGCTCGATCCGCAGATCAAGAGCATCAATTATCTGAACCTCATCCTGGCCAAGCTCGAAGCCAAGGCTGCCGGCGCCGACGAGGCACTGATGCTGGATATGGGCGGACGGGGTGTGCGAGGCGCCGGGATGGAACGTGTTCCTGCTGCGCGGCCGGCATTTGTTGACGCCACGGCACGATATCCTGCTCGGCATCACACGCGAGACCGTGACCGAACTCGCACCTGCGGTGGGCCTGACTGTCGAGGCTGCGGACCTCGAGCTCTGCGACGCCTACACGGCCAACGAAGCCTTTCTCGTCAGCACAGCCGGCGGAGTTGTGCCGATCTCGATGATCGATGGCCGCCCCATCGGCAGCGGGCAGCCGGGACCGGTGTTTCGGGACATTCGTGTCGCCTACGAACGGCTGGTCGCGTCGGAGCGATACGGTACGCCGGTATTCCAGTGAAGCGGACCTGGGTCAGCATATGCAGGGAGGAATCGGATGAAGCTCACCATACCCGGCGCGGGACTCGGACTGCTTGCGTTGCTAATCGCCACATCGGCCGCGCAGGCGCAAAAGCGCTCGCTCGTCGTGGCCAATTCGACTGCCGACGCGGGCAAGCTCGATCCGCATCAGACCGCCGTTGGCGCCGACAAGGGGATGTTGAACTGGGTCTTCAATGCGCTCGTGCGTATCAAGCCGGGACAGATCAATCCCGAGTTCATCGAGCCTGATCTCGCCGAGAGCTGGACCGCCAATACCGATAGAACAGAGTGGACCTTCAAGATCCGCTCTGGTGTAAAATGCCATGGAGGCTATGGCGAGTTCACCGCAGAGGACGCCGCCTATTCGCTGAAGCGCGCCGCCGACAAGGCACGCTCGGCCTTCGCCGGCGATATGACGCCGATTGCCGCTGCCGAAGCCGTCGATCCGGCGACGCTCAGGGTGACGCTGAAGCAGCCGATCCCGAGCCTGCTCGGCCTGCTCTCCAACTATCACGGCGGCATGATGGTCTGTAAGAAGGCGGCCGAGGAACTGGGCGAAGGATTCGCCAAGAAGCCGATCGGCACCGGGCCCTTCATGTTCGTGGAATACCAGCCACAGCAGTTCGTCAAGCTCGTCGCCAACAAGTCATACTTCCGCGGCGCGCCGCAGATCGACGAGATCACCTACCGCTACATGCCGTCGGATGCGACCCGCGACCTGGCGCTGCAGAACGGCGAACTCGACATGGTGTTCGGACGGACGACCGATCAATGGGTGCAGCGAATGCGCTCGCTGAAGGGAGTCAAGGTTGCGTCGATCGAGCCTGCCGAGCTCAACGCACTGCATCTCAACATCAAGGCGAAACCGCTCGACGACATCCGGGTGCGCCAGGCGATCGTACACGCCATCGACCGAAAGGCGATGGTGGCTCTGCTTGGTACCCAGGTTTCGCGGGAGGCGATAAGCGTCATCCCCGACGGCAATCTCGGGATCGCCAGGCTTCCGCTGCCGGACTACGACCTTGCCAAGGCCAGGAAGTTATTGGCGGAGGCGGGCTACCCGAACGGCCTGACGATCAAGGTGATCATTTCGACCCATCCGACGCTGTCGAAGATCATGGAAGGCCTCCAGGCGCAGCTCAACGCCGCCGGCATCACGCTCGACATGCAGCCGGTGGATCATCCGACCTGGCACCAGCAGATCCGCAAGGATCTGTCACCGATCGTGATGTACCAAGCGTTCCGGTTCCCGGTCGCAGATTCCTACCTGAGCCAATTCTACTACTCGCCTGCGGCTATCGGTCAACCGACCGCGGTTACCAACTTCTCGCACTGCGATGTCGCGGATCCGGAGATCGAGGCGGCACGGAAAGAGCCGGATCTCGCAAAGCAGAAGTTACTCTGGAGGTCGGCACAGGAAAAGATCCTCGCGGCCCTGTGCTCGGTCCCATTCTCGGAGTCGCTGCAGGTGTGGGCATGGAGCGATGCGCTCGATCTCGGCTATGAGATGGTCGGCTCGCTCAACCTGGCTCCGGATCTGACGGAGAAGACGCGCTTCACCAAATAACAGTCGGGGCGCTCGGTCTACCCATTCGGAGCGCATTCGCGAATATCGAGGCATCGATGCTCGTCTATCTCATCCGTCGAACGGGGCTGGCGCTCATCACTGGATTGGCGGTGTTGACGCTGGTGTTCTGTGTCGTGCGCATCCTGCCCGGTAAGCCGTCTCATGTGATCCTCGGTGATTTTGCCAGCCAGGCTGCCATCGACGCGCTCGACAAGCGGATCGGCTTGGATCGCCCTATCCCCGTTCAATATCTCGACTTCATGGGTAAGGCGGTGACCGGCAACTGGGGCGTATCGATGGTGACGGATCGGCCGGTGATCGCCGAGATCCTGAGCGTATTGCCCTGGACGCTCGAGCTGACACTGGCCGCGCTGTTGATCGGCGTTGCCACGGGCATTCCGCTTGGGGTTCTGGCGGCGCTCAAACGCAATCGCGCCGCGGACAACGTCATCCGGGTCGTTTCGCTGGTCGGGTTGTCGTTTCCGGCGTTCGTCTCCGCCGTCCTGTTGCTGCTGATCTTCGCGATCGAGTTGGGCTGGACGCCCGTGATCAGTGCCAAGACCGGCAGCTTCAAGGCCTGGGCGCAGTCGCTGGCGCTGCCCGCGATCAACCTCGGACTGATCAACGCGGCCTATATCACGCGGGTCACGCGGTCAGCCATGCTGGAGGTGCTGCATGCGGATTACATCCGCACTGCCCGCGCAAAGGGCGTGCCCTGGTACGCCGTCGTCTGGCGGCATGCCCTCGGCAATGCCATGCTGCCCATCGTCACCGTGATCGGCTTGTTTCTCGGTATTCTGATCGGGAACTCGGTGCTGACCGAGATCGTGTTCAACCGGCCGGGCCTCGGCAAGCTGATCGTCGGGGCCTTGAGCCAGCGCGATTACACCATGCTGCAGGGCCTCATGGTCATCTACACGTTGCTGGTCGTGGCGGTGAACGTGCTGACGGACCTCGTATACGGGCTTGTCGATCCGAGGGTTGAGATCAGATGAGCATCGAGGCCGTAGCCGCAGTGCGTCCAGCCGATCGGGCCGGCAGGCCGATGGATGCATTCCGATCGAACAAGCTCGCCGCCCTCGGTCTCCTGCTGTTGGCGTCTATCATGGCGCTGGCTGCCCTCGCGCCGCTGATCTCATGGCACGACCCGGCGATCCAGGACGTCGTGCACAAACTTGGCCGACCATCCCTGTCGCATATCTTCGGCACCGATGAGTTCGGCCGCGACATCTGGGCCCGGACCATCTTCGGGGCACGCGTATCGCTCATGATCGGGTTCGCGTCGACGGCTTTGGCCGTGCTGATCGGTTCTTGTATCGGGATCCTGGCCGGCTGGTACGGCGGGCGGCTCGACACCTTCGTCATGCAGGTGATGGACGTCCTGCTGGCATTTCCCTCGCTGATCCTGGGCATGATCGTGGTCGCCATGCTCGGGCCCTCGGTGTCGAACATCGTGCTGGCGATCGCGCTCACCTCGATCCCGCCGTTTGCCCGGATCGCCCGTGCGCCGACCATCGCCATCAAGTCGCGCGACTTTGTCGATGCCTGCCGTTCGTTCGGGTTCTCGACGCCACGCATTTTGCTCGGACACGTTCTGCCCAACATCGTCGCCGAGATCCTGGTGATGGCTGCCCTGTGGCTCGCCAACGCGATCAGGACGGAGGCCTCGCTCGCTTTCGTCGGTCTCGGGCTCAAGCCGCCGATCGCGACCTGGGGCGGCATGATCCGGGAAGGATTCGACAACATCCTCGACAACCCCTGGCTTGCATTGGTGCCGGGCACGGCCGTGCTGGTGGTGATCTTCGCGCTGAACCTGCTCGGCGACGGACTTCGCGATGCGGTCGATCCGCGACTGAAGGACGCCACATGAGCGGGGCGATCGGTCCTCATCGCGTGCTGAGCGTCGCCGGGCTCACCACATCGTTCCGCTCGAACCGACAATGGCGACCCGTCGTCAGCGACCTCAGCTTCCATCTCGATCAGCGGGAGACGCTGGCGATCGTCGGCGAATCCGGCTCCGGCAAGAGCATGACGGCACTGTCCCTGATGGGTCTGGTGACCGCGGCCAACGGCCGCGTCGAAGGCGAAGCCGTGCTCAATGGGCGCGACCTGCTCAAATTGTTCGAGCCAGAGATGCGCAAGGTACGCGGCAACGAATTGGCGATGATCTTCCAGGAACCGATGACGAGCCTCAATCCGGTCATGCGGATCGGTGCGCAAATAGCCGAATCCTTGCACTATCATCGCGGTGCTGACTGGGGCGCGGCACGCATCGAGGCGCTCCGGCTGCTCGATCTGGTCAGAATTCCGGATTCAGGCAGGCGGCTCGACGACTATCCCCATCAGTTTTCGGGCGGCATGCGGCAGCGCGTGATGATCGCCATGGCGCTCGCGTGCCGGCCGAAGCTGCTGATCGCCGACGAACCCACGACCGCGCTCGATGTGACCGTGCAGGCGGAGATCCTGGAACTGATGAAGGAACTCCAGCGCGAGCAGGGCATGGCGCTGCTGTTCATCACGCACGACATGGGCGTCGTCGCCGAGATCGCCGACCGGGTGCTGGTGATGTGGCGCGGCAATAAGGTGGAGGAGGCGCCGGTCCGCGAACTCTTTGCCGCACCGCAGGCGAACTACACGCGCGCATTGATCGGCGCGGTTCCACGGCTCGGCGCGATGCGGGGCGAGGCGAATCCCCGCCGCTTCACTGTGATCGATCCGATCGACGGGCGGTCTGTCGCCACCGAAGCAGAGACGCCGCCCGTGACCGATACCGCGCCTCTGCTCGAAGTCGCGCAACTGACGACGCGCTATCCGATCACCAGCGGCATCCTGGGGCAGGTCAGCGCCCGGGTGCATGCGGTCGAGAACGTCTCGTTTTCATTGCGTCGCGGTGAGACGCTTGCCCTGGTCGGTGAATCCGGATGCGGCAAGTCGACGGCCGGCCGGACCATCCTTCGCCTCATCGAGCCGACCAGCGGCGTCATCCGCTTCGACGGCCAGGACATCGCGCGGCTCGACCAGCATCAGCTCAAGGCGATACGTCCGAAGCTGCAGATGATCTTCCAGGACCCCTATGCCAGTCTCGATCCACGCCAACCCGTTGGACGCGCCATCACCGAACCGATGCGTGTGCACGGCATGGCGACAGCGGCAGATGCCATGGACCGGGCCGCGGCAGCCCTTGTCAAGGTCGGCCTCGATCCGGCGATGGCGCAACGCTTGCCGCACGAGTTCTCCGGCGGACAACGCCAGCGCATCGCAATCGCCCGGGCGCTGGCGCTTGGTCCGAAACTGATCGTCGCCGACGAGGCGGTGTCGGCCCTCGACGTCTCGGTCAAGGCGCAGATCCTGAACCTGATGCTCGATCTCCAGTCGGAGTTCGGCCTTTCCTACCTCTTCATCTCGCACGACATGGCCGTCGTCGAACGGTTCAGCCACCGTGTCGCCGTCATGTACATGGGCGAGATTGTCGAGATCGGTCCGCGCCGGGCCGTCATCGGTAATCCCCAGCATCCTTATACGCGTCGGCTGCTTGATGCTGTCCCGATCGCCGATCCGTCGGTTCGCCGCCGTATGCGATCACGGCTTGCTGGACTGGAACTGCCGAGCCCGATCCGACCACCCGGCTATACGCCGCCCGAGCGAATCTGGCGGACCGTCGACGAGGGGCACTTTGTACAGGACGTCGCATGATCGCCAATCGCTCGGCCGTGCTATACCGCGACCTGAGGTCGGTGCCGCCGACCATCGTACGCGGTCAAGGTGTGTATCTGTTCGACGCCGATGGCCGCGCCTACCTCGATGGGTCGGCAAGCGCCAGTGTCGTCGGCATCGGCCATGGCCGCACCGAGATCTGGGACGCGCTCGCGGCGGCCGGCGACCGCGTGACATTCGTCTACAACTCGACCTTCACCCATCCGTGGCAGGAGCAACTTGCCACCGGCATCATGGGTCTCGCCCCCAGGAACATGGCTTCTGTTTACTTCACATCGGGCGGGTCGGAGGCGAACGAATCCGCCTGGAAACTCGCGCGCCAATATTTCGTCGAAACCGGCCGGGCGCAGAAGTACAAGGCCATCGCGCGCTGGCGCGGCTATCACGGCGTGACGCTGGCCGCCCTCTCGCTGTCCGGACGCACCGACTGGCGGCGTCTCTATTCGCCGATGCTGCTCCCCGTCACACATATTGCGTCACCCGACGCCTATCGCTGCGCGCTCTGTGCCGGCGGTGCCTGCACCTCCGCCTGTGCCGACGAACTCGAGCGCGCGATCCTGGACGAAGGCCCGGAAACTGTCGCCATGTTCATCGCCGAGCCGGTCAGCGGCACGTCCGCGCCGGGCGTCGCGCCGCCACGCGAGTACTTCACACGGGTGCGCGAGATCTGCGACAAATACGATGTGCTGTTCGTCGCCGATGAGGTCTTGTGCGGCTACGGCCGGTGCGGTGCGCCGTTCGCGATTGCCGACTGGGGCGTCGAGCCCGACATGATCACGCTCGGCAAGGCCATTGCGAGCGGCTACGCACCTTTGGCCGGCCTAGTGGTGTCGGAAAAGATCAGCAAAGGCCTGGCCCAGGGCACCGGGCGCTTCGTACATGGGCTCACCTATTCCGGAAATCCGACTTCCTGTTTCATCGGCCTCAAAGTCCTGGAGATCATGCAGCGGGAGGGTTTGTTCACGCGTGCGGCGGAGATCGGCAGCTATCTGAAGACGGGGCTCGTTCGGCTGGCGGAGCACCACCACATGATCGCACAGGTCCGAGGACGTGGGCTGCTCTATGGACTGGAACTCGCGTCCGATCGCCACACCCGCACGCCATTTGACGCTTCCCTCAACGTCTCCCGCCGCGTGGTCGAAGGGATGCGCGAACGCGGTGTCGTGATTGCCCAAGGTCTTGCCGGTTCGGGGGACCAGATCCAGATCAGCCCGCCTTTTACGATCTCGGAAGCCGAGATCGACGAAGTTCTGCTTGCGCTGGACGCGACGATCTCGGCGCTGGAAGATGGTGTCCACGCCCCTCGGCCGGGGTGATGTCGATGGCCGATGGTCCAGCCGATCCGTGATCAGGACATTGCCCGCCTGGTGTTGCCGTTCGTCACGCGCGTGGCGGTACTGCAACCGCAACAAAAATGCCGACGATCGGAATCATTTCCCCGATTGGCGTCGGAGCGACGACGCTTTGGGACGGTTTAGAATCCTCGGAATGATGCCTGACGTGCCCATTGCTCGCAGATTTCGCGGGTTTGTTGGCCCACCCGCGCTCCCAACGACTCCGCGGTCTTGTTGACACCCGAGATCAGGCCGTCGTTCAGTGTCGATCGTGCATCGCCAATTTTCGCCGAAGATGCAGCGACGGTGACTGCGGCGATACCGCGGTTGTCGAGTACGGGCAGCCGCGTGATGCCGGCATCGTCCTTGCCGATACCTGCATCGTTGAAGACCGCGGCAAAGCCGTCGGCGCGCAGGGCTTTTTTCGGATCCCCACCGATCAGGCCGCCATGTGACCCCGTTACGATGACGGCGCCGACGTCGTCTTCGGTCACCAGCGAAGCCGAGTCGACAAGGATCACGGCACGGATCTGGCGCTCGCATGTCCATGCCATGCGGGATTCGCGAGGAGCGGCGACAAACGCGGCAACGCCGGGCGGTGCGCCTTCCAGCAGCACGGCTGCATCCCCACATCTCATGCCCGGCCTTACTCCGCAGCAAGCAGCAAGCGCGTTCACGGTGCTGATGATGCCGGCCGACATCATGTCGTGGGTGTCGCCAATCCTTGCACTGGTATGCGCAACGGCGGCAGCCGCATTGCCGTGCTCCTGCAACAGATCGAGTGCGGCAATCCCGGCGCGGTCCCTCCCGATGCCGGCGTCATTGAAAATGGCGGCGCGCGCCTGGGCAGCCAGCACCAGATGACCGGGATAAAGACCGCCATGAGAGCCCGTTACAATGACCCGGCCGGCCGTATGGCGCGGCAGCACGGTGATCGTCGGCGCAAGTATATGATTCACTGGGGATTCCTTGGGTTGTTGCAAAGGTCCCCACGCTTGGAGGTGCTCCTATTAATTCCGAAAATAGCGGCTTACAATAGCGAAAAAATGGAATACTTGTGAGGGCATGCATGATCCCTCCGTAAAAATGGTGGACCGCATCGTGTCGATCCTCCGGATTCTGGGCGGACGTGACGAGCGCGGTGCCGCGTTGGCCGAAATCTGCGCCGAGGCCGACCTGCAAAAGACCAACGCGCATCGTATCCTCGGCGCCCTCGTCGATTCCGGCTTGGTGTTTCAGGATACTTTGACGCGGAATTATCGGCTGGGATACGCGGCCACCGCCCTTGGGCGATCTGCGCTCGAGCAGGATGTCGCCAGTGCGGCGCGCGTTTCACTGATCCGGTTGGCGAGACAAAGCGGCGATACGGCGTTCGCGTCGGTCCATGAGGGAACGGCGGCGATCTGCGTCGCGCGCCAGGTCGGTGAGTTTCCGATCCGCACGCTGACGCTATCGGTGGGCGACCGTCGGCCTCTCGGGGTTGGTGCGGGCAGCCTCGCGCTACTTGCCGCGCTTGCCGACGATGTCATCGACAAGACTCTCAAACGTAACGAAGCATGGCTGAAGGACTTTCAGGAGTTTTCCGCCGGGCGGCTGCGCAGATTGGTTGAGCGCACCCGTAAGGACGGCTTTGCCCTCAACGAAGGCGGCATCGTGCCAGGCATGAACGCCGTCGGCGTCGCCGTTGTGGACGAGCAAGGCTTGCCGCTGGCGGCCCTCAGCATAGCCGCAATCAAGGATCGCATGAGCAAGGCACGTATCTCGGAACTCGTCGACCAGCTTGGCGCCGAGCGCCGGTCGCTTGCGACCATGATGCGGGCGGCGAGGCTGGCGGCTGAATAAGCGTTTCTGAATTTTTCGCAAGTGTGCAGGCCGAGGCCCGTTTTGGAGCATGGTATGAGTATAAACGAGATGACGGGCGGCGAGGCGATCGCTCGGATGATCAAGGCGGTCGACGGCGGCCCTATGTTTGGTATGGGCGGCTTTCAACTGCTGCCCTTCTATGATGCGGCGCGGCGGCTCGGTCTCCAGCACCATTTGATCAACGATGAACGGGCCGGCGCATTTGCGGCAGACGCCTATGCCAAGGTGACCGGCAAGGTCGGCCTGGTCGATGCGACCCTCGGGCCGGGGGCAACCAATCTCGTTACCGGCTTGCTTGAAGCGTTGAATGCCGGCACGCCCATGGTGGCGCTGGTTGGCGATACCCATCGCGATCATTCCTGGAAGAACATGACCCAGGAGAGTCGTCAGATGGATATCTTGCGGCCGGCGAGCAAGGAGATCATCCGCATCGAGACGGTCCGGCGCATTCCCGAACTGGTGCGCCGCGCGTTTGCAGTTGCGACGACAGGGCGGCCGGGGCCGGTGGTCGTCGACGTGCCGGAAGACGTTTGTCACGATACATTCGGATTCGAAGAAAGTGATTTTGAGATCAACCCAATCTACCGGCGTGCGCCGGCGCTTCGTTGCCGTCCCGACAAAGACGGCATTGCTCGCGCAGCGGAACTCATTGCCGATGCCGAACGGCCGATCATCCTCGCTGGTGGCGGCGTGCATCTCAGCGACGCCGCGGCGGCACTGACCCATTTTGCCAAATCGCTGAACATCCCCGTGGCGCATACGATGACGGGGAAGGGTGCCATTGCATGCAGCGAACCGCTCAACGCTGGGCTGTTCGGCCGCTATGACCGCATTGCCAATGCCCTGATCGACGAGTCGGACCTGCTCCTGGTCGTTGGCTGCAAGCTCGGTGAAATCGCGACCAAGCGCTTTACGGTACCGGGGCCCCGCAAGCGCGTCATTCACCTGGACATCCTTGCGGAAGAGTTTGGACGAACGCTCGAGCCGGAAGTCGCCCTGTGGGGCGACGTTCGGGCCGGCCTTGAGGATCTGCAGTCGGCGCTTGCCGGGCAGGCCGCCTCGATCAAGGACCGATTGGTGCGTTACGCCGGCGAGATTCCGCTTCGGATGGCCAAGTGGCGCCAGGAGGTTTCCGAGCGACTTCACTCGGATGAGGTGCCAGTGAGCATGGCAAGGC
>Ga0302323_100004697_pt1 | contig 11133 bp, 7 predicted proteins | sample Fen_T0_3_FD_201950 | JGI IMG/M metagenome (GOLD analysis project Ga0302323, IMG submission 201950) | Peat permafrost microbial communities from Stordalen Mire near Abisko, Sweden - Fen_T0_3 | ecosystem: Environmental > Terrestrial > Soil > Wetlands > Permafrost | place: Sweden: Abisko... | reverse complement strand
CCCGAACCGGTAGGGTTCTCGGCGGTGGCGTGTCCGAGCGGCCAAAGGAGCACGCCTCGAAAGCGTGTGTGGGTTCACGCCCACCGTGGGTTCGAATCCCACCGCCACCGCCATGAGCAGGACCGATGCCGGGTGACCCGATCACGGGACACCCGGCGTCCGTGCTCCGGTCTCAGTTCTGGTCTCAGGACGGCGGGACGGCGTGGTGGAGCTCGGCCAGCCAGGTGCGGGCCGAGGCGTCGGACGGCGCGCGCCAGTCGCCGCGCGGCGAGAGCGAACCGCCCGCGGACACCTTCGGACCGTTCGGCATCGCCGACCGCTTGAACTGGCTGAACGCGTAGAAGCGCTGCACGAACACCTCCAGCCAGTGCCGGATCTGCGCCAGGTCGTAGGCGGTGCGCCGCGACGCCGGGAACCCGGGCGGCCACGGCCCGGCGTCGACGTCCTGCCAGGCGTGCAGGGCCAGGAACGCGATCTTCGACGGCGCGAACCCGTACCTCAGCGCGTAGAACAGCGAGAAGTCCTGCAGCGCGTACGGGCCGACCTTCGCCTCGGTGCTCTGCGGGGCGGCTCCCTCGGCGACGGGTACCAGCTCGGGGCTGATCTCGGTGTCCAGGACCGCCTGCAGGGTGTCGCCGACCTCGCCGTCGAACTGACCCGACGCGATCACCCACCGGATGAGGTGCTGGATCAGCGTCTTCGGCACGCCCCCGTTCACGTTGTAGTGCGACATCTGGTCCCCGACGCCGTACGTGGACCAGCCGAGCGCCAGCTCCGACAGGTCCCCGGTGCCGAGCACCATCCCGCCGCGCTGGTTCGCGATCCGGAACAGGTAGTCCGTCCGCAGCCCGGCCTGCACGTTCTCGAACGTGACGTCGTACGCGTCCGCGCCGTGCCCGCCGCGGGCGAAGGGGTGGCCGAGGTCGGCGAGCATGAGCCGGGCCGCGGGCGTGATGTCGATCTCCGCCAGGGTGACCCCGAGCGCCTTCGCCAGCCGGACGGCGTTCCCGCGGGTGTGCGCGCTCGTGGCGAAGCCGGGCAGGGTGAACGCGAGGACGTCCTCGCGCGGGCGCCCCAACCGGTCCATGACCCGGGCGGCGACGATGAGCGCGTGGGTGGAGTCGAGCCCGCCGGAGACCCCGAGGACGACCTTCGGCCGGCCCATCGCCCGCAGCCGCTGCTCCAGCCCCGCGACCTGGATGTTGTACGCCTCGTAGCAGTCCAGCTCCAGCCGGGAGGCGTCCGCCGGGACGAAGGGGAAGCGCTCCACGGTCCGGCGCAGCCCGACGTCCGTGACCGGCGGGTCGAGCGTGAAGGCGACCTCCCGGAACCCCGCCAGGCGCGCGGCGTGGTGGCGCCGGTTGTCGTCGAAGGTGCCCGTGCGCAGGCGCTCGGCGTGCAGCAGGCCGAGGTCGACGTCGGCGACGCCGCGGCGGGGCGCGTCGGGGAAGCGGTCGGTCTCCGCCAGCAGGACGCCGTTCTCGTAGATCATCGTCTGCCCGTCCCAGGACAGGTCCGTCGTCGACTCGCCGGCGCCGGCCGCCGCGTAGACGTACGCCGCCAGGCACCGCGACGACGCCGAGCGCACCAGCAGCCGCCGGTCCTCCGCCCGGCCGACGGTGATCGGGCTGCCCGAGAGGTTCACGAGCACGGTCGCGCCGGCCAGGGCCGCCTCCGCGCTCGGCGGGACCGGCACCCACAGGTCCTCGCAGATCTCCGCGTGGACGACGAGCCCCGGCACGTCCCGGGCGGTGAACAGCAGGTCGGGCCCGAACGGGACGTCGACGCCGCCGACGCGGATCGTGCCGCCCTGGTCGTCGCCCGGCGCCACCTGGCGCCGCTCGTAGAACTCCCGGTAGGTCGGCAGGTACGACTTCGGGGCGACGCCGAGCACCCGCCCGCGGTGGACGACGACGGCACAGTTGTGGATCCGGTGCCGGTGCCGCAGCGGCGCGCCGATGACGAGCAGCGGCATCAGGTCCGCCGACGCCTCGACGATCCCCGCGAGCGCCCCCTCCACCGCGTCGAGCAGCGCGTCCTGCAGCAGCAGGTCCTCGATCGAGTACCCGCTGAGCGTCAGCTCGGGGAAGACGGCCACCGCGACGGCGTCGTCGTGGCACTGCCGGGCGGACTCGAGGACGGCCTGCGCGTTCGCCGTGGGGTCGGCGATCGCCGTCCGCAGGGTGCAGGCCGCGACGCGGGCGAACCCGTGCCGGTAGGCGGAACCGAAGGTCCGGGCGCTGGTGTCCACGACGTCGATCCTGCCGCACGGGCCTGCGACCGGCGACGACGCCCTCCTTTCGTGGAGCATCCGCCCGTTTCGCATGTCAGGTCGCCCTGGTGGAGGATGAGGTGGACGATCTCCATGCCGGCGTGGCGAGGCCGGCGGAGTCGTCGCGACCCGTCTCCGACCGGACCGAGGATGCTCTCCAGGAGGCACAGATGGCCCACCACGACGCCGGACGCCCGGCGCGCAACGGATCGTCGCCGTCCGCCACGGCCGACGACCCCCCGCCACCCTCCGCCCGCGGCCCGGCGCTCCTGCTCACCGGCCCCGACGACGGGACGCCCCGGCCGCTGCTGCACTACGCCCGCCGGTGCCTGGCGCAGGCCGGCCGCCACGTGCACCACCTGGCGTGGCCCGACGTGAAGCCCGACGTGAAGCTCGACGCCTCCCGGGCCGCCGACCTCGTCACCGAGGCCGTCGCCGGGCTGCCGAAGGGCGCGGTGTCCCGGCTCGTGATCCTGGCGGTGTCCGACGGGACGCTGGCGATCCCGTGGGCGGCCGAGCGCGGCGTCCCGGGGTTCTGGCTGGCGCCGCGGCTCGACGTGCCCGCCGTCCGCGACGCGCTGGCGCTGCTGCCGCCGGGTTCGCTGCTCGCAGGCGGCACGGCGGACCCCTCCTGGGACGGCGAGGTCGCGGCGGCGAGCGGCCTGCCGGTCCTGCAGATCGACGGCGGCGACCACGCCCTGGAGATCCGGGCGGACGTGGAGCGGTCCCTGGCCGCGATGGCGCGCGTCGTCACGGCCGTCCTGGAGACCCTGGTGCCGTCGGTCCGGGAGGACCTGACGCCGCTGCGGGGGCTGCCGCTGCGGCACCGCTGACGCCGCCCCGGCGGACCGGACGCGCCCCTCGGCGGACCGGACGCGCGCCCGGCGCGCGGGCCCGGTGAACAGCCCAGCGCTCGGGCGTCCGTGCCGGGTGGCGGCGCCGGGCGGGATACCGTCCCGGGGAGGGCCGGTCGTGGGGCCGGCCGGGCGGGACGCGGTGGGGGAGGACAAGGGTGGTGCGGCAACCGGCGCTGCCGCTGTGGCGGCGCGTCGTCTTCGTCGACTGGCACGACGTGCTCTCGCGCAGCCCGTACTGGGCGTCGGTCGTCACCGAGGCACGCCACCCTCTGCACCGCCCGTTGCGGGTCGCCCTGGGCCGCCTCTACGGGAATCCCGAGCTCATGGCCGGCTGGACGACCGGCCGGTTGCGGACGGAGGACGTCGTCGCCGCCCTGGGCGTCGAGCCGGTGGGCCGGTACGACGCCGACTGGCTGTGCCGCCGGGTGGAGGCGGACTGCCGGCTGATGCGGGTCAACGTCGAGCTGCTGCGCGTGCTGCAGGTGGTGCGCGAGCGCGCCTTCGTCGTCGTCGCCACCGACAACGTGCCCCCCTTCGCCCGCACCTTCCGGCACGCGGCGGGGGCGCGTCGGCTGGTCCCGGCGCCGGTGGACGACACCCTGGCGAGCTGGGCGCCGCTGTGCGACGACCTGATCTGCTCCAGCGACGTCGGCATCCGCAAGGAGGCGGACCCGGTGGCCTTCTTCGGCCCCTATCTCGCCGCGTGCGGGCTGCGGTTCGAGGACGCGCTGCTGATCGACGACCGCAGCGCCAACTGCTCCGCCTTCCGCGCGGCGGGCGGCTCGGCCCTGCGCTGGACCATGCACACCGACCCGCTGGAACTGCTCACCACCGCCGTGGAGAACTGGCTCCCGCTGGCCCCTTCCGAGCCGCCGGAGCCCGAGCCGGCGGAGGTGGAGCCCCATCCGGCGGAGCCCCACCCGGTGGGGTGACTGCAGGATCGTCCCGGGTTGCATGATCACCGGGGTCGGGGTGCAGGGAGGGACGTCAGCGGGAGGTCACGCGGAGGACCTCCTCGAAGGTCGTGCGGCCCGTCAGGGCCTTGCGGACCGCGGCGCCCCGAAGGGTGACCGTGCCCGCCGCGGCGGCCTGCGCGGCGAGCCCGGCCTCGGTCGGCTCGTGCAGCAGGGACTGGCGCATCGGCTCGTCGATCTCCAGCACCTCGTAGACGCCGGTCCGGCCGCGGTAGCCGGTGCCGCCGCACTCGTGGCAGCCCTCGCCCCGGCAGGGGGTGCCGGCGTCGAGGTCGGCGGGCTTCAGGCCGAGGAGGGCGAGCGTGTCGGCGTCCGGGCGGTACGGGACGGCGCACGCCCCGCACGGGCACCGCACCAGCCGCTGCGCCATCGACAGGGTGAGCGAGGTCGCGACGGCGAACGGTCCCGCGCCCATGTCGACCAGGCGGGTCAGCGCGGCGACGGCGGAGTTGGTGTGCAGGGTGGTGAGCACGAGGTGGCCGGTCATGGCGGCCTTGAGGGCCAGCTCGGCGGTCTCGCCGTCGCGGACCTCGCCCACGAGGATGATGTCGGGGTCCTGGCGCAGGATGGACCGCAGGCCGCGGCTGAAGGTCATGCCGGTCTTCTCGTTCACGCCGACCTGGGTGATCCCGGGCAGCTGCACCTCGACCGGGTCCTCCAGGGTGACGACGTTGAGCTCCGGCGAGCTGATGCGCGAGATCGCGGAGTACAGCGTGTTCGTCTTGCCCGAACCGGTCGGCCCGGTGATGAGGATCAGCCCCTGCGGCACGGCGAGCGCGCGCTCCAGGGCGGCGAGCTGGTCGGGTTCCATCCCCAGGTCGGCCAGCGGCGGGACGGCGTCGCCGCGGGTCAGCAACCGGATGACCACCTTCTCGCCGTGCAGGCTCGGCAGCGTGCTGACGCGCGCGTCGATCGCCACGCCGTCCACCTGCAACCGGGTGCGGCCGTCCTGCGGGACGCGCCGTTCGGCGATGTCCAGCCCGGATATGATCTTGATGCGGCTGATGACGGCGGTCGCCACGCGCCGCGGCGCCTCCAGCACGTCCCGCAACCGGCCGTCGACGCGGTACCGCACGCGCAGGGTGTCCCGCTGCACCTCGACGTGGATGTCCGACGCGCGCAGCCGCACCCCGTCGCCCAGGATCTGGGTCACCAGCCGGACGATCGGCGCCTCCTCCTCCGCCCCCGCCGCCCACGGGTCCGCGTCGTCCTCGCCCGCGACCTCCTGCACGATCTCGGCGACCTGCGTCGTGTCCGACCCCAGTGACCAGGCGCGGGTCAGGTGCTCGCGGATCTGGCCGTCCGTCGCGACGTACACCGTCAGGTCCGTGCACCGGGTATAGAGCCGGACGTCGTCGAAGGCCAGCACGTTGGTCGGGTCGCTCGCGGCCACGACCAGCCCGCCGCCGGGCGTCCGCTCGACCGGGATCACGCGGGTCCGCTCGGCCACCGCCCGCGGCAGCAGCCGGACGACGTCCGCGGCCGGCACCACCTTGGACAGGTCCACGACCTGCAGGTTCAGCATCCCCGCCAGGCACCGGGCGACGTCCTGCTCGGTGGTGAGGCCCAGGTCGACGACGACACGTCCGAGCCACGGCCGCGGCTCCGGCGCCGCACGCTGGGCCGAGAGGGCGGCCTCCAGCTGGTCGGCGGTCAGCAGCCCGTCGCCGACGAGCAGCTCCCCGATCGGACGGCGCCGCACGCCTCCGCGCCCGGTCGCGGCCGGGGTGCGTGCCGTCGCGGCGTCCGGTGCGGCGGCCCAGCGGGCCGGGTCGGCGTCCAGCAGGCGCGCGATCCGCAGGCCCTGCGCCACCTCCAGCACCTGGGCGGCGTCCAGGCCCTGGACGGCGGCCAGCGCCTGCCCGGGATCGAGCGCCCGCGCGACCCGCAGGGCCCGCGCCACCTCCGGCGACCGCGGCGTGCGGGGTGCGGGGACGGCGGCGGGCACCCGGGCCAGCAGGAGCGGCTCGGTCCCGGTGGCCCACACGCCGGGCCGGACGGCGAGGACCCGGCGCAGGTACCGTCCGGCGTCCTCGGCGCTGACGTCGCCGTCGCCGTCCGTGTCGGCGCGACCCGAGCGCAGGCCCTCGGCGAGGGCCGCGGCCAGCACCGGGTGGCCGCCGGCCGGTTCCGGCCCCGGCTCGGAGGCCAGCACCCAGCGGGTGCGCTCCGGGCCGTCGCCGCCGGGGAGCGCCAGGTCCGCCGCCTCGCCCCCGCCGTCGCCGTCCACCACGACCAGCTGGCGCCGGGCGGCGGCGGCGTCGAGGGGGCCGCGCAGGCGGCGAGGGTCGACGTCCGTGCCGCACAGGGCGACGATCACGACGTCGTCCCGGTCACGGTGCTCCAGCAGGGCCGCGACGGCGCCCTCCACCTCGCCCGCGCTGCGCCCCGCGAGCCAGGTGACGGCGAACCCGCCGACCGCGGGATCGGCCAGCGCGTCACGCAGCGCGACGGCGCCCGCAGGCACCCGGTCCGGCCCGGCGTCGTCCCCCGACGGCGCCGCCCAGGACCCGCCGCCGTCCCCGAAGCGGCCCGCGGCGACCAGCGCGACCCGCTCGCCCGTCGCCTCCCGCCACGGTCCGCCGGTGCCGGGCTCCCAGCCCGGCAGGAACGCCGCGACGACGGCGGTGGCGGGCAGGTCGCCGAGGCCCGGACCCGCGACGGCGCGGGCGCCTGCACCCGCTCGGGCGGGTCCGTGGAACCAGCCGAGCAGCGGCAGGCACCAGGTGACGTCGAGCCAGGCGACCGCCGCCGGGGCGACCTCGCGGACGGCCTCGCGGACCCCCTCGCCGGACCTGTCCTCCGACTGCGGCATCCGACCTCCTCCCGCCCGCCGGTCCGATGCCGGCGGCAACGGTTGTCGGCAGCCGGGCGGCGGACTTCACCCCGGGGCACCCGTCCGGGTGTGCGCGCTCACCCCTCCCGCCCAGCGCGGACGGTCCGCTCACCCGCCCGGGCGCCACCCGGTCGCCGAGCCCTGCGATGATCATGCAATCCGGGACGATCATGCGATCCGTGAACGGGCAGCCCTCCGGGGACTCCCGTCCGCAGGCCGGGGTGGGGTGCTCAGGCTGCCGGGCAGGTGGGGGCGGCGTGCTGCTTCAGGACGGCGAGGCCCGCCGCCCGCTCGACGAGGGCGAACGGCTGGCCGAGCACCAGGTCGACGTCCGAGCCGAGGCGCTCGTCCGCCTGGTAGGCGACGGCGCCCTTGACCTGGGTGGCGATCGTCCGGGCGGCGAGCATCCCGCTCGGGCCGTGCCGGATCACCGCGGCCCCCTGGGGCTTGGTCGGCGACGTGTCGTTGCCCGGCGGCTCGGGCACGGTGAAGCCGCGCTTCTGCAGCTCGCGGATGGTGGTGAGGGCGAGACCCCGCCGGTCGGAGGCGTTCAGCACCCGCACCTTCGTGGCGGCGGCACCCTGGACGGCGTCGGTCGGCGTCGCGCAGGCCGAGGGTGCCCGGGTACTGGGCGTGCCGCCGAACGGCCAGCTCACCGCGCCCTGGAACACCCCGAAGGCGAGCATCCCCGCCACGAGCAGGGTCCCCAGCCCGGCGAGGAAGACCACCGTCTGGCGCCGTCCCCGCGGTCGGGCGGCCGCCGGGGAGGGGGAGACCTGCCAGCCGGGCGGGCCGGGCGGCAGGCTCGGCATCCCGTGACCGGGCGTGCCGTCCCCCGACCCGCCGTCCCCCGACCCGCCGTCCCCCGACCCGGCCGCCGGGTACGGGGGCGGGGCGTAGGGGTCGGCGTCCGGGTCCTGCCCGGCCTCCGGGGCCGGGGCCGGGTCGATCCCCTCGGCCCGGTCCACCTCGTCGACCCGATCGACCCGATCGGGAGGGGCGGGAGGAGCGGGAGGAGCGGGAGGGCCGGCCGGGAGCGGTGGGAGGGGCGGCGGGTACGGCCGCGGCGGTCGCCCCGCCGGATGCCGGCCGGGCGGTGGGACCCGGGTCGTGGGGTCGTCCGGCGCGGGCATGCGCGTGGTGCGGTCGGTGGTGAGGTCGCCGGGGCCCGGCGTGCGCAGGGTCGGGTCGTCCCCGGAGCCGTGGTCGGTCAACTCCCCGCCTCTCGTCCGCGGCCCGGAGCGGGCCGTCCTCGAGGGACATCGTCTCCCGCCGCAGGCCCGGATGGGCGGACCGACCGTCGGGAGAATGTGCAGGATCAGCCCGCGCGGGAGCGGTCGGTCGCGGGCGCCGTCGCGCGACCCCGCCGGACGACGTCGGCGCCCGAGTCCTCCGCCCAGCCCGTGATGAGCGACTCGCCCGTCGGGGTCGCGGCGCGTCGCGGCAGCCCCAGCACCTCCCGGCGCTCGCCGAGGTGCAGCACCACGAGGAGGCGGGTCACCACGACCCGGTCGACGTCGGTCCAGACGAGGTCGACGCCGTCCCCGGCCCGGTGGGCCCGGATCCGGTCCGGGCCGACCTGCCAGCGGACGGCGAGCACGTCCGGCGACAGCCGTGACCAGCGCAGCTGCGGTCCGAGGGCGACCAGGGCCACCGCGCACACCCCGACGGCGACGAGCGCGACCAGGGTCGTCGTGGCCGCGAGGCGGTCCGGCACGCCGAGGACGACGGCTGCGGCCCCGGCGACCGGGACGACGGCGACCACGGCACCCGTCCGCGACCAGAACCCGGACAGGCGCAGGTCCTCGCGGCACAGCTCGCGCCACTCCGCGGGGCGGAGCTGCGCCGCCACGTCCACGGTGGGGCGGCCGGGTCCGGACACGCTCCTGACCGTAGGCCCGTGCGCGCCCGGGCGGGAGACCCCGGGGCCCAGGTTCACCCGTCGTGGCACGGATCGGGCCGCCATCGTCCCAGGAGATGTACCACGCGCAGCTGTTCGACGACGCAGGGTGAGTAGAGGTCGTGCCCACCGTTCGCCGGACCGTCACGGAAATGGGCATGTCCCGCCACGCGGTCGGCCCGGTACCGTCGGTGCGCCACATGATTCGTTCCGCTGGCTCCTCCGCTCGTTTCCTCCGCTCGTTTCCTCCGTAGTCGGTGAAGGGGAGCGCTCGTGCACCACGGGGACGGTGACCCGGCCGGGGACGCGTCCGGCGACCCTCCCGGGGCCGCCCGGCGGCAGGAGGCCGTCTGGCAGGACGTCGTCGAGGCGGTGCCCGGCGTCGTCCTGGTGCTCAACGCCGACCAGGTGTGCACCTACGTCTCCCCGGCCGTCGAGCGGGAGCTGGGCGTGCGCGCGTGCGACGTCGTCGGCACCTGCCCCGACCGGCTCGTGGACCCCGACCAGCTGCCCGACGTCTGGCGGGCCCGGATCGCCGCCGCCACCGGCGAGCGCGGTGCGACCAGCCGGGTGCTCCTGCCGGGCCCGCACGGGCCGGTCTGGTACCGGTCGACGTCGACCCGGCTCGTCCATCCCGTCACCGGTGCCGTCTCGACCGTCGTCCACCTGCAGGACGTCGCGGGCGAGGTGGCGTCGCAGGTCGCCCTGACCCGGTCGATCGACCGGTACCGGTGCCTGCTGGAGGCGGTCGACGAGGCGGTCCTCCAGCTCGACGCCCGCGGCCGGATCGAGTCGTTCAACCCGCAGGCCCTCGACCTGCTGCACCGGTCACCGGACGGGCTGCTCGGCGCGCTCGCCGTCACCGTGCTCGGGCTGTGCGACCAGGACGGGCGCCCGATCGGCGGCGACCTGGCCCAGGCCCTGGCCCCGGCGACGGGCGCGGGCGTGTGGCGGACGCTGGTGCGCGGGGACGGCGAGCGCCGGCTGGTGCGGGTGCGCCTCACCTCGTTCGGCGGGCCGGGTCCCGGCGGGGGCGGTGACCTGCTGGTCCTGCGCGAATGCGCCGGGCACGGCGCGCCGCCCGGCAGGCCCGGCCCGACGCCGCGCGAGGCCCGCAGCGCGGCCGGGCTGACGGCGCGGGAGGGCGACGTCCTCGACGGGCTGGCCCGCGGCGGGGACGTGCCGACGATCGCCCGGATGCTGGGGATCAGCGTCCACAGCGTCCGCGGCCACGTGAAGAGCATCACGGCCAAGCTCGGCGTCCACAGCCAGCTGCAGGCGGTGATCGCGGCGGCGCAGCGCGGCCTGGTGGATCTGACGCAGCCCGACTGACGTCCGGACGCGACCCGGCCGATCCGGCGACCGGGCCACGTCCAGGGGTGGTGATCGGGCTCACAGCCTCGTACGGTCTGGGTTCATGACGGAGCAGACCCCCGAGAACGATCCCCCGGCGACCGCGCAGGTCGGCGTCGTCGGCCTCGCCGTGATGGGCAGCAACCTGGCCCGCAACTTCGCCCACCACGGGTACACGGTGGCCCTCTACAACCGGACCCAGGCCCGCACCGACGAGCTGGTGGCAGCGCACGGCCACGAGGGCAGCTTCGTCCCGACGGCGTCGCCGGCCGCGTTCGCCGCGGCCCTGCAGCGCCCGCGCCGGGCCCTGATCATGGTCAAGGCCGGTGCCCCGACGGACGCGATGATCGACGCGCTCGTCCCGCACCTGGAGCCGGGCGACATCGTCGTCGACGGCGGCAACGCCCACTTCGAGGACACCCGGCGGCGCGAGGCGCGGCTGCGCGAGCTGGGCCTGCACTTCGTGGGGGCGGGGATCTCCGGCGGCGAGGAGGGCGCGCTCAACGGCCCCTCGATCATGCCGGGCGGCTCGCGCGAGTCCTACGCGGCGCTCGGCCCGCTGCTGGAGGACATCGCCGCGAAGGCCGGCGACGGCGAGTCCTGCTGCACGTACATCGGCCCGGACGGCGCCGGTCACTTCGTCAAGATGGTGCACAACGGCATCGAGTACGCCGACATGCAGTTCATCGCCGAGGCGTACGACGTGCTGCGCGGCGCCGGCCTGGAGCCCTCGGCCATCGCCAAGGCGTTCAGCACCTGGAACACCGGCGACCTGGAGTCGTTCCTCATCGAGATCACCGCGGAGGTGCTCGACGCCGTCGACACCCGCACCGGCCGCCCGCTCGTCGACGTCATCGCCGATGCGGCCGAGCAGAAGGGCACCGGCCGCTGGACCGTGCAGACGGCGCTCGAGCTGGGCACGCCGGTGGGCACGATCGCCG
>Ga0302323_100004696_pt1 | contig 11133 bp, 13 predicted proteins | sample Fen_T0_3_FD_201950 | JGI IMG/M metagenome (GOLD analysis project Ga0302323, IMG submission 201950) | Peat permafrost microbial communities from Stordalen Mire near Abisko, Sweden - Fen_T0_3 | ecosystem: Environmental > Terrestrial > Soil > Wetlands > Permafrost | place: Sweden: Abisko... | reverse complement strand
ATCGTTACGCAGCTCGCGGCGGTGTCGAAGGCGCTCGATCGCGCAGGCTTTGCCGTGATCGCGACGGGCCTCCGGCAGTGCCTCACCGAAGACCCATCAGGCGACAGCGTGGACACGTCCGCCTTGGAGAAGCTCTTCCTCTCCCTGGCCTGATCGCGAAGGCTTCACCTCTCCTCAAGGGCCGAAACTCGTCGCGGGCAGGTCGAACCAGCGGAGCTGGTCGAAGTCGGCCGACACCTCGGCGCTCTCTCCCGTGGGGATCGCTTCCGAGAGAATGCGCCGCGCCTCGTCGAGATACTTCTCGAAGACCGTTGTTGGCGCGGTCGAACGGTGGTGCGGGTACCGCATGGTGCCGTCCGGGGTGTAAGCGATGTCGCGGAGTCGCAGCGGCGGTTCGACGGGTCCGGCCCGATGCCGCCACAAGCCGCTGACGGGGTCGAACCTGTAGTCGCCGAGGAGCTTCCAGCCAGAACGGGCCACCAGGCGTACGGCTTCGACGATGTAGTCGAACACGTCGTCACTGATGAAGTAGTTGAAGTTCACCCGCACCCAGCCCGGCTTGATCCCTTCGCAGCCAGTGGCGATCTGGGCCTCGAACTCGTGCGAGTGCTCGAGGTCGATCCCCAGGAGCCGGTGCCCGTACGGGCCGGCACAGGAGCACCCCCCGCGCGTCTGGATGCCGAAGAGGTCGTTGAGCAGGGCCACGACGAAGTTGTGGTGGAGGTACTTGCCGCTGGCGGTACGGATCACGAACGACACGATCGAGAGTCGCTTCGCCGCCGGGTTGCCGAGGATCTCCATGGTCGGCTCTGCTCGCCAGGCTGTCATTGCCCGTTCCAGGAGGACCTGTTCGCGTTCTTCGATGACGTCGACGCCGACGGCCTCCTTGACACCGAACACCAACCCGGCGCGGATGGACTCGACGATGGCGGGGGTGCCGCCTTCCTCCCGGTGGACGGGGTCGGTGAGGTAGCGGTGCTCGTCGGCATTGACGAACATGACGGTTCCACCCCCGGGCACTGCCGGGACGCGGTTGGTGAGGAGGTCCCTGCGGACGACCAGGACGCCAGGCGTGCCGGGTCCACCGATGAACTTGTGCGGGGAGATGAAGACCGCGTCGAGGTGCGCGTCCGGGTCGCCTTCGGGGGCGGAGACATTGATGGTGACGTAGGGGGCACACGCCGCGAAGTCCCAGAAGCTGAGCGCTCCGTGCGCGTGCAGAAGCAGGGAGATCCCGTGGACGTCCGAGACGATGCCGGTGACGTTGGAGGCTGCCGAGAACGAGCCGATCTTGAGCGGCCGGTCGGCGTACGCCGCCAGCTGGGCTTCGAGTTGGGCCTTGTCGATGTGGCCGTCGGCGTCCTCGTGGATCGTGACCACGTCGGCGATCGATTCGCGCCACGGCAATTCGTTGGAGTGGTGCTCGAAGGGCCCGATGAACACGACCGGGCGCTCGGCTGCAGGAATGGCTGCTGAGAGGTGATACCGATCGTCGAGCTTCGACGGGATGCGCAGGCCGAGGATGCCGATCAGCTTGTCGATGGCTGCCGTTGACCCCGAGCCGGTGAAGATCACCACCGTTTCGGCGTCTCCGCCCACCGACTCGTGGATGATCCGGCGGGCGTCCTCGCGCAGTCTGTTCGTCTGGAAGCCGGTGCTGCTGGCCTCGGTGTGGGTGTTGGCGTAGCGGGGGAGTACCTCCTCGCGAATGTAGTCCTCGATGAAGTCAAGGCTGCGGCCTGACGCGGTGTAGTCGGCGTAGGTGACCCGTCGCGGACCGTACGGGCCGGGCATGACCTGGTCATCGCCGATCACGCCCGCACGGATCCGCTCCAGCAGGGTTCCTGCAGGGGTCGGGGGCGCGCTCACGGCCTCAGCCTAAGCGCGTCCCCGTCGCGGCGTGGGCCCTTCGTCACCGAAGCGGGCAGGTGGGGGGCCGGGTGGTGCCCTGCTGGCCCCAGCCGGCGCCGGTGCCGGAACTCATGCCCTGTCCGCGACCATTTCCGCGCTGCCCCGCCGAATTGCCGCCGGACCTGCCGTTCTGCATGCCCTGGCCATTGCGGGCGCCCAGGATCTTGCCGTCCTTGGCGGCAGTGAAGGCGGCCAGGTGGTTCGCCGAGCCGTTCATCAGGTTGGTGAAGGCTGCCTTCACGTCGGCCTGGCTGGTCTGGCTGATGGCGGCCTTCAGGTCGGCGATGTCGAGGTTCTCCACGGCGACGCCCACGTCGTAGGCCTTCGCCAGTGACTCGCTGCCACTGGCGAGCAGCTTGTCGTACAGCGCCTGCAGGGCCGGGTCGGCGTGGGTGCCCGGGTTCTTGCCCGCCGACGGGTCGGCAACGCCGTAGCGGGTGAGCAGGAGCCCCATCGTGTCGAAGTGGACCTGCTCGCTGCGGGCGATGTTCACGAACGGGGCGGCCTGGGAGTACTTGGCGGCAAGTGTTGTGTAGATGTCCCGGGCGAGGCGTTCCTCGTCGCGCATGTGGGTGAGGTTGGTGGACAGGGTCGTGTCGGCGGTGGCGGTGGCTGTCGGGGTCGGCGTCGGGGTGGGCGCGGCGTAGACGGTCGTGGTCCAGCCGACGGTCAGCAGGCCGGCGGTGGCCAGCCCGAGGGCTGTCCGCGTCTTCCAGGTGGTCTTCATGATTGCTCCTTGTCGGGTTGCGTGATCCTTGTGAGATTCACGCTAGGAGCCGGTCGTGAAGCCCATCGGACCGCGGCCGTGAAGCTTCCGTGAAGCAGTCGGTTCATTCACTCCGAGACGTCACACCAGCTTCACCGTTGCTTCACACACCGCGGCGAGGCTCGACGGGAACCGAATCCTCGAGGAGAACCCCGTGCAATCACCGCAGCCGAACAGACGGACCGGCACGCTCACCCGCTTCCAGCGACGCGTCCGGGACATGCGCAGGGTGAAGGGTGCCAGGCATGTCACGCAGTTGGTTGTCGGCGGCATCATCGTCGTGGCGGCGATCCGGCACCAGCTCGAGACGGCCGGCGGGGCGGCCTCCGTCGACGCACTGTGTCCATTCGGGGCCATCGAGACGCTGCTCACCTGGGTGACCACGGGAACCCTGATCGCCAAGACCCACCCGTCGAACCTGGTTCTCGGTCTGGGGCTCCTGGTCGGCACCCTGCTGGTGGGGAACGCCTTCTGTGGCTGGATCTGCCCGTTCGGCGCCATCCAGGACGGCTTGTCGTGGCTGCGGCGCACGCTGCACCTCCCGACCGTGCAGGTGCCCCGCCGCCTCGACTCGGCCCTGCGTTGGGGACGCTTCCTCGTCCTCGCGCTCGTGATCTTCATGAGCTACACCACCGCACGTCTGTGGTTCGCCGGCTACGACCCCTACCTCACCCTTTTCGGCCTGCACTGGTTGTTCGGGGCAGAGGCCAGTGACTACTGGGTCGCGCTCCTCATCCTCGGGCTGGTCGTCGCAGCCTCCCTGATTGTGGACCGCTTCTGGTGCCGCTACCTGTGCCCGCTGGGCGCGGTGCTCTCTGTCGTCGGCAGGTTCAGCCTGCTCCGCATCCGCAGGTCCCCGTCCGCCTGTACCGACTGCACCCTGTGCGACAAACCCTGCCCGGTGGGAATCGAGCCGAGCAAGGCCAAGCCGTTCGTGAGCCCCGACTGCATCGGGTGCATGGACTGCGTGGCCACCTGTCCGGTTCGTGGGGCGCTCACCGTTGGCTCCATCGTGCCGCTGGGGCTGCCGAACCGGATCCGCAAAGAGGACCTGACCACGTCGGCCCGCCGCGAGCCCGCGTCCACTGGCAAGGAGAACTGACCATGAAGGTGTCGTTGTGGGTGACTCCGGTCGTCTCTGCTGTGGTGCTCTTCGGGTCGATCGGTGTTGCCACCATCAGCGGCGACTGGGTGACGGGAGGGCGGGAACAGATCGCACAGAAGGCGCAGCTGACCGTCGATGACGTCAAGGGGTGGATGACCCTCCAGCATGCTGCGGACGGACTGGGTATCCCGGTCGCCACCGTGATCGGGCTCATCGACCCGGCTGCCGGGGCTGGTCTCAGCCCGACCACGGTGTTCAAGGATGTCGAGGCCGAGGTCCCCGGGTTCGAACTCGCAACGTTTCGCGAACAACTGAGGGAGTACATTGCCGCCGGCTCGGCTCCAGCCGCAACGTCGGGACCATCAGCGAGTCGGCGGTAGCGTGGGGTGTGGAGTGGGCTCTCTGGGCAGGATGTGCCCGCCAGTGAACAGCCACGATGTCACCGCGAACGGATGGGCCCATGGTGAGCCAGCCTGACGGCAACCGCGCGTCCGTCGCGCAGCCGTCACTCTGGTCCATGCTCGTCCAGGTGCTCTACATCGGCACGATCGGCTATGGCGGGCCGACAGCGCTCACCTACATGCGCAACATCTTCGTCACCGAGCGTGCGTGGTTCACCGAGGACGAGTTCCTTGAGGCCATGAGCCTCGCCCAGGTTCTCCCCGGGTCGACCGGTGTCACGGCGATGAGTTACTTCGGCCACCGCAGGTACGGCTACTTCGGCGCCCTGGTGTTCCCGCTGGTGTTCCTCGCGCCCTCGATCGCGGCAATTCTGTTGCTGTCCTGGGCGTACTTCACCTACGGGCAATTGAGCTTCGTCGCGCCCCTCTTCGTCGGCCTGGGCGCACTCGTCGTTGCCCTGCTGCTGTCGGCGACCCTCTCGCTGGGGGCGGCTGTCTTCACCGGAGGGCGGACTCGTGTACTGCTCGGCCTGCTGATCACCACAGCCACCTTCGTCGGGTCTCTGGTCTTCCGGATCAACCTCGTCTGGCTGGTCCTTCTCTCGGGGATGCTGGGGATCGCCCTGTTCTGGCGCCTGGGTCGCAGCGACGTCCCGGGTCCGGTCGGCGGCCAGGTCGAGCGACGTCCAGCCGTCACGTCCAAGTCGCTCTCACGATTCGTGCCCATTGTCGCTCTGGGCGTCCTCATCGCGGGAGCGCTGGCAGGCCCGGACACTCGGACCTTGTTCCTCGCCTTCTTCCAGGTCGGACTTTTGGCCTTCGGGGGCGGGTTCGCGTCCGTCGCCTTGCTCCAGCATGTTGTGGTCGACCAGATGCACTGGCTCACTTTCACGCAATTCCGCGACGGGATTGCCTTGGGCCAAGTCACCCCTGGGCCGGTGCTGATCACCGCAGGGTTCGTCGGGTACAAGGTGAGCGGCACGCTCGGGGCCCTGGCCGCGACGTTCGGGATCTTCCTGCCGCCGGCGATCCTCATCATGCTCGTCGCCGACCTTCACGACCGGTTCAAGCGCAACAGGATCGTCCACGCGGTGGTCGGCGGCTTCCAATTCGGCTTCATCGGCCTTGTCGCCGCCATCACGATCCAGTTCGGCCTCGGATCGCTCACCAACTGGCAGACGTGGCTGATCTTCACTGCCAGCTTCGTGCTCGTGTGGTGGTTCAAACGGAGTGCCGGCTGGGCGATCATCGGCACCGTCATCTTCGCGCTGCTGTTCATCGGCGCGTGATCGGCCGGCCTGCGCGACGGATCAATTGAGCGAGCGGCCGGGCACTTGTCCGGCCGCTCGCATTCCGGTCAGCTCTTGGCCACCCGCGGCTTCGTGGTGAACCCGAAGGGCGCATACAGCGGGCAGAACCCGACTGCTGACGTGACGAGCATCACCGCGGCGAGGACGAGCAGGATGATGCCGCCGACCGAACCGAAACCGGCCATCCAGGCGCCGACGGCCAGGAGGACGGCGAGGACGACCCGAATGATGCGGTCGGTGTTGCCGATGTTCTGCTTCATGTTCTTCTCTCTTCCGAGTTTGGTGTGGATCGTGGCCACGGAGATCTCCGTGGGCAGGTGATGGCTAACCGCAGGCAGAGGTACCCGAGACCCGCTGCACAAGGCCGAGGCTCAGGATCCCGAGAGCGAGGGCTCCGCCCATCGGTCCCGTGGCCTGGTGAAGGAGGATGCCGGCGCCGGGTACGAGCAGGCCGGCCATCACTGCACACGAGGACCCCACCGCTCGGCCAGCGCCGCGCAGTGGCAGGTAGGTGGCGAGGATCAGGGCGGCGACAAGGGACATGGCGCCGGTGAGCAGATTCCACACCGGGTCGACAAAGCCGGAGCCGAGTGCAGCGTTGTAGGCGAGGAACAGCAAGGGGCTCAGCACGACCATTGCCACGGTGTGGCGGGGCAGCCACCCCTTCCGCAGGGCGGTGAATCCGGGCTGGCGGACGCGTGTGACCGCTCGGGCTGTGGGGATCCGTCCGCCGGGCCCGAACAGGGGAGGCTGGTCGACCTCGGGCGGCATCACACGCCGGCGCTCTGCTGGGTCGCGAGCTCGGCGCGGATCGCGTCCATGTCGAGTCCGTGGACCTCCTCGATCAAACGGTCAAGGTCGGCGGCGCGCAAGGCTCCTGGCTGGCTGTAGACCAGGATGCCGTCGCGGAAAGCCATCAGGGTCGGAATGGAGCTGATGTGCGCGGCCTGGGCGAGCGCCCTCTCTGCCTCGGTGTCGACCTTTCCGAACACGATGCCCTCGTGCTTGTTGGACGCTGCTTCGAAGGTGGGGGCGAACGAGCGGCAGGGTCCGCACCAGGCCGCCCAGAAGTCCACGAGGACGATCGGGCTGCCGGTGACCGTGGACTCGAAGTCCGCAGAGGTGAGGTTCTGGGTGGACATGGCTACTCCTTCTTGTTCCTTCTCAATTCGTGACGACCTGGCCGCCTGACGACTGCCAGGCATTGATCCCGCCGGCAAGGTCGAACAGGTGGGTGAAGCCGGCCTGGCCCATCGCTGTCATTGCCGTCTTGGAACGGTTTCCGCTGTGGCAATAGATCGCGTAGTTCTTGGTCGGGTCCAGGGTCGCTGCGCCCTGGGCGAAGTCCGCCGACTGGATGTCGAGGTTCACTGCTCCGGTGATGTGACCGGACGCGAACTCGGACGGGGTCCGTACGTCGAGCATGATCGTGTTCGGCAGTTTTGCCGCAGCCGCGAAATCGGTCGGCGGGAGACTGGCGCCCGTCGCCGGGACAGCCGCCGCGGTAGGGCCGGAGGTCGCACTGACCGTCGCGCCGGAGCAACCTCCCAGGAGAAGGGTCGCGGCCACCAGTGCCGCGGCCACGCCCGCGCGCCTCACCGGCCGAAGATCCTGAACAGCCCGGACGTCGACTTCACGGTCGGCTGCGGGGACTGTGAAGCCCCCGAGTGCCCTCCGCACCACTGGCCGGCCGGAACCCGTGCCTTGACGGAGGACACGTGCTGACCACAGCCAGTCCACGTGGTCTTGCCGCAGGTCCTGCAGGTTGTGGGGCTACACATCCGGAATCTCCTTCATCGTTGCTGTTGAGAGCAATATACCCCCTGGGGTATACGATTGCGAATCGGGAGGCCGAATTGTCCGGTGCTGTTCGTGCCCGTTCTGTGAGGCTTGTGTGAAGCCTTGCCGCTACCTCATCCTCGGGCACCGGACCCGCGGTTCGCAGCCTTACGCTGAACCGGGACAGGAGGTTGTCGTGGTGTATCGGGTGCTCATCGTCGACGATGAGCCGCAGATCAGGACGGTCCTTCGTGCCTACCTGGAGGAGGACGGGTTCGAGGTCGCTGAGGTGGGGACGGGCGCGGACACGCTGCGTGAGCTCACGCGTACCGGGAGCCGGCCGTTTGACGTGGTGTTGCTCGACATCGGGCTGCCCGACCTGGGTGGGCTGGATGTTCTCCAGAAGATCCGCGCCACCTCCGAGGTGTACGTGATCCTGGTCACGGCACGCTCCGAGGAAGTCGACAAACTGATCGGCCTGAGCGTCGGCGCCGACGACTACATCACCAAGCCGTTCAGCCCGCGGGAGGTTGTCGCCCGGGTGAAGACGGTGCTCCGCCGCAATGCTCGCGCAGAGGTGACCGATGCGCAGGCGATCGACGGTTCTCTGGTCTTCGACGGGTTGGTGATCGATCGGGAGCGACGCGAGATCACCGTTGTTGCCGGCCCGGTCACCCTGTCGGCGCTCGAGTTCGACCTGCTCCTCGCCCTTGCCTCAGCTCCGGGACGGGTGTTCTCCCGGGCCCAACTGCTGGAGAACGTGTGGGGCTACGACTTCTACGGTGACGAGCGGGTGGTGGATGTGCACATCCGGGGAATGCGGGCAGCGCTCGGGGACGACGCTTCGAACCCGCAGATCATCGGGACGGTTCGGGGTGTCGGCTACAAGTTCCTCAAGAAGGCGTCAGCATGAACCGGTTGTCAGTACGACTGGTCCTCTCCCACGTCCTCGTTGCCGTCCTCGGTGCCTTGGCAACCTTCTTCATCGTCCGCCAGCTCGCCCCTGCGCTCTTCGATGAAACCCTGAGGCGCGCGCAGGGCGGGGGTCCTCGCGGACCGGGCCAGGGGATGGGCCAGAATGCCGGTCTGAGGGAGCAGTTCGCGACGGCGGTCGACCAGGCCCTGCTGATCGGGGCGCTGGTGGGCGCAGCCGTAGCGGCGATCTTCGGGATTCTTGCCGCCTGGCGCCTGATTCGTCCGCTGGGGCGCCTCCGCAGCGCGACGCGCCGGATCGCTGAGGGCGACTACGACACCACGGTGGTCGTCCCGAAGGAGGCCGAGTTGGCTGACCTCGCCAACGACGTCAACAGCCTGGGTCGCACCCTGGCCGAGACGGAGGCGCGCCGGCTCAGGCTCCTTGGCGAGGTGGCACACGAGATGCGGACTCCGCTCACGGTCATTGACGGCTACGTCGAAGGCATGATCGACCAGGTGCTGCCTACCGACACCGAGTCCCTGGGGCACGTGGGGGAGGAGAGCAGGAGACTGCGTCGCCTCGCTGATGACTTGTCCGCGCTGTCCCGCGCGGAGGAGGGCAGGCTCCAACTGGCTACGCAGCGTGTCGACATCACGCAGGTGGTGACCGCCGCGGCAGAGCGGTTGCGTCCGCAGGTGCAGGACGCCGGCCTCACGCTGCGAGTGGCTGCCGGCCCCGGTCCATTCATGGTCGATGCTGACGCCGATCGAATCGGCCAGGTCGTCACCAACCTGGTCGGCAATGCGATCCGGGCTACACCGTCGGGCGGCACTGTGACCGTGACCTGTGTCCAGTCCGGTTCATGGGTGGATGTCGCTGTTGCCGACACCGGTGTTGGCCTCGCGCCGTCCGATCTGAAGCAGGTGTTCGAGCGTTTCTATCGCGTACGCGAACGGACCAACACCGCCAACGATTCCGGCACCGGGATCGGGCTGACCATCTCCAGGGGCATCGTCCGGGCCCACGGCGGAGACGTGACCGCTGCGAGTGAGGGCCTGGGTACAGGCGCCACCTTCACGGCGCGGCTTCCGCTTGCCGCGGCTTTTTCGACCTGACTGCTTCCGCGGGTGAAGATGGGGCGTGACGTTGTTCATTCCGAGCCCCTCGATCAGCAGCTTCCAGATCGGCCCGCTGACCATCCACTTCTACGCCCTGTGCCTGATCACGGGCATCATCGCCGCCTGGATCATCGGCCTTCGCCGCTGGAAGGCGCGAGGCGGGCATCAGGACAGCTTCGAGAAGATCCTGCTCTGGGCCATCCCGCTCGGCATCGTCGGGGCCCGCGTCTATCACGTGCTCACCCACCTGGGCGACTACTTCGCACCCGGCATCAACCCGTGGAGTGCGCTCTTCATCTGGGAGGGCGGCATCGCCATCTACGGCGCGATCGGCGCCGGCGCTCTTGTGGCGTGGCTGGTCGCCCGGCGGGAAAAGGTTGCCTTCGCAGCATTCGCCGACGCGCTCGCGCCCGGGATCGCCATCGGCCAGGCCTTCGGGCGCTTCGGCAACTGGTTCAACCAGGAGCTGTACGGTATGCCGACCGACCTGCCCTGGGGGCTGGAGATCGATCCGGCCCACAGGGTGCCCGGCTTCGAGCGGTACGCCACCTTCCACCCGACCTTCGCCTACGAGTCGATCTGGAACGTTCTGGTGGCCCTGATCCTGCTGTGGGCAGACCGGAAGTTCACCCTCGGACGCGGGAAGGTCTTCGCCCTCTACATCGCGTTGTACGGCTTCGGCCGGACGTTCACCGAGCACATCCGGCTCGACTACTCCTACGACACCTTCGGCCCGATCCGCTTCAACGAGGCCGTCGCGATGCTGATCTGCGTGCTCGGAATCGCGCTGTTCGCGTGGCTGAACAGGTACCGTCCCGGACGCGAGGACGCGGTCCAGTTCTGAAGCCTGGTGTGCTCAGGCGAGAGGGGCGATGAGTTCCTTCACCTGTGCCGCTGTCGGCACGCGTCCGGAGAGGACCACCTGCTCGTCGACGACAAGGCCCGGGGTCCGCATGATGCCGTAGCTGGCGATGTCTGCGTAGTCGGTGACCTTCTCGAACGTCGCGTCGATGCCCAGGTCAGAGACTGCCTGTTTGGCCGCTTTCTCTAGGTTGACGCAGTTGGCGCAGCCGGAGCCGAGGATCTTGATGTTCACTGTCGTACTTTCTGGTTGAGCTTCACAGGATGGCGTTGAACAGGTAGCCGACGGCGATGATGCCGATGGCGGTGACGGAGACGAAGACGGCGATCAGCTTGGGCTTGAGGACGCGGCGCAGCAGGATCATCTCGGGCAGGCTGAGTGCAACCGTCGCCATCATGAAGGCCAGCAGGGTGCCCATCGGCATGCCCTTGGCGTACAGCGCGTCGACCAGCGGCAGGATGCCGGCGGCGTTGGAGTACAGCGGCACGCCGATCGCCACGGCGATCAGGACGGCGAACGGGTTGTCCGGGCCGGCGTAGGTGGCGAAGAAGTCCTCGGGGGCCCAGCCGTGGATGGCAGCGCCGAGACCGATGCCGATCAGCAGGTACGGCCAGATCTTGCGAAGGATCGACCCGACCTCCTCGACACCCATCTGGATCCGGTCATCCCAGGTGAGGCCGGCCGTGGAGTCGATGACCTGGCCGCGAAGCCTCGTTTCGAACACGAACGGCTCCACCCAGCCTTCGAGCTTCAGCCGTCCGATGGTGTAGCCGGCCAGGATCGCAATGACGAGTCCTGCGGTGACGTACATGAGGGTCGGGCCGATCCCGAACAGGCCCAGCAGCAGGGCGATCGCAACCTCGTTCACCAGCGGGCTGGCGATCAGGAAGCTCATCGTCACCCCGAGCGGTATTCCGGAGGCCACGAATCCGATGAAGGCAGGGACCGCACTGCAGGAGCAGAAG
>Ga0302323_100004690_pt1 | contig 11140 bp, 6 predicted proteins | sample Fen_T0_3_FD_201950 | JGI IMG/M metagenome (GOLD analysis project Ga0302323, IMG submission 201950) | Peat permafrost microbial communities from Stordalen Mire near Abisko, Sweden - Fen_T0_3 | ecosystem: Environmental > Terrestrial > Soil > Wetlands > Permafrost | place: Sweden: Abisko... | reverse complement strand
CCCCGTTCTCGTCTCGAAACCCCCGAGCGACGTGGAGCCGTCGCTCACCCCGCGTGACGCGAGGCACGGAACGCGGCTGAAGAGCTGAAGAAGAGGTGAAGGCAGAAGAATCTGGCAAAAACCGTAAAGGAGGGACTGGACACTCGCCGGAAAATTGTGGACAAGTATGGTTGAGATCGCGGGCGTTGAGTGACGCCTCGGCCCGAGACGACGGAGCGGCATGGCGCTCCGAGGCCGCGATGCCATGCTGCTGCTGATGCTGACGTAAAGGATGTGTGGAGGGGGCGTCTTGAGGGAGACGACAGGGGAGTTGGTCCGAACCTGAAGCGCCTATTTTGAAAAACCTGGATAACTCGAGGATTCCTCGGCAGATCGCCTGGACAGCGAGCGAATTTCGCGGTTTGCTAGCGAGATCCCATGCCCGCCCGTAAAGTCCAAGAGCCAGCCGGCATGGGAGCGATCCGCCTCGTCGACGTGCTGCGGCAGCTGCCGGAGCGTGAGCTGGGCTCACTCATCGCACGCCTGAAGATTCGCATCGACGAAACCAAACGGATCGACGTCCCCTCGCAAGTTGCGCGCCTCTTGCTGCAGCTTCCGGAGATGCGTGACGCGGGGATCTTGCCCGGACCGACCCGTGAGCTGCTGTATCGAGTGGCGGAAGGCGGGGGCGTCCTTTTTGCGCAGACCTTGCCGCCGGCCGTGGAGCCGCTCGTGGCCCGAGGTATCGTCTTCATTCGTGGACGCGACAAGGGAGTCGAGCTTTTGCTGCCCATCGCCCACTTGCTCCAGTTGCGGACCTGGGAGGGTGAGGACCCGCGCGGTGCGCGCGCGCTGCTCGCGCAACTTCATCCGGACGTCGCGAGCACGATCGCGAGTCACTACCTGGGTCGCCCCGCGACGCCGCCGGTCGCGCTGTGTCTCGAGCCCGCGTGGGAGGTGTTCGCGGACGGCAAGCGCCTCGAGCGTGAGGTAGAGGAGCTCGCGCCCCTCGAACGAAAATTGCTGAACGCAATCGAAAAGGTCGGCGGTGAGGTCGACACCGAAGAGCTCCTCGATCTCGAGCGAGAGCCGATGCGCCTGCGCGGCGCGACGGGAGCCACGCCTTCCCGGCGCGGGGTTGGCTTTGCCCTGGAACGCCGCGGCTTTCTGATCCCGGTGCATCCGAATCGCCATGTCATCCCCAGTGAGGTGGTGAGCATCGTTGGCACGCAGCGTCGCGTCGAGCGTGAGGCACAGCGCCGCGAAATTCGCAGTTTCGTGCTGGCTGAGGATCACGCGCCGCGGCGCGCGCGCTTTGCAGAAGATCCCGCGGGCATCGCCCTGGCCATGGCCCTCGCGGTGCGGGATCCCTCAGTCGAAGTGCGCGCGGGCGTCGGCACGCCGCGCTCGTTGCTTACCAAGTTCGCAGCCCGCTTCGGGCGCGATTCGGACGTGGTGGCGCTCATCGCTTCGCTGAGCCGCGCCATCGGTCTGTGGGATCCATCTGCGGTAAGCACGGCGTCGCCCCCCGGCTCTCACACGGTGGGCGGCCTAAGCCACGCCCTGTTCGACGCTTGGCGGCGCGGCGGCGCCTGGGACGAGGCGCGTCCGGACGGTGAAGCGCTGCGCGTCACCGCGGACGCGCGCGAGACCAGCGCGGTCGGCGTGGTGAGAGAGCTCGTGCTGGAAGCCCTGCAAGAGCTCGGTGACGGCCGCTGGGCCCCGTGGGAAGCGATCGCGGCGTACGTGCGCTCAGACTCGCGCGCCCCCGGCGTGGCACGCTTGATCGAACGATGGGCGCAACGCGCGGGCGTTGAGCCCATGACCCCCGCGGAGGTCGCGCGCCGCATCGCGCTCGAGACCTTGCACGTGCTCGGCATCGTCGATCTCGGTGACCCGGAGGCCGACGATGCGGAGTCCATCGGTCCCACGTTACGCATCACGCCACGCGGGCGCGCCTTCCTGACCGAAAGTGCCCCTGAGTCGCGCGCCGGGGGCAACCAGGCGAGCCGCTTTCTCGACACTCAAGCGCTGCGCATCGGGCCCTCGGCGAGCGTCGGCAGTGTGATCGCGCTCGCACCGTTCGTGGAAATCGGCAGTGCAACCGGGGCCGCCTTGGATGTCTTGATCACGCCGCAATCGCTCGCCCATGCGCTCAGCGCGGGCTTCGACGGGGAGGTCATGCGGACGCGCCTCGAGGTCTTGGCGCCACTCCCCGACCCCATCGCGCGCACGCTCACGCAAGCGAGCACGGTGATCGGTCGCACGGAGTTCGTGGCCACCCAGGGTTTCTTGTGGGTGGAAGACCCCGAGGTGCGTGAGCTGCTCCGCACACGCCGGCAAAGTGCGGATTTGTTCGTCGATCCGTCGCCGCCGGCCGGGTTGTTACTCGCGGTGGGTGTCGATCTGGAACGCGTGGCGCGTCGTTGTCGCGCGCTCGGCGTCGAGGTGCTGGTCGACGGTGAGGTCTACCGCACGCGGTCGATGCCCCCAGGCCGGGGCAGCGGCGCTCGCCGGCTCGATTCCGCTGGCACCATGGCTGCGGTGCGCGTGCCGGCCAGCAGCAGTTTGCCTGCCTCGCGGGCCTCGTCGCGCCCCCCCTCTGCCCCCGGCGTTCGTCAGCCGGCCTCTCGACCCTCGAATTCGGGCTCGACGCCGCCGGCCAAGCGCGGCAGCGGCGCATAGCTCGTGCGGCGGCTCGGCTCGCGCACCAACAGCTGGAGCAGACCGGGCAGCAAAAAGAGCGTGAGGAGCGTGGAAAACGCGATCCCGCCGATGACGGCCGTCGCGAGCGGGCGCTGAACCTCCGCGCCCGCGCCGTGAGCGAGTGCCATGGGCAAGAAGCCGAAGGCGGCCACGCCTCCGGTGGTGAGCACGGCGCGCATCGTATGAGCCGAGCCGTCCAAGATAGCCTCGCGCAAGGGCCACCCGCCAAAGATCTTGGTCTTCACTTCGCTCGCGAGCACCACGCCGTTCAACACCGAGACGCCCGCCAGGGCAATGAACCCTACGGCTGCTGGAATGCTGAACGGCAGACCGCGCCCAGCCAAGGCCAAGATGCCGCCGATCAGCGCCAGCGGAACCACGGCGAACACCGCAACGGCGTAGCGCGCACTTTGGAACATCCAGAGCAGCATCGCGAAAATGATCGCCAGCGCCATCGGCACCACCAACGCCAAGCGCTTCTTGGCACGCTCGAAGTTCTCGAACTGCCCGCCCCAGGCGACGGTGTAGCCCGCGGGCAGTTGCAGCTTCGCCTGCACTTTGCTGCGCGCTTCGTCGACCCAAGAGACCAGATCCCGCCCGCGCAAGTTGACCTCGACGCGCACCGTGCGCTGCAAATCCACGCGCCGCACCTGAGACGGTCCCTCTGTCTCGGTGATCGCCGCGACTTCTGACAGGGGCACCGAGCTGCCGCCCGAAGCCTCGACGAACAAGCCGCCCAATGCGGCCGGGCTCGGCGAGCTCGGGGGCATCAGCACCTTCATGTCGAAGCGCCGCTGACCTTCGTAGATTTGACCGACCGGGACGCCCAGCCGCGCCGCGCGCACGACCGCGAGGGCATCCTCGGTCTTGATACCGTAGCGCGCCAGCCGCGCGCGGTCCGGAGTCACGGTGAGCTCGGGCGCCCCGAGCAGGCGCTCGACCCGCACGTCACCCGAGCCGGGGACGGTTCGCACGAGATCCGCGGTCTCTTCGCTCAGCCGCTTGAGCTCGTCGAGCGAGTCACCGAAGAGCGCAATCTGAACGTCCGCACGCGAGCCACTGATGAGCTCGTTGGTCTTGTCTTCGATCGGTTGTGAAACCGAGACGAACGTGCCCGCGACCTCGCTTTCGATAGCGTGCTTGAACAACTCAGAAAGGCCGTCCAAATCATGCGCGCTGGTCCACTCGTTCTCGGGTTTGAGGTGCACGAAGATGTCCGTGTTGTCGTTGCCCACGGGGTCAATCGCAACCTCGGCCCGACCGGTCATACCGAGAGAGGTCAGCACCTCCGGAAAACGCCGGAGCACGCGTTCGGCGGCCAAATCGAGCTCCTTGGCCTTGGCGAGGCCGATGGACGGAGCTCGCCGCACGGTGACCACTGCGTCGCCCTCGGCGATGCGCGGCACGAAATCAGCGCCGCTCCGCGCCAGCACCACCATGGCGCCCACCAAAGCAGCGGCGCCGGAGCCCAAGAGCAGCCAGCGCCGCTCAATCGCCCAGGGCAACGCGCGCGCGTATTGCTTTGCGAGCCAGCCCATCCAGCGCGGGCCGTGGCCCTTCGCCGGCGGGACGAACAGCGCGAGCAGCGCGGGAAAAAACACCAGCGAGTAGACGAGAGCACCGAATAGGGCACAGGCCATGGTCACCGCCATGGGGCGGAACATCTTGCCCTCGATGCCTTCCAGCGAAAGCAGTGGCAAGTACACGAGCATGATGATTGCCACCGAGAAGGCAACCGGACGCGCCACTGCTCCCGCGACCTCCGAGTAGGCGCCATCTCTCGCGCGCTTGATCAAGGTCTTGCCCGAGAGCACGGCGATGACCGACTCAAGGATGACGATCGGACCGTCGACCAGAAAGCCGAAATCGATCGCGCCGAGGCTCATCAAGTCACCCGTGATGCCGAAGTAGTGCATCCCGAACAGCGCGATCGACATCGACGCTGGAATTCCGAGCACGACCACGAGCGCTCCGCGCAGCGAGCCCAAGAACAGCGCCAGCACGAAGGTCACGACCAGCGCCCCCTCGATCAGGTTCTTCGTCACGGAGGCGAGCGTGCGACCGAGAAACTCGGAGCGATCGTAGATCGGTTCGATGATGACGCCCGGCGGTAACCCAGCTTGGATTTCGGCAACCTTGGCCTTGACGCCTTGCACCACGTCACGCCCATTGGCTCCGACGAGCATCATGGTGACGCCCGTGACGGCCTCGCCTTCGCCGTCGCGCGTGATGGTGCCGAAGCGCACTGCCGACCCCACCTGCACGTGGCCCACGTTCCGAACCAAAATCGGCGTGCCGTCTTCTGCGGTGCGAATGACCACCGCGCCCATCTCCTCTTCGTTCACGAGGAGCCCCACCCCGCGGAGGCTGAGGGCTTCCCCTTTGCGCTCGACGTAGCCGCCGCCGACGTTCACGTTCGCGCGTGCGAGCGCCTCGGTCACGTCCGTCAAGCTCAGCTTGTAGGAGTGAAGGCGAATCGGGTCGATCAAGACCTGATATTCCTTCAGATCACCGCCCATGGTGTTGATCTCGACGATGCCCGGGCTCTGCCGCAGCTTCGGCGCAATTTCCCAATCCAGGAGGGTCCGAAGCTGCATCGGCGAATGCTGGGTCGAGCGCACCACGAACTGGTAAATTTCGCCCAGGCCGCCTGAAACGGGCGAAAGCTGCGGCTTGCCAGCAAGCTTCGGCAGATCTCCCTCGATTGACCGGACGCGTTCCAGGACCATCTGGCGGGCGAGCCAGATATCCACGTCGTCCTTGAAGATGGCGGTAACCGCAGACAGGCCCGAACGGGACACCGAGCGCAACTCGGTCAACTTGGGCATGCCGTTCAGCGCCGTCTCGATGGGGAAGGTCAACGTGCGCTCGACCTCGACCGGCGAGAGGCCGGGCGCATCCGTAAGCACCGCGACCTGCACGGTCGACACGTCGGGAACCGCGTCGATGGGCAGGGTGCGCAGCGCGAAGCCACCCGCCGCTATCAACGCCATCAACGCGACCAGCATGACCCACTTGAGACGAATCGACGTCTCGACGCAATACTTCAACATCTAACGAAAAATCTCCGACTTGAGCGAGAAAACGCCGCTCACCGCGATGCGCTCGCTCGGCTCGAGGCCACGGGCAATTTCGACGCGGTCGCCGTCTTGACTGCCGAGCTGCACCGCGCGGGGTTCGACCGAAAACTCGTCGTGCTGGACGAAGACGGTGGGCTTGCCGTCGACGCTGGTCACCGCGGCGAGCGGCACGGAAATGGCCGACGAAACCGGCGCGGAAGTGCGGATCGTCGCCGAGACGGACTGCCCTGGCCGGAGTCGCAACTCGGGGTTGTCGACCACGACGCGCACGGGCGCGGTGCGCGTCTCGAGATCGATGACGTCCCCGACGTAGGCAACGCTGCCGTGGAGCGGTGTCGCCGTTTCGGACGAGCCGTTCAAATCGACGCGGTCACCCATGTGGATGGCTGCCAATTGCCCCTCGAACACGGCCAGCTCTACCCAGACCCGGCTGAGATCGGCGACCCGAAACGCGGTCAGCGTCGCTTCGACCGATTGACCCCGCGTCACGTGGCGCTCGATCACGCGCCCCGCGATCGGCGTCGTCAGCCGCAATATGCCCGTCGCGCCGTCGCTCGTGCCGCCCAGGGCGCGCACACGCTGCTCGGCCGCGGCCAGATCGGCGCGAGCAGAAACGGCCTGTGCCTTGGCGAGCTCGGCGTCCCGGTGCGCCGAGATCTTCATTTCGGCCAACTCGGCCTCGCGCTTTTCGTTGGTGGTGGCGGCCTCCGCGTGGGCGCGTGCAGCGAGCACCGACGCTTGTGCTTGGCCGAGATCGGCGCTCTCGATTTCCAGGAGCAGATCTCCGGCTTTGACCTCGGCGCCCTCGATTTTATAGAGGCGGCTCACGCGACCGGAGATGCGCGAGCCAATGGCGGCCACGCGTTCCGGGTCGAAGGTGACGGTGCCGGTCACGTTGATCACCGGCATCAAGCTGCCCTCAGTAGCTGTGGCAAACTCGATCTTCTGCCGTTTGGCGAAGTCCGCCGAATAGTGGATCCACTTACCGTCCATGTACGGAACGTCACGCTTCTCGACCTTGGTTTGGGCGATCGCTTTCGGCTCCGAGTGCATGAAGTAAAAGACTGCTGCGCCGCTCAGAACGACCCCGAACGTGATCACCGTCAATCGTTGCGATTTCTTGGTCATGACTGTACTTCTCCACCCACAGCGCGCTCGAGTGCGATGCGCGCGATCCAAGCCGCTTCGATGGCGTCGATACGACTCGCTCGAACCCTGAGCGAGTCACGCGCCGCGGCCAATAATCGGAATACGTCGAAGCGCCCGGCTTGGAACCCGGCCTCCGCGAAGGACAACGTGCGCTCCGCGGCCGGCACCGCCAAGGACGAGAGCCGCTCGAGCTCGAGCCGGCTCGACTCATAGCTGCCGAGAGCCGCCACGACGGCACGCGCCAGCTGCCTAGATTCGAGCGACAAATCGACCTCCGCGAGCTCTCGCGCGCGGGCAGACTGAGCCCGCGGCCCTTGATTGCGCTGCGCGACGGGCAACTCCACGCTCAAACCAAGCACGCCGTAGGTCGGCGAAATGGGCGCGGCATCGAGCCCCGCGTAGAAGCCGACTTTGGGGAATACCTCCGCCTTCAGGCGTTCTTCGGTGGCGCTCCACAGCGCAACGCGCGCCTGCAGCGCCTTCAGCTCGGGGTGCGTCGACAACGCGCGCTGCACGAGCCCTTGCACATCACCGACCGGGGGCAGCTCCGCCACCGGGCTGGTCAAGGTCAAGGTCACGTTCGCGTCGAGGTCGAGCGCATCTCGCAGGTCCATTTGACTGTTGGCGCGGTCGCGCTCGAACGCCATGCGCGCGGCTTCCACCTCTGCCACCTGAAGCTGCGCGGACGCCGCGTCGAGCTCCGAGCCCGCGCCCGCGCTGACACGCCGCTCGGTCGCGTCCAGCACGCGGCGGGCAACCACGAGGGCAAGGTCCGCCTCGTTGATGCGGAGCTCGGCGATCTGGGCACCGACGTAGCCACTCAAGGCGCGCACCCTCGCCGAGCTGCGAGAGGTCGCGAGCTCGGCCCGCGCGAGCGCGGAGTAGCGCTCGGCCTCGCGAACGCGAGCGCGGGGCGCGCCGCCCACGTCGAACAAGAAGTCCAGCATCGCGCCGTACCCCATTCTTCCCGAACCGCCGCTCACGAGTGGGCGCGCGTCGACCTGAAGCCGCGGATTGACCGGCAGCACCAAGCCAGCGCCCACGCGCTTGGCGTCGGCCTCACGCAGCGCAAAGCGTGCGCGCGTGACCTCAGGACTACCTGCCTTGGCACGCGCCAACGCATCGGGAAGGGACAGCGTAAGCGGAGCCGCCGCGCACGTTGCCGGCGAGGTAAGGAAGATCGCGATCGCTACGCAGGGCGCAACGAAGAGCGACGCGAGGGCGCTCTTGAAAGGGGCACTCAAAACTGGGCCTCCAGGGGCAGAGTTCGGACTCACAGAGGGTGCGCGCCGCTCGGTTACGAGACGGCCACGTCGACATTGCGGGACGTGTTAACGGAATGTTAACGCCCGGGCGCCAGAAACCAGCTCCCCGGGATTTGGATTCGCACGGCGCCCGCTGGAGCCCAGCCGGCGCAATCGTGGCAACCCGTCAGACCCGAGGCGGACGTTCTAGCGTTGGAGCGTGGCTCGGGAGCGGTTGCGGCTCCGCCCACGCGGAGCAGCCCAAGCGACCGGGGTCGCTGTTCGGTAGCAACTCGAGGGCGACCGACGCCGCGGGCATGAACGGCGCGGAACCGTGCTCAGCGTCGTCGTCGTCGACTTCGACGGGGCTCAACGCTTCGTCATCGAAGTGATCGCCTTTGCCCTCGCCCGCCGCGTCTCGCAAATCATCCGCCGCACAAGCCACCGCCAGCGGCAGCCCGGCCAAGCGCACCGCAACGACGAGGAACGCCGTCACCAGAGCGAGGAGCCAAAGAACGCGAGACACGAAGCATTGTCCTGCCGCGGGGGGCGCGGCTTGTCAAGTTGGCGCGGTCGGCCGCAGCCCCGACTCCAACTGGGATTCGAGCAGGTGCTGGGCGATGGCCTGTCGCTCACGCTCCAGAAATTCAGCAACCCCCGCCTGGAGCCGCGGGTCGCCAAAGGTGTGAGCGCTGCGGGTCACGGAGGCTTCGAAGCCTCGGGCCAGTTTGTGCTCGCCCCCCGCCCCGGGTTCGAAGAGCTCGAGGCCGCGGGCGATGCACTCCTCAATGCCGCGGTAAAAGCAGACGTTGAAGTGCAAGAACGGGCGCTCCTCGAGGGCTCCCCAGTAGCGCCCATACAGCGCGCGCTTGCCGAGCAGATTGAAAGCGCCCGCGATGGGCTTCGACGACCCCGCGTCCCGGGCGATCACGACGTGGAGGTGCTCCGGCATCGTTTGACACACTTGCTCGAAGAAGGCGCGATTGAGGTATTGCTTGCCGTAGAAGAATTTCTGCACGGTTCTGCGATAGAAGTCGAAGATGAAGTCGACTCGCTCCGGGCGGAGCTGCTCGCCGGTCAGCACCTCGAATTCAATCGCACGGTCACGCATTTCACGCATTTCACGGCGGATTTGGTTGCGACGTTTGGAAGTGAAGCGGGCCAGGAAATCGTCGAACGTGCGATAGCCGACGTTACGCCAATGGTACTGGAGGCCATGGCGTGACAGGTAGCCTGCGTCGCTGAAAGCGTCTGCCTGCGCCCGCTCCGGAAACAACACGTGCGTGCCGGAAGCGCCGAGTCGCTCGGCGATTTGCGGCAAGGCCTGTGCGAAGCCGGCGAAAATGCGCGGCGCGTGCGGACCGGGCAAGGTCAGGATCCGTGGCCCGGTGGCGGGGGTAAACGGCACCGCGACGATCAGCTTCGGATAGTAGTCGATGCGCAGGGCCCCCTGCGCGTAGCGCGCGAACGAATGATCGAAGACGAACTCGCCCTCGCTGTTGCCTTTGACGTAGGCGGGAGCGGCGCCCACCAGCTCCCCCTCGGAGTACGCAGCAATGTGCATCGCGAGCCAGCCGCGGGCCGGATCGATGCAGCCGGTGTCTTCCAGCGCAGAAAGCCACTCATAGCGCAGAAATGGCGGGCAATCCGGGCCCGCGAGCCTCTGCCACGCGGAGGCGCCGATGTCTGAGATGTGCGAATGAGTGCGAAACTCGAGGTCGGCAAAGGGCGCGCGCGGGGGCACGCGGCGAGCTTAGGGCCCGCGAATGGCTAAGTCGAACGCTTTCGCGGCCGATGCATCCCGGCTGCCGTCGTTGCTCCTCGGTTACATACAGCTAGTATGCGCCCTCGTCGCGCCTCGCCAACCGGGCGCCTCGGCCGCGATCATCGACCGACTTAGCCATTCGCGGGCCCTTAGCTCACTTTCAGCGGCGCGGTCGTGCGGCTCGACGTCACAGAAACTTTCGCAGCCGGTAGGCGATGAACTCGAGCAGCCGTTGTCCAAGCGGGCGAAAGCGAAAGTCGACCCGCGAAACCTCGCGACACTGCGCGAAGTCTGCCAGAAACGAGGCTTCGAGCGCCTGAGCGAATTGCTCGTCGAGCACGCTGAGATTGACCTCGAGGTTCAGCCGCAGCGAAAGGTAGTCGAAGTTGAAGGTCCCGGTCGTGCTCCAGCGCCCGTCGACGACGGCGCTCTTGGCGTGGAGCACGCTTTCGTCCCATTCGAAGATGCGCACGCCCGCCCGGAGCAGGCGCCCCCAAACTGCGCGACTGGCGTGGCGCACGATCTCGACGTCGCTCTGACCGGGGACGATGATGCGCACATCGACGCCGCGCCGTGCCGCCTGCGCCAAGGCCCGAAGGACGCGCCCGTCAGGGACGAAATAGGAGTTAGCGATGAAGATACGGCGCTCGGCACGCCGCAAGTAGTGGAGGTAGGCGCGCGAGATTTGTCGCTGAGCGCGCAGGAACTGCTGGCCGAGCACGCGGACGGGTTGACCGTAGGGACTCCTGCGACTGACCGCCGGCGCGGCTTCACGCCCAAAGCCAACCTGCCGGAGCTCCTGGCCATGGAGCCGCGCCCAGCTCCGCGCGAAGCAGTCACTCAGGCCAGCCACCGCAGGGCCTGCGATGCGCACCATGTCGTCGCGCCAACCCGCGCCGCCCTCGTCCCGCCCGAGCCATTGGTCGGCGATGTTGATACCGCCGATGAAGCCGGTTTGACCGTCGACGATGAGCAGCTTGCGGTGGTCGCGGCGCGTCAACTTCGATAGTCGAAAGCGGCGCTTCCAAGGCGCAATCGGATTGAACTCGATCACGCGCGCCCCCGCTTGCATGAGCGTGTCGAACATGTCCTGGCTGGCGCCCATCGAGCCGACCGCGTCGTAGATGATCGCAACCTCGACGCCGCGCCGCGCTGCCGCGGCCAAGGCGGCAGCGAAGCGGCGTCCAATACTGTCGGAGTCGAACCAATACATCTCG
>Ga0302323_100004689_pt1 | contig 11140 bp, 8 predicted proteins | sample Fen_T0_3_FD_201950 | JGI IMG/M metagenome (GOLD analysis project Ga0302323, IMG submission 201950) | Peat permafrost microbial communities from Stordalen Mire near Abisko, Sweden - Fen_T0_3 | ecosystem: Environmental > Terrestrial > Soil > Wetlands > Permafrost | place: Sweden: Abisko... | reverse complement strand
GTCGTGTGGTGGCCACGGTCGCCAACCTCATGCTAATCGTGCTCATACCGCTGGCGGTGGTGGTGTGGTTTGCCGCGCCGACTCTCGTTCCGATAATCGATCCGTCCGCCGGAGCCAGCAAGCTCGTGCTGGAGATAACGCTGACGCGGTGGATGCTGCTTTCGCCGATCCTGCTCGCCATCGCAGCGGTCATGACCGCGGGACTCAATGCGTCGGGTGTCTTCGGGGCACCCGCACTCGCGCCAAACGTCTACAACATCGCGATCATCGTCTGCGCTCTGGCCCTGACCCCGGTGATGGGCGTCTACGCGCTCGCGCTGGGAGTCGTCATCGGCGCGGCCGGCCACGTGGCAACCCAGGCTCGCGCGGTCCGCCAGAACGGTTTGTACAGCCTCGTCCTCGACTTCCACGACCCGGCGGTTCGCGAGACGCTGCTCTTGATGGCTCCGCGTGCCCTCGGCCTGGGAGCGACCCAGATCGTGTTCCTCGTCAACACGTACTTCGCTCTTCAGATGCCGGGCCACGGTGCGTTGACCGTCTATACCGGAGCCTTCACGGCCCTCCAGATCCCCGTGGGCCTGATCGGAGTGCCGCTCGGCATCGTCCTGCTGCCGCCGCTATCGCAGGCGATCGCCCGAGGCGACATAGAGCGGTTCCGCAGCCTCGTCGAACGCTCCTTGCGACTGCTTCTTTACGCCGCCATCCCGCTCACCGGCATGATGCTCGTGCTCGCGACTCCGGCCATGCAGCTTCTATACCAGCGCGGCGCATTCAGACCCGAGGACACGGCGGCCACGATCCCGGTGTTCCTCGTCTTCCTCGTCGGATTGGTGGCGCATGTCTTGATCTCGCTCCTGGCGCCGATCTTCTACGCCGGCAAGGACACCAGGACTCCGGTAGCGGCCGCTTTGCTCGCCGTCGCGGTTGACGTCGCGGCGGCTGCGGTCTTGTTCCCGCTGTTCCAGCTCAATGGGTTGGCCCTGGCGATCGGCCTCGGGGCGTGGGCGGAGGTTTCGATGCTGTTCCTGATGATGCGACGCCGGCAGGGGTTCAATCTGCGGCCTCTCGGCCTCACGGTTGCATTCGCCGTGCCGGGAGCGTCGCTGGCGGCAGCTGCGGCGCTGGCTATGGACCGCTTGGTAGCCGGCGTCACACACAGCTCGACATCGCTGCCGATCCTGGTCGTGGATCTGGGGCTGGCGGGCCTGGTCGGGCTCGCCGTCTACCTGGCGTGGGGGCGCCTGCTGCGGCTGCCCGAGCTAGCGACCGTGACGGATATCGCCAGGACGCTCATGCGCCGCGGAAACTAGCCGGGCCCGCGACACGCGGCTCTTTCGGCCGATCAGCGAGAAGAGCGCCAGACCGGGGAATATCAGGGTGGGCGTCGGAGTCGGGACCGGCGCGGGCGTCGGCGTGGGCGCGGCGGTCGGCGTCGGGACCGGCGCGGGCGTCGGCGTGGGCGCGGCGGTGGGCGTGGGCACCGGGGTAGGTCCTGGGGTCGGTGTCGGCTCCGGTGTCGGCGTGGGCGGAGGCGGTGTTCCAGTGTTCGAGGTGCAGGATGTCTTGGGCGCGAACGGCGCGCCCCAGCTGGCCCCGTACGGCGTCCAGAAGCCCGTCTGGTAGAAGTACATTGTGTAGCCGTTGTTGGGACCGCCCCGCTTCTTGACGCCGGTCATGGCGCGCGAAATCCAGATTTGATCGTAGTTCTGGAAGTTGGCGTTGCCGGCGTCGACCTGGCTCAAGTCCAGGAATCCTCGGGTGTCCTTCACGCCCGGACAGTCGTAGGTCCAGAGTGTGTTGGTGACCGTGTCGATGTCCTTCGAGACTTTGGTGTTGTCGACCTGCGTCGGAACGGTGCCGTTGATGAAGACCTCACGGACAACCTTGCCCGAGTAGGGGCCCGGAAGCATTCCGCTGAACGCGTCCACGTTGGCCCAAGTCAGGCCGCCCGGCTGCTTGAAGTCGACCTTGGGCGTTCCGGCGGTGACATCCTGCATGAAGGCATGCCACATCGGGGCGGCAAGTTCGAGCGACATGACGCTCGTGCCGGCCGTCCGGTCGCTGTTGCCGGCCCACACGCCCGACACGATGGCGTGAGCGGTGGGATCGTCAGGTGGGGCTACATATCCCACGGCGAAGAGATCTTCCGTCTGGTCGCTGGTGCCGGTCTTGAGCGCCGCGGGCCGGCGAGCTCCGTCGGTCAGCTTGTACTGGCTCCACCAGTTGTTCTGCACCGGGTCGGTATTGCCCTTGAGTATGTCCGTCATGACGTACGCGGCCTGCGGCGTCGTGGGGTGCGTCCGCGCCGGCTGGTTGGCGTTCTGCGACCAGACGAGATTGCCCTTCGCGTCGGTGACGGAGACGATCATCGATCGCTGGACAAGGGTGCCGCCGTCGGCGATCGCGCCATACGCCGAGACCAGATCGGCGGGTCGTACTTCTACAGTCCCGATGCCGAGCGAGACTCCCGGATCCGGGTTCGGTGGGAACGAAAGCCCGAAGTCCTGGGCTCGGTCCAGCAGGTGCTGGACGCCGTTGATCGAGGCGGCCTTGACGGCCGGGATATTGAGCGAGTACTGGAGGGCCTCGCGTAAGCGGACGGGACCGCGCTCGTAATTGTCGGCGTCATGGGGCTTGTACCCGCCGCCCATATCCGTGGCCACGTCCATGAAGAGAGACGCCGCCGTCATCGTCTTGTCCTGGATGCCGACGGTGTAGTTGATCGGCTTGAACGATGAACCCGGCTGGCGATAGCCGTTGCTCAGGACGTCGAACTGCGGGTCGAACAGGTTCTTGCCCGACTTGGCCGGATCTTTCACCGGCTTCTCGTAGAACCCGGCGCTCCCGGCGTAGGCAAGCACCTGGCCGGTTCGATAGTCGACTGCGATCAGGGCCCCGTTGTGCATGTTGCTCGCGCGCAAGCCGTTCTTGTTGCCGGTTGTCGGGTTCGGGCCGACGATCCTGAGGTAGTCGAACGGGTCCGATTTGGCCGTGATGCCAAGCCCTGCCAGGTAGTCGATCGTGGCCTGTTTCGAGCCCTGGTTCGGGGCCACGATGTACGCCTTCAGCCACTTCTCCGCGGAAGCCTGCATCTTGGTGTCCAGCGTCGTGATTACCTTGAAGCCGCCCGTGTCGACTGCCTCGCAGTCGGCCGGATCGGTGCCGGCGCCACACAGCAGATCCGCGAGCTGCTCTCGCACCTGCTCGTCGAAGTGAGGGGCGAGAAGCTGGTTCTGGACCTGAGATCGGACGACGACCGGCTCCGATTCGGCGGCCACGATGGCCGCGTCCGTGTAGGACCCTCTGAGCAGGTTGTCGCGCAGGTTCTGCCGCATCTCCTCGAGGATGTCGTTGCGGCGGGCCACGATCGGGGCGTCTTTCGGCACGATGAGCCTGCCGTCCGGCTGTTCCACCGCGTTCTGCACGAGATCGTAAGCACCGGGCGCCTGCAGCAATGAGGCCAGGATCACAGATTGGGCAATCGTCAGCTGGCTCAGATCCCTGATGCCGAAGTAGCCCTGGGCGGCGGAGGCGATGCCGTAGCTCTGGTTCCCGTAGAAGTTCAGGTTGAGGTAGTTGGTGATGATCGTCTGCTTGCCTTCCTCACCGGGGAACTCCTGCGTGAGCTTGACCGACTGGATGATCTCCTTGATCTTGCGGTCGACCGTGCTGGTGGTCGGAGGCAGAAGGCGCTGTTTGACGAGCTGCTGAGTGATGGTTGAGGCGCCTCTGGGGCGTCCGGAGATGGCGTCTCGGAACGCCGCCAGGACCGCCGCGGGATCAAAGCCGGTGTTGGTCCAGAAGGTCTTGTCCTCTGCCGTCGTCGTCGCGTCCAGGACGACGTTGGGGATCTCGGGGAACTTGAGAACGCGCCGGTTCTCCGACCCATATGCCGCCAGCTGAACCTGCCCGGTCCTGTCGTACAGGATCGTCTGCTGGTTGTAATTGATGCTCTGGAGGAGCGTCCTCGGGTCCTCCAGATCGCGGCTGTAGGTCGCGTACACATCGACCGCACCAACGAACGTGACGGCGCCGAGCACAACCATGCCCCCGAGAAGCATCATCGGGAGAATCACGGCGAAGCGTCCGACGGCCCCCCCTCGGGAAGCACCGCGACCGTTGCGGCGACGGCGTTGGCGTCGGGCTAGGCTGGTCTGCATGGCGGCTCGCAAGATAGCATACGTACGAACGCGGCCATCGCACCCCCGGCCGCCAAGCCTTCGGACGGGCCGACGGCGAAGCCTGTGACGACAAGTGAGGAGCGGGTCTGGCGATGACGGGAGCTGACGCGAAAGGCGGGCGAGGGTCTGCGAGCGCACCCGGTCAGGCCGGATTGCTCGACGAGTTGCGCTGGCGGGGGATGCTTCACCAGCACAGCGGCGGCCTGGCCGAGCGGCTGGCGACCGGAGTCCAGATCAAGGGTTATAACGGATTCGACCCGACGGGCCCTTCGCTCCACATTGGGCACCTGGTCCCGATCTTTGGATTGCTCCACCTCCAGCGAGCGGGCGGCGTGCCGATTGTCGTGGTCGGTGGCGGCACGGCCATGATCGGCGATCCGTCCGGTCGGTCGGCGGAGCGGCTGCTACTGAGCCGGCCCGTCGTTGAGGAGAACGTGGTCGGCATCCAGGCCCAGCTGACGAAGTTCCTCGATTTCGACGGGCCGAACGGGGCCGAGGTCGTCGACAACTACGAGTGGCTGAGCTCGTACTCGCTGCTGCGGTTCCTGCGCGACATCGGCAAGCACCTGACGGTGCCGTACATGCTGGCCAAGGACTCGGTCCAGATCCGCCTGGACGCCGGCCTGAGCTTCACCGAGTTCAGCTACATGCTGTTGCAGGCCGCCGACTTCCTGCACCTCTATCGAAACGGCGGCGTCGAGTTGCAGATGGGCGGGGCCGATCAATGGGGCAACATGACCGCGGGCCTGGAGGTCATCCGCAAGGAGTTCGGGGCCGGCGACGGCCAGGATCTCGGCTATGCGCTGAGCTATCCGCTCCTGACCAACGAGAGCGGCACCAAGTTCGGCAAGACGGCCGCCGGGACGAGCGTCTGGCTCGATCCGGTCAAGACGAGCCCATATGCGTTCTATCAGTACTGGCTCGACGCAGACGACCGTGACGTAGGAAAGTACCTGCGCACCTTCACACTCTTCGACCGGGCGAAGATCGAAGGCCTTGAGGCGGACATGGCGGCGCATCCGGAGAGGCGCGACGCCCAGAAGGCCGTCGCCTACGACCTCACCGCGCGCGTTCATGGCGACAGCGAAGCGCGCCAGTCCGTACGAGTCAGCGGGGCGGCCTTCTCGAATGAGCCGATTCGCGACCCCGAGCTGCTGGCCGGACTGTTCGAGGCAATCGACAACTTCGAGTTCACGACCGAAGACCTCGCGGGAGGCGCGCTTCGGCTTGCCGTGGTCAGCGGCCTGTTTGCCTCGAACGGCGAGGCGCGCCGGACGATCGCCCAGGGCGGGCTCTCGATCAACGACGAGCGAGTCGGCGCCCCCGAAGACGCCGTGCCGGCGCCGATCGACGGCCGCTACCTCGTCGTCCGAATGGGCAAGAAGAGCTTGCGAATCGGGCGGTTGCGCGCCTGAGCCGTCCCCGAAGCGCTCGATCGTCATCATCGGCGCCTGCACGTGGCGCGAGGCGCGTTGGAGCGTCGGCGACGGCGGGCGGGGGGCGCTAGCTCTTGTGCCGCTCCCGAAGGCGGGCGATGACCTCGGACGGAGGCAGGCCGCGTTCGCGGAGCACGACAAGCGTGTGATAGAGGAGATCGGCGACCTCGCCGGTGAGGGCGTCGCGCGTCTTGTCGCGGCGGTCGATTGCAGCCACGGCGTCATCCTTGGCGGCCATGAGGACTTCGGTGGCCTCTTCGGCGACCTTGCGCGCAGGCGCGTCCACGCCGCCCGCGAGCAGACGGGCCGTGTATGAGGCGGCCGGGTCGGCACCGGCACGAGAGTCGATGGTCGCCCACAGCGTCTCCAGCCAGGCGAAGCCTTGAGCCGGGGAAGCGGGCGCCGCCGGGGCCGTGGCCGGGACGGGGATGCCCGGCTGGGCGCTTCCACCAGCTGAGGTGCCCGCAGCCGCCGCGTCGAAGCAGCTTCGGGTTCCGCGGTGGCAGGTCGGCCCAACCGGCTCTACCTGGAATAGCAACGCGTCCGCGTCGCAGTCGACAGCGATGTCGACGAGACGCAGAACGTTGCCGCTGGTCTCGCCCTTACGCCAGAGGCGGTCGCGTGACCGCGAGTGAAAGTGGACCTCGCCGCCGGCGAGTGTGGCCGCGAGAGCCTCCGAGTCCACATAAGCGACCATCAGCACCCGGCCGTCGGCGACGTCCTGGACTACGGCCGGCACAAGTCCGCTCGGTCCCCACGAGACATCCTGGTCGAAGACCTGATTGGATTTCATGCCGCGACCTCCGCAACGGGCCTGATCGGCAGCCCCGCCGCTGCCATCGCCTGCTTGACCGTATCTATCGAGAACATGCGGCGGTGGAAGATCGAGGCCGCAAGCACCGCGTCGGCTCCGCCCTCGCGCACCGCGACCACGAAGTCCGCCGGTCCTGCGGCGCCGCCTGACGCTATCACCGGCACTCGAACGCGCGAAGAGATGGCCCGCAGCAGCTCCGTGTCGAAGCCGCTTCGGGTGCCGTCGCGATCCATGGAAGTCACCAGCAGTTCGCCGGCGCCGAGATCGACCGCTCGTTGCGCCCATTCGACGGCGTCCAAACCGGCAGGGGTTCGGCCGCCGTAAGTCACGACTTCCCAGGCGACAGGATTGCCGGCCTCAGCTCCGGCGGACGCAGGCAACCGCCGCGCGTCGATCGCGCAGACGACCGCCTGGCGGCCGAATCGGCGGGCACAGGCCGTGAGAAGCTCGGGCTCGGCCACGGCGGCGGTGTTGAACGACACCTTGTCGGCTCCGGCGCGCAGGACGTCGCGCATCTCGTCGACGGAGCGCACGCCGCCGCCGACAGTGAGCGGCACGAATGCCCGGCTCGCCGTTCGCCGGACGACATCGAGGATCGTGCCCCGTCCCTCGCGGGCGGCCGTTATGTCGAGGAAGACGATCTCGTCTGCGCCCTCGCGGGCGTAGCGTTCGGCCAGCTCGGCCGGATCGCCCTCGTCGGTGAGGTCGACGAATCTGGTTCCCTTCACGACGCGGCCGTTGGCGACGTCGAGGCAGGGAATCACGCGACGGGCGAGCATCACGGCACCTCTTCCGCGCGCGCTCCGCCGCCGCCCGTTGCGGTGGCCTCGGCGACCAGCCGCAGGAAGTTGACCAGGAGCCGCTGGCCGACCTCGGCGGACTTTTCGGGATGGAACTGCAGTCCGTAGAGCGACCCCGACGCGACGGCACTCACGAACGGCCGGCCATGAGTGGTCCGAGCGACGACCACGCGCTCGTCCTCCGGCGCCGGCGCGAACGAGTGCACGAAGTAGAAGTGCGATCCGCCCGGGATGCCATCGAAGAGCGGGTGCGGCCGCGCCAGCTCGACCGTATTCCAGCCGATGTGCGGCAGCGTCGGTGCGTCTGTGAGGCCGACCGTTCGTCCTGCCAGAAGCCCCAGCGTGTCGGCATCGCCCTCGTCGCCTTCGGCGCTCCGCTCAAACAGGATCTGATAGCCCAGGCAGATCCCAAGACACGGCCGACCGGCCCGAACCCAGTCGCGCAGCGGCTCGGCCAGGCCCCGGTCGGTGAGGTGGGCCATTGCCGGGACGGCCGCCCCGACGCCCGGAACCACGACCGCGTCCACTCCCCGGAGAGCTGCCGCGTCCTCCGCCACGACCACGCGAGCGCCCGCGGTCACGAGTGCCTGCCCGATGCTGACCATGTTCGCCGCGCCGTAGTCGAGCACGGCAACGAGCGGCCCCGACGCAGCTGTCGATCCGGCCATCAGCCCAGCGATCCCTTCGTCGAGGCGACGCCGCTCCGGCGCGGATCCACGGCGCATGCGGCGCGCAGCGACCGGCCGAGAGCCTTGAAGGCGGCCTCGGCCAGGTGATGATCGTTTCGTCCTTTGCCCTTGAGGTGGAGAGTCACGCCGCCGGCGCGCGCGAACGACTCGAAGACATGCTCGATCAGCTGTAGCGGCAGCTTGCCGGCTCGCTTGCCCTTGAACGGCAGGTCGATCACGGCATACGGGCGCCCGCCCACGTCGACAACGGCAGTTGCCACCGCCTCGTCCATCGGCACGGCGGCGTCGCCGAAGCGGACGATGCCGGAACGATCGCCCAGCGCTTCCGCCAGCGCGGCGCCGAAGACCAGCGCCACGTCCTCGACGGTGTGGTGCTCGTCGATCACCAGGTCGCCGGTCGCCTCGATCTCGAGGTCGAAGAGGGCGTGGTGAGCGAGAGACCCGAGCAGGTGATCGTAGAAGCCGACACCGGTCGAGATCTTGCTTTCGCCGGTCCCATCGAGCCGAAGAGTGACCGTGATCTCGGTCTCCCGGGTCTTCCTGCCGACGGTCGCCGAACGATCGCCGGACTTCACTACGGTACCGATCTGGCTGGTCATGCTGATATCTCCCTCGCGGCGCGGATGAGACGAGCGTTCTCCTGGGCCGACCGGACGGTCAGTCGAAGGCAGTCGGCGAGCGGATGTTCGGGGCCGAATGTTCGCGGGACCAGGCCACGACGCAACAGTGCCTCGGCGACCGCGGCGGCGATCTTCGCCGAACCGAAGCGGAACAGGATGAAGTTGGCCTCGGACGGATAGGGGAGCCAGCCGATCTGGGCCAGCTCGGCGATGAGTCGCGAACGCTGCTCCGTGATTCGGGCGACGTTGGCTGCGGCAAGCTCGGGGCGGCGAAGCGACGCGGTCGCCAAAGCGGCGGACACGGTCGAAACCGAAGCCGGCGCCCGGAACGAGAGGATCGGAGCCAGCGTTTCGGGACGAGCCACGGCGAAACCGACGCGGGCACCCGCCAGAGCGTGGGCCTTGCTCAGCGTCCGGATCACGACCAGTCGCGGGTATCGGGCGCGGAGTGGCAGCACGGAGCGCCCGACGAACTCGGCATAGGCCTCGTCGACGACGACTGCGGGAGCTTCACGGTCGTCTCGGACCGCGTCGGCCGCAAGGCGGTCCAGAAGACCCGAGATCCGTTCCGGCGGCTCGACGGTCCCGGTGGGATTGTTCGGCTCGCAAAGCCAGACGAGCTGCGCAGTGCGGGCCGCATCCGCAAGAGCCGGTATGTCCAGGCCGAAGCCATGCTCGCGGGCGAGCCGCGGCACCGCGATGAACGAGGCTCCTCGCTGCTCGGTCACGATCCCATACATGGCGTACGTGGGCACGGCCGCAACGGCGACCGACCACTCGCGCAGGAATGCCCGTGCGGTCAGATCGAGGGCTTCGTCGGCGCCGGCCGTGGGCAGGATCTCGTCCGGGGAGACGCCGTAGGAGTCGGCGGCAGCCGCCACCAGTGCGGCGTAGTCGCTCGGCGGGTACTCGGACAGCAGCGGGTCGAACTGGCCGGCCAGCACATCTCGCAGGTCGGGCGGCAGCGGCGAGGTGTTCACGTCGAAGCGGACGATCGACTCGCGGGGCAGGCCATATTTGGCCGCTAGGAAGTCGGTCGTCGGCTCCCAGACGTAGGTCGGGAGTGGGCCGGCTTCGACCGCATCGCCCGGGTCCGTCGAGGCGCTCATGAACCGGCCCCCTCGAAGCGGACTTCGACGGCGCGCTTGTGCGCGATCAGCCCTTCAGCCTCGGCGATCGACTCGACGGCGTCGCGGATCGCGGAGAGGCCATCGCGCGTGATGCGCTGGACCTGGATGAACTTGCCGTAGTCCTCGGTGGACAGGGCACCGCAAGAGCGTGCCAGCCCGCCAGTCGGCAGGACGTGATTCGCTCCTGACGCGTAGTCACCGGCGGACTCGGGCGCATACGGCCCGACGAAGAGCGAGCCCGCGTTTCGGAGCCGCGCGACGGCCTCTTCGACATCCTCCACGACCACGGAGAGGTGCTCCGGGGCGTAAGCGTTGACGAAGCCGATCGCTGCGTCGCGGCCCGGCGCCAGCACGATGAGCGCGCCCTTGCCGAGTGAGCGCTCGAGGATCTCACGGCGTGCGGCCGTTGCCAGCTGGCTCGCAAGCTCCGCCTCAACCGTCGCGGCGAAGGACGCGTCCCAGGTGACCAGCAGGGCAGGGGAATCGGGGCCGTGCTCCGCCTGCGAGAGCAGGTCGGCGGCCACGTGCACGGGGTCGGCGGTCCCGTCTGCGACGACCATCACTTCGGACGGTCCGGCCGGCAGGTCGATGCCGCACTCGCCGAAGACCTCGAGCTTGGCGGCCGTGACCCAGGAGTTGCCCGGACCGACGATGCGGTCGACCGGGGCGACACCCGCGTCGGGCAATCCGTAGGCCATCGCCCCGACGGCCTGGGCGCCGCCCGCGACGATGAAGGCGTCCACTCCAACCAGTCCGGCCGCTCCCAGCAGCGTCTGGTTGACCGCGCCTTCGGCATCCGCGGGCGAGGCGACGACGATCGTGCCGACGCCGGCCACTTTGGCCGGAACCACGCCCATCAGCAGCGAGCTTGGATAGGCGGCCGAGCCGCCCGGGGCGTAGACGCCGGCGCGCGACAGGGGCACCCAACGTCGCTCGATCTCCACGCCCGGCACGATCGTGGTCGTTCGGGTCTGGGGCAGCTCGGTCATGGCGAAGCGGCGGATGTTCTCGATCATCTGCTCGAGCCCGGCCCGGATCCGCGGCGGCAGCGCATCGCGCGCGGCTTCCATCTCGGCCTTGTCGACCAACAGCGAGCCATCGGCTCGACCGCCGCCGAAACTGGCGTTGGCGGCGCGGACGGCCGCGTCGCCGCCGGTCTTGACCGAGGCCAGGATCGCCCGAGCGCCTTCGCGGATTCGCTGGTCCGGGACGACGCCACGCCGCACGAGAGCCTGGATCTCCGCCGCGACGGACGGATCTACGGCCGCGCGAGACAGCTCGAGGCGGCGCAGGTTGACGGGAGGGCCGCTCATGAGACGAGCTTCTCGATCGGCAGGATCAGGATGCCGGAGGCACCGGCGGCTTTGAGACGTGGCAGCAGCGACCAGACGGCGTCGGCGTCGACCACCGAGTGAATGGCCACCATCCCCTTGTGCGCCAGCGGAATGATCGAGGGCGACTCCAGGCCGG
>Ga0302323_100004688_pt1 | contig 11140 bp, 13 predicted proteins | sample Fen_T0_3_FD_201950 | JGI IMG/M metagenome (GOLD analysis project Ga0302323, IMG submission 201950) | Peat permafrost microbial communities from Stordalen Mire near Abisko, Sweden - Fen_T0_3 | ecosystem: Environmental > Terrestrial > Soil > Wetlands > Permafrost | place: Sweden: Abisko... | reverse complement strand
GGCGAAGCCCTTCTCGGGATCACCGAAGACGTGGTGATAGTCCTTCTCGATGTTGTTGGGACGGTTCTCGTGGATCAGGTCGCGTTCGGCCTTCATCGACTCTTCCGGATCGAAGTAAGCCGGCAGGGGCTCATATTCAACGTCGATCAACTCCAGCGCCTGATCGGCGACTTCTTCACTCACCGCCGCCACGCAGGCGACATTGTCCCCCACGTAGCGAACTTTTCCCACAGCCAGTGCCGTCTCGTCGTGCCCGATCGGCAGAATTCCATACTGGTTCGGGGCGTCATCACCCGTAACAACGGCAATCACTCCGTCCAGGGCCCGCGCTTTGCTGGCGTCGATGCGCTTGATGAGTGCGTGAGGATAAGGCGAATGTAGAATCCTTGCCACCAGCATTCCGGGAAGGCTGAAATCGTCGGTGTACTTGCCTGCCCCAGTTGTTTTGCCCGCAGCATCCACCATCGCAACCGATTTGCCGATTACCGAGAAGTCGCTCATTACTGCTTCGCTCCTGCCAGTTCCTGCTTCGCGTCCCTCTGCTCAGCTTCGATTACTGCTCGGATTGCCTGGTACATTTGCGAGTACCCTGTGCACCGGCACAAGTTACTGCTCAATGCTTCTCGAATTTCTGCTTCGCTGGGATCGGGATTGTTCGCCAGCAGCCACCGCACCGTCATCATGAAACCCGGCGTGCAAAACCCGCATTGTGAGCCGCCGAAATCGCCGTACGCCTTCTGCAACGCGGCTAGACCACCACCTTCTGAGACACCTTCGACCGTGGTGATCTCGGTTCCCTGAAAGCTCGCTGCCAGCATGGTGCACGCGAGCATCGGCACCCCATCGACCTGTACCGTACAAGCGCCGCAGGACGAGTCGTCGCAGCCGCGCTTGGAGCCTGTCAGGTCCAATTCCTGTCGCAGCACATCGAGCAGCAGGCTGTTAGGCTGCACTGCGAGTTCGTGCGTGCGGCCATTGACGCAAAGTTCAATGAGTTCTTTCTTCATGCGCAACGAATCCTTTAATAAAGCGGCACCGACGAATCGATTTCTCGCGACCAGCGATCGATTCCTCCGCGCAATGACTGTGCTTTCTCGAAACCCTGTTTTCGCAGCCACGCTGTCACATTCATCGAGCGCACACCGTGATGACACACCACCACGATGTGATCTTCCGGATCGAGCTCCTGATTGAAGCGTGAAGGAATATCTCCCATTGGAATATGCTTGCTGCCCGCGATGCTTGCTACATCGAACTCCCATGGCTCACGCACATCGAGCATGATGAAGTCCTGCCCGGCATCACGGATAGATTTCACGTCGGCTGCTGAAATTTCGTAGTCCATCGAGTTCAATCCTTCGAAGGGTGAATCTACTTCCCCGTCCACTGCGGCCGGCGACGCTCGATGTGCGCTTTGATGCCCTCGCGGGCATCAGCGGTCTTCATCAGCTCGTCGAAATAGATTTGCTCGGAGCGGGCCAGCCCTTTATCGAAGTGAATCGAATCCCACGCATACAGCGCTTTCTTGGCGAGCGCCATCGCGGCTGGGCTTAACTGCGCCACCCGCGCGCTGCACTCAGCAACCAGCGTCTCGGGATCCTCAGCCAGTCCGTTGACTAAGCCTGCAGCCAGAGCCCCCGCGCCGTTGAGTGTCCGCCCCGTGAGAATCATCTCCGCGGCCAGCTTTTGGCCCACAATCGACGCCAGTGCCGCCGCGGCCACCGGCGGGAAGCACGCCAGCTTGATCTCCGGAAATCCCCAGACGGAATCGGGCGAGGCATACACAATGTCGCACAGCATCGCCAATTCAGCTGCGCCGCCCAGGCAATGGCGCCGCACGACAGCAACGGTCATCTTCTTTGTGGCCACCACGGCGCGAATCACGCTATGAAACGCCGTCAGCATATTGCGAACACTCTCCGGTGCGTGCGCGGCGATGTCCACGCCGCTGGAGAACGCCCGTTCCGACCCCGCAAAAACAATAGTGCTGATCTCCGCGATGGCCTCGATCTGCTCCATCGCGGCCAGCAGCTCCCCCATCATCTCCAAATCGATCACGTTCAGTGGCGGATTGTTCAGCGTGATGCGGACCACAGGAGCCGCAACCTCAACGAGGATGCGATTGAACGCAGGCTTGCTAACCAGAGTCATCATCAGCTTCGCTTTCGCGGGCGCTTTGCAGCGGGCGCGGCAGACGAACCCTTGCTCGCCTTGCCGAGTTGCGTGGCCCGCCAGGCTGGAGCCCTCTCACCACGCACTCCGTTGAGAAATATGTCGCTGATCTGCCGGGCAATTGCTTCGGCGCCCGGATCGATCCGCGGCTTGTACCAGGTGTAGAGCCAATTCATCATTCCGAAAAGACCCATGACGGAAGTCCGAGTCGGGATTCCTCGGGCTTCGGCAGCATTCTGACCCAATCGCTTTGGACCTTTCATTCTGGCCAGGTCCTCGACCAGTCCGACGCAAATGCGGTAGTACTCGCGCTTGATGGCCGCCAATTCCGCACCGTGACTCGCCTTCAAGACGTCATCTTCGTGCGAAAGGACCTTCATCGCCGTCTGGTTGCTCACCGCGTAGTCCACGTGGTTGTGCACAAAGATGCGGATGCGCTCTTCGGGGTGGTTGCTCGCCGCAAGACGTTCACGCAGCCGTTCGATGATCGTGGTAAATGTATGTCTCTGTATCTGGTAGAGCAGCTTTTCCTTGGAATCGAAATAGTAGTAGAGCCCGGCCAGCGACATGCCGGTGAGGCGGGACAAGTCACGCATGGAGGCGCCCTCGTATCCCTTTTCGGCAAACACCTCGGCCGCGCAGTCGAGGATTTCGGAAAACCGGCGATCGAAGCGGGTGTCCGGTTCGGGAGCACGATGCTGGACTGGAGCCTGCGACGCTGTCATAGGGTGGGATCCTGCGCTGAGATCAGCGCAACTTTCATTCGAACGTTCGTTCTAATTTAACAGTTCGACTGCTCCCAGGCAACTTTGCGATGCTCCTCCGTACGTTCCGACGGTCCGAGGCGAAATGAAGTCCAGCCGGACGCGCGGAAATTGCCCGCCCCTTGACACTTGCGTTGACAAATATCTCCCGAACAGGGCACACTGCAGAATCCTGAGGAATCTGTTCCGGAGGCTCGGTCAGGGACTGCGCCGGGCGGAACGAGCCAATCCATGACCGCGCAATCGAAGGTTTCGTACCGAATGGAGTCCACGCTGGAAAGCGTGAACAAAGCGGAAGAAATGGCCGACCAGATCGCCACTCAGGCGGGGTTTGATGAGGACGTTCGCGGCGGACTCACCATGGCGGTGCGAGAGGCCATGGTCAACGCGGTCCTGCATGGCAACGCCTATGATCCGGACAAGCGTGTAAACTTATCGTTTGAACAGAACGGCCGCGAGTTGATAATTACTGTTGGGGACGAAGGCAAGGGACTCGAACCCGCCGAAGTTCCTGACCCCCTGGCCCCGGAGAACCTGATGAAACAGTCCGGTCGGGGAATTTTTCTAATCCGGGCGTTTATGGATGAAGTACGGTTCCGCAAACTGGAACCTGGCACTGAAATTACTTTGATCAAGCGGATCCCAGGTACTGAACTGGACCGCCAGGAGGCTTCCACGTGAGCATGAAAGCAAGCACCCGGCAAGTGGATGGCGTCACCATCGTTGACTTGAGCGGGCGAATCACTCTGGGCGAAGGTAGCGTGGTCTTGCGCGACACCATTAAGGACGTCCTCGGCAAGGGCGACAAGAAGATCCTGTTGAACCTGGGCGATGTCAGCTACATCGACAGCTCCGGTATTGGTGAGTTGGTCAGCGCGTTTACCTCCGTACAGCGCCAGGGTGGCGACCTTAAGCTGCTGCACCTCACCAAGAAGGTGCACGACTTGCTGCAGATCACCAAGCTCTACACGGTCTTCGACGTGCAGGAAGACGAAGCCAACGCCATCAAGTCTTTCACCAAGTAACTGTCCTTAACCTGCCAGACGCGGCATGGTCGGATGCCCTTCCGCCCGAGGCGGAAGGGCGCTCGCACCGAATTCCGTCTGCGTACCCATTTGGCTGCCTTACAATCACCGTATGCCACGCATCACCCGACTCGCGAAAGACCAGGTCGATCCCGAAACCGGAAAGATCTACGATCTGTATCTTCAGGAACGTGGCAATGTTCCCAACATGTTCCGCACCGCCGCGCACCGGCCGGAGATCCTTCGCACGATGATCGCGCATTTCCGCGCGGTGATGAATACCGGAACCCTTCCGGCCAAACTGAAGGAACTGGTGATCGTCCGCACCTCGCAGATAAACCGCTGCGAATATTGACTGTCGTCCCACGCCGCCTTGGCAAGGCGGCACGGATGGACTGACGACCAGATCGACAATCTCGCGGACTTCCGCAATCGCTCCGACTTCACCGAGGCCGAAAAGGCCGCAGTCGAACTGGCGGAGCGGGTCACTCGCGACCCACACGAAGTGGACGACGACTTCTGGGCAGAATTGCGACGTCACTACGACGAGGGGGAAATCATCGAACTGCTGGCGGCCATTGGGCTGTTCAACTACTTCAACCGCTTTAATGACGCTCTGCGCATGGAGCCCACGAAGTAAAGGACCGCCGTTGGGCCTACAGCCAGTTCCAGCGAGGCCTATCCCGGCTGAACTTCTTCAGTTCTGAAAGCGGATACAACGTTCCGCGCCAAACCACGCCGCCGCGGAACAGAGTTAAGACAACCGATCGCATGACCGCGTAGCTGAATAAGGTTGTCCCAACGGGATGCAACACAACATAGAAAGGCGAGATGTCGCTGCGCATCGCCATCCCGCAGTAGATCGCCACAATCGAGACAAGCGCCGCGACAAATCCCGCGCGCACCCATCCCTGCGCGATCCATACCCCTACAAACGGTCCGACGTTCACAAACATGATGCCGATGACAGCCAGCACGGCAAACGCAGCGTTGTAGTCGAAGATGGCGAAGAAATTCTTCGTCAGGTTGCGCACCATGCCCATCGCTCCGAATACCCATCGCAACTTGAGCAGATCGCGCCCGAAGGCGACCCGTTGGCGATAGCCTTCTTGCTTCACGAGTTCACCCAGTTTCATGTCGTCGAGCACCGCCAGACGCAATCGTTCGTAGGTACCGATGTTCTGGTACACCATGCGGCGCACCAGGTTGAATGCCCCTACTCCCATAGAATCGCGCGACTTTGGATCGGCAACCTTCCACGGCCGATGCCCAAACACGAACTGCGACTGAAAGAACGCAATCATCATGCGCTCGCCCGGCGATTTCATGATCATCGTCGGAAATAGCACCAGGTGATCGGCCTGCTCCCACTCTGCGTAAACCACCGCCCGGCGAAGCGCATCGTCCCGGAAAATGACATCTGCGTCCGTGAACAGCACCCAATCGCCAGTGGCGTGCTTCCCAGCCTGCCACATGGCATGGGTCTTACCTAGCCAACCCGACGGCAGCTCTGTCACGTGCAACACCTTCAGTCGATGATGTGAGGCTTCTCCTCGCTCTCGCCATTCCGCCTCCACTCTGTCGAGTATGGCGCCTGTGTCGTCTTCCGAGCGGTCATCGACGGCGATCACTTCGTAATCCGGATAGTCCAGTTGCAGTAGTGAGACCAAAGCCGTCTCAATGTGTTCGGCTTCATTACGTGCTGGAACGACAATGCTGACAAAAGGCACGCGTCCGGCTGCATTCACGGGAGAGGTGTCGAATTCAGGAAGAGTGATCTCGGGGATCTTGTGCATGTTTAGCCCGACAGCAAATAGGCGCGACAGCCAGATCGCCCCGAGACCGATGCTGCCTAGCCACATGGCAGGATGCTGCAGAAAAGCAGAGATCATCAGGCCGACACTTCCCCGGGCAGGGCGAGGTCCTGCGGCAGAGGCGGCGCGAAGCGCATGCCGTAGAACAGAATTGCGGCTGATAACACAACGGCTACGATGGTGGAGAAGAATCCCACCTGCAGGTTGGTCTTGTCGGATATCCAACCAATCAGAGTGGGCGAAAAAGCGTCACCTAGAAGGTGAATTGTGAACAGGTTGACGGCGATAGCGGTGGCTCGAATGCGGGCGCTCACGCTGTTGACCAGCGCCGCATTCAGCGGAGCAGTATTGAGGAGCAGTAGAAACTCGCCGAGCAAGATTGCCGCATACATCGGGGTCCCGATGAAATAGATTGCGACAATCATGGCCGGAATCGATAGAGCCATGCCCACCGCCGAAACCAGCTGGTACGCCGCCGGGGTACGGCGCAGCAGGCGGTCCCCCAGCCAGCCGCCAAATAGGGTGGCCACAATTCCGCTGAACAGCGTCATCAGGCCGAACAGAAGGTTGGCATGTTCTAAGGGAACGCCGCGCATGCGTGACAGAAACGTGGGCATCCATACTTGCAGGCCCCCGACCGCGAACGTCATCATCGCCATTCCGAGGCTTACGGTCCAGTAGGCCTTGTTCCGAAGAAGGCCGAATACCGTTCCGCGCTCGATGCTGTCGGCCAAATGATCGCTGGCGCCACGCTGCGGTTCCTTCAGCAGGCAAACTCCCACTGCTAGTACCATTCCGGGAATGCCGCACACCAGGAACGGCATGCGCCAGCCATGGAGATGCCCAAGGTAGCCGCCGACCAGGTATCCCAACGCTGTACCGACCGGAATTGCCAGATAGAAGATGGAAAGCACACGCCCGCGGCGGTTTTCCGGGAAGAGGTCAGCGATGAAGGCGGGCGAGATGACCACAAATGTCGCTTCCCCGATACCGACAACCAAATGGCGCAGAAGCAACTCGTTGTAGCTGTGGGTAACTGCCGATAGAAGGGTCGCAACGCTCCAAACCAACGCGCCGGCGGCCATGATCCACTTACGGGGATACTTGTCGGCCAAGGGAGCGATCAGCGGCGCTGCGATCATGTAGCAGGCAAAAAATGCTGAAGTCAGGAATCCAATCTGCTTGTCACTGAGGACAAACTCTGCTTTCACCAGTTCTTGCACTGCAAACAGGATGGAACGATCGATGTAATTGACGAAATTCAGCCCGGTCAGCAGCAATAGCGCAATCCAGGCGTTGGTTTTGTCAGTCATCGGTTGGCGGAGGATAACACGACGGCTCTGGTGTTTCGAAGTGAGCTACTTCTTCGGCCTGGGGAAACGCGCAATGACCACGGTCCCGATTCCGCCGCGTGGCCGAAACTCGCCCTTGATCTCCGCCCACTTCGGCTTGGCCGCTCGCACCACGTCCTCCAGTACACGGTTGACGATGTTCTCCTGGAAGATTCCCAGATTGCGATAGGCAGTCAAGTATTCCTTGAGGGACTTCAATTCCAGGCACACCTTACCGGGCATATACCGGATCCAGAGAATCCCGAAGTCCGGGAGTCCAGTCTTCGGGCAGACTGATGTGAACTCAGGGACGTCGATCACGATTTCGTAGTTCGGGAACTGATTCGGCCAGGTTTCAATCTCCGGCAACTTGGCGGCGAGGCCAGATTCAGCATGCTCCGGCGTGTAGCTCTTGCTTTTAGCCATGGGCCTATTGTAATCGGCGAAATACGGACTGGAGTGCGAACTCCAGTCGGGCTGTTCCGCCCAATTAATGGCAAGGCCTCATGGCGATCAGACGCCATTTTGGAATTTGCCCTCTGTTCTGCTGGCATCGCCACCTTTCTGGTACCTAGCTTGGGACGCCGCCTACGCTATACTGTTGACTTTGGACACCGATGCCAGAGCCAATTGAGAGCAGCCGAACCCGTCTAAACTGGAAACCGGGCTGGATGATCCTCATCGGTGTCATTCTGGCAGTGGTAGTTGTTGCGGCATTTTTGTCCCTCCGCCGCTCCCAAGTACAGGTTCGAACCGGCCGCGCCTACCGTGAAACCATCACCTCCAGCATTTCCACGAACGGCAAGATTGAGCCTATCGACAACTTCGAAGCTCATGCTCCCACCTCTACCACGGTCAAGCGGGTCGAAATCCTGCAGGGAGACTGGGTGAAGCCAAGCAAGCTGCTGCTGCAGTTGGACGACGCCGATGCCCGGTCCCAGGTCGCACGAGCCCAGGCTCAGGTGAAGGGGGCCGAAGCCGAAGTGCTCGCCGTGTCGGCGGGCGGCACCCAGGACGAGGTCCTTACCAACCGCAATTCCCTGGTGAAGGCGCATGCGGACCGCGATGCCGCGCAGCGAAATCTGCAGTCGATGCAACGGTTGTTGCAGAGCGGAGCGGCAGCGCAAGCCGAAGTCGATGCCGCCCAGGCACAACTTCGCATCGCCGAGGCGAATGTTCAGACCCTGGAGCAAAAGCTCCATGATCGATTCTCCAAACCGGAGATTGGCCACGCGGAGGCTCAACTGACGGAGTCCCGCGCCGCGCTGACTGCAGCCACCGACCTCGTGCGCAATTTGAATATTTACTCGCCTCATTCCGGCATGGTTTACAACCTGCCAGTGCGCAAGGACACTTTTGTGGCCGCCGGAGACCTCCTGGTACAGGTCGCTGACTTGCATCAGGTTCGGGTGCGTGCGTATGTCGATGAGCCCGAGATTGGCCGCCTGCAACCGGGCCAACCGGTCGAAGTCGCATGGGATGCGCTTCCCGCTCGTTCCTGGAAAGGCACCATCGAAAGCCTGCCGACCAATGTCGTCCAGCGGGGAACCCGCATGGTAGGCGAAGTGACCTGCCTTCTTGACAATGCCGACCTGAAGTTATTGCCCAACACCAACGTGAGCGTGGCCGTGGTTCTGGCTCGTCACGAGAACGCTCTGACCGTTCCCCGCGAGGCAGTTCGGCAAGACGCCGAGGGCAAGTATGTATTCCAGATCGTCAACGGAGAGCTGAAGAGACGAAATGTGCAGACATCGGTATCGAACCTGACGCGGGTGGAGATTACCAGCGGAATTCCGGATGGCGCTGTACTGGCGCTGGGCGCTGTCAACCTTCAGCCGCTCCGCGATGGGATGCCGGTGAAGAACCCCAACTAATGCGACCTTCTGTGCGCAAGTTCCCGATTTTGCTGATTGTCGCCGCATTTGTACTGTGCATCGTGGCGGCCGATCGGACGGTTGAACAGATGCTGGCGACGGGAAGCATTGACGAGGTGATCCGCACCCTATCTAACCGGAATGATGCCGCGTCCCTGGATCTGCTGTCGCGCGCCTATTACGCCATCGAACAATGGGACAATGCGATGAAGGACGGTGAGCGAGCGGTCAGCCTTGGTCCAGATGTCTCTATGTACCATCTCTGGCTAGGCCGGGCATACGGCGAGAAGGCGGCGACAGCTAACCCGCTGTCTGCAGCCTCTCTGGCACGCAAAACCAAGAATGAGTTCGAAATCGCGGTGAAGCTTGATCCCGCCAACGTCCAGGCACATGCCGACCTGGCCGAGTACTACACGGAAGCGCCGTCGATTATGGGTGGAGGCGTGGACAAGGCGCGGGATCAGTCCACTCAAGTCGCGAAGTACGATCAGGCAGCTTCGCATTGGATACTGGCTATCGTCGCCGAGAAGGATAAGCGCTACTCCGACGCTGAGAGCGAACTACGCCAAGCTATCAAGGTTGCCAGGAACCCGGCGCAGTACTGGATGAACCTCGCGTCGTTCTTTCGGCGGCGCTCCCGATTCGATGACATGCAGAATGCGATTTCTCAGGCTATCGCGCAGTCCAATAAGAGCGTCGAGATTTATTACAATGCGGCGAGCGAACTCTTTCAGGCGGGACGAGACTTCCCCGGTGCTGTGCAATACCTGAAAATGTACCTTGCTTCCAACGCCATGGTTGAAGATGCTCCAGCATTTCGCGCCCATTATCTGCTGGGACAGATCTACGAAAAAATGGGCAACAAATCCGCCGCGGTGACGGAGTACCAGGCGTCTCTCGCTCTGGCGTCAGGTTTTGCACCCGCTGACAAGGCTTTAGGCCGGGTGCAGTAAGAGTTGGCTGAATGACTTCACACACGGTCGAACCAATCCCGCGCCAGACGCTCCCGTGTTGCGGCGGAAGTCGCATGCGCCGTGCCGTGTGTTTGATTGCGCTCGCTGGTTCCCTGCTCTCCCTTCCCACCCTCCTCAGGGCAGACGGCCCTGCCGCTGCCGAACCGCTGCGCTTTCGCACGGCAGTCGATCTGGCGCTGCAGCACAGCGGTGTCATGGGCATAGCCACGGTGAATCAGTGGCGCTCCGAGAAGGCCTACCAGGAAGTCCGCAGTCATTGGCTGCCGCAACTCACCGTTGGTTCCGGATTGGGTTACACCTTTGGCTTCCCGCTCACCCTTGAGGGCTCTGCGCCCGCTGTGGCCAACTTCACTTCGCAGCAGTCTGTGTTCAATCTCTCGCTGAAACAGTTCCTGAAAGCGGCCAAAATCGACTGGAAGGCGTCGTCGTTCGACGTGCAGGACAAGCGCGCTGAGGTAATCCTCGATACTGCGTTGTCCTACGCCCAACTGGTAAACCTGACCGGCAAATCCCAGACGCTCGCCGATGAACAAGCTGCCGCCGACAAGGCGCAGTTCATCAGCGAGGAGCGTCTGAAGGAAGGCGTGGATAGCAAGCTCGATCTCACCCGTAGCCAACTCGGGGCCGCCCGGATTCGCTTGCGCATCGCCGATGCCCAAGGCCAGGCCGACGTATTGCGAGAACACCTTGCCAAGTTGACGGGCCTATCGCCGGCCGACATCCAACCTGACCCGGAATCCATGCCGCAGTTGCCGTTCTTCTCACAGGAGGACGATCTTGCCGCGAAAGCGGTCGCCAATAGTCCGGTGATCAAATTGGCCGAGCAGAAGACCGAGGCGGCCGCGGCGCGCGCCAAGGGCGAACACCGGGCCACCCTGCCATATGCCGACCTCGCCTCACAATACGCGTACCTGGCGCGCTTCAATAACTATGACCAATACTTTTTGAAATACTCGGCAAGCAACCTGGCGGCCGGCCTCAACATCAGGTTCCCCTTCTTGAACCCGGTACAAAAGGCCAGGGCCGCGCAGGCGGATGCCGATACCATCGTGGCCGGAAAACAGGCCGACATGACCAGGAACCAGGTCCGCGAGAGCGCGCTGAAACTGCAACGATCGCTGCGGCAGCTGCAAGCCGCACGCGACGTCGCCAAGCTGGAGTGGCAGGTTTCACAAGGCGATCTGGA
>Ga0302323_100004687_pt1 | contig 11142 bp, 7 predicted proteins | sample Fen_T0_3_FD_201950 | JGI IMG/M metagenome (GOLD analysis project Ga0302323, IMG submission 201950) | Peat permafrost microbial communities from Stordalen Mire near Abisko, Sweden - Fen_T0_3 | ecosystem: Environmental > Terrestrial > Soil > Wetlands > Permafrost | place: Sweden: Abisko... | reverse complement strand
CCTGCTTAGGCATATTTGCCTATGCCAGTGGTAACCTGCGGTTTGCCGAGTACCTGAACATCATGTACATCCCCAATATAGGTGAGTTGTCAGTTTTTATTGCGGCATTTGTTGGAGCATGTATTGGTTTCCTATGGTATAATTCTTACCCGGCCCAGGTTTTTATGGGAGATACCGGAAGCCTTGCGTTGGGTGGTATCATTGCAGCACTGGCCATTATTGTACGTAAAGAATTACTGATACCAGTTTTTTGTTTCATTTTTTTAATAGAGTTATTGAGCGTGATGATACAGGTATCTTATTTTAAATACACCAGAAAAAAATATGGTGAGGGCAGGCGGATATTTTTAATGAGCCCGTTGCATCATCATTATCAAAAATTAGGATATCACGAAAGTAAAATAGCAGTACGGTTTTGGATAGTAACCATATTAAGTATGATAGTAGCCATAGCAACATTAAAATTAAGATAGTAATAACCCTGTGCGGCTGGGGAAGTATTTATTGGAAAACCGCAACCTGGAATTGTCAGCAGCTGACATTCTAAGTTTTTCAATTTTTGATTAGTCAGTATCTGTGAAAAGTTTGTATGATCAGTGAAACCCTATACCCGTTAAATTCTATGCTTTTGAAGAACCCTTTTTTGTTTACGGTGTAGCGGTTGTTGTTAAATCGAATTGGAAAATTTGATGCTATTGAAAAGCCAATTTTTATTCTGTTAACACAGAATAGTTAAAAGTAATTATTAAATGATGAAACGTTTAGTCATACTGGGTGCAGGCGAAAGTGGCGTTGGCGCTGCTATTCTTGCTAAACAGCAGGGCTATGATGTATTTGTAAGTGATGGCGGCGCCATAAAAGAAAATTACCGAACAGAGTTGAGCAGTAACGGTATTGCATTTGAGGAAGCCACACATACCGACGCAAAAATTTTAAATGCTGATGAAATAATGAAGAGTCCCGGCATACCAGAAAAAAATGAACTGGTAAAAAAGATCAGAGCTAAAGGTATTGCCATCATCAGTGAAATAGAATTTGCTTACCGGTACAAGGGCAACAGTAAGATCATTGCTATTACAGGAAGCAACGGAAAAACCACCACCACAGCATTAACCTACCACATATGCAAACTGGGTGGCAGCGATTGTGCCATGGTAGGCAACATTGGTTATTCATTTGCCAAACAGGTGGCATTAGATCCCAAGCCCTTATACGTGGCAGAAATAAGTTCTTTTCAATTGGATGATATCAAAACATTCCGGCCGGATGTGGCGGTATTGACCAATATAACCGAAGATCATTTAGACAGGTATGACTATAAAATGGAAAACTATATCAACAGCAAGTTTCGCATTGTGATGAACCAACAGGCTGAAGATGTATTTATTTATTCATTAGACGATGCCATAACAGCAGCAACAATAAGTAACTATCACATTAAATCAACACTAGCCCCATTTACCATGAGTAAACCACTGCCACAGGGAGCATACCTGATGAACGCAAAATTGCACTTGAAATGGAAAAACGAAGAAATGCAAATGAGTATCAAAGATTTCGCCCTTAAGGGTAAGCACAACCAGTACAATAGTATGGCGGCCAGTTTAGCTGCATCTGTAGTAGACATCCGAAAAGAAAAAATAAGGGAAGCCCTGCAAACTTTTGAAAGTTTGGAGCACCGTATGGAACCTGTAGCTTCTATAAAAAATGTAGAGTTTATTAATGACAGTAAAGCTACCAATGTGAACAGCACCTGGTTTGCTTTGGAAAGTATGGAAAAACCTGTAGTACTTATTTTAGGCGGGGTAGACAAAGGCAATGATTATTCTTTAATTAAAGAACTGATCAAAGAAAAAGTAAAAGCTATTGTTTGTATGGGTACCGACAATAAAAAGATCCATGCGGCTTTTGATGATATTATGCCGCAGATCGTAGATACTGCATCGGCAACAGAAGCGGTGCAGGCTGCATTTCATTTTGCAGCAAAGGGCGATGTGGTTTTATTAAGCCCTGCATGCGCAAGTTTTGATCTGTTTAAAAATTATGAAGACAGGGGCAAACAGTTTAAACAGGCAGTAAAAGAATTATAAAACCAACACACAAGGTCTGACGCCCACGTCTGACCTCGTGTGTTGGTCATGGTCAGACGAGGACGTCAGACCATGACATCAAACAGAAATATGGTAAGCTTAATAAACATAAAGGAATTATTTACTCCCAACATGAGTAACAACCTGGTTAATAAAACCAAGGGCGATCGTGTGATTTGGGGTATTGTGGTGATTCTTGTTTTAATAAGTTTATTAGTGGTGTACAGCAGCACGGGTTCATTGGCTTACAAGTATAGTAAGAGTACAGAAAGTTATTTATTCAAACAATTTGGGTTTATAATACTGGGGGTACTGCTGATTTATTTTGCTCACCGGGTTAATTATACTTTTTATGCAAGGGTCGCAAAAATTTTATACCTGGTTTCTATCCCATTAATGATCTATACGCTACTGTTTGGGGCAAAAATAAACGAAGGAAGCCGATGGATAAAATTACCCATCATCAACATGACCTTTCAAACATCGGATATGGCCAAGCTGGCCCTGTTCATGTATTTGAGTTTACAGCTGAGCCGCAAGCAAAATGTAATTAAAGATTTTAAAAAAGGGTTTTTGCCAATCGTAATTCCTGTGGTAATTATTTGTGCGTTGATAGCTCCGGCAAATTTATCTACTGCATTATTGGTAGGTGCAACAAGTTTTATGCTGATGTTTATTGGCAGGGTAAATACAAAACATTTACTAATGTCAATTGGTATTGCCATGATACCGGTACTGCTTTTATTTACGCTTGCCATTGGTACTTATGATAAGGCGGCGCATAAATCAAAAGATTTACCTGCAATTTTTGCCATAGGCCGTGTGCCAACATGGATCGGCCGTATTCAAACATTTGTGTACAGCAATAAAGAAGACGAAAGCGAAAAATTATACCAGATCAACCAGGCAAAAATTGCTATTGCAAACGGTGGTTGGTTGGGCAAAGGGCCGGGTAACAGCGAAGCAAGAAATTTTTTACCCCACTCTTACAGTGATTTTATTTATGCCATTATAATAGAAGAGTATGGTTTGTTTGGTGCGGCATTTATGATTTTTATATACCTGTTATTTTTATACAGGTGCATCAGGTTGTACCGGAAATGCCCTTTTGCGTTTGGGGCATTTCTGGCCCTGGCTTTAAGTTTTACGCTGGTGATACAGGCAATAGCGAATATGGGCGTGGCGGTTAATGCATTTCCAAATACAGGGGTTACGTTACCATTAGTAAGCATGGGGGGAAGTAGTTTTCTTTTTACCTGTTTATCTATAGGTATTATTTTAAGTGTGGCAAGAAATGTGGAGCAATTGGAAGGGAAAACGAAATTGACCGAGGTAAATGAGTAAAAGAATTGTGATAGCGGGAGGGGGAACAGGTGGCCACATTTTTCCAGCGGTGGCCATTGCCAATGCGATAAAAAAAGCACAACCCGAAACCGAAATATTGTTTGTAGGTGCCAAAGGAAAAATGGAAATGGAAAAAGTGCCGCAGGCCGGATTTAAAATAGAAGCATTGGATATAGCGGGGTTCAACAGAAGTTCTTTGATAAAAAATATTGGTTTGCCTTTTAAGCTGGTAAAAAGTTTTGTACAGGTACGGCGAATTTTCAATTCGTTTAAACCAACGGCAGTAATAGGTGTGGGTGGATACTCCAGTTTTCCTGTATTAAGATACGCCCAATCAAAAGGCATCAAAACTTTTATACACGAAAGCAATTCATTTGCCGGTAAGAGTAATATCATGCTGGGCAAAAAGGCCACCAAAATTTTTGTAGCCAGCGATGGCATGGAAAAATTTTTCCCGAAGGAAAAAATAATGATCACCGGAAATCCTGTAAGGGCAAGTATATCGCAAAGCAATGTTACAAGAGATGAAGGGATTAAGTTTTTTGGCCTAGACCCGGCCAAGAAGACCATACTTTCTATTGGTGGCAGCCTGGGTGCAAAAAGTATTAATGAAGCAATAGATAAAAACATAGGTGCCTTTGAAAAAAATGGTTTGCAACTGATTTGGCAAACGGGTAAACCCTACGCCGAAAAAGGCAAACAGGCAGCGGCAGGTAAGAGTAATATTTGGGCAAATGATTTCATTACCCAAATGGAATATGCTTATGCAGCCGGTGATGTGGTGATCAGCAGGAGTGGTGCCATGGCCATTGCAGAATTATGTGTAAAGAAAAAACCAGCGGTGTTGGTGCCTTTTCCCTTTGCGGCCGAAGATCATCAAACGGTAAATGCACAAAATTTAGTTAATAAAAATGCTGGTATAATGGTTAAGGACAGTGAGGCGTTAGATAAGTTGGTGCCTGCCATCATCCAGCTGATAAATAACGAACAACAACAAAACGAATTAAAAACCAACATCGGCAAACTGGGTATTACCAACGCCGATGAAATTATTGCAAAGGAAATATTGAAAGTAATAGCAGAGTGATAAGATGCAAAAAGATGTAAAGGAAATAATAGAGTCGTTAAATAACTCCCCTTCAGGGGCCGGGGGCATTTATTTTGTAGGAATCGGGGGTATTGGCATGAGCGCTTTAGCAAGGTATTTTAAATCTAAAGCGGTTGCAATAAGCGGTTACGACAAAACAGAAACCGTGTTGACCAAACAATTGGTAAGTGAGGGGATAAAAATTCATTACGAAGATAATATTGAGCTCATTGACAAAGATGCACAGTTAATAGTTTACACGCCTGCTGTTCCAAAAGATCATAAGGAGTTAAAATATTTTAAAGACAATAATTATACAGTGGTTAAACGCAGCGATGTGCTGGGCGCTATCACCAACAGTTCTTTTAACATTTGTGTGGCAGGTACGCATGGTAAAACAACCACCAGCACAATGGTGGCTCATATATTGCAGGATAGTGGTTACGGTTGTAATGCTTTTTTAGGTGGCATTGCAGTTAACTACAACAGCAATTTTTGGTCGAGCGAAAAAAATGTTTGTGTGGTGGAAGCAGATGAGTACGACAGGAGTTTTTTGAAGTTGAGTCCTGATGTGGCCATCATCACAGCAATGGATCCGGACCACCTGGATATTTACGGCACCGCAGAAAATGTAGAACAGGCATTCATTGATTTTTCTGCAAGAGTAAAAGAAGGTGGTTTATTGTTAAGCAAGTTTGATTTGAAGAGAAGTGACGAATTAAAGGCATCGAAGCATTTGTCTTATCATTTTAATAACGATAAAGCTGATGTGTATGCTGCAAACATCAAAATGAATAACGGCAGTTACCAGTTTGACGTTAGAACAAAAGGCTGGATACTGAATGACGTGGTACTGAATATGGGGGGCATGCACAATATTGAAAATATGGTTGCGGCAATTGCAGTTGCACACAATCTGAAAATAGAAGACGAAAAAATAAAAGCAGCAGTAAGTTCTTTTAAAGGGGTTAAGCGGCGGTTTGAGTACATCGTAAAAAAAGAAAAGGTGATTTACATAGATGACTATGCACATCATCCGGATGAATTGAGGGCATTATTAAGCGGGGCAAAAAAATTATTTCCCCATAAAAAATGTACCATCATTTTTCAACCGCATTTGTTTAGCCGCACCAAAGATTTTGCAGACGGCTTTGCAGAAACATTAAGCCTGGCAGATGAAATTATTCTCTTACCCATTTACCCTGCAAGAGAATTACCCATGGAGGGTGTGAACAGCGAAATGATCTTAAGCAAAATGACGAATAAGAACAGAAAAGTGTTGAGTAAAACTGAAATTTTAGACTGGGTAAAAAATAATAAAACAGAATTACTGATCACAGCAGGAGCAGGAGATATAGACACATTAGTGGAGCCAATAAAAAATAGTTTAATTAATAAAGAGTAACTAAACCCTGCCGGCGGTTAATACCCCGGCAGCGGTTGATGAAAATGTCAGGCAAAAAACGATACAGCATTAAAAAAATTCTTCTCGCCATACTGTGGTTAACAGTTGGTACAGGAACTACTGTGTTGTTGGTTGCCGCCATAAAGAAAAAAGATGCTGCAAAGTGCAAAGACATAGAAATTAAAATTTCTGGTATTGAAAATGCAGATGGTCCCAAATTTGTAGACGATGATGATATTCTTAATATCATTCAACAATTTACCGGTGGTAATCCTAAAGGGAAAGCGATCGGTTCTTTTGACCTGAAAAAAATTGAAACCCAACTGGAGAAAAGTAAATGGGTGAAAAATGCAGAATTGTTCTTTGATAATAATGATATTTTAAAAGTTAGCCTGCAGGAACGTGAACCTGTAGCAAGAGTGTTTACAACAGGCAACAACTCTTTTTATATTGACACAGCATTAGCGATGTTGCCCCTTAGCGATAAATTTTCTGCAAGGTTACCCGTGTTTACAGGTTTCCCTTCGGATAATATCGTGTTATCAGCAGCAGACAGCAGTTTGCTAAACGAAGTAAAGATCATCAGCCTTGCTATTCAAAAAGATTCTTTTAGAATGGCGATGATTGACCAGGTGGATATAACGCCGCAACGCAATTTTGAAATGATACCCAAGATAGGTAACCAGCTGATCGTTTTTGGTGATGCTACTGCGGTCGAAGATAAATTTAATAAACTGGAATTATTTTATAAAGAGGTAATGGTGAAAACCGGGTGGAACAAATACAGCGTAATAAATGTACAATACAAAAACCAGGTGGTGGCAAAAAGAAAAGGTGCCGAAGATAAAACTGCCGACTCGGTAAGAACATTACAGATCATGCAAATAATTGCTGCCAACGCTGCAAAGCAGGCAGAAGATTCTTTGCAAACTATTATACAGGATAACAACAATAATACCGCCGACAGCAGTATTATTCAACAGTCGATTCAAAGAGAAGACAATTTTGAGACTAATAATGCCATCAACGAATCACCTCTAAAGCCAGTGAACAACCAACCGGCCGAAAAACCGGTTAACACTAATCCGTTACCCCCTGCAAAACCAGCGCACAGCGCCCTGCCTGCAGTATCCAATCCAATTTCTGTAAAAAAACCGGCCCCGATAGCTATCGGAACAAAACCAATTCCAAATCCTGTTAAGGCCAGTAATACAACGCCTCCAAAAAAACCATCCATCAATCCTGTTAAACCAAAACCAGCTGTTGTACAACCAACAACAAAACCAAAGGCAGTATTGCCTGACAAACCAATTAAAAATGATTATTAAAGCAGTTCATAGTTGATAGTTAATAGTTCATAGTAAAGCACTATTTATTTTCAGGCTCTGCTATGAACCATGAACCATCAACCATTAAACCAGACACAAACACATACAAAACATACAATTATGAATCACGAACAACCCATCATTGTAGGCCTGGATATCGGCACCACAAAGATTGCTGCTATCGCTGGTCGCAAAAATGAATACGGCAAACTGGAGATACTCGGTTTTGGCCGTGCCAATAGTAATGGTGTGCAACACGGCATGGTGTTGAACATCGATCAAACCATAAAGGCCATTGAAATGGCATTAAAAAATTGCTACGACTCTAACCCCAATTTAGAAATTGGCGAAGTGTATGTAGGTATTGCAGGCCATCACATCAAAAGTTTACAAACCCGTGGCGATATTGTACGTCAGGCGGTAGAAGATGAAATCAGCCAGGGAGAAATTGATCGCCTGATCGCCGATCAGTACCGCACTTATATTCCTGCTGGCGATCAGATCATTGATGTGATACCACAGGAGTTTACAGTAGATAATTTTCAGAATATCCCCAACCCCATTGGATACAGTGGCGTAAAAGTGGGCGCCAATTTTCATATTATAACAGGAGATAAAAATGCAATCCGCAATATCAACCGCAGTGTAGAAAAAGCAGGCTTGCAAACCAAAGACCTGGTATTGCAACCATTGGCTTCTGCAGCAGCTGTTATGTGCGATCAGGATTTGGAAGCCGGTGTTGCCATTGTAGATATCGGTGGTGGTACTACCGACCTTGCTGTTTTTTACGAGGGCATTCTAAAACATACTGCGGTTATTCCATTTGGTGGCGAAAATATTACTAACGATATTAAAACCGGTTTGGGTGTTTTAAAAACACAGGCCGAACAAATGAAAGTGCAGTTTGGCAGTGCGTTAAGTGATGAAGCTAAGTCTAATGCTTTTATCACCATCCCCGGTTTGCGGGGTATGGCACCAAAAGAAATCTCGGTAAAAAACCTGGCAGGCATCATACAGGCACGTATGAGCGAAATTATGGATTTTGTTACCTATCATTTAAAGCAGGTAGGCTTAGATACCAGGATGCTGAATGGTGGTGTTATTTTAACCGGTGGCGGATCTCAGTTAAAACACTTAATTCAGTTAACAGAATATGTTACCGGGTTAAATGCAAGAATAGGTTATCCTAATGAACATTTGGCATCGGGCCATATTGATGAACTGGCCAAACCGATGTACAGCACCTGTATTGGTTTGATATTAAAAGGTTACAACGACTACGAAAATAAAAACAAACAGTTTGAAGAAACTTTCAGAAAAGTGGAAGTGCCGGGCAGTTTACAACAACAACCGGTTGATGAAGTGCTGGACGTAGCAGAAGAAACCAAACCTGTAAAAATAAAACAACGCAAAACCTTAAAAGGGTTTATGGACGGGTTTAAAAACGGCCTGATAGATTTATTTAAAGAGGAAGAAGACGCAAAATTATAAACCCCCTCCGCTCCGCCAGCTGGCGGAGAACTGGGAATTCCGATTCATTTAAGCTCTTTTAAAAAAAGTAAAATTTTAAATTAATGCCCTCGAAGTCACCTTTGGGAGATTTAGGGGCACCTAATCCATTATTAATGTCCGGTATATTTTTCTTTCTTACTAACTGAAAAAGTAAGTACCGAATAAATTCTAACAGCGTTTATTAAATTATCTCTTAACTAAATTTAGTAAGCGCTTAAAACAAACAAGCTATGATACATTTTGATTTACCAAAGGAACAATCTTCCATCATTAAGGTGATTGGTGTTGGCGGCGGTGGAAGCAATGCAGTAAACCACATGTTTGCTCAAAATATTGAAGGGGTAAACTTCATTATTTGTAATACAGATGCGCAGGCCATTTCGCAAAGCCGGGTGCCCAACAAAATTCAGCTGGGGCCACACTTAACACAAGGGTTAGGTGCAGGAGCCAATCCCGCTATCGGTCGCCAGGCTACCGAAGAAAGTTTGGAAGAAATAAAACGCATACTGGAAGTGAATACCAAGATGGCTTTTATTACCGCCGGCATGGGCGGTGGTACCGGTACAGGAGGTGCACCTATTCTTGCAAAAATTTGTAAAGACTTAGGCATACTCACGGTAGGTATTGTTACCACACCGTTTGCATACGAAGGCAAAAAAAGAATTGCCCAGGCAGAAGAAGGTATTATGCTGTTGAAAAACCATGTGGATACTTTACTGGTGATCAGCAATGACAAACTCCGTCACCAGTTTGGTAATTTAAAAATGAAGGAAGCTTTTGCCAAAGCCGATAATGTTTTAGCAACAGCAGCAAAATGTATTACTGATGTAATTAACAGCACCGGCCAGATCAATGTGGATTTTGCCGATGTATGTACTGTAATGAGTAATGGTGGTGTGGCTATTTTAGGCAGCGCATCTGCCGCAGGCGAAAACAGGGCACAACTGGCTATTGAAAATGCGTTGAACTCTCCATTGCTGAATGATAATGATATCCGTGGTGCAAAATGGATACTGATCAATATCAATTCTGCCGAAGGCGAACATGAATTTACTATGGATGAAGTAGAGATCATTCAAAACCATTTATTGAGTAATGCAGGAGAAGATACCGATGTAATTTTAGGTTTGGGTTATGATAATACTTTGGGCAGTGAGATAGGCATTACCTTAATAGCAACCGGTTTTGAACATAAAGATCCTTTTGAAAAGAAACCAGAAGTAGTGGAAGAGGAAAAGAAAGCTGATAAAATTGTGATGACGCTGGAGATGCCGGCAAAAGAGCAGCATACCACCAAAGTAATAAAGATTGCACAGCAACCTACTTTGCAGTTTGATGAAAAAGAGGACCACGTTCGCCTACTGGCAGAGGAGCAGGCTATTGCTGAAATAAGTGAAACACCCGCAGTGCAAATGGTGGAAGATGAGATGATGCCTAAATTAATAGAAACAAAAATTGAAAAAATAAAAGTAGAAATACCACGTAAAACTACTGGGGAAAAAATAGAAGAAGGGCCGGTGTTTTTTGAAATATCTTCGGCCGCAGATCAAACACCCGTAATAGCGTTTGATATACCCACAACTCCGGCACCTGCAGAAAAACCCGTTAGCAAAACCAGTGGTCAAACAAATATTTCAGTAACGAATAAAGAAGCTAGCAGCACCCCTTCGTCGGGGGTCAAATTGGCAAAGCCAACACAGATCTATGTGGAGGAACAGCCTAAACCAGAATCCAATTCTACCGAGGAGCTACCGCCTATGCAGTTAACAATGAAGGCCGACGAACCTGAAATTGAAATGCAACTGGTGGTTAAATCCCATCAAGCGGCGGAGGAAGAGCAACTTGTACAACAAACTCAGCCCATCATGATGTCTAATGTTGAGGAGCCTGCACCGCAGGACGAAACAGAGGAATTAAGGCGCCGGGCTATGGAACGCATTGCGAAGCTGCGTAATTTGTCATTCAACATCAATGCAGCCGATCCGAATAATGAGTTTGAAACGGTGCCAGCTTACCTTCGCCGCAATATGGAATTGCACAATTCCATTGCCGACGTGGAAAATTTTTACAGCAACTACACTGTAAAATCCGACGATAATAACCAGGCTGAAATCAGCACCATCAACACCTTTTTAGAAGGAAAGAAACCTGATTAAAATTCTTACGCATTGGTGCATCCGCACTAAAGCGTTTTTATAATGTTTTGTATTTGGTATGTTTGTGTGGCCCCCCGATGTTTCGGGGGGCTGTTTGTTGGATATTGCACAAGAATTGCAACGCCCTAATTATAATCAACCTTATTTTAGATGAAATGAATGTGTGAATTATACAACCTTTTACAACAATTGTATAATTGATGATTGCATTTATTGAGAT
>Ga0302323_100004685_pt1 | contig 11142 bp, 9 predicted proteins | sample Fen_T0_3_FD_201950 | JGI IMG/M metagenome (GOLD analysis project Ga0302323, IMG submission 201950) | Peat permafrost microbial communities from Stordalen Mire near Abisko, Sweden - Fen_T0_3 | ecosystem: Environmental > Terrestrial > Soil > Wetlands > Permafrost | place: Sweden: Abisko... | reverse complement strand
GTCGTTTTCATGTCGGGGCACCACGACGACACGATGCTGCGCCCGGAGACGACCTCTGCGCGCGAATTCTTCTTGCCGAAACCGTTTACGCCGAGGGGCTTGCTCGACAAGCTGCGCGCGATTCTGGAATCCTCGTAACGCACACGCAAACCCCTGGGCGTCGGCGGAGCGCTAGGCGTCGCCTTTCTTGTCGTCGTCCTCGTCGTCCTCGTCGTCCTCGTCGTCCTCGTCGTCCTCGTCGTCCTCGTCGCTGGCGCCATCGCGCTCAACGTCACGCGATTCGGACTTGAAGCTGACGCGGCCGTCGCCGTTGGCGTCAGCGAGCGCCTTGCACAAGACTGCGTACTCTTCCGGTACGTAGCCGTGGTGTTTCTCAGCTTCAATCGCGCCGAGCTGCTGGGCAATCCAGACGTCGAACGGAACGAACCCGCCCACCCAACAACCGTCGTCCGTGGCGAGGGTGATAACGGGGTACTCGCCCTTGTCGTCGGGCGTACCCACGTACAAGATCCGCTTTGCCTCGGTGCCGTCATCAATGACAATGCAATCCTCGCCAAGCAGCTCGATTGCCTCACCGAATTGCTTCACGTAGTCCTCACCAAACTCCTGCTCGATGAGTTCGTCAATGGCCAACGGTTCGAGCTCGGGCTCTTCATCGTCGATCTCCCATCCGAGCCAACTGGCGTCGAACGCGAGCAATTCCTTCAGAGCTGGCGATAGCTTCTCGTCGTTTGGCAGACGCAGCTTCTTGAGGACGCCCGGGGGCACTGGCTCCGGAGCTTCGATGACTCCGTTGGCCTTCGCCGTTTCGATCGCCTTCTTGATGAGGGCAGCACCACGCAGCACGCTGTCGTTCTTCTTCTTGCTAGCCATGAACGCATCTGACATGGGTGCTGAGATTTCTGCAACTGCAATGAAACACTCACGCTTGCGCTGGATGTCCGGCCAGCGTTGGTGTAGTCGCCGCGGGCACAATCCCACGCCTCACTGCCTGCGCGGAATATCGTACCCGGTTGGGGTCTTGCTCGCCGCCGCACCCTCGGGTTTCCAGCGATTGGCATGGGGCGTCATGGGGCGCCCAAGAATGTACAGCACCGACGTCTCGTAGTCGCCGGTGGGCGGCATGTCAGTGCCGACACGGTGGATAAACGAAGGATCACTCGAGCCGCGGTCGAGATCGGCGACATCCTTGCAACCGAGTGACATGAGTGTGGTAACGAGCGGGAATGCTGTATCGTTGCGGCTGCGCCCGACGATCACGCGCTGGCCCGGCGCAATACAGAGCGCCGCGCGTTCACGCATCGGACCCTGGGCACGCCCGTCTGCCGTAATTACGCCGTGCAAGGCCAGAAGCGGCAACTGGACGGCGACATCAGTTGGGCCAATGCTGGGGATCGCATCCGCACCGAAGAGCAGTGATTCGCCGGAGCGCATCACCAAGGTGGCCATCTTCGGGCGCATTGGGATGCTGGCTTTGCCGTCAAAGGCAATACCCAAGCGCGTGGCTTTGGTCGTGTAGGCCAGGCCGATGGCAGCAAGCACACGGTGTGCTTCGTCGCCAGTAAGCGCGGTCTTCATCAGCGCCGCGCCGATCTCGTTGGGCTCTCGCGTGCCTGCACGCACGGTCCAATCGAAGCGCCCACGCTCAAACGACCAGAGCTCGACGGTATCCCCAGCGTATGCCGTGGTCGCGCGGTAAATGCCCGGCCACCAGGTGGGCGGCGGCTGGGTGCCGTTGTCGACCGCCCAGCGAATGGAATCGCCTGGGCCGCGCTCGACTGATGGCGGCAGTGGATCGCGCAAGGTCACGTAGAAGAAGTCCTTCGGCGACCAACGCAAGTACCGATCGATCGGGATCGACATCTTCGGCACGGCATGCTTGAGCGAGAATTGGTGCTTCTGCCAATCGTCGACACGGGCAAACACGAAGCCGCAATGGCCGGGGTTCATGTCGAGGTGCAAGCCATAACTGCAGCCAGCTTGGCGCAGCGCCTGACCCATCATTGGCCCGTCAATCTCCTCGCCCCAAGCATAGTAGAGGTGCCCGGCGGGCGTGACGCACAAGGCGGTGCGCTCGGTCAAGACGCTCTTGCCCTCGAGCTGCCAGCCCCAGAGCTGTCGCCCCGTCGGATTGGCGACACCGTCTTCGACGAGCGGATCGAGGTTCTGACGAAATGAAATGAACGATTCTGGGATCCGATCCGTCTTCGGCCAACTGCCGAGCCACGCCTCGTGCTCACTGTCGACCACGACCGTGGCGCCCCCGACAATCGGCGGCAAAAGCACGCGTTTTTGCAGCATCATGCCGTATTTGCCGTGCTCGGACTTGAAGGCACCGTTGAAGGTAGCAACCACTCGATCAAGCGTGTTCTTGTCGTCTGGCAAACGGCCATCGCCAGCGGGCCCAGTGAGCGGCTCTGGATCTTCGAACCCAGCCTGCATCCCGAGTTCGAGCTGGCGCATATCCATCGCCACGAGCCAAAGCTTCGCGTAGGGGCGCTTTGAATCGGGCCGCGTGAAGGTCTGATAGAAATAGGGCGGCGGCTTTTCGTTGGTATCGCGACGCCCGAGCGATGGCCGCAAGAACGGCAACTCGACTGGGATCCATACCCCCTCGCCCGGCTCAGTTTGTTTGTACAACGAGGTCACGTTGGGCGGCGGCCAACCCATGTTGCTCACCCCAAGTTGGGTCGCGTCGAGCATCGGCGGCGCAATGTCACCGCCAACCAGTGCTTGCTCCTCGTTCGATGCGGTCATGCGAAAGGCCGCAAGCCGCAGGAGCGAGCGGATGCCAAATACTTTGTCTTCGAGCCAGGTAATCGGCTCGGGCCCGACTTCTTCACGCACCGTGTCGACCGCCCAAAGCACGAAGGGTTTCGGCGGGTGCCGGTTCGGCACCACGCGCACGCCGTGCGCTTGCGAACCGTCGGTGGCTCGCGCGGTTCTTTGGCTCAAATCGTAGTCGAATTCGCGCTCCGCGGAGCCGAGTTTGACGCGAAGCTTCGCTTCACCAAGGGTTAGTTCCACCTGCTGCACAGGCGTGTGCAGCACGATGTCAGTGCGCCCTACCCCGGACCAACTGCCCGTCATCTGCAAGTTGGTCAAGTGGCGAAGAATGCCGAGGAACGCGCCTCCGGAAATGTCCTCGGAGCGAATGCCATCGAGTTCAGCTAGGCTTACCGCTTGCACCTTGCCGTACGCCATCGTGGCCCAAGCCACGCGTTCGCCAACGACCTCGAGCCCCGCGTCGTCGCCCAAGGGAGTTCGAGTGAGATTGCGCAACCCCGAAAGTGTCAACGGTTGTCCAGCATCGGCCAAGCGAATGCGCGCACGATAGACATCGCGTTTGCCACCTGGCTGCTCAGCGGCGAGAAATAGTAGTCGACGCCCGAGCACGAGATCGCCAATGAATCCGGAACTTGGCGCCCAACGCAAATCGTCGGCGCGCACCGACAGCGCGGTTTGCTCGCCGAGCCAACCAACCAGACCATCGACCGTCACCGGTGGCGGCGTGCCAGCGTAGCCAGCTAAAGCTACTCCGATGGCAGCAGTCAGACCCATCCATCTGGCTCTGCCACGCAGCAGCTGCAGGAAACGACCGAAGGACCTGGTCACGACGCCCGCGGCTTAGCCGCGCCAGCCGACGGGCGCAAGGTTTCGCAACGAGCCCGTGGGACGGCTTGGGCCAATACGCCCAATTTCCCTGCGATTCGGCGGCGTGTTGCGCAGTTTTTTGGCTATGGCTTGTGCGACGTAGCCACGACTGATAACCGAACGTCCCGTGGCAAAAAGCAACCTCGCCGTCCGCGTTCTCACGAGTGTCGTGGCCCTGCCGGTCGTGTTGGGCCTACTCTTCTTTGGACCACCCAACGCGTGGTTTGGCTTGGTGCTCGTTGCGGTGTTGCTGGCCGCCTTCGAGTTTTGGAAGCTAGTGGCGCCCGGTGATTTGACCATGGGCGGCCTCGGGATCCTGCTCGCAGGGCTCGTTGCTTCGGCGATCTACTTCGGCCGCGGCGAGCCGCGCCTGCTGCTCTCGTTGCTCGTTGGTGTTCCCGTAGTGGCCCTGCTGGTACCGCTCTTTCGATTTCAAACCATCGAAAAGGCCGGTCTGCAATTGATGGCCGCAGCCGGTGGCCCAAGCTACGTCGCTGCCATGCTCGTCACTTCCGCGCTACTGCGCCGCGATCTCGGCGACGCGGGCACGCGCTACGTCGTCTTGTCGCTGAGTATCGCCTGGTTCGCCGATACCGGCGCATATTTCACCGGTCGTGCCTTTGGCAAAGCCAAACTTTACCCCGCGGTCAGCCCGGGTAAAACTCGCGCCGGGCTCTATGGCGCACTCGGGGCTGCCATCCTCGCTGGGCTGATTGCCTCGTTTGGTTACCTGCGCTCGATTCCGCCGCTTCACGCGGCGATATTGGGCTTAGTTGCAGGCCTATTGGGCCAACTTGGCGATCTCGTGGAGTCACTCCTGAAGCGCTCGGTTGGCGTCAAGGACTCGGGCGTGCTCATCCCAGGCCACGGCGGCATGCTCGATCGAATCGATGCGCTCATGTTCGTGAGCCCGGTCGTGTACCTTTACACGCTTTGGTTTGCGTAGGTCGTATTGAATCGCAGAAGACATCGCCGGCCTGCGGTTGACGGTGCTTGTGCTCTTGGCGCAACTTCCACTGTTTGCGCTAACTCTCTATCGCAACATGCTAGAGAGCTGACCAATTAGGCCGCGATCCTCAAGCCGTCAATAACGCCTAGATTTGTTAGCAGCGGCATGGCGACGGAGGTCGAAGAGGTTTTTGCGTAGACCGCGGTACCGCGCCCGTTCGCCCTGACGGTTGTGGAGCGTTGCAAGGCTGTGTTCGACAGCGGTTCGTTGTCGGAGGCTCACGCGACCCTCGACCGTGTGAGCTTCATTGCGCAACTGTATTAGGAAGTCTTCTTTGGCATGGAGCGATATGCAACGGCCGTGCTTCGGGGCTGCGAGTGTGCACTGCTCACGCTTTGAGCACGTCGTGCACTGGCGAGCGGGAAACTTCGCGACGCATCCCTGGCGCGCCTCGACAACGACGCTGTTGGGACAGCGGATTGTGCCACGCTCCACATCAATGGTGAAGTCTGCCTTCGTGGCTCCGTGTCTTGCTCAATTAGCTTCTGCACCAATGCCCACTGCTCGGCTAATGGCGGTTCGGAAAGTTCCTGTGTTAGCTCTTTCGCAAGCCATGCTCCAAGCGACTGAAGTTGTGTCAGTAAGCGTCGCAATGCGTTGGTCCGAGCATTGGGTTCATCCCAGTCGATGACGAGACCCGTCTTGATACTGGTGGCGACAACCACCGGAATCCCTGCTTCTTTGGCAACGTCTTGGACGGTCATTCCTCGGCGTTGTGCTGCTGTTCGCACGACGTGCAGCGCGGACCGACCAATCAGGTTGAATGTGTCTTCTACTCTCCCGGCACCCCACAGCGGACTTGCGTCGAATGCGGTGCGCAAATGGGTCGCACTAAATCCGCCAGTTTCACGAGCCAGCCGAATAGTCTTCTCGAATAATGCCTTATCCAAACCGTGTTCGATCATTCGCTGGCGAAAGTTGAAAAACGTCCCCTGAGAAAATAGTGGCAGCTCCTGACCCGAGCAATCAAGCACCATCTGCCAACGCTTGTCCATCACCGTCAACTCAACGACTTCGTGATCAGGTACACGGAGTGCTGCCTGTAGCAAGGCGGCCAATGCCAGCTGCGCCGGACACACACGCTCCTTCCCGCGTGAAGCCGCGCAATACGCTTCGTTGAGCTTGGCCTGCATCTCCGCGTCGAATATGCGCATGGCGCAATTCGCGCAGAAAAACGAACACCCTGCGTTTCTCACATCGTTTAGCGATGAACTTCTCACCAGCAGACAGCTCGACAGGGGGATCCCAGAACATTGCGAAGGCCTCCGGCCAAGCGTTTGATCATGGAATTGGTGGCCTTGTCGATCCCCTTGTCTAAGCGATCGATTTCATTTCGATTTTGTCACTGGCCCACAAATTGATCCGCTCTCTAGGCTTCGCGGTGCTGCCGTTGCCAGCTGAGCTGGTGCAGAAGGAATTGCCAGTGGCTATTGCGGGCGTTCGCGCTCTTGTCGCCTTGCTCGCTGATTCATGGTGCCGCCCATCTGTTGCCTTGATTTTCTCATTGTCCTAACAGATGGCTTGGAGCATGATGCATAGGCACTGGGGTCGCCAGGTTTGACATGTCGCTCCGAGTCTACGTAGAAACAAGTGTCGTCAGTTACCTGACGTCGTTTCCGAGTCGCGACATCTTGGTTGCAACCCACCAGCAGCTCACCCACGTGTGGTGGACCAGCAGAACACGCTTCGAGCTTTTCGTTTCTGAAGCCGTTCTCGCTGAGGCCAGCAGCGGGGATCCCGCAGCAGCAGAACGGCGCATGGCCGCAGTCGCCAGCCTGCCCATCCTGCAAATCACACACGAAGTCGAAGACTTGGCAAGGCACTTCCTCGTCGCGGGGGCGCTCCCTCCCAAGGCATTCGTCGACGCGCTACATGTTGCAGCTGCGGCGGTACATCGAATGGACTTCCTGCTCACTTGGAATTGCGCGCACATCGCCAACGCACAAATCCGTGGTAAGCTTGAGGCGTTATGTCGCAATCGTGCCCACCAGCCCCCAATGATCTGCACCCCACAGGAATTGTTGGCGTGAGCGCAGAGGCCTCGACTGCGGTGCACGATCCCATCATTGACGAAGTGAGAGCAACTCGCGATACCTACGCGCAGTCCTTTGGGTATGACCCGTCGGCGATCGTTGCCGATCTCAGAGCGCGTGAAGCAAAGCATCCAGAGCTTGTCGTGTCGTTGGCAACGGATTCGACGGGCAAGTAGCGCTAGGGTCGGACGTCGAGCATCCCCAACTCGAAGCGCGCCAGTTCAGCGGCGTTCATAGTTGACAACCGTGCCAATGAGTCGTCTCGAGGGTGGAGAGTCGTCAAATTGCGACAGGTCCTGCCCCGCAAACAAGTCGAGGACGGCATCCGCCAGACCAAACAGCTCAGCAGCACCGGCCGCATTGAACTCAGCCTTTTCGATGGGCTCCAGCATCTCCGACATTTCTGTAGACGTCGATACCACCAGACACGCAATCTGGGGCAGCATTACTCTTGGATCAAGGCGAGCCGCCTCAAGGACTGTCGGGGCTAGATCCGGCCACTCGGGGAACGGCAACCCGCTGGTCGTATTGGCTCGAACCCGATCGATTCCCCAGCAGATCCACAGCAACGTTGGGAATGGGGCCCCGGTAAGACTGCTGACGAGTTGAGCGGCATTGCCTCTGTATGACGATACGACATTCCGCCGCAGGTGGGATTTCGTGCCTTCCACATTAGGGTCACCTTGTGGCCCAAGTAGGCACATGTGCCCGCTGGGAACCACGAAATACTCCTCGAGTTTCGCTGCGAGATAAAGACTTCGAGGAGCAGCAATGTCAAGCGCGGCGCGCACATCGTCGCAGACCACTTCAGTCGAAAGGATTCCGGCGCGAGACCGCTTCAGGTGCATTCTCCAGATCGGGATGAATCCCGGCGGGTCTCCTGACTCCCATGAGGCGGCTGACTCATGACTGCGTTTCTCGACCACCAAGCGAAAAAGCCGCTGCAACTTTTCTGTCTCGAATCGTTCGAACTGCTCCAGTATCAGTGTACGCTCTCTGTTTTCGATCAGCCCAAGGATCGCGTTATCGTCCCCAGTCTGAATTGTCCGCAGCACGTTCTGGACACGCTCGCAGTCGTCTAGTTCTGGCGTTGCGAGAAACCGAACCCAGTAGTCCACAGGCTGCGAACGACCGATCCCCTGCGGCTTACCGTCGACGTTGGATTGTCCAAACACAAATTCGATAATTCGATCGACCGATTTTCGGGTCATTGAATCGAGGCGCAGTTCGTCGAAAGCGGTACTCCACGTCTTCCTTGCTTCCTCTCGCCTTTCCCTCGACACGTGTGCACTTGGTGCATCACGAAGCGCATCGACATGCTGAGACATAGGTTCAAACACGTCTGGTTCTGCTGTGCGCAGAATAGTCATGCAAAGCAAGTCATCGAAGTCAATTTCCCCGTGAAGCTGTGTCCACGCATCTCGCGTTGCCCGCAACGCTTGCTTGAGCACCCGTGGCGTTGGGCAGAGCGCAATCAATGCATCGCCTAGATCGTGGATACCTCTCCCTAGCACAGCTCGATTGGCTTCACGTTGCATCCGATCGGTTAGCGCATCAAGAGCTTTTCGAGCGTTAGCGGAAGCCGACTCAATGTCATCAAATTCACTCCGACACCCGTGACGAAACGCGCCAATTATCTCCGCCGCCTGGTCCTCTGGGAGGAGAGGGAGCTGCTCGATATGTCGTGCAATCTTCTCCAAGTCAAACCCCAACTGCAGACGCGTCGTGGCAACAACCACTGAGATCGAATCGAGCTGATCAAGTCCGTGCAGCAGCGCCCGAATCGGATTAAGGCGCTCTGCTTCCGCTGCAGTCTCTGGTCCGTCCGCCCTCGCTCTTCCAGAAGCAAATCGCTCGAGATCTTCAATCCACACGACATAGCGATTGTCAATTCCCTTGGCTACGCGATCTATGCGTTCGAGTGTCTCTTGAGGATCCGTTGCCCTTGATTGAAGATGAGCCAAAGCCGTCCACACACCTCCAAGCGAACTTATAGCGGCAACGTATGATGCAGGCAGCCCTACCAGCTCTGCCGTACCTACGTCCTGTCCAAGAGTCTTCACAAGTTCGCGAATTATCCCCTCTACAGCGGCGTTCGTCGTTTGGTAGGGCCAAAGCGGCACTGCAACCAATCGGACTCTTCTCTTGGCCAAGAGAGAGAGTTCCTTCTCTACGAGTCGCATAAGAGAAGTCTTGCCCGATCCGAGTCCACCAACGACCGCTTGAGCTGGCGCTTCTCGACACTGAAGCCTCCTCGCTATTCGTCGAGCGATTCGGCTCAAGGCAAACTCGTCGTCATCCCTAGAAGTGATCGGGTCGTCTTTCGCTAGCCACGCACAGATGCCTTGGAACGATTTTGATGGCCGAGGGCGCGCTGTGGCTTGGGCGGAGTCGGCAGTGTTCGGGCCTTGTTCATCGGACTGGCGGCTCCGGAGGTGCGCAATCAAACCAAGACAAGTGCCAACGAAAATGTTGACCACGACGGCTATCTGACCAACCAGATTGAGTGCCGCCGACTCGTCCGCATTGAAGTGCAGACTTTCGTGGATTGCTGAATTCGAGCCGACGAGTAGCACCACAAGTGATGCACCCACAGAACCAGCCATCCATAGTGGTGGATAGCGATGGAAGTGGCGCACCCCGAAGAACGCTGCCCATCGCCCCGATGCGTGCGAAGAGCACATTGCACCAAGGACGACTGCCACCATGAACACCACCCAGGGGGGTAGGCTGGCCAAACGATACAAGGGCTGCTTGAACGAGTACAGCAACACAAGGACGATCATTCCGGCCATCGGCACAGCGCAAATGATGCCTCGCCATCTACTGACGACCGCCGAACGCCGCTTTCGGGTGACGTCTTTCATGCCGACTTGACCGTAGGCGCGCCTGGTCGCCGGTGTCAAGGACGCTTGGCCCACCCAACCATGTCGTTGGCCTCGCCTGCGCTGGTTACCCTCCCCCGGATCCCGCTAGCTACTGCAGCATCATCTCCGGGGTGGTTCCGGCTCGGTACACAAACCGATTCAGCGTGGTGCCAGTGAGCTCGGCTGCAATGCGCAGCTGGCCATCGTAGATCCACTGCTTGGTGAGGGTGCCGATGACGCGCTTGCCGATGCGGCGACCTCTGCCGTCAATGATGTAGGCGATGACTGTGCCGCTGGGCAGCGTCATTTGCTTCAGCGCGCCGGACTCATCGTAGACGTAGTTGGTGGCATCACTTGGGGGTCGCTGTGGCGGTCGATAGGCTGCCGTCGTCCGTGTAGGAGAATGCCCAGGCAGTGGCATTGCCCTGCGTGTAAGTCAAGAGGCGGTCTTGCGCATCATAGGTGGCAGCCGTCGACACGCCGAGTTCTGTTAGGCGGTTGCCGTTGCCTGGATGCCCCCACGAGTGTCGTCGACCTACGGCCGCAGGTGCTCGCTGCGCTGCGCACCTACGAGGCCCAACCAAGCGCGACGCTCGCTGCGCTGCGCGCGCGCGGGGGCCTGCACAGCGCTTGGCGTCGATTGGGCGCTCCAACCGCGGTGGCTAAGGGATGTGTCTGTGCGAAACCCACGCGGCATTCTATTCCGTCGCACGGCTTGCTCAATCGAATTCTCGTGGAGATGCGGCACTGCGTCACGCGGCACCGCTGGGTACTCGGCTCCTCCGGCACAATTCTTGGTCCCGCAAGTCAGCCGGGCTCCGCCTTTCGGCGCAAAAGTCCCGCCACGCGCCGACCCGACAAGTAGCTACCGGCTCGCCCGTGTCATGACTTGTTTCGCCATGGGGAGCGAAGCCCTGCTGATTTGCTGGGCACCGGAGGTCTGCGCGCGTGGCCAGTCTCGAAAAGAATCCAAGTTCCAGTCATTGCTCGCAGAACGTGCCCACTTTATGGGGCATCATCCAAAATGGACAGGACCCGACCGGACGTTGGCCTCCTGGACCTGTGCAATCGGTAGTATCGCCCCGTACATTCTTTTCGAGGCGCTACCAATCGGTTCACCTAGCACAACGTGCAGGTGATTCAGTTGAGTCCGTCATAGATGCCCTTGAAGAACCACTTCGTGGCAGCAGAAGATGTCAGGCTACTAGCCGCACCAGCCGACTGTGGCACCGATCGCTACCAGCTGCAGTGACACGGACGGACGTTGAGAGTAGGACTCAACTAGTCGCCCACAGAAACAACTGCCTCGAATGCAAGGCACGAGCCCCAGATGGGCCGCGTCTTGGCACAGACCTTTTCGACCAGCACACCATCAGCGCGGCCCACCGCTCTTACGATGCAACGTTTTGGAGTCGCCCCGACGCCCTCCTGCATGAAGACACCATCTTTATTACTCGTTCCAAGCGGATAGACAGCATTCACACGCCATGGAAAGTCCGCCGGACAAGCGAGCTCCAACTTCACGCCTGCGACGCTTTTCCCTGCACTGTCAACGCTGCTGACGGTGAACTTCTCGTAG
>Ga0302323_100004683_pt1 | contig 11143 bp, 8 predicted proteins | sample Fen_T0_3_FD_201950 | JGI IMG/M metagenome (GOLD analysis project Ga0302323, IMG submission 201950) | Peat permafrost microbial communities from Stordalen Mire near Abisko, Sweden - Fen_T0_3 | ecosystem: Environmental > Terrestrial > Soil > Wetlands > Permafrost | place: Sweden: Abisko... | reverse complement strand
TATGGTATACCATATCATGTAACACAACTTGATTTGGAGCTCGAGCATGTCGCAGCGTCGTTGGGTCGTCGTCGGGGTCGTCGCCATGGGCGCGCTCCTCCTCGGAGGATGCGGAGCCGACACCACCGCCTCCGCCACCGGTGCAGGTGATGTCCCCGACGCCTCAGCCGGCGCCCAACCAGCCGGCGCCCAGGCGGGCGAGGTCACGATCGCCGCCGTCGACAACGTGTTCAAGGCCGACACCATCACCGTGACCGCCGGGGCGAAGGTCACCTGGACCAACGCCGGCCGCAACGACCACAACATCAAGCCCGTCGACACCGGCCAGTTCGGGGTCGACACCGGCAGCTTCAAGCCCGGCTCGACCTACACCGCCACCTTCTCGACGCCCGGCACCTACCACTACTACTGCTCGATCCACGGCACCAAGGACCGCGGCATGATCGGCACCGTCGAGGTCGTGTCGTGAGCACCGACCACCTCGAAGTCGCCCAGCCCGACCATCGCCCCCGTCCTCGCCATCGCGCCGTGTGGGTGCTGGCCCTGCTCGCCACCGTGGGCCTGCTGGCCGGTGCCTGCAGCTCCGGCAGCAGCACGACCTCCACTGCCACCACCGTTGCCGGCGGCGCGTCCGGCTCGGTGATCCATGTGCCGGCCGACCACCCGACGATCCAGTCCGCGGTCAACGCCGCCTCGCCCGGCGACCTGATCCTGATCTCGCCCGGCATCTACCACGAGGCCGTCGACGTCACGACCGACTACCTCGACCTGCGGGGCATCGACCGCAACACGGTCATCCTCGACGGCACCTTCCAGTTCGAGAACGGCGTCCGCGTGCTCGGGGCCAAGGGGGTGGCCGTCGAGAACATGACGGCCCGGAACTACACCAACAACGGCTTCTTCTGGACCGGCGTCGAGGGCTATCGGGGCTCCTACCTCACGAGCTTCCGCACCGGGAACTACGGGCTGTACGCGTTCGACTCCACCAAGGGCCAGTTCGACCACAGCTACGCGTCAGGCAGCCCCGACGCCGGCGTCTACATCGGGCAGTGCCAGCCGTGCGACGCGGTGATCGACACGGTGACGTCCGAGCACAACGGCCTCGGCTACTCGGGCACGAACTCCGGCGGCAACCTGACGATCGTCAACTCGATCTTCCGCCACAACCGGGCCGGTGTGGTGCCCAACTCCGGCAGCTACGAGCAGTGCTACCCCGAACGCAAGACCACCATCGTCGGCAACGTCGTCTACGACAACAACCAGGCCGACACCCCCGCCATCGACGTCGCCCTGCTGGCCATGGGCAACGGCATCCTCGTGGCCGGTGGTCGCCAGAACGACATCGAGCGCAACCTCGTCTACGACCACGAGCGCACCGGCATCGGCCTCGTCCCGTTCCCCGAGGAGGACGCCAACGACAAGGTCCCCACCTCCGAGCAGATGGAACGACCGTGCTCGGACCAGAAGCACGACCCCACGCCCGACCCGAAGTCCGCCGGCACGGTCATCTGGCCGGCCGCCGACAACCAGGTCCTCGACAACGTGGTGAGCGGCTCGGGCCTCGGCGACCTCGCCTTCGGCGACCTGTCCGGCGAAGGCCCGGCTTCGGAGAACAACTGCTTCAGCGGCAACACGTTCACCACGTCGGCTCCCACCGACATCGAGACGGTGGCGCCGTGCACCGGCACCGGCAGCGGCGACCCGAAGGCCGGCTCGCTCGACCTGGCCGCCCTGATCGCGTCGGAGCGCCCGCCGGCCGGCGACTACAAGGTCACCCCCGAGCCGCCGGCCCAGCCGAACATGCCCGACGCCGCGACGGCTCCGGCCCGTCCGGCCACCGACGTCCCCATGGCGGTCGACCTGGCCGCCATCGCCGTGCCCACCAAGCCGACGGACGGCTAGCACCGTGACCCCGGCTGGCAACCAGCCGATGTCGTCGAACCGCAGGCTGTTGTTGCTCACGGTGGGCACCGCGCTGGTCATGGTCGCATTGATCGTGGTCAGCGCGGTGGTGAACGGGGGCCGGGGCGCGACGACCGCGTCCCAGGCCCCCGACCTCTCTTCGAGGGTCGCGTCGATCCACACGGGACCGCAGGGGACGGTGCCGCAGTTCGTGGTGAAGTGCGCCTTCAGCCACACCGCGCCGGACGATCCGATCGTCCACCCTGGCATGCCCGGCATGTCCCACAGCCACGACTTCTTCGGCAACCGCGGCACCGATGCCTCATCGACCGCGGCGACGCTGGCCGGCGGGGCCACCTCGTGCACCAAGCAGTCCGACACGGCGGCGTACTGGGCGCCGACGCTGTCCGACCACGGCCAGCCGGTCACGCCACTCGGCCTGGTCGCCTACTACCGGCCGGCGCCGGGGGTGGACCCGACCACGATCGAGCCCTTTCCGGCCGGCCTCATGATGATCGCCGGCGACTCCATGGCCGAGGGGCCCCAGCCCGTCGAGATCGCATCCTGGACCTGCGGCACCTCGTCGGACCTGCAGGTCGCGCCCCCGACCTGCCCGCCCGAGGCGCCCCTGCGGGCCCGGCTCACCTTCCCCGACTGCTGGGACGGCGTGCACCTCGACAGCGACGACCACCACACCCACGTGACCTTCAGCAACGACGGCACCTGCCCGGCCGGGTTCCCGGTGACGATGCCGCAGCTCACCGTCACCGTGCGCTACCCGATCAGCGGCGCCGGCCACGACCTCACCTTGGCCTCGGGGCCGACGTTCACCATCCACAGCGACTTCTTCAACACGTGGGATCAGTCGGAGCTCACCAAGCTGGTGGACCTGTGCCTGCACCGCGGCGTGGTCTGCAACGTGGCCTCCAACCGGGCCGAGGACGAGCCTCAACAGGCGAGCTGAGGCTCGGCGCCCGGCGCTCGGCTACTTGGCGCTCGGCTACTTGATCACGGTGCCGGCCGTCGGGCAGCCCAGGTGTCCTTCGTCCACCGCCTGATCGAGCCCGGTTCCACCCGGCGATTCGGGGTCGGTGGAGGGTCCCCGCCGCGATGGATCCACCACCGAGCGGACGCCGGGTCGGCCTTCGTAGAACCCGCGGATCCGGTCGATCGCCGCGGCACCACCTCGTATGTCGAGGCGGAAGCTCGACGGCAGGATCGACGGCGCGACGTTCTGGACCAGCTCGGCCTGGTCGGCGAACAGGCACGCGAAGTCCTGGTACGCGTCGTTCTGGTCGGCGTACAGGATGGCGGTCACGTGATCGTCGGCCAAGAGCTCATCACGAACCGCCTGCACCGCGACCGCCTGGGCGTCCGGGTTCAGGTAGATCACCAGGTCGCCACGCTGCTGGGGAGGAAGCGTCGCTCCGGGCTGGGTCGCCAGCCCCGCCTCGCCGCCACCCGAGTGAGCCAGCACGCCGACGCCGACCGCCAGCACCAGGAGCGTCACGACGACGATCGCCCCACGGCGGACCGCGGCGCGACGCGACGCCCGTCGCTCGATGTCGGCGATGGGGGTCCGGGCGATCGGTGGGTCGGCGACGAGTTGGTCGCCGAGACGTCGAAGTTCATCCATGTCTGCCTCCGGTCGGGGTTTCGTCGATGCGCTCGGGATCGTCAGCGAGGGCGAGGCCCAACGAGCGGCGGGCGTCGATCAGGGTCGACGACACGGTGCTGCGACTGATGCCCATGACCGTGGCGATCTGCGCCTCGGTGAGATCGGCCACGAACCTCAGCACCACGGCCAGGCGCTGGCGTTCGGGAAGGGCGGCCACCAGCAGCCACGCCTCCCCCGCCGGAGCGGGTACGTCGACCGGCGGTGATCGATGGCTGAGCAGTCGCTGCTCGATCGATCGGCGCCGCTGCCGGCGACGAACCACGTTGATGGCGACCCGGTAGGTCCAGCCCGCCGGGGACGCCATGGCCTGCACCCGCGGCCACGACGTCAGCGCTCGGGTGAACGCCTCATCGGTCGCGTCGCGCGCCCAATCCGCGTTGCCCGTGGCCAGCAGCAACGACGTCACCAGTCGTGCGTGCTCCGCCTCGTAGAACTCCTCGAAGCCGGGGTGTTCCACCGTTCGCCTCTCGCTCATGCCTTCTCAAGTCACGAGCCCTCCAGTTTGCCGGGTGCCCGCGACCAATCAGGCTGACGGTTGCCCGGCCACGCCCCAGCCGCCGCCGCCGGGTGTCAGCACGCGAACCACGTCGCCGGCGACCAGCGCGATCGTCACCTTGTCCGGCAGGCGCTCGGCTCTCGCCTCGTCGCCGCCCCGCAGGAGCCAGTTCTCGCCGACCGCTCCGGGGCCGCCGCCGTCGATGCCCCAGGGCTGCGACGTCCGCCGCTCGGTGATGAGCGAGAGCACCGCCGGTTCGAGCACCTCGATGTCACGCTCGATCCCCTCGCCTCCGACGTGCCGACCGGTACCACCGCTCCCCTCGCGCAGGCGCAGCCGCCGGACCCGCAACGGGAAGGACCGCTCCAGCGCCTCTATCGGGGTGTTGCGGGTGTTGGTCATGTGGGTGTGCACGCCACTCATGCCGGCACCGGTGGGTCGCCCACCCTGTCCGCCGGCCATGGTCTCGTAGTAGACCCAGCGGTCGTTGCCGATGAGCAGGTTGTTCATCGTCCCCTGCGACGCGCCGCCGAGCCGGCCGGGCAGTGCCGCCGAGAGCGCACCGAAGCACACATCGGCCACCCGCTGGCTGACCTCGACGTTGCCGGCGCCCACCGCCGCGGGAGCGAGGGCGTTGACGATCGTGCCGGCAGGGGCGATCACCCGCAGCGGGCGAAGCGTGCCCCCGTTGGCCGGCAGGGTCGGATCGATGGCGGCGCGCAGGGCGAAGGCGACCGAGCTCACGGTGACGGCCTCGACCGCGTTCACGTTGCCCGCCCGCTGGGGGTCGGTGCCGGTGAAGTCGAACGTGATCCCGTCGCCGGCGATGGTCATCTCCAGCACGATGGTGCTCGGCACCTGCTGCTCGACGGCCGGGCCGAAGCTGTCGATCACGTCGGCGAACCGCCACGTCCCGTCCGGCAGGTCGTGCAGTGCGCTCGCCATGCGCCGTTCGCCGTAGTCGAGCGCCTCGTGCAGCGGCTGGTCGGCCAGCCGGGCCAACCGGGCGACACCGATGGCGTTGGCGCCGACCTGGGCGTCGAGGTCGCCCGATCGCTCGTCGGGGGTCCGCGAGTTGGCCAGGATCAGGTCCCGGACCTCGGTGGTGAGCCGGGTCGGGGGGATCCGCAGGCCCTCGGCGAAGATCTCGATGGCGTCGGCCGGCAACGAACCAGGTGCGGACCCTCCCACGTCGGCGTGGTGCGCCCGCGTCGCCGCCCATCCGACGAGTCGGTCGCCTACGAAGCACGGGGCCACGACCGTGATGTCGTTGAGGTGGGTGCCCCCGGCAAACGGGTCGTTGAGGATGATCTGCTCGCCGGCAGCGATGTCGCCCGCGAACCGCCGGATGGCCTCGATCACCGACGCGGGCATCGACCCGAGGTGCACGGGGATGTTCTCGGCCTGGGCCAGCACCTCGCCGTCCACGGTGAACACGGCGGCCGAGCAGTCGGCCCGCTCCTTGATGTTCGGGCTGAACGCGGCCCGGCGGAGCACCGCCGACATCTCCTCGGCCACACCCGTCAGGCGCGACAGCAGGATCTGCAGCGAGGCCGGATCGAGGCTCACGACGCGACCACCCTCGTGAGCACGAGCGCGCCGGCCCGACCAGGATCGGCCCGCCAGCCGGCCGGCACCCAGATCGTGCAGTCAGGCTCGGCGATCACCGCCGGGCCGACCGCGGCCGAGCGCGGCACCGGGGGCAGGTCGTCGATGGCCACGGGCGAGGCCACCCGGGCCTCGGCCCGCACCGCGATGACCTCGACGGGCGAATCCGCACGGACGTAGCCGTTGCGACGCTCGTGCTCCCGGTGGAAGCCGTCGATGCCGGACACGGTGAGCTCGTGGCTCTGCCCGAGGTACCGGCAGTCGAACGAGCGCACCACTTCGGTGTCCGCGCCGTCGACGTCCGACACCTGGCGGGCGGCACGGATGCCGAGCTCGGCGCTGCGCCGGAAGGCGTCGTCGTGATCGAGCGGATCAGGACAGGACTCGACCAGGTCGACCTGGCGGGGCGCGGCGAGGATGCCCACCGCCGACAGCACCCCGGCCCGAGCAGGGACGATCACCGCAGGCATGCCCAGCGCATCGGCCAGCGCGCATGCGTGCAAGGGCCCCGCGCCACCGAAGGCCACCAGCGCCAGCGCACGCGGATCGACCCCCCGCTCGATCGACACCGCCCGCAACGCCTGCTCCATCGAGGCGTCGACCACGGCCAGCACGCCCTCGGCGGACACGCCGGCGGCATCGAGCGCAGCCTGGGCCGCGTCCACGTCGAGCACGCCGAGCCCTGGGAAGGCCACGTCGGTGGCGATGCGCCCGGCCACCAGATCGGCATCGGTGACGGTCGGCTCGGTGCCGCCCTTGCCGTAGCAGGCCGGACCCGGCACGGCTCCGGCGCTGCGGGGGCCCACCACCAGCGCTCCCCCGGCGTCGACGCTGGCGATCGATCCGCCCCCGGCCCCGATCGTGTGCACGTCCAGCGAGGCGGCCCGCACCGGCAGACCACCGACCTCCCGCTGGGCCGCCGGTGCCGGCCGACCGTCGAGCACGAGGCACACATCGGTGCTCGTACCGCCCATGTCGAACGTGATGGCGTCGGGCCAGCCGTTGGCCACCGCCGCGTGCGAACCGGCCAGCACCCCTCCGGCCGGGCCGCTGAGCAGCAGCGAGACCGGCCGCTCGGCCGCTTCGGCCACCGGCACCAGGCCACCGGCCGAGGTCATCACCAGCACCTCCTCGGCCAGGTGCTCGATGCCGCGCAGGTACGTGCGGCAGACGGGCCGGAGGTACGCGTTGATCACCGTGGTGACGGTCCGTTCGTACTCACGGAACTCGGGCGCCACCTCGTGCGAGGTCGTCACATCGAAGCCCCGCTCGACCATCGCGGCCGCCACCACCTGCTCGTGCGCCGGCTCGAGGTCGGCGTGCAGCAGCGACACGGCCACCGCCTCGACCTCGGGTGCGATCTCGACGATCGACTCCGGTCGCACCGGCTCGAGCTCGGCGCCCGTGGCATCGAGCCGGCCGGCGACCTCGTAGCGATGGCGCCGATCGACCAGTGGGGTGGGCCGATCGACCGACTGGTCGTAGAGCGAGGGCCGATCCTGGCGGGCGATCTCGAGCAGGTCACGGAACCCCTCGTTCACCACCAGCGCCACCGTCGCGCCGCGACGCTCGAGCAGCGCGTTGGTGCCGACCGTGGTGCCGTGGGCGAGCACCCCGGGCTTGCCGTCGACGAGCGCGGCCACCCCCTGGGTGATGGCCCGACCGGGATCATCCGGCGTGCTCGGCACCTTCACGATGCGACCGTCGGCCGCCACCAGGTCGGTGAAGGTCCCCCCGGTGTCCGACCCGATGCGGGAGCCGACCCTCGGGCTCACCCCGTCGCCCTCACACCAGCTCACCGGGGTCGATCACCCAGACATCGTCGCCCAGCCGGTCCTCGAGCGACCGGAACAGGCGGCCGAGCCCGGCGTCCTTGCCGTCCCACACCAGGAGCGCCTCGTCGATGTTGCGCACGAGCCACGCGTCCCGGCGGGCCAGGGCCCCGCCGGCCTGCTGCTTGGAGTCGGGCACCCGCTTCTGCAGCAGAACGACGTCGCGGGCCGAGTCGACGAGGGCGCGGAACCGGGCCCGGCTGGCATCAGGCCACACCGAATCGGGATCGGGGTAGGGCAGCACCGCCACCAGCGGCACGTCCAGCTCGACTGCCACCTCGGCGCCCATCATCTCGGCGCCGAGCCGCAGCCCGCTCACGACGACGAGGTCGGCGTACATCTGGGCCTTGGCCGCCACGACCTCGGCCAGCCGACCCCGCACCGCGTCGGTCACCGGGTTGTCGTCATAGCCCCCGAGCTCGGTCGGTCGGTGCCCCAGCACCACCAGCGCGTGGCCCTCGATCGCCGGAGCCGTGACCACCGGTTCGGGGGTGGCCGCCCGGGCCGACCACGACACGTCGTCGGCCGGGCCGAGGTCGCTGGGCTCACCCTCCCCGGTGCGACTGCGCTGGCTCGTCGCCGCCTCGACCGCGAGCCGGTCGACCAGGTCGTTCATGCGGTCGCCGCTGTGGCCCTTCACCCAGCGGAAGTCGACGTCGCCGCGGTCGCGCACGAGGGTGATGAACGGCTCCCACAGGTCACGATTGGCCACGGGCTTCTTCTGGCTGTTCAACCAGCCCCGCTTGAGCCACCCCTCCCACCAGCGATCGCGGAAGCAGTTGACGACGTAGGTCGAGTCGCTCACCACGTCGAGAGGGCCATCGAGGGTGAGCACCGCGTCGAACGCGGCGGCGATCTCCATGCGCTGGTTGGTCGAGTGGGCCTCGCACCCGCTCGCGTAGCGGCCGCCCGGGACGGCCCAGGCCCAGCCTCCCGGCCCGGGGTTCCCGCTGCAGGCCCCGTCGGTGTACACGACCGTGGTCACGCCGCATCCTCGCACGCTCCGACGGGCACCTGAGCAGTGGCCGTCATCGGGCGTTCACGCTCGTCATCGGAGCTACCCACCGGTAACCAGCCCCGGTCCGGCATCATGGCTCGAAACGATCTCCTGCACGCCTGCTTCCAAGAAGGTTCCCCCCATGACCATCGACGGCTACGTCCACCAGTTGCCCGACACCGATCCACTGGAGACCGAGGAGTGGCTCGACTCGCTCGATTCGGTCATCGATTCCCGTGGCAAGGTCCGCGCCCGGTTCCTGGTGTCGAAGCTCACCGAGCGGGCCCGCGAGCGTCAGGTGGGCACGCCGGCCGAGGTCTCCACGCCCTACGTCAACACCATCCCGACCGATGAGCAGGGGTGGTTCCCCGGCGACATCGACATCGAGCGTCGCATCCGGGCCTTCATCCGCTGGAACGCGGCGGTCATGGTGGTCAACGCCAACACCCGGGCCGACGGCATCGGCGGACACCTCTCCACGTTCGCCTCGTCGGCGGCGCTCTACGAGGTCGGGTTCAACCACTTCTTCCGGGGCAAGGCTGACGGCGTGCCCGGCGATCAGGTCTACATCCAGGGCCACGCCGTGCCCGGCGTGTACGCCCGGGCGTTCCTCGAGGGCCGGCTCGACGAGAGCCACCTCGACAACTTCCGCCGCGAGATCGGCGGCGGCGGCCTCAGCAGCTACCCGCACCCGTGGCTCATGCCCGACTTCTGGGAGTTCCCCACGGTGTCGATGGGCCTCGGCCCACTCAACTCCATCTACCAGGCCCGGTTCAACAAGTACCTGCAGCATCGCCACCTCGACGACACCAGCCGGTCGCGCGTGTGGTGCTTCCTCGGCGATGGCGAGACCGACGAGCCCGAGTCGCTCGGTTCCATCTCCCTCGCCGCCCGCGAGGGCCTCGACAACCTCACGTGGGTCATCAACTGCAACCTCCAGCGACTCGACGGTCCCGTCCGCGGCAACGGCAAGATCATCCAGGAGCTCGAGGCCATCTTCCGAGGCGCCGGGTGGAACGTCATCAAGGTGATCTGGGGCTCGGGCTGGGACGACCTGCTGGCCCGTGACGTCGATGGTGTGCTGCTGCACAAGATGAACACCACCGTCGATGGCGAGTTCCAGCGCTACACCGTCGAGTCGGGCGCCTACATCCGTGAGCACTTCTTCGGCCCTGACCCGCGGCTGCGCAAGCTGGTCGAGCACCTCACCGACGACGACCTGCGCAACCTGCCCCGCGGCGGGCACGACTACGAGAAGATGTACGCCGCCTACAAGGCCGCCACCGAGCAGGTCGGCGCACCGACGGTCATCCTGGCCAAGACGGTCAAGGGCTGGACCCTCGGCTCCGACGTCGAGGCCCGCAACGCCACCCACCAGATCAAGAAGATGACCCGCGACCAGCTCAAGGTGCTGCGCCTGCGGCTGCGGCTCGACGACGTCATCCCCGAGTCGGCGCTCGACGCCGACGACCCTCCCTACTACCGGCCGCCGATGGACTCGCTCGAGTACCGGTACCTCATGGAGCGGCGTCGGGCGCTCGACGGCCCGCTGCCGTCGCGCAGCACCGCCATCCGCCGCGACCTGGTCATGCCCCCGGACGAGCCGTTCACCGAGTTCGACGCCGGCTCCGGCGGGCAGGCCGTCTCCACGACCATGGCGTTCACCCGCCTGCTGCGCAACCTGGCCCGCACCGAGGGCTTCGGTCCCCGCATGGTGCCGATCATCCCCGACGAGGCCCGCACCTTCGGCATGGACGCGCTCTTCCGCGAGTTCGGCATCTACGCCTCGCAGGGCCAGCGCTACGAGTCGGTCGACGCCCAGCTGCTGCTGTCCTACACCGAGAGCCAGGACGGCCAGCTGCTCGAGGAGGGCATCACCGAGGCCGGCTCGATGGCCAGCTTCACCGCGGCCGGCACGTCCTACGCCACCCACGGCGTGCCCATGGTGCCGTTCTTCATCTTCTATTCGATGTTCGGCTTCCAGCGCGTGGGCGACCTGATCTGGGCCGCATCGGATGCCCAGGCCAAGGGCTTCCTCCTCGGCGCCACCGCCGGGCGCACCACGCTGATGGGCGAGGGCCTCCAGCACCAGGACGGCCACAGCCTCGTGCTGGCCTCGACGGTGCCGACCTGCCAGGCCTACGACCCGGCCTTCGCCTACGAGACGGCGGCCATCATCCGCCACGGCCTGCACCGCATGTACGGCACCACCGACGCGGCGGGCCGCACCGGGGCCGGCGACTCGGTCTTCTACTACCTGACCCTCTACAACGAGAACTACCCGATGCCCGTGCGACCCGACCACGTGTCCGAGGACGACATCGTCGGTGGGCTCTACCGCTGGGCCGAGGCGCCCGAGGGGCTCGAGTCGAAGGTCACCATCGTGTTCTCGGGCTCGGGCCACCTCGCCGCCCAGGCCGCTCGCGACGCGCTGGCCAGCCAGCACGGCATCGGCGCCGAGCTCTGGTCGGCCACGTCCTACAAGCGCCTGCGCGAGGACGCGCTCTCCACCGAGCGCTGGAACCGCCTGCACCCGACCGAGCCGGCCCGGCCCATCCCGGTCACCGAGCTGCTGGGCCGGTCGAGCGGCCCGATCATCGCCGTCACCGACTTCATGAAGGCGGTGCCCG
>Ga0302323_100004680_pt1 | contig 11149 bp, 15 predicted proteins | sample Fen_T0_3_FD_201950 | JGI IMG/M metagenome (GOLD analysis project Ga0302323, IMG submission 201950) | Peat permafrost microbial communities from Stordalen Mire near Abisko, Sweden - Fen_T0_3 | ecosystem: Environmental > Terrestrial > Soil > Wetlands > Permafrost | place: Sweden: Abisko... | reverse complement strand
GCGCGCACCACGTGCTCCCGCTCTATCAGTCCGGCGTTCGCTATCAGCAGGAACCGCCGGACGGGAAACCGGAGGAATTCGCGGCGATTCCTGTGGTGCTGAGTCGCGGCTGGGGTGACTGCGATGACCTCGCTCCGTGGCGCGTTGCCGAGCTTCAAGAGGCCGGCGAGCAGGCAAGAATCCGCATCACTTGGCGTCGCTACGGCGGGCGCAGGCTCTATCACGTCCTCGTGCGACGCGGCGACGGACGCATCGAAGACCCCTCCAAATTGCTCGGAATGTAGGTAGTCATGATTGGAAAGCTATTCGTTCCGCTCGCCATCGGTGGCGGTCTGATTTTCCTGTTGTCGTCCGCGGCGAGCGCCAGCACGAGCTCGAGCGCCGGCTCTGCGCCGAAGAACCCCTTCAACCAGTTGCCAGACAACCTGCGGCAGCTTGCCGGGCAGGCGCAGGGCACGAATGACCCGAACATGCTCGAGCAGGTGGCCACGCAGCTCGAGGCGCAGGGGTTCAGTGAGTCGGCGCGCGTGTTGCGCTCGCAGGCCACGGCGCTTCGACAACGTTCGCAGAGTGTCTTCGAGCAGCTGCCGGACAATCTCAAGCAACTCGCGGGTCAGGCGCAGGCGACGAACGATCCAAATACTCTGGAGCAGGTGGCAGGTCAGCTCGAGGCGCAAGGCTTCCGGGAACCAGCGAATCTCCTTCGGGTACAGGCGGGTGCGCTTCGACAACGCTCACAGGGCTTCGTGGCTTCGCCAAACGGCGCGAGCTCGCCCGGTATTGTTCCCTCAGGCGCGCAAGGCGCGACCCCAACTGTGCTGTCGCCGGAGCTGCAAAAGATGGTGGCCGACGCGGTCCAAAGCGGCGCTCCGGCGGTGCTGACCAGCACGGCCTTCGTGCTGGAAAAGGCCGGGTTTCAAGCTGTGGCTGACGAGCTCCGTCGGCGGGCGAAGGACGCGGCTGCAAGCGTGCCCATGCCGCCAGTGCAGGATCATCCGAACGCGGCGATCGACACGAGCATGCCAGCTGACCTGGCCGCTCAAGTGGCCCGTCAGCTGCAGCTGCAAGGCGATCCGAGTGCGCTCGACGCGCTGGCTGCCGAGCTCCGCAAGCGTGGCTTCAGTAGCACGGCCGATCAGGTGACTGCGAAAGCACAGCAGATCCGAACCATGCTCGATGCGGCGCGGACGATGCACGACATCGACTCCGAGTTCAAAACTCCGGGGATTGCGCCCACACTACCTGCGGCCTCGCCGGCTGCGGTCCAGCCGAGTGCGGCGCCGCCGCTGCCCGGCGCCCCCCCGATCGCGACGTTTCCGACGACAATCACAGCAACGCCCCCGGCACCGATCGCGGTGCCGAGCCAGCCCCAGCCGCAACCGCCGGCTCCGGAAAAATCGAAGGCGCAGATCCTCGCGGAGGCGCTGTCGACCAATCTCAACGATCTCCTTTCTCGCTACGGAAGTGTACCGAAGGCTCGGTTCAAGGAAGACAAGAGCCTGGTTCAGCGCTTCCAGTCACAAGAAGGGATCGGGACGGACGGGACCTATGGGCCCACGAGCGCCGAGCACGTGGCTCGCTACGTGTCGGACGTTCCACCGCCCTTTTACTGGCGGAAGGGCGCTGGGCAGCGCGACCTCAGCACCTATCGCTCGAACATCGAAACGCTCGCCCTCGAGGCCGACCAACTCGGCAACTCGGACCGCGCTGCGCGGCTTCGCCAGAGCGCGTTGAAGGCATCACTCGCCTAATCGGAGGCTTCCATGACCGAGTCCTACTTCCCTGCAATCTCCACGTTCGAGACTCGCGCGGCCGGAAGCCAAGTGATTGGCGGCGCGTGGTTCGGCGCGACGTCTCCTGACGCGGACGACACCGTGCGCCTGCGCATCGCTCCGTCGGGCGTGAGCGTCCGAGGACGGTTCTGGCGCGAGGGCCCGTACTTCAAGGCGATGGTTCATGTGCAGACCGCGGGGGCCGCACCGAAGACGGTGACGGCGGAGGTCGATCTCCGCCCCATCGTGCGCGCGCTTCACCATTGGTATCGGCGGAAGCACGGGGTGCACATCGGGGGCTTTCCCGGAAGCTTCTTCAAGGCCGTAAAGAAGATCGGAAAGTCGAAGTTGCTCGGTGACGTCGCGCAGGCGGTGAAGTCTGTCGTCAAGAGCAAGATAACGGCCGGGGCAATCGCCGCAGCGGCTGTGGTGTTTCCGCCCGTAGGGGTTCCAGCGGCGGCAGCCTACGCGACGGCGAACGCGGCGCTCGCCGTGCTCGACAAGGCCAATGCGATCAAGAACCAAGCCAAAACGGTGCTTGCCGCGGGTTCACAAGCGGAGAAGACGCTTCTCCGCGCCAAGGCACCGCAGATCGCTCAGGCGCTCAGCCGTGCTGCTGACGTGCGCGCGAAGCTGCGCGATATCGTGCGGCGGGCCAAGCAGGGCGATCTCGCGGCGCGCAAGACGGCCAACATCTTCTCGCACGTCATGGCCCACCGGGACCGCGTGCAGTCGTACGTCGGGAAGTCCGCAGCGAAGGCGTGGACGCCCGGTCTGCTGGTGACGCAAGAGGGAAAGATCGTTCCTGGGCGATGGCTTCACTCGCAAGCGGAGGAGGTCGCGAAGCTGATGCCGGGTGCGCCCGTCTTGGCGTTGCCTCCGAGTCCGAAGAGGGGGCGTCGGAAATGACGCGAGAGCAGCTCCAACATTGCTTCGAATCGCTTCCGCCCGAGGTAAAGCAGCGGCTCGCCGAGCGAGTCAGCACTTTTAAAGGGTACCTGGCCAAGGCGGGAACGGTGCGGGCGAAGGTCAGCAGCGAGTTCCCCGACGTCGATCCGCGCGTGGCGACGTTCGTGAGTCTGGCGATTGCGAGGTTCCTATGATTGTCGAGAATCGACTTACGCCGCTTACAGTGCAAGAGGCGACGCGCGCGCTGTACGACGCCTACACTCGTGTGACGGGTGCTCCGCCGAACGCGCGCATCTTGGCGCTGTTGCTGGCTCAGTCGGCCTTCGAGACCGGGCGTTGGCAGAAGATCCACAATTTCAATTTTGGCAACACTAAGGCCAGCCTCGACTATCCGCTCGTCACGCAGTTCCGGTGCTCGGAGGTCGAGCAAGGCGTCGAACAGTTTTTCGACCCGCCTGACCCACACTGCAACTTCCGCGCGTACGCGAACGCCGCCGATGGCGCGTTCGACCACGTCAAGGTGCTCCAGAGTCGACCGCATTGGTGGAGCGGGCTGCAGACAGAAGACCCCGGTGCGTTCGTTGACGCGCTGGCGACGGCTCCAAAGTATTTCACGGGCAATCCGGCCGTCTACAAGCGTGCGGTGGCCTCGCTGTTCGATGAGCTCCGCCCTTTAGTGCGGGCGGCGGTGCGATTGCCGCGTTTGGCGTCGTCGCCGTCGCTGCTGCGATTTTCATCGGTACGCTTCGCCAACCTCGGCGCTAGGGGCGTGCCCGTGAATTGGGTGCGCACGGCACCCGGAGGGCAAGCGTGATGTTCAAGAGCGCCATCATCGCGGCCTTCGCCGTTGCGCTGGTCGCCATTCTGACCGGCAAAGACATCGTCCGTCGGCACACGTTGGCGCTCGCAGGCAAGCGCTACGAGCTCACTCGCTACAGCAACGAGACGCTGGAGGTGTTTCGGGAAGATGGCGTGCAATTCGTGGTCGATCTGAAGAACGGGCGCGCCACGCTCCAAGTCGGCACGGACGACCAAATGCAGGACGCGCTTGGCGTCATTCGGAAGATGGCCCTCGACCAATTGTCGGAGGCTGCATGACGCTCATCGGGGATTTAGGTTGCCCGGGCGTCGATGTCGACGACTGGCGGGTGCGCAATCGCGTCCCGCTCTTTCCCGGCAAGGTGAATCGTTGGGTGCTCGTGCGCACGACCCGGGACGACCCGACGCCGGATGACCTGAAGAACACGCTCGCCGCGGTCTTCGTGAAATGGTTCGAGGGCACGGTGCTCGACCCCGCGCTGGTCTTCAAGGGAACGACCCGCAGCGCTACAGCCGACCTGATCAAGCTCGAGAAAGTGTCGAAAGACCGTCTGTCGTTCGACCACTCCGCCCGTCGCCGTGAAGACCTGCCGGGAGTCGGGCCGACGGTTGCGCCCGGTAACTTGGTTTGGCTCCAGGTCAGCTTCTCATACCGCGGGCAACAGAAGGACATGCCCTGGCCCGTGCGCACCGGTGCGGCGGTCCAGCTCACGAGCAGCGCGCAGTGTCCGATCGGCGCTGATTGGATGCTCGACAGCGTGCAGACGCCGACCGAGGACGCCCCACCCGAGCGGTCATCCGGCGACAAGGCGGGTGAGGTCGTCAGCGAAACCGCGAGCTCGGTCGCCTCGGGTCTCTTCAGTCTGCTGTGGCTGCCACTTGCGGCGCTTGGCATCGCGGCCGTGCTGGTTCTGCGAGCGAGGACGGATTCATGAGCTTTCCGACGCCAACGTTCGTCAAGTGGCTCACCAAGCACCTGGCCGATGTCACCGAAGGCGGAATGATCAGCCGTTTCGAGCTCATTCACAAGATCGAGTCCGAGCACGCCGAGCGGCTCGATATTTGGCGCAATGATGCTGACTCCGGTCACGTGCCACAGGAGCTCGCGCAGGAGATCCAGGACGCAGCCGAGCGCGACGCGCAGTCGCGGACCAGTGGCCAACCGCAACGCTATGTCGTGTTCGCCTACCGCGGCACGGAGGCGATGCATGAGAGCCAGCACGCCTTTTTGGTGAAGGCCACGTTTCAACCCGCCCGGTACGGCGAGGACTCCGAGCCGGCGACCGAGAAGGGCGTGATTTCGCACTACATGCGGCACGACGAAAACGTCCACCGGCTTTTGATGAGCGCGGGCGACGCGCTGCTCGGGAAACTCGCGGCTGATCTGGAGCGCGAGCGAGCCTGCCGCGTGAAGGCCGAAGAACTCAATTGGTCGATGACCGAGAAGTATCAGACTTTGCTCGATCGCGAGCACGAACGCCGAGTCGACGAGGCCAAGGAGCTCATGCGTGCACGGCGTATGGACGAGCTCATGGGCGTGGCCACCGCGCTCCTGCCCATTTTCGCAACGAAGTTTCTCGGCTCCGGCGCGGGCGCGCCCGGCGCGAGCCAGGAAGTGAAGCGGATCGAAATGACCGACCCGAAAGATGCTGCGATTCGACGCTTCTTTGCCAACCTGAGCGAGGTCGAGATTTCCAGTGTTCTCGGGTGCCTCTCGGGAGCCAATCAAATCGCGCTCGCGGAGCTTCATCGCGCGTTCAGCGCGGAGAACGCTGAGCCGGCGGACGTCGCCGCGCGACAGCTCTCGGTGCGGAAGTTCCTCAAGGGGCTGAGTGAGCGCGAGATCACTTCAGTTTTCGCGTCGCTCGGAGACGCAAACCGAGCACTCCTGCTCGCCCTTTACTCGCAATACCGCGACGTGGAGCAGACCGAACAAGAGCGGAAGCCGGAAATCCTGCGTTCGTAGCCAAAGGGACAAGTCATGAAGAAGAAGCACCGTAAGAAGAGCAAGGGGCGAGCACCTCGCAAGGACGCTACCCACGCGGTTCATGCGTCTCGCTCGAAGCGAGGAGAGCACGAGCGGGCGCACACGAAGTCTGCGTCGCACTCGTTGGCGCTGCTCCGCGCGATCAAACGGCGTCGAGCGGCCGAGCATGGCGAACATACGGAGCACTCCGCGACGCGCAGACCGGTGACCAAGCGCCACAAGCGCGTGCATGGCGCTGCCCACAAGCATAGCCACCACGCTTCGGAGCCGGTCGTTACTGAAAAGAGCTTCGAGAACATGCTCGCGTATCGCCGGTTTCAGAACCACGCGCGCTAGACACGCAGCGCAATGATCAGCTCGGCGCCATGGCCATCCTCGACCTCACTGACCAACCCGCTTGGTACGCGGTGCGAGTCACGGCCCAGCGCTACGGCCCCAAGGGCTACGTCGGGGTCCAGTACAAATGGTCGAAGCCCAAGTACCTGAACAACATGGACGCGCTCGGCTACGCATTCGATCTTCAACCCCCGACAACAACGAAGGCGGGGATCGACACGTACTATCAATCGGAACTGTACCAATGGGACGGCAAGCGCTGGACGAGAATCCCGTAGGGATGTCGCCTGACGCTGACTGACAAGCGACACGCGAAGCGCGTCGCTGAACTTGCAAGATAGAGATTCTCGAACCGCAGCTCGGCGCGCGTGGCCCGAACTGCAACGGCATACCTGCGCGCATCGCACGGCCAATCGAGGGGCAAAACCATGAGCCCGGAAACCTCAGAGCTGCTCCTATTTCTAGATAACGATGAGCCACTCTATCGCCAAAAGATGCTCGTCTTCGGCGCGCTCGCCCGAAAGATGGAGCGCGGCGTCTACAATCCGAAGCTCGCGCCTAAGGCGTTCGCCGCACTGCTCACGGCGGCAGCGAAGAAGTACCTGAGCGAGTTTGGAAGTCCCGGTGACCGCTGGAACGTGATCTTCCCAACCGCCGCGCGCACAGACGCCGCGGCGGCGTGCGTGGTCGAGTTCGTCGAGTGGTACGAGGTCGACTACCAGTCCCTGAAGAAGCCGCCGAGCCGTTCGCATTGAAGGGCGCCAGCGATGTCGACGGGACTCGATAAACGGCGCCTCCGGCGCGAAATTGAGCACGAACGCCGTGCCAAGGTCGTGCAGCGCCTAACGGAGCTCGGCGTGCTGCTCAATGCAGCGCGCGCGGCTCGGCGCGATGCGCTCGAGCGCATCCGGTCTCAGTGCCGAACGGCGCGCGAAAAGCTGCGAACCACCTGCGGCGCTCGGCGCCAACGTGCGCAGCGCGAAGGCGCTGAAGTCATCACATCGCGGCAGCGCGAAATTCATGAGGAGCGATACCTCGATAAATTGCAGCGAACGGCCGGCAGGCGCTCCGCGCCCAAGTCGAAGCCCATCGGGCGCCCACGCAAGGCAAGCCGTGAACGGGAGTCCGAGTCCGATGATGAGGTGCGTCGTGACATCCCGTTATGCGGGTCACCACATAACGGAATATATGCGGAGCCCACTATTATGCTGAGTGCGGAGGTCGCATGACACCGAATTGGCTGCCTCAACGACTGCGACCTCCGCATAATTCAGCCTCCCTTCAGCGAGGCGATCAGCGCGTCAGGGGCACGGAAGCGCCCGCGTTTCAACGATGGCGGCACGACAGCGCCTGCGATGGCGAGCTTCTCGCTTACATCGGCGTGCAGATAGACCTCGGTCGTCTTCGTATCGGCGTGACCGAGCCAGAGCGACACTTTTCGCAGATCGCCTGTCGCGCTCAGCACGGTCATTGCACACGTGTGGCGCAGCACGTGCGGAGAGATCCGCTTCCTCTTCAACGTGGGGCAGCTTGTTGCGGCGGTAGTGGCGTACTTATCGAGGATGTACTCGAAGCCGGAGCGGGTGAGCGCTTGCCCGGCAGCGCCGAGGAAGAGCGCGGTTGCCGTGCCGCCGTTCCTGACGGTAAGCCACGCTTTGAGGTCTGCCGTCGCGCCCCGCCAGATGGGAAGGGCGCGCTCGCGTCGCCCCTTGCCCACGATATGAACCATTGGCGCGTGGCCGAAGGTCACCGCTGCGAGCGGCAGTGTGACCAGCTCGGTTACGCGAAGCCCCGCGGCGAAGCAGAGATGGATCATCGCGCGATCGCGACGACCGGACCTCGTCGTGACGTCAGGCTGGCGAAGAATGGCTTCGATCTCGTCACCGGTGAGATGCGCAACGACTCGAGTGTCGGCTCGCTTGATGGGGATCGCCAGGACGCGCCGGCATACATCGAGGGCGGCGGGCACCCGGAGCTCCACGTAATGGACGAACGATCGAATCGCGGCGAGCCGGGCATTTCGCGTAGACGTGGTGCAGCCACGCTCCTTTTCCAGGTGCATGAGAAACGCCAGGACGAGCTTCGAATCGAGATCTTCGAGATCGAGAGCCGAAGGCACGCGCTTCAAGCGCGCAGCCATGAAGTCGAGAAGGAGTTTGAATGAATACGCGTAAGCGTCGCAGGTGTGAATGCTCGCCCCGCGCTCCTTGGGGAGACCCTCGCGAAAGAATGCTGTCACGTGAGGAGCGAGGGCTGTCATCGCGCCCTCGGGCTGTTGGCTTGCTCGCATGCCCTGGCAATCCCGCGAAGGAGCTGCGGAGTGCGATGCAGGTACCAGAACGTGTGGTGAGCATTGGCGTGGCCAAGATAGGTGGCGAGCGCACCCATGTGGCGCGCGACCGCCAAGCGCTCCGCAGCGCAGTGCTCAAGGGATCGAACTGCGAACGTATGGCGAAGATCGTGAATTCGGGGGTTCCGTCCCGAAGCCGTACGAACGCCAATCCCCGCGCGCAGGCAAATCGAGCGGAAGGTCCACCAGACGACCGCGTACGGCTGGGCGCGACCAGAACGCTCGGAAATGAAGATGTGGTCAGTGGTGCAGGCGACCGCGCGCCTGCTCGTGATGTATCGCTTCAGCGCCGCGCACGTCGTTGCGTGGAGTGGGATGAAGCGACTCTTGCGGAATTTAGTTTCCCGGATGGTGAGCCCGTGGTCGGAGAAGTCGCCGATACGCAGGTGCAGTGCTTCGGACACCCGAAGGCCTGTCGCGGCGAGGAGGCCAAAGAGGGTTACGAACGTCTTCGATCGGAAGCATCCGGGCGGCTCGAGCTGAGCGGCATGGCCCAGCAGTGTCGAGATTTCGGCCGACGTGTAGACATGAGGCATCGGCGGGGGTGGGCGCGGCTTGAAAAGCTGCTTCGGAACGGCCTCGTGCTGCTCGTCTTCGGCCCGAAGGAAGATCGACAACATCCGCACGGAAGCGAGCCGACGCCGAGCCAGGTCCTGGGTGCCCGCCTGTTTCGCCCATGCGATCGCGGTGCGGTACCGAACACGGGTATCGCCGCGCCGCTCGGCGAAGGCGCCGAAGTCCCGGAGCATCTGCGCGGTCGTGTGGAACTTGAACCCGAGCGCCTGCCGAAGCGCGACGTACTCCTCGATGAAGGCCAGCATCACGCACCCTCCTGGGCGGAGGTCGTCGGCCACTCGCACACGACGGCTCGCATGTCGGAGTTGATCAAGTGCTGATCCGGCAGCCGGCATATGCGGGTCCGTGGCCAGCGGGTCGCGATGGTCGAGAGCGAGCCCTTGTCGACCTTCGCGTAGATCTGAGTCGAGTCGAGGCTCGCGTGCCGCAGGACGGCCGCGATCCTTTCCAGCCCTACGCCTCTATTGAGGAGGTCCACTGCCAGGGAGTGGCGAAACAAGTGCGACCCGCGTATGGGGGCGTCGACCCCAGACCGAACGAGCACTGCGGTCACGATGGAGGAGACCCTTCCGGACGCAATCGGGCGAATCGGTGCGCGAATCGTCAGAAAGACGCGCGGCGAGGAGTGTCGGGGCCGGTCGCGAAGGTAAGCGAGGATCGCATCGCCCACGTCTTGCGGGAGTGGCAGCCAATCTCCACGACGAGCCTTGCCGGAGACATGGACGCGGCTTTCGACCCAATCGAGCGCATTGAGCGTCAGTGTCGAGACGTCACCGGCGCGCAGCCCAAGGCGAGCGAGCAGGAGCAACACGGCGCGATCGCGCCGTCCCCGCGTGGTGGTGACATCGCACGTCGCGATCACGCGCTCAACGTCGATCGACGAGATATGCCGTGGCAGCCCCGCGAGGCGCCACTGCGCGACGCAGGGAATCGCGCCGACCAGAGCGGCCGAGCATTGTCCCTGCGCAGCCGAAAACCTGATGAACGAACGTACCGCGCTGACGATGGTCTTGACCTGGCCTGCGCTCCGTCGCGACGCGGACCTCAGAACAGCGCGACGCAGTTCTCGTGCTTCCAGGCGAGCGGGCGGCGCGCCAAGAGGAGCGAAAACCCTGCGCTTCAGGACCGACGCGTAGAGTGCGACAGTGGACGGCGCCAGCCCGCGGTGACGGAGCAACCATTCTTTAAATGGAAGGAACGGTTGTGGGGCAAACACTGCCTTTGCGGGTGCGACAATGCCGCGGTCGCGCAGGAACTCGACGAAGTGCTTCGCGTTGATCCGCAAACGGAGCCGGATCTTGCGAGTACGGCGCCTGTTGCCTGCGTCGAATCGATTGAGCGCATCGTCATCGAGTGCGCCGAAGTCGAGCGACTTCAACCGCCCCCAATCGACAAACTTCTTCGCGTCGCGGAGCACGTGTTTGGTCGACATGACCGTGTATCCTCGCGCAAGGAGCAACGTCGTGAACTCGTCAATGAGTACACGACCAAACGTCGCGCGGTAGAGCGCCAGAAAGTCTGCTCGCCGAATCACCTGGGTCAGCATGATCAATCCTCCATCCCCGCCGACTGCCGGCGGGGAGATCGATCGTGCCGATGGATTATGCCGAGTCCAAGGGCCACCGCAGAGGCGCAAGATCCGCGAAGAAAGCTGCGCCCGGCGTTTCATCGCACGGCGCTCTGCATAATCAAGCGCTCCGCATATATCCCGTTATGCGGGTCACCACATAACGGGATATTTCGGCGCACCTCGTCGTCGGATTCGGCCTCGCGCTCGCGACGCACATTGCGCATCCGCCCGAGCGGTTGCGCTGGCTTGGGCCGCGAACGCTGTAATTTGTCGAGGTATCGCTCCTCCTGAATCTCGCGCCGGCGAGCCTGGATGACTTCTTCACCCTCAAGCCGGGCACGCTCTTTGCGCAATCCACACGTGGTACGCAGCCTCTCGCGCGCAGCGCGGCATTGCAGTCGAATGCGCTCGATGGATCCGCGCCGTGCCTCTCGTGCCGCCTTGAGTTGGAGGCCGATCTGGCTGACGCGCTCGGCGACCTTCGCGCGACGCTCTTTCTCGATCTCACGATGGAGTCGCATTTTGTCGAGTCCAATAGGCATTTGGGGCTTCCTCGTCGACTTGACTAGACGCGATGTTTCGGAGCCGGGGGCGTGTAGTCGGTCCGATACCAATCGAGAAATTCTTCGGCGAGGTGCACCGCGGCGAGATGCCGCTGCATCGGTGAGAAGAGCGAGTTCCAGCGATCGCCCGGACTGCCAAATTCGCGTGCGTACTTCTTCGCCGCGGAGTTCAGCAGCGCGCTGAACGCTTGCGGCGCGAGTCTCGATTCGTACGTCCCACGGTCCTTCTTCTTCGCAAGGGCGCGAAAGATCGCGATCTTCTGGCGA
>Ga0302323_100004679_pt1 | contig 11149 bp, 9 predicted proteins | sample Fen_T0_3_FD_201950 | JGI IMG/M metagenome (GOLD analysis project Ga0302323, IMG submission 201950) | Peat permafrost microbial communities from Stordalen Mire near Abisko, Sweden - Fen_T0_3 | ecosystem: Environmental > Terrestrial > Soil > Wetlands > Permafrost | place: Sweden: Abisko... | reverse complement strand
TGCGCAGCGAGCGCTGCGAGCGCTGCAGAACCTGTTGATTCGCCGGGACGGCCCGCTCACGCGGGAGCTGGTGCTCAAGCCGGCGCAATTTGGCTTGGGCCGCTTACCGGGCGGTATCAACCCCGATCAGACCACGAGCATGGTCTGTGGTTTCTGTTCCACTGGTTGCAGTCTGAGCGTGCTGCTGAAGGAAGGTGAAGCGGTCGCGCTCGTACCGAACCGCGACTATGTGGTAAATCTGGGTGCCGCCTGCCCGAAGGGTTGGGAGGCGCTCTCTCCGCTCCACAGTCCGAACCGCGCGACCACGCCGCTGCTACGCACGGGAGGAGTCCGCTCGCCGGTGTCCTGGGAGACGGCAAGCGCCGAGGTCGTTGCGCGTTTTCGAGCGATCCAGAGCAAGCACGGCCCGGCATCCGTGGCATGGCTGGGCAGCGGTCAACTGCCGACGGAAGAGCTCGCGCTGCTGGGCTCGCTCGCGAAATTCGGCATGGGCGTCCTTCACGGCGACGGCAATACGCGGCAATGCATGGCGACGGCAGCGGTGGCATACAAGCAATCGTTCGGCTTCGACGCGCCCCCGTACACCTATCGCGATTTCGAGGAATCCGACGTGATCGTGCTAGTCGGCTCGAACCTGTGCATCGCCCACCCGATCATGTGGCAGCGAGTTTGCCGGAATCCGCACAACCCGACGATCGTGGTCGTCGATCCGCGCCTAACGGAGACCGCAATGGCCGCTACCGTGCACTATGCAGTGGCGCCCAAGGGCGACCTGGTGCTGCTCTATAGCGTTGCCCAGGTTCTGATTGCGAACGGCTGGCTCGATCGCAGCTATATCGAAGCGCACACGAGCGGTTTCGAAGCATACGCGGCGCACGTGGCACGTTATACTCCCGAATATTCGGCAGCGCTGACCGGGATCCCCGCGCAGCGCATCGTCGAGCTGGCTCGGCTCATTCACCAGGGAAAGCGCGTGAGTCTGTGGTGGACCATGGGCGTCAATCAGAGCCATCAGGGCGTGCGCACCGCTCAAGCCATCATTGCGCTGGCGTTGATGACCGGAAACATCGGTCGCCCGGGGACCGGAGCCAATTCGATCACGGGTCAGTGCAACGCGATGGGCTCGCGCATCTTCAGCAACACGACCAATTTGCTCGGGGGTCGCGACTTCAAGAGCGCGTCTGATCGGGCGGCGGTCGCCGACGTACTGGACATCGATGAAGGCCACATCCCTCGTGAGCCTAGCCTGGCTTACGACCAGATCATCGAAGAGGTCCTGGCCGGCAAGATCCGCGCGTTGTGGGTGGTAGGTACTAATCCGGCACATTCCTGGATCGATCAAGGGCGGATCCAGAAAGCTTTCGCGGCGCTCGAATGTCTCGTGGTTCAAGACATGTACCACGACACGGAAACCGCACGCTTGGCCGACATCGTTCTGCCGTCGGCCGGCTGGGGAGAGAAGGCCGGAAGCTTCATCAACTCCGAACGGCGCATCGGCCTGATCAAACCGGTGTCTCGCCCGCCGGGGCAAGCCTTGCCGGATTTCCAGATCTTCAAGCTGCTCGCCAAAGCTTGGGGCTGCGAAGAAATGTTTCGACAGTGGTCGTCGCCCGAAGCGACCTTCCAAATTTTGAAGCGCCTCAGTCGCGGCCAACCGTGCGATATCACCGGAATCGTCGACTATGCCATGATCGATCATCTGGGCGGCATTCAGTGGCCGTTCGCGGAGGGTCAGGTACTGACAAGCGACGAACGCCGGCTGTTCGAAGATGGCCAGTTCTTCAGCGAAGATGGCAGAGCCAAGTTCTTGGTTGCCGAACCGATGCCGCTGCCGGAGGCCCCCAACGCCGACTACCCGCTGCTGCTGCTCACCGGACGTGGCTCATCGAGCCAGTGGCATACCCAAACCCGCACCAGGCACTCACAAGTATTGAAAAGACTGGCTCCGCACGAAGTGTACGTCGAAATATCTACGACGGACGCGGCAGCCCTGTCGGTTGTCGTGGATGAGCTGGTACACGTCAGGTCCAAACGCGGTACGGTGCTCGCTCGCGCGGCCGTGAGCAACACGGTCCGCGTCGGGGAAGTGTTCATGGCGATGCATTACGAGACCGTGAATCTGCTCACGTTCGGTGCCTTCGATCCTCATTCGCGCCAGCCGGCTTTCAAGGCCTGTGCCGTCAAGATCACGAAGTCCACCTAACACTCGCCCTTCTACCAATGAAAAGAGGAGCTCGAATTCGAGCTCCTCTTTTCGTTTCGCTCAGCAGCGATCGGCTGTCATGAACGACTTACGGATACACTAGGAAGCCAGTGCGCTCAGAACCGTTCGTTGAAATTGCGCGGCATCATTGGCGTTTTCGATGTGCTGGGTGAGCTCGGCAAGCAAACGCTTGGTCTGATCCTTCGAGAACGGGCGATCCGGAGAGATTCGGCGCACGGCGTCTTTGACGAAGATCTTGGCGATTGGGCCGACGCTCCTGGCGAGTGCTTTGGTGCAATGCGTGAGCGCTGCTGCGCTTTCGGCATCCGCGACCGCGACGCCGGAGGCGGACATGCCCGAAGTGCCGAGCCCGGACCAGCTCAGCCCGCTGCTCGCCACCTCGGTCTGTAGCGGGACAGGGTGCGCGATCGGCATCGTTCCGGAAGACTGAGAGGTCGTCGAACTGCCGCTGCCTGAAGCCGACGGCCCGCCGAAGGAGTAACCGTTGCTTTCGAGCAGTGCCTTGAGCTTGCCCACCGCGACGCGCACCGCCACCGAAGCGAACGACGGATTCAAGCGCGCGTCTGCGATCACGCACAGCGCCAACTGAGGGCCCTTGCCCCGCACGCTGAGATTTCGGAGCAACAGTCGGCCCTCGGTGAAGTGCGTGGTGACAGACTCCCATTCCTCTTGCACCAGTTTGACCGAGTCCAACGCGTTGACGACGGCGCGGCTAACTTGTTGCAAAATTGCCGCGTCGTACATGCTGTGAGCCTTGAAGGCCATGACGTTGCCACCGGCATCCACGATGAGAGTGCCATTGACGCCTTCGAGCTCGTGCAAACTTTGGAAGATCTTGTCCATTGTCAATCTCGTTACTTTTGAAGGGAATCCTGGAGCTTCTTTTCGACTGCCGCGAGAGGCTTGCTCGGATCCACGTACACGCCGAGCACGGCGCCATCTTCGATCGTAATGACGCAAGCCTTCCCGGGGCCGACGATTGAACAGCGCTGAAAGGTGCCGAGCCCGAGTAGATCCCCGGCCTGTCGCAGCGAGTTCAGCGAAAACGAGTGCACCGCGCTGGCCGCCTCGCCATCGACGTTCCCTACTGAATCGATCAGCGCCCCTGAAAGATCGCTCAGTACGGCGCCCACGACCTCCGGAAACTTGGCTATGACAGTGAGGTCTTTCATGCAGTCACCTTTTCTCGCCTTTCTCTAGAACGCGCGCACGCGCCCCGAACAGTGCTCGGTACAAGGATACGGACGCGGATACGATCCGTTCAGCCCCGCGCCAACAGACTTTCGTGACTTACTATCTACGCGAGAACCGACACGCGCAACACTTCGCCAAAGTTGCCGTATTCAGTACACGCAGCGGGTCGACAGTATCGGAGGAAATCAGATGACGATTATGTCAGCCTTACTCGCCGGGATCCCCGATGTCCGCGAGTGCGTCGTGTACGATGTCAAAGGGCAGGTTCCAACTCTGGAAAACGCCAAAACTCCGCAAGAACTGCAGCTAGCCGTCAGCTCGAAAGTGGCCGCGGACTTAGCGGATGTGTCCGAATTGCTGGGGCTCGGCAGTTTGGAGATGTTGAGTATTACCGGGACCCAGCCGGCCTGGGTGGTTGCATTTCGGCTCCAATCGCTGATCGTTGCAGAGGTGGATTTCGATCATCCGGTCAGAAAGGTCGAACAGGCACTAAGAGAGACCGACTGGTTGGCAGCCACGGAATGGGTCCTGTCGGATTCCGATATCGAGTACCTTCCGTCACCGCAACTGCAGCCAAAAGAGGCTGCCGAGCGGCCTTTCGTGGGGCCAGTCAAGTCGCACCGCAGCCATGCCTGACCTGAGTACCGCGGTGAGTGAACCCAATCTGGTTGGCTTGAAGCTGGGCAATTTCAGGTTGCAGCGGCTACTGGGGCGCGGCCGCATGGGAGTCGTCTACCTCGCCCAAGACGAGGCGCTGCTCCGTCCCACGGCCGTCAAAATTCTCTCCTGGGCGATGCCGGCGCAGCATGGACAGGATCCGGAGGCCTGGTTTCTCTCAGAGGCTCGCCACGTGGCACGCATCAACCACCCGAACGTGGTGCACATCTACGGAGCGGCCAAGCACGGTCCCCACTGCTATATTGCGATGGAATACGTCGATGGCGCTGCGGCCGATGCACGCATCGCCGAGCTTGGGCCGTTTGCACCGGATCGAGCGACCGAGATACTGATCCACGCGGCCGCAGCACTCCAAGCGGCCCACGATGCCGGCGTAGTGCACCGCGACGTCAAGCCGGGCAACCTGCTGATTGGCGTCGACGGCAGCGCCAAGCTCGGCGACTTCGGCATGGCGCTGGACGTGGCAGGCTCGCGCGCGCTGGGCCAGGTGCGTGCCGGTACACCGTTCTACACGGCGCCTGAGATTTGGGTTGGCATGTCCGCGAGCCCCGCGACGGACATCTACGCGTTGGGTGCGACCTATTTCTACTTATTGACCGGCCATCCGCCGTTCCAAGCTGCGGACTTGCCCAGTTTGATCCTGGCGCACCTACACGCCGACGTGTCCGAGTTGCTCGCAGCGACTTCGAACTTGCCGCCGGGCTGCCGCGACCTGTTGCAACGCTGCTTGGCAAAATCACCGAGTGCTCGCATCGATTCTGCGCAGAGCGTGGGCTGGGAAGCTCGTGGATTATTGCGTAGCCTGACTGGTTTGTCGCGGACGAGCGCGCCGCCGGCGGGTTCCGCCGACTCGAGCGCGGCAATACGCACCAACGCGGACTCTGCCGAAGCTCGGTGTCGGCGATTCTTCGCCTTCAGCTCTCGGCCCTTTGGCGAGGGCGACCTACTGGACGCGGCCTACTCGGGGGAGCCGTTCAAGGGACTCCGCGCGCGCATTCGGGACGCGCTACTGGACCATCCTGGACGTTCGTTGCTGCTGCTGGGAGAAAGCGGAAGCGGGCGCTCCACTTTGGCGCGCCAGGTAGCGACCGACTACGCACCAACCGGTCCAGTCGCAGTCATCGGCGACGAAGTCAGCGATCGGACCCTCTTGCGACGCGTGTCCATTGCGCTGGGCGGTGCCACCTCGATCCTGACGGGAAGCGCCAGCGCCATCGACGAGCTGGTCGAGCAACTGGACACCCAAGCCTCGACTCCGCTGCTGGTGCTCGACTGCCTGAAGCCGTCTCGGGGCTGGTTTGAAGATGCGGTGTTATTAGTGCGCGCCTCCGCTGCCAGCCGATGTTTCCGTGTGCTGTTGCTCGGTGACTCAGACCTTGGTCAGCAACTCGTTCGAACTGCACACCGTGGACAAGAGCTGGGTTTGCTGCAGCTCGTCATCCCGTCTCTCAGTCCACTACAGACTCAATCGTACATGAACGCCTGCGTGCGAGCGGCACTCGGGCCGAGCGCCGCCGACGTGGTGATCACACCAGATGCCGCTTTCTTGGCCGCGCATCGCAGTGGCGGCGGGCTGCGTGTGCTCAATCAGATCGCTTTCGGCATGCTATGCTTTGCAGCAACGGAGGAACGTCGCGTGCTGACGTCATGGGACGCCTGGAATGCGCGATTGGGCGGACGCTTCGACAGCGACGCAGCTTTGCCTGCGCGGCCAGACCCGTGGCCCACGCCCGAGGTGTTGCAAATTCTCAACTCCAGCCGGATGGAGTCGGGAATCGTTCTGCGCCGTGCGTCGGATTTCGCCTCTCGCACGTAACGCGAAACAAGTCCGACGCTCGCTTAACCATCATCGTGGAGCGCCGTTCTTTTCGCTCATAATGACGTCCGTGTTGGGTGCGAAGGTTGAAGAACAAGGGGCGGGCCCGAATTCCGGCTCCACCACATTGCACGGACGCATCGAGGCGATCGGCATTCACGATCTCTTGCGCGTCTCGATGGGCAAGCGGAGTACGGGGCGTCTGCTCGTCTTCAACGATACGCAAGATGCCGAGGTTTACTACGAACAAGGTCACTTGGTCGCGGTGATTTGCGGAGCCTCGTTTGGCGCCGAGTGTCTGCAACAGGTGCTGCAGATGCAAGAAGGCGAATTCGAGTTCGCTGTGGGATTGCAAACGACCGCCGAGAGTAAGACCCCGAATCTGCATGAAGCAATGATCGGCTCGATTCGCGAGCACTACGAACAGCAAGTGCGCAATCGGCAATCGGCCCGCGCGGCCGGCGAGGAACCCCGCTCGAGTGGTGTGCACAAAATCGAGGAGCAAGCAGCCGGCCCGGCACCTGCGGCCGCGACGCCAGCTCGCAGTCCCGCGCCACCTCGACCCACGGCGCCGCGCGCCGCCGCACCTGCCTCTGCTGCCGCCTCCGGCGCGCCGGCCAGCCCAAAGCCGACGACCCCGGGACCAGCGAACGCGACCCCGCAGCGCGCTCCAGCACCCACACCGTCATCGTCTGCCGTGGGCGCGACTCCGCCCGCAAGCGGCGCCAAGACGCAACTTTTTCCGGGCGAACTCGGAAGCGCCGTAATCGACGCGTCGGGCCGAGTGCTGCAACGACTGGGCTCTTTGACGCAGCACGAGGCAGCACTTGTGGCGCTCGCGCACAAGTTGGCGACGCGGCTCGGGGCCTCGCTCGGCGCGCGCGAGTCGCAAGGCCTAGAGCTGCATGCCGCCGGCGAAAAGTCCCTATTTTGCATTGCCGCCGCGGAAGGCATTCGGATTTCGAAGATCTCTCCGGACGCCGACCCAGACAGCATTTGGAAACAGCTCAAGACATGAAAACCATTCAAGACATTTGCAATGAGCTGAAGGGCCTAGAGGGCAGCGTCGGAGCGTTCGTTTGGAACAACGGCGGTTGCCTCGGCTCCAGCTTGCCAAAAGCCTACGATGCAGCACGGCTGACGCAAACTGCCGCTGAGCTGTCTCGCCTCACGCAACTTGCGCAAAAGGCGAGCTACAATCACTGCGCGTGCGTGTTCCACTGGCAGCGGGCGACCTTGTTTAGCTGGGCGCTGCAAGAGAGCGGCGGGCTCGCGATCTTGGCCCTGCCGACCGCTCCGCGCGGTGTGTTGGAGCTCAGTGCCTCGATGGCGGTGGAAGACTTGCTGCCCCTGCTCGCTCAAGCGAGCCAGATTGCTGCAGCAGCAGTGGCCGGCGCGCTTGCGCCTGGGCCGAGCACTGCGACCGCCGCAAACACTGCGACCGCCGCAAACACTGCGACCGCCGCAGCGGAGCCTCCGAAATTGCGGGAGCTCGAAGACCTGGTCGTTTGGGAGCTCGGCCCGACCGGCCGCGTGTTGTTCTCGAGGGCGAGGCAAAAAGCCTATCAGGCTGGTCTTCCGGAGAGCAGTTGGCTACACAACTTGCGCGCCGCAGTGCTGGCCGATCTGGGTGACCCGAGTGCGTGGGCCAGCATTGCCACTAGCGTGATGTGGATCCCGTCGCCGAGCTGAGCGCCGCGACAGCGCGGCCTCGCGCCGCTGTCGCGGATTCCGGCGGGCACTCGCTTCGATACGAGCTCCACAATCTGGCGCGCGGCACGAGAGAGGCGTCTCAGCCGGTAGTCGAAGCTTCGACCACCGGCTGTTTGCACCCTCGGAAACCGACCACACGGCAAGGCAATATCGGTACGGAGGTGTCTACTTCCCTTCGAGACTACTCATCGCTTTCGACAGGCTCACTCGCATGCGCTCGAACGCCTTGGCCAGATTGCCGACCTCGTCTTGCGATTCCGAGATCACCGGCTTGTCGAGCTCGCCCAGGCTGATCTGGTCGGCTGCCTGTTCCAGGCGAACCAGCGGCTTGGAAATGAAGGCCCATTGAATTGAGCTGATCACGATCAGCACGAGGCCCAACATGCCGACTAAGCCGCCAGTCAGCATCAATGCGTTGCTGCGCGCCTCGGCCAAGGGTTCGACCAGCGGCACCGAGATGACCAGGCCGCCCATCACGTCATTGAGGCGAAAATCGCGCTTCTTGCTGAGGGGGTGAGTGTTATGGCAATCAACGCAGCCCTGCGCCGACGCAATATCCGCCGTGACTTCGATGAAGCGCGCGTCCGCGCCTTGGTCGATCACAATGTCCTGCGGCTCTTCCGGTCGCAGCTCCAGCGCGCGGAGCGCGCGCCGAATGTCCTCCGTGGCGGGCTTTTTATCTGGATTCAGGTTCCATAAGCTGACCAAGTCCGCTTGATGAAATCCTTTCGAATTCACGATCGCGGAGGTCAAGTGCACGAAGGAGGCCGGCAGTGGCAGCGCGTGGGCGTCGTCCAGAGTCTTGGTGTCCCGAAAGGTGAAGGAGCTGCCACCTGCCTGCAGCTTGGCAACCACCTTGTCCGTGTAGGTGGAGCGATCGGCCGCGATCTGTGCCGCGACGGCTTGCGCAGTCTTCTTGGATTCCGAGATCGCGAGCGACCGCTGCTGACGATAAATCAGCGTCCCGAGCGCGCAGGAGACCAAAACCATGATGGCCAACGCGGGCAACAAGACCTTGCTGCGTAGCTTCCAATTTCTAAATCCGAACATATGGATCGTTCCTCTCCCCCCAAAGTGCTTGGCAAACGATCGCCGTGGCCGTTCACCGGTGTCGAGACTACAGCGAACTGCCGTAGTCCATAATTCATGACTATAGACCCGCTACAAGCATCGCCGCTCGATATTTCCCCAACCGCTAAACCGTAAAACGAATCGCACAGAACTGTTGTGTTCTTGTCGAGCGCGGCCCAGCGGATATCGCCACTGCTGATCTCGAATGCTGCAATATGGCCATTTGTCGACGAGAACTCGGCAAGTCGGACGCCGAGAAGTCAATCCGGGCCAACCCGCGGCTCGTGCGTCGGATCTCGCCGCCTCGCCGAGTGCACGAGCACGAAGACAGCTGGGCACGTCGGTTGGGTTCAAGCGGCGAGTATCGCGGACCTTCGAACGGCGACGGTGACGCTGACGCTCACGGTTCAGAACCGACCCCAGCGCTCTCCCGTGCCATCGACATCGACGTCGCGATGGCATTCACTGACCAGTCAAAACCTGGTACATGGCGTGGGCGTCCGGGCCTGGCGTCGGGGACGGCAGCTACGCTGCTACTTGAAGTGCAGCGCTCAGCTCGACATGGACGCCGTCTTCTCCGAGACAACTCGAACACCATTCTGGTTCGAGACGAATCACGTGTAGCGGGGGCGGTGCGGCACTCCCAGCGGCGGCGTGCAACCGATGAGCGTCGCCGCCTTGTTTTCCTAGGGTGTCAGCGAGAGCTGATCCGGATAGAAAGACAGCTGTGTCAGCCAGCCTGAGCGAACTAACCCGGCGCGAGTCGCAAGGGTGAACGAACCGTCACTCGCCGCCGCGGTGGCGTTGAGTGCTCCAGGGGTGAGGGCGAAGACCACGCCCACACCTGTCTGATCGGTCTCGGTGGTTCCCGCCGTGGGCAACGAGTTGGCCAGGTACACGATGCTCGCAGGGGTCCCGCTCGAGTTGAGGGCGAAAGCGATCCCCACGCCAGGCGCACCTTTGCAGTCTCGAGCGATCAACGTCATATTTCCCATACCTGGCAGGTACATCGCGCCCGCCGCCGCGGCGTACGCTGCGGCGATTGCCTTCGTGACGAGCGAGTATTCGTATGAGGCGTCGGAAGTGGCAACTCGTTCCACCATGATCACGGACTGGTAGTCGTCGCGCCCGGCCACTTCATAGTAGCCGGAGAAGCCGCTCGGCACGGTAAGCACCGCCCGCCCGTCGGCGCCCGTGAGGACGGCTGGTGCTAGCGGGGTCGTGCAATCGAAGTCGATCCTCTGGCAGGCTCGCACCGATAAGCCGGCAATGGATGGGAAGGTACTGGTTGCCCCGTCAGTGAAGTGCAGCGTTTGGGTGAACGTTGTTCTTGAAGCGGTCGGGACCGGGTCCTTCAAACAGGCCCATTGCTCGGGCAAAGGAGTCTCCTTGAGGACGGTTCGTTCGCTATCGATGCCGAGCACCGCGCTGCAGCCAACGAGTGACGTCGCGACGAGCACGCCGAGGACAAGCTGAAGAACGCCCACTTTCGATTGCTGCATCATCAGAATCTCCCGAAGAAGTTGACCCCGGATGCCGTTGGACCGACGGCGGGTGCCACACTCAAGCTCGCCGCCTGCGGGGCGTCCTTCTTCCCGGACGAGATGACATACAGGACGACGCCGGTTCCCAAGAGGGCAAGCCCGCTTACGAACGTCACCGTCGCGACCGTCGCGGTGTTGCCAGCCTGATGCGCCAGGTCGACCCCACGCTGGTCGGAACAGACGTTGCCCGTGCAGTAGGCGTCGGCGTCGCTGTTCTTGTTTCGCGCCACCAGACTCAGGACGCCTGAAGTGCCCAAGCTCAGGATTCCTATTGCACCAGTGACTAGCCCTGCGGTGCGAATGCCATTGCTGGACGATGTTGGTGCGGTCTTCGCGGCTGGCGCGCCGGTCGCGGGTGGAGGCGCAGCTGACGCTGAGGCGCCAGGCATTGGAGCGGCGGCTGGCGGGGCTGCCGCACCCGACTGAGACGCTTCTTCCGTCTCGCGTTTGAGCGCGATCAGTCGCTCGTTCACTTTCTTCACGCGGTCGCTATCGGCGTCGGGCGCGCGTAGGTAGCGGCGATAATACTCGCTGGCGGCCTCACGTTCATGCAGATTATGATCGTAGATCATAGCCACGTTGAGCAACGATGCTGCCACCGACGAGCTCTCGTAGCTCTTCATGTAAAGGGCAATCGCCTCCGTGAACTTACCTGCGGCGTAGGCCGTGTACGCCTGCGACGCGAGGTCCTCGGCGCTCACTGGAGCGCGTGCGGGCCCTTCGGCGTGAGCCGAGACAGCCGTGCTGCCGAGGACGGCTGAGAGCAGAATGGCGTGGACGCGTGTGACGCGTCCACGCGGCCAAGGAGAACTCGATTCGTGCACGGATACAGTTGAGTGTTTCATATTGCTGATGCCGGTCTGCGACCGGCTAGTGTTGGACTTCGTCAATGACTGGGATGTCTTCGAT
>Ga0302323_100004678_pt1 | contig 11152 bp, 8 predicted proteins | sample Fen_T0_3_FD_201950 | JGI IMG/M metagenome (GOLD analysis project Ga0302323, IMG submission 201950) | Peat permafrost microbial communities from Stordalen Mire near Abisko, Sweden - Fen_T0_3 | ecosystem: Environmental > Terrestrial > Soil > Wetlands > Permafrost | place: Sweden: Abisko... | reverse complement strand
TGAGCAATTGCGCTGTTTGAACCTGATTTTCGTGGCAGAAGTGATAGGCGTACTTGACGACCGCTGAGACGACCTTTTCGTACAGCTCGGGCGTTCCCTGTTCGAACAGTTGCACGAGCGCGCGTTCGAACGAACCCAGGTTGGGCGTTGGGTTTGGTTCCTGATCAATCGAGGCGGCGGTGCGTCCTGCGTGCAACGATAGGTCGCCTGCGTCGATGATGCTGTTTTGGCTGGTCAACACTGCGCGGTGGAGCACGTTCTCCAGCTCCCTGACGTTGCCTGGCCACCTGTGGTCAAGCAGCTTCTGGATGGCCTCGCCGCTGAGAGTCGGATCGTCCACGCCACACCGCCGGCCGTGAACACGCAGGAAGTGCTCGGTCAAAGGGAGAATATCGCCGGGTCGGTCGCGCAAGGGCGGCACGGTCAGCGAAGCCACGTTCAGCCGAAAGAAGAGGTCCTCTCGAAATCGACCTTCGCGGACGGCCGCGCCGAGCTCCACGTTGGTCGCAGCCACCAGTCGAACATCGATCGGAATGGTCGTGCGTGAGCCCAGTCGAACGACCTCACGTTCTTGCAGAACACGCAGCAGCTTCACCTGGAGCGGGAGGGACAGGTCGCCGATCTCGTCGAGGAAGAGCGTTCCTCCGTTCGCCGCCTCGAACCAGCCGCTCTTCGACGAAAACGCCCCGGTGAAAGCGCCTCGCTCGTACCCGAAGAGCTCGGCGTCGACCAGATTCTCGGAGAAGGCGCCGCAGTTGACGGCGACGAAGGGCCCGGAGGCGCGCCGGCTCAGCTCGTGGACGTAGCGGGATACGATCTCCTTGCCCGTCCCGGTCTCCCCGATGACCAGCACGGTTGCTTCACTGGGTGCGATCTGTCGGATCTGCCGCAACAACTCTCGCGAATGCGGATCCTCGAACACCAACGCCCTGGCCCGCACGGTGAGCGGATGGGATCGAAGGTTCGGTGCTGTGGTAGCCATCGGTGGGGCCTTCTATAACAGACATATGTCTAGCATAGTGGATCCCTGTGGGCAATCGAAAAGCCCATCGCCTACGCGGTACCGTGGCAGCCGGGGCAAGCCATTTTTTCACCACAGAGAGCACAGAGGCTCGGAGAAGGAAGGGTTTCCGGATCTCGGTCCGAACCCTTTCCATTCTCATCCCGCTCTGCGCCCTCTGCGGTTAGAAGCTGGTTTCAACTCGTTCGGTGCTCTAGGATCCGCTTTGCAAGCGCCGGATCGCAGCGACCAAGTGGTCAATCTCCTCGTGGGTGTTGTAGAGCGCCAGCGAAGGCCGAACCGTGCTCTCGAGCCCATAGCGGCGCAGTGCCGGCTGGGCACAATGGTGGCCTGAGCGGACCGCGATCCCTTCCCGGTCGAGCGCCGCGCCCACGTCTTCCGACCTGAACCCATTGAGGACGAAGGACAGCACGCCGGCCTTTTCGCGGGCTGTCCCGATGAGGCGCAGTCCCGGGATCTTGGCCAGCTCCGTCATCCCGTGCTCGAGTAGGAGGGTCTCGTGCCGGGTTATGTTCTCGATGCCGATCCTCTGCACGTAGTCGATGGCCGCGCCGAGACCGACCGCGTCCGCGATGTTCCCGGTGCCCGCCTCGAAGCGCGCCGGGGCCGCGTGATACACCGTCCGCTCGAAGGTCACGTCGGCGATCATGTTGCCGCCGCCCTGCCAGGGCAGTGTCGTGTTGAGGATTTCAGCCTTGCCGAACATCGCGCCTATTCCGGTGGGCCCGAAGACCTTGTGACCGGAAAAGACGTAGAAGTCGGCATCCAGGGCCTGCACGTCCACCCGCAGGTGAGAAACCGCCTGCGCGCCGTCAACCAGCACCCGCGCGCCATGCCGGTGAGCCGCAGCAACCATCTCTTGCACGGGCGTGATGGTGCCGAGCGCGTTCGACACGTGGGTCAGAGCCACGATGCGCGTCCGCGGTCCGAGCAGTCGTTCGTACTCCTCCGGGATGATTTGGCCACGGTTGTCGATGGGGGCCACCCGCAGCACCGCCCCCTTCTCGGCGGCTAGCTGTTGCCAGGGCACGATGTTGGAATGGTGCTCGAGCCAGGTCACGACAATCTCGTCACCCGCACGCACGTTCTGTCCACCCCACGCCTTGGCCACCAGGTTGATTGCCTCGGTGGCTCCTCGAACGAACACGATGTCGTTCGAAGACGGTGCGTTCAAGAACCGGCGCACTTTCTCCCGGGCGGCCTCGTAGGCGTCCGTCGAGCGCGCCGCCAGCACGTGGGCCGCCCGGTGGATGTTCGAGTTTTCGTGCTCGTAGAAGTACTTGAGACGGTCGATGACCGACTGAGGCTTCTGCGTGGTCGCGGCGTTATCCAGCCACACGAGAGGTTTGCCATGGGCCTGCTCGTTCAGGATGGGAAAGTCCCGCCTTACGGACGCGACGTCGAACTGGCCTGTTCCTGGCGCAAGTTGCGGGACCAACTCGGGATAGATCTGGTAGCCCGAGCTCGCCGATGCGGGCACCGCCGGTGGCGGAACCGTGATGGGCGATCCGTAGGCCGTCGTGGGAACCGCCGGTGCAGGAGCGGGCGAGGACGTGTATGGCTGCGCGTAGCCGCCCGGCGATGCTCCCGTCGGCGGCGGCGAATAGGCCGGCGCGCCAGTCGCGGGCGCCAGCGCTACGATTTGCGGCTGGCTCGGAGCTGACGGCGTCGCCGAGGAACTCGCCGGCACGGTCAGCGACAGTGGGGCGCTGGCCGAAGAGAATAGCTCATTGGCCAGCCGAGCTATGAGCTGCTCGTCGATGGGAGCGCCCGCCCCGGGGCCCCCCACCGAGAGCTCATCGAAGCTGCTCATCGGGCACGCACGTATTCGTGGTAGGTGTCGACGTCGACATTTTCGAGGGCCGCGAGAGCATCCTCGGTGAGCACGGCGGCCGAGCAGTACAGCGACACCAGGTACGATGCGATCGCGGTGCGATCGATGCCCATGAAGCGCACCGAGAGCCCGGGACCCTGTTCGCCCTGAAGCCCAGGCTGGAACAAGCCAACCACGCCTTGCTTCGCCTCGCCGGTGCGGAGCAGCAGGATGCTGGTCTTCTGCGCACCCGCCTTGCCAGTGAGCGGGATCTTGTCCGACGGGATGATGGGAATTCCACGCCAGGTCAGGAAGTGGCTGCCGAACAACGTCACCGTGGCCGGTGGGACACCGCGCAGGGTCGCCTCACGACCGATGGCCGCGATCGCGCGTGGATGCGCCAAGAAGAAGCCTGGCTCCTTCCACACGCGCGAGATCAGCTCGTCCAGGTCGTCGGGCGTCGGTGGGCCCGAGCGGGTCGGCAAGCGCTGCGAAGCATCGACGCTCTTGAGCAAGCCGTAATCGCCGTTGTTGAGCAACTCGAACTCTTGTCGCTCTTTGAGGGCTTCGACGGTCAGACGGAGCTGTTCCTTCAACTGATCGTGGGGGCTGTTGTACAGGTCGGTGATTCGCGAATGAACGCCGAGCACCGTCTTGATGGAGCTCAGGTTGTACTCACGCGGCTTTTCGACGTAGTCGATGAAGGTGGAGGGCAGCTCCTGGTCCGTCTTCTGGCCGCAGACCGCCATCTCGGCGGTGTTCCCGGGCTTGGCGCGGTTGACCCGGTAGACGCCGGCCTCCACGGGAACCCACGACAGAAGCCTCGGCAGCCAGCGGGGCGTGATGGCAGTGGTTTGGACGGTGGTCTTGGTGGTGTTGGCAAGTTGTCGAGCGGCAACGTCGCCGAGTACTTTGCGGCCCTGGGCTTCTTCAGTCATGGTGTTCTCCGGGGTATTTGAGAAAGACAGCGTGGAAGGGGATTTCTAACGAAGTAGGCGGGATCGATCAGTAGCGGGGCAGGGAAGGGTCGACGCGCTCGGCCCAGGCATGAACCCCGCCCGTCAGGATTTGAAGATGGGCGAAGCCCGCCTGCTTGAGCAGCCGATACGCCTGGACGCTGCGGGGGCCGTGATGGCACGACAGCGTGTAGGTCTGGGACGAGTCGAGCTCGTGGAGGCGTGCCGGAATTTCACCGAGAGGAAACAGCTTTGCGCCTGGAATCGCGACGATGGCGTGTTCATGGGGCTCGCGGACATCGAGCAGGATGAGCGCTTCGCCCGCCTTGCGGCGGCGATCGAGCTCCTCGACCGAGAGCGCGGGAATGCCGGCCGGGTCGACTTCGGCCTCTTCAGCGCGGACGCCGCAGAACGCCTCGTAGTCGATGGGTGCCGTGATGGTCGGGGACGTGCCACACACTGCACAGCTCGGCTCTTTGCGCACCGGTAGCGAGCGGAACTCGAAGTCCAAGGCGTCGAACAGGAGCAGCCGGCCAATCAGAGGATCTCCGATGCCGAGGATGAGCTTGAGCACCGCGAGTGCCTGCAGAGATCCTACCACCCCGGGCAAGCCTCCCAGCACCCCGCCCTCCGCACAAGACGGCACAAGGCCGGGCGGCGGCGGTTCGGGAAAGACACAGCGGTAGCAGGGGCCGCGCTTGGCGTCGAAGACGGCCACCTGTCCGTCGAAGCGAAAGATGCTGGCGTAGACGTTTGGCTTGCCGAGCAGGACACAGGCGTCGTTCACCAGATAGCGGGTGGGGAAGTTGTCGGTTCCGTCCGCGATGATGTCGTATTGCCCCAGAAGGTCGAGGACGTTCCAGCTGGAGAGGTGCGTCGAATGATCGACCACCTCGATCTCCGGATTGAGTTGGCGCAAACGCTCCTTCGCCGCGTCCAGCTTGGGCCGTCCAACGTCCGACGTGGAGTACAGGATCTGCCTCTGGATGTTGGTGAGATCCACCACGTCGAAATCGACCAGGCCGAGTGTGCCCACACCGGCCGCCGCCAAATAGAGGGTCATCGGTGAGCCGAGACCGCCTGCCCCGATGCACAGCACGCGCGCCTTCTTCAGCTTCTTTTGCCCCTCCAGCGTCACCTCGGGCATGATGAGGTGACGGCTGTATCGGAGGATTTCGTCGCGCGACAGCTTGGACTCGGGGGCTCCCCCTGCGATGGCGGGTACCAGCATGAGCACGTCACCGTCGCGAACCGGGACAGGTTGGCCGGAAGCTCCTAGGTTGCGCACGTTTTGGTCGCCCAGGAAGACGTTCACGTAGTTGCGAATGTGGCCGTGGTCATCGAACAGCTGGCGCCTCAAGTCCGGGCTCTTGTCAGCCAACGCGGATAGGGCGCCCTCGACCGTGTCTGCGGTGACCTCCACGCTCTTCACGCCACCGACGTATCGGCGGAGCGGTGTTGGAATGAGAATGGACACGGACATGAACGAACCCCCGGCTTTCTGTGGGCGCATGTGTTATGCCATGGGCCCTAATGCCGGGCTTTTAGCTTGGGTTCGGATGCTTGCCAAGCCGCCAAGTCACTTTTTCGCCAATTGGGGACTATAGGAGACAATGTTCACAATTCGGAACAGAGTGCGGCCCAGAAACGGAAAAGGGGCCCTCTTCAGGACCCCTTTCACTCAACTAAGCTAACGAGAGTGTTGTTAGATGGTGTCGCCTGCCTTGGCCTCCGCGACGCCCTCGAGCGTGCCTTCGAAGAGGGGCCCCGAGAGGTAGCGCTCACCTGAGTCGGGCAGCACCACCACGATGGTCTTGCCAGCGAATTCGGGTAGGGCCGCCAGGCGAGCCGCGACCAGCGCCGCAGCTCCGCTGCTCACGCCCGAGAGGATTCCCTCCTCTGACGCCAGTCGACGGGCGAACGCGATGGAATCCGCCGAATTCACCTGCTCGACACGGTCGACGATCGAGACGTCCAGCGTCTTGGGAACGAAGCCAGCTCCGATGCCTTGAATCTTGTGAGGACCTGGCTTGATCTCTTGCTTGGCGAGCAATTGGGTGATGACCGGACTTTCGACGGGCTCGACGGCCACGCTGACGATGGGCTTGCCCTTGGTCTTCTTGATGAAGCGCGACACGCCCGTGATGGTGCCACCCGTGCCGACACCAGAGACCAGAACGTCGATCTTTCCGTCCGTGTCATCCCAGATCTCGGGGCCGGTGGTCGATTCGTGGATGGCAGGGTTGGCGGGGTTTTCGAACTGCTGGGGCAGGAAGTATTTCGCGGGGTTGGAGTCGCGAATCTCCGTTGCCTTCTTGACCGCACCATTCATGCCCTTCGGCCCCTCGGTGAGCACGATGGTCGCGCCGAAGGTCTTGAGAACCTTGCGGCGCTCGACGCTCATGGTCTCCGGCATCACCAGGGTGATCTTGTAGCCGCGCGATGCCGCGACGAAGGCCAAGGCGATTCCTGTATTGCCCGAGGTCGGTTCGACGATCTCCACGCCCGGTTTGAGCAGCCCTTTCTTCTCGGCATCCCAGACGAGTGCCGCGCCCAGGCGGCACTTCACCGAGTACGCAGGGTTGCGTCCTTCGATCTTGGCGAAGACCTTCGCACCTTGTGGAACCACTCGGTTGAGCTGGATGAGCGGTGTGTGCCCTATGGAGAGCGTGTTGTCTTTGAACGTGGCCATGGCGTGTCCTTTCTTGTAGTCCTAGACGTCTCGTATAGCAGACATTGGACGGCAGGGGTAGACAAAAAAATGCAGCGCCGGTGCCTGAGCTACCGGGTGTAGATGATCACGTCGTGGCACCGCATATCCGTCGTGCCGGTGTTTTCGTAGCTGTGGGGCTGGTCGGCGGTAAACGAGATTGCGTCGCCGGCCGCGAGGTCGTGCGACTCGTCCCCGACGCGCATGCGTAGCTGGCCGGTGAGCACGACCACCAGCTCGCGAGTTCCCGTGGCATGCGGATCGGAGATGTGCTGGCTGCGTGGTGAGAGGCGTAGCTCGTAAGCTTCGGTCCACGGCGATGACCCTGCAGGGGTGAGTGGCCGGCTCTCCATCGTGCCGTCGGACGACCGCAGGGTCTGCGCCTCATGGTGCCTGAGCACGGTAATGCTCTGCGAATTCACACCGATCAACTCGGCGAAGTGGACCCCGAGTCCTACGGCGATCTTCCACAGGACGCCGAGAGACGGGTTGGTCCGCTGGGTTTCGATCTGCGAGAGCGCGGCCCGGCTCACGCCGGAGGCGACCGCGAGCTGGTCCAATGATAGGCCGCGCGCCGTGCGCATTTCACGCAGGTTGATCGCCACGTGCTTCGCCATTTCGGCCGCTCCGAGATCGTCCCCTGGAGGCAAGGGGGCCGCTCTCAATGCGGAGGCTTTGGGCCGTGAGGTGTTGCGACGAGGAACTTTGTGTTGTTTGTTGGCCATGGCAGTACGTTGATGAGGGGAGAGTTCACTCGCAAGTGTGCTGGTGCGTTGTCGCTGCTGTCAATACAATTCTACAGAAATGGACGCGTGTCTATTGACCGGATGGGCTGCTTGGGGTAACACAAACTGCGTTCTCAGGCGGGGCTTCGATTCCCCGTTGGCAGTTGGAGAAACATGAAAGACGTACGACCGACCAGCTTGGGCCGCTCTCGCGTGGAATTCGCGCTGGAAGCCCTGCGGGGTGGCAATGGAGTCTTGGTCACGGACGACGAAGACCGCGAAAACGAAGCCGACCTGATTTTCGGCGCGGAAACTCTTACCTGCGAGCAGATGGCGATGCTGATTCGCGAGTGCAGCGGCATCGTTTGCCTTTGTCTGACTGACGAGCAGATCCGACGACTGGCGCTGCCCATGATGGTGGTCGATAACACCAGCACGCACGGTACGGCCTTCACGGTGTCCATTGATGCCGCCCAGGGGGGCGGAACCGGGGTCTCGGCCGCCGACCGGGTAAGGACGGTTCAGGTTGCGATTTCGGCCGATTCTGGTCCGGCGGATCTTGCTCGGCCGGGTCATGTCTTTCCCCTGCGCGCCCATCCTGCCGGCGTTCTCGGGCGCCGCGGGCACACCGAAGCCACGGTCGATCTGGCAAGGCTCGCTGGATGGCGTCCGGCCGGGGTGCTTTGTGAGCTCATGAACCCGGACGGTTCGATGGCTCGCGGGAAAGAGGTAGATGCTTTTGCTGCCCTGCACGGGTTGCCGGTGGTCAGCGTTGGCGACGTGGCGACGTATCGGCGCTCGGCCGAAGCCCGTCCTTCGATGCCACGATGCGTCGGCACGCTGCCTGCTGCGGGCGGCAACCCGTAGAGCCAGCGCTTGCCTCGTGCGCAGTGGTCCGCATGGATTTGCAGGGCGCAACGGCTACGACTGCGCTGCCTGTGCCAGGTGCTCGTTTGCCACGATCTCTCCAAAGGGCCCCGTGACACTGGCTTGTGACGGGTGGCTTGCCTGCGACACCGGCAGATGGGGAAACAGGAGCTCGGCGGTCCGGTACGCTTCTTCCAGATGCGGGTAGCCCGAGAGAATGAACGTCTCGATGCCCAGTGCTTGGTATTCTTTGATCCGCGCCGCGACGGTCTCGGGATCGCCCACCAGGGCGGTTCCTGCCCCTCCGCGTACCAGGCCCACGCCTGCCCACAAGTTGGGGCTGACCTCGAGCTTGTCGCGCCTGCCCTGGTGTAGTCCCGCCATGCGTCGCTGACCTTCGGAATCGAAGCGCGCAAACGACTCCTGTGCCTTGGCGATGGTTTGGTCGTCCAGATAGCGAAGAAGGTCGTTGGCAGCCGCCCAGGCCTCTTCGGTCGTCCGACGGACGATCACGTGAAGTCGAATGCCGTAGCGGATCCGCCTACCCAGCAGTGCTGCGCGCCGACTGACGTCTGTGATCTTCTCTGCGACCGCGGAGGGCGGCTCACCCCAAGACAGGTACGTGTCGACGCCGCTTGCCGCCAGTGCATGCCCTGCGGGTGACGACCCGCCTATAAACACCGGGGGATGCGGCGCTTGCACCGGTGGAAAGAGTACGCGGGCGCCCTTGACCCGAACGTGCCGTCCCTCGAAGGTGACCTTTTCGCCGGCGAGAAGTCTCTTCCACACTTGCAAGAACTCGTCAGCCAGCTCGTAACGTTGGTCGTGGCGCAAGAACACGCCGTCGCCTTCCGATTCCTCTGGATCGCCGCCAGCGACCAAATTGATCAGCAACCGGCCCTCCGAAATCCGGTCTAGCGTGGAGGTCACGCGAGCGGCGCTGGTGGGCGAGGTCACCCCTGGGCGGACCGCCACCAGGAACTTCAGGCGGCGGGTCGATGAAACCAAAGCCGACGCCACTACCCAAGGATCCTCGCAGGAACGGCCGGTGGGGATGAGAACGCCCTCGAAGCCCAGATCGTCCACGGCCTGGGTTATCTGCCGAAGGTAGCTGAATGATACCTGACGGGCGCCGCGGGCCGTTCCTAGGTAGTGGCCGTCGCCGTGGGTGGGCAAGAACCAAAAAAGTCGCATGGGTTTCTCCTTCGCCTCCGTGAATGGTGCGACTCGGTCATGGCTGGTCCTTGCCGCTGCCGTGTCTTCTCGGGAGTGAGCCTCCGATGCGACTGAAGCAATCCGGGTGCCATTGAAATCATCACGGGGGCTTCGCTTCGGCGGTCTGCGGCTCTTTACGGGAGGTCGAGTTGCTTCAGGCGCAATAGGCTAGCAGCACTTCTGCTGCTGTGGCAGCAGCCATGTCCCTTATCCACCACCCTACTTCAGCCGCCGCCACTAGGTTCCAACTGCCGCCAGTGCCTGCTCGAAATCGCCAATCAAGTCGTCCGGGTGTTCTATGCCCACGGAGAGGCGGAGAAGATCCGCGGGACAGAAGGTGCCAGGCCCTTCGACGCTGGCCCGGTGCTCGACGAGGCTTTCCACCGAGCCGAGGGAGGTGGCCCGCTTGAACACGCGGAGCATGGCCGCAACCTTGCGAGCAGCCTCTTCCCCGCCGAGAAGACGCACCGACAACATGGCGCCAAAACCGCCTTGGAACTGGCGCTGGGCAAGTGCGTATTGCGGGTGGGACGGGAGACCGGGATACAGGACCTGAGCGATGGCGGGATGTTGTTCGAGGTGCCGCGCGAGTTGCAAGGCCGACGCGCTGGCGGTCCGAACGCGGGGAAACAGCGTGCGCATTCCCCTGAGCAGCAACCACGCTTCGAAGGGGCCGAGCACGGCGCCGCCAAGGGCACGATGGACACGGATTCTTGGCCAGAGGGGCGCATCCTTGCGTGCCACGAGGGCGCCTGCGACCACATCGGAGTGTCCGTTGAGGTATTTCGTGGCGGCGTGCATGACGATGTCCGCGCCTTGTTCCAGGGGACGGGCATGGACAGGCGTCAGGATGGTGGCGTCCACGGCGACGACGGCTCCGCGCCGATGGGCAAGCGTCGCGGCGGCTTCGATGTCGGTCAATTCCCAGGTGGGGTTGGCCGGGGTTTCCATCCAGAGCAACTTGGGTTCACCGATCGCGAGCGCCGCTTCGAGCGCAGCCAGATCTGCGTTCTCGTAGAAGGCCAAGTCCAGCTTCCATTGCTCGGCGAACCCCACCAGCCACTTGCGCAGGGCCCAGTACATGTTTCGGGGCGCAAGAACGCGCTGACCAGGCTCGAGTGCTTGAAAGACCGCGGTGGCGGCGGCCATGCCAGATGCAAACAGCAAGGCGCTGTCACCTCCTTCCAAGGTCGCCAGCAGCTCTTCCGCTTGATCGTAGGCAGGACTCGCATCGCGCGAATAGATCCGCCCGCCGGGATAGCTGCCATCGCCTGCTCGCTCGAAGGTGGTGGAAGGATGCAAGGGGGGAACCACGTCACGGAAGGGCTCGGACACCCGCCCAAGGGCCTGCGCGGTGAAGGTCTCTGGTCGCGGTGGAATTCGAGCGCTCTGGCTCATGGTGCGCTGTCCGTCACGCGTTCGATTCCAGCGGTGATTTGGCTCGGTTGGCGCAGGGTTTGGAAGATCACGCAGTAGCGCTCTGTCAACTTGAGGAGCGTGGCAAAGGCGGCCTCGTCGGCGTCGCTGTCTACGGCAAAGCGCAAGCGGATCGCGGAGAAGCCAACCGGAGCCGTCTTGTCGACGCCCAGGGTGCCGCGAAAATCGAGGTCGCCTTCCACCGTCACACGAGCCGAGCGCACCGGAATCGACATGGCGGTGGCGACGGCGGACAAGGTGACCCCGGCGCACGCCGCCAGGGATTCCAGCAGCATGTCTCCCGAGCACGCCTCGTCACCACTTCCACCGGTCGCGGGGTGCAGCCCGGCCAAGACGCGCCCGTGCCCGGTTTCGATGCGACAGGTTTGCTTGCCAACATCGAGGGTCGCGCTGGCTTTCAGGGTCCAG